>Ga0307508_10004908_pt1 | contig 12874 bp, 7 predicted proteins | sample 9_EM_MG_FD_203089 | JGI IMG/M metagenome (GOLD analysis project Ga0307508, IMG submission 203089) | Populus trichocarpa ectomycorrhiza microbial communities from riparian zone in the Pacific Northwest, United States - 9_EM | ecosystem: Host-associated > Plants > Roots > Unclassified | place... | reverse complement strand
GGCTGTGCTCGAAGCAGTGCAGCGCCGGTTGGACCGAAGGCCGACCGCAATGACGGTGAGAAAGCGAACCATCGAGCACGTGTTCGGAACGCTCAAGCACTGGATGGGATCGGCGCACTTCTTGACTCGGCGACTCCCCAACGTCGCCACAGAAATGAGCCTTCATGTGCTGGCTTACAACCTCAAGCGGGTGATGAGCATCCTGGGCATCGCCAAAACGATAAAGGCGATGAAGCTGACGAGCGCGTGAGCGCCTTGTCATACTCGAACGGCGTCAAGAACGCGTGATCGGCACACCGGATCGGCATATCGCGTCGCGCAGATCACTGTGGCTGTTCGGCGGCGAAGTCAGAGAACTCGCTTCGACTCGCCATCTACGTGCTCGATAGCGTTCTCACACAGCCTCGACTGGCTGCTGACATTCAGATCCGACAGATCTGTGACCGCTGCTGGAAAGACCGGTCGCTCGACGTTTCTTGAGTCGAAGGTGAGCTGTACATCCGAACCGGCAGTCACTGGCTGTCGCGTCGATGTCAATCGTGTGTCCGACGACGAGAGCGTGCGAACGACTGCAGCTCACGACGGCGAATTCACGCACTCGACCCACAGCAGGCGTCCGGGAATTGCTATTCGACGCCGCACAGCGGACATCCCCGATTCAACGATTCGCGGTCGGCGATCAGTATTTGTGCTGGTTGATTTGAAAATTCACGTCAGTTGACCTCCCGCGATTTCGAAACTTCCAACGCGCTGTCAACCGCCTCCAGAAGCTCGGCGACATCGATCGGCTTTGTGAGGTAGCGAAAGAAGCCGGCGGCAAGTCCTTGCGTGATCGCATCCGGCATGGCATTGGCGGTCAACGCGATGACGGGAATATTCGCCGTCAGCGGATCACGACGCAAGATTGCTTGCGCCTCGCGGCCGGTGAGAAACGGCATGTTGTTGTCCATCAAGATCACTTGTGGCAAGTGCGCTCGAGCCAGCTCAACGCCAAGCCTTCCGTCGGGGGCTGACAACAACCGAATGTGGGTACGCGAGCGCAAAACTTCTTCGACCAACCTGAGGCTCGCCGGGTTGTCCTCGACGCATAGCACGGTCGCAATCGACCAGCCCTCAGACTCAGCGTTCGCCTCGATTGGCACTCGATGCGCGAGATCAGCGACACGAGACCCGGTGGATTCGGAAGCATTGAGTTCGACCCAGAAAACGCTGCCCACGCCTTGGGTGCTGCTGACACCAATCGTTCCATCCATCAACTCAACCAGGCGCTTGGTCACCACAAGCCCGATGCCTGTGCCCTCCACCTCACCGGTTTCCTGGCCGAGGCGATTGAAAGGTTCGAACAAAGATGCCAGCTGATCGGGGCGCAGTCCGATCCCCGTGTCCTGCACTGAGACTCGCACGCGACCTTCGCCGGCACTGGCGCACTCGAGGACAACCATCCCTTGATCCCGGTTGTACTTGACCGCGTTGGACAGCAAATTCAGCAGGACCTGCTTCAGCCGCACACGGTCCGCCTTCACGCCGAACTCACACTGCGTGGGAAAGAGCATGCGAACACCGCGCCGCGCGCCCAGCGGCGCAATCATGGTCTGACAGTCCGCGATCAGCTCACCCAGCAGGACCGACTCGATGGAGACCGTCATCTTGCCCGATTCGATTTGCGCCAGGTTCAGGATCTCGTTGATCAGCGACAGCAGGTGGTTGCCGGCGCGCACGATGTGGCCTGTGTAATCCCTTCTTTGTTCCGGCGTCACTGGAAACTTGTCGGTGTCGAGCAATTGCCCGAACCCGATGATCGCGTTCAGCGGGGTGCGTAGCTCGTGGCTCATGCTGGAAAGAAACTCGGACTTCGCGCGGTTGGCCCGTTCCGCGGTCTCCGTCGCCAAAGCGAGGTCTCCATTCGAGGCTTCTAGCTGCACGGTGCGGTCGCGAACGCGCTGCTCGAGTCCCTGATTCAGCAGCATGATCTCGCGGTTCGAAGCCTCCTGCGCATCGGTGCGCCGCTCGATCTCGCGCATCATGTCGTTGAACGATTCGACCAGGGTCCCGACCTCGTCGTCGCTCAGCTTGGGGACACGACGCGAGTAGTCGCGCCGCTCGACCACCTCGCGAGCGATTTGCGCGATGGCCAGGATAGGGTGCGTGACGAGACGCTGCAGGCGCGACGAGAGCACGAACGCGACCAGCATCGCCAGGCACATGACCGCGAGCGCGATCTCGGCGTAGCTCAGAACCCTTTCGTACAGGGGATAGTCGGCGCGCAGATAGACGGTGCCGAGGACATCGCCGTTCTCGACGATCTGCCTGAACACGATCAATTCATCGTCTTGGACCTGCACGCCTTCCGGCTCGGCAAGCTTCGGGATCGCGCCGCCTCCCGCCTTCGCGACGAAGCTCGCGAAGAGCGCGCCTCGAGCGCCGTAGATCGCCGCGGCGCGGACCTGCGGACGCAATCGCAGGAGGCCCAGGTTCTCGCGGGCCGCCTTCGCGTCGTCGAATGTCAACGCCGCCGCGGTCGTGCGCCCCAGCAGTTCGGCCTGGGCGCTCATGTCATCGCTCCAGGACTTGTGATACGCGTGGAGGTCGTAACCGACCATGGCAGTCAGTGCCACGGCCAACGCAACGAACGTGGTCGCAAGGACAACGCCGAGCAGCTTGGTTCGCAGCGACCGCGTCTGGCCGACCTTCACGATGGATTCGGCAGCACTCTGCGTGCTACCGCCAACAGCCTGGAACTGATCTTCAGATTGCGTTGCTCGGCGGGCCCCAGCGCGACATCGAAGCGCACCTTGTTGTCCACGACGACGAAATTGATCGTGCTGCCTTGAGCAAGCGCTTCATCGGACTCCGTCACCGTCAGAAGCGATCGGCCCTTCGTCGAACCGAGGAGGCCGGGCAGTGAGGCGCTGTCCGTGCGACCGACAAAGAGAACGTGCAGGTCGGCAACCGAGTCGCCGCGCCGAATCCTGCGCGCCTCGACCGGATGTCCGCCCACCGTGCGCGCGCTCACCATCGCCGCGAGTTCTTCGGCGAGTGCATCGGCACCCAGCACGCCGATCACCAGCGGAGTGTCGGGGCGTTCGAACGCTTGCGGCGGCCATTCGATGAAGCTCAGGAACTTGTAGAGGAACGCGGCCTTCACCTGATGCTCGGCGGCCTGCGATTCGGTCTGCGCCCAGCAGCTCGCATGCATGCAGGCGCCGAGCACGGCCGCCAGGGCGATCAGTCGCACCCTGGCGAGCCCGTGTGCAGGTTGCGTCACAAGGACCATCTCAATTGCAGCAGCGCGCTGCGTCCGATCTCGCTGCGCCCTGGCGCCGCGCCGAATTCGGCGTGCGTCGGGTCGAACGCGTTGCGCAGACTCAAGGCGATCGAGAACGCCGTGCTGACGCGCCAGCCGTAGCGCAGATCGACGGCGGTGTAAGCCGGCACGATCGGGTCCGGCAAGGCCGCCACGCGGCGCACCGCGACGTCGAACTCATGACGCTCCGCAAGAGCGAACGTCGAGCGCAGCAACCATTGGTAGTCGGGATCGTTCCCCAATTCCCTAGGCCCCGAAGGATCGGTGCTGCCGGGCTTGAGCCGCAGGTCCTTGTGCAGCGTCGTCATGCCGCCGGTCAGCCGCCATTGGCGCAGCGGCTGCCAGCTGAACCAAGCCTCCGCGCCCGACGTGCTGCCATCGATCATGTTCTGAACCTGGGCGTTGGGCGGTGGCTGGCCGCTGCGCAGCCGATCCCATTGCTGATAGAACGCGGTGACCGAAAAGCTCAGCTCGCGCGCAGGCTGCGCGCGGTAGCCGATTTCGTAAACGTTCGAGACTTCGGAAATGAAGTCGGGCCCGCCGGAGATGATGTATGGCGGGTTGGGGGGCAGAACAATGTCGCGGTCCAGACGCGACGGAGCGCGCACCGCTCGCGACGCAGCCGCCCACAGCAGTTGGTCGTTCGAGAGCTTCCAGGCCAGACGTGCATTCGGCAGCGCTTCCGTGCCGGTGAAATCGTTGCGCTCCAACCGCGCTCCGGCGGTGAAGGTGATCTCATCGTTCAGCTTCACCTCGTCCTGCAGAAACAGGCTGGTCCAGGCCAGGGTGCTGGAGGCTGGGATGAAGCCGAAGAAGACGCCCGGCTGGATGTCGTCATGGGAGCGGCGATAGCCCGCACCCCAGAGGACTCGGTGCGCGCCCAGAGGAATACCGTGCTGGAACTCGAAATCGAGGACGTCTTCCTTCGGCTGGTACAGCACGCCGTCATCGCGCTTGGAATGGTCGTAGTAGGCCTGCACGCGAATGTCCGAGCCATTCGCAAAGCGCTGCGTCCATTGCCCGAGCAGGTTCGCCTCGGACACCTCCAGCGCACCGAGCGCGAAGGGTCCGAAGAATCCGCGATCTTCGGACTTGGCATGAAAAGCACTGCCCTGCAGCATGAAGCCGCCGTTCGTATCGGTCCAGTCGGCGCGAAAACCCGCCTGGGTGCGATCCCAGCCGTCGGGCTGCGAGACATCGCCGGCGGTCCTGGTGTTCTGCAGTTGCTGGGCCTTGGCGTAGACGCGGAAATGGCCACCCGCCGCCAGGCTGCCGCTATACCGGAACGAACCCCCGTTCTCGAGGTTCCCGCCGTTGACGACCGCCAGGGCGCCTTGGGTCTGCGCCGCAGATCGCGTCACGACATTGATGACCCCGTTGACGGCATTCGTGCCCCAGAGTGTTCCGCCCGGGCCGCTGATGACCTCGATGCGATCGACGTCTTCGAGCATCACGTCCTGCTGATCCCATTGCACGCCGGAGTAGAACGGCGCGTAGACCGTTCGGCCGTCGATGAGCACCAACAACTTGTTGGCGATCGCGTTGTTGAACCCACGCGCGCTGATGGCGTACTGGCCGCCGTCGAGCCGGGCGACCTGCAGATTGGGGGCCAGGCGCAACGCTTCCGGTAGGGTTGTAGCGCCGGAGTGCCGGATGTCCTCGCCGGTGATGACATACACCGACGCTGCCGCGTCGCTCACGCGTTCGGGACGCCGCGAGACCGAGGTGATCTCGATGTTCGCTAGTTCCTCCAGCGACAGATCTGCAAGAGACATTGTCGGCGCCGTGGCGGCGTGCGCCAGTGGCAGCAGGATCCAAAGCGCGATGCCGGCAGTGGTCTTTGAACTCACCGCAGATCGGAGTGGCGAAGCCCCGCCGTGTCCACTATCGCCTGGGCGATCGAACACGCATATCCGTTGGATCCGAAAGTCTCGAAGATACGACAACATCTTGCAGGAGGACCCTTCAGCAGAACCGCACTGATGCTACTCGTGGAAAGCGGGCTCCGATCGACACCACCCCGGCACAGGCTGCAGCAAGACGCGTCAAACGCCACACTGACGCGTGCATTAGACCAGCCGAAAGCGGCGGCCGATACCTGTCAGGTGTTGCAGGTGGAGTTACGCGCAAGCCTCTCGACTTCAGCCCACTTCGGGTGTCACCACTGAGTTGCGGGTTTGTCCGATGCCCGGTCCAGCACTCAATGGCGGCGCAGAGTTCCGCGCTGCTCACGGGGATTGTCATGAAGTGGTTCATGGCAGGTTCGATACAGCCCGGTCGCTCGCCAATGAGTCGGCTGTGAGCGCGACGATCGGTCTGCGGACTCCGGAGCGCATCTCATCGCCTCGGATGTAGCGCGTAGCGTCGTAGCACAGCGCCGGAGCCGGAGCCTCAAACCTACGTGCTGACTCGTCCTTCAACGAAGCCAAGGCCGAAGGCGCACAAGCCCAGCTCGGATGAACCGGGGCGCTTCCTCGAACGAGGTCTGCGCGATTTCTTGAGCCCCGTGCTGACGTCTCCTTGGCCGATTCCCGAGATCAGCTGTCCTTAGCCACGGTATCCGAGTCAACGGGACGGCGAGATAGCTTGCAGCACATCGCTGAACACGCCGTACTGCACCTTGAATGCCTGCGGGCTGTAGTCCTGGTAGTAGCCTGCCGTCACGGCGACGACGAGATCGAGCTCGGGCACGATGCGGATCGATTGCCCGCCTCGACCGAGCGCACCGATCCAGCGGACTGTTCGTCGGTGCGCAGCGGCATGGCCGCTCCACCAAAAGTAGCCGTATTCCTGGTCGTCCGTTGCCTTGATGAGCGACGCGGTGGAAGCTTCGATCCAGCCCTTCGACACGATCTGGCGTCCATCCCAGCGGCCGCCCGCCAGCACAAGCTGTCCGATCTTCGCCATGTCCCGCGGACGCATGCGAAGGCCACCGCCGGCGTCGCTGTCTCTGCCCATTCGGCTCCATTCTTCGCCCGAGATGCCCAGGGGCTCCAGCAGGCTCGCCCGCGCGAACTCGTCGAGCGGTCTGCAGGTGGCCCGATGCAGGATCGCTGATACAAGCGCCAGCGCGCCGGTACTGTAGAAGAACTGCTGCCCAGCCGGCGCCACAGCTCGGCGCGTGAGCACGTAGCGGCACGGATCGCCCGAAAAATACATGCGCGTTTCGTCGTTGGCGAGATCGCCGGTCGCAGGCGTCGACTCGATCCATTCGAGGCCGAGCGTCATGCTGAGCGCGTGTCGCAGCAACAGGCGATCCGATTCCGGCGTTCGCAGGTCTGCGAGTTCGGGGAAGAAGCTAAGGATCGGCTCGTCGAGGTCATGGATCAGCCCCCGGTCGATCGCGATGCCGACGGCCAGCGATGCCACGCTCTTCGTCGCTGACTTCATTGCATGGCGCGTGTTGGCGTCGAAGACGACGTTCTCCACACGGCTGCCGAAAAAACTGGTCGGCACCTGATCGCTGCCTTGCAGGTAGCGCTCGAAAACGAGCTTACCGCGATGCACGACGAGCACGGCGTGGATGTTCGCGCCCGAAGCCGCAAGCCGATCGGCCATCTTGCTGAGCTCGGTGATGTCAACGAGCTTGTCGTCGTCGCCCGCGGCGATGTTCCACCCGTCGTCTCGCGAGGTTGTCGCGGCGAAGCCTTCGATCGTCGGATAGGCGCGAGCTGACCCGTCGAGTGACGCAAGCGCAGTGCCAGCAACAATCAAGGTGAACTCACGGCGTTTCATGGCACGTCGACCGCGGAAGGTGCACCGATCTTAAGCGGCGAAGGCTGCGCGCGTCGATTGCCTGCTCGTCTCAGTGAGCGATCCCATAGCGCCTTCAAATGGGAATGGAGCTTCTCCGAAGCAGCCGTTCGCGATTGACCGTTTGTGGCCGCCAGTGTGAGTACGAGGCGGCGCCAGGAAGTTGACGCTCAAGGCTTGAGCACCGTTAGCGAAGGTCAGCTATCTGGCTCCAGCCTACAGAAGCGTCGAAGGCTGGCGGAGCCCTTCACAATTTAGACCCGCCCCTGCTTGTTCGAGATGTCTACCTTTCGTCATGGATAAATTCTTGCTGCAGCAGCAGGTGCTGGAACGGCTCGCCGAAGACCTGCTGCAAGCCGAACAGGCAGTGCGGGCGGCCCATGAAACGGCGACTCACGAAGAAAACATCGCCGAAAACAAATACGACACATTGGGACTCGAAGCCGCGTACCTGGCCACCGGCCAAGCTCGTCGCGCCGAAGCCATCCGCCAGGCGATGGCCAATTGGCGCCAATTCCGCCCGCGCCCCTACGACGCCAGCAAAGGTATACAGCTCGGCGCGCTGGTCTGCCTAGTCGATTCCGACGACAAGCAGCAACAGATCTTTCTCGGTCCGGATGGGGGCAGCATGAAGTTGGTCAGCGGCGCTCAGCTCGTTCAGGTCATCAGCAGCGAAGCCCCTTTGGGCAAGGCCATGCTGGGCAAATGCGAGGGTGATGAGGTGTCGATACAGGTCGTTCCAATCAGACAGCAGTTTGAGGTACTGCGGGTTCACTAAGCCGCCAGTAAGTTCATGTCGAATTGGCCGAGGTCAGCAGACGTTCAAGCGTCATGAACGTACCGGCTGGCTAGCAAGGTCAGCAGTACGTTGAAACCGGCCACTGGGTCCGAGATGTCACTGGCGCATGAATGACCGCTGGTGGCCCAGACCGTGAACTCAAGGGGCCGACATCACCGGCAGCAACCGCTGCAAAGCGGCAGGCCGATGGCGATCACCGGCGGCCCGGTCAACGAATTCCGGCATGCCGGTCAGTTCATCCAATCGGCCGAATGTTGAGGCCACTTTGCCCTGCTGGACTTCGCCTTAGAGGTTAGTTTCCTGGCCAATCGCCGTCGGGATAAGCGATTCAACTCGCGGCCCACGGCCGATAGATCGACCGCAGTGCGATGGTCATTTCGGTTGCGTCGGGCCGCATGGGCCGCAAATGCGGCCCATGCGGCCCATGCGGCACAAAAGGTTAGGGCCCGCACACTGGCGAGCCCTGGGGGAGATGGTGCCGGTGAGAAGAGTCGAACTCCCGACCTTCGCATTACGAATGCGCTGCTCTACCAACTGAGCTACACCGGCGTGGCTGCCTCGCGGCGCCTAATTGCGAATTATATCGCGCCTGCACCGATGCGCCGGCCCTCAGGTGCTGGGCGCAACTGCCGATATCGAGCCATGGGCGCCCACGCGCGTTCGCGCAACTGCCCATTCGAATCGAATCATCAGCGAGCGGAGTGAAGACAACATGACGGTTTCGAAGTTATCGATTGGCGTGCGCCTGGGGGCCGGCTTCGCGGTGATCGCAGCGCTGGCGCTTGGTGCGGCGGGGCTGGGGCTGATGCAGCTGAGCTGGATCGGCGCGCAGTTCACGCGCATCGTCGAGGTCAACAACCCGAAGGGCGATCTGGCCAACCAGATGCTCAACGAGATCGGCCTGATGGGCGTGCAGGTGCGCATGGTCGCGCTGCTGAGCCTGCCCACGGCGATCGACGCCGAGATCAAGGTGATGAACGTCGCGATCGACCACTACCAGCAAGCCGAGACCTCGGTCGCCAAGGCGATCGCCGCCGACCCGACCGCGACCGATGCCGAGCGCGCGCTGATCAAGGCGATCCAGGCCGAGGCGCACGAGGTCGTGCCCCTGATCAAGGAGGCCGCGGCGCAGGGCGCCGACGGCGCGAGCGTCGAGGCCTCGATGACCTTGATGCAGCGCGTGCGCCCGGTCGAGGCGCGCCTGCGCAAGAGCGTGACCGACCTGGTGCAATTGGAGGCGCGCTACAGCAGCGAGTCGCTCGAGCACTCGGTGCAGTCGCGCCAACGCGCCGCCTGGGCGCTCGCCGCGCTCGCGCTGGTCACGCTGCTGATCAGCAGCCTGCTGTCCTGGCGGCTCACGCGCGGCGTGACGGCACCGGTGCAGCAGGCGATTGCGCTGGCCGAGCGCGTCGCCGGCGGCGACCTGTCGCAGACCACGGTCGCCGACGAGTACCCGGGCGAGTTCGGCCGCTTGATGGCATCGCTGCACGGCATGCAGCGCTCGCTGGCCCAGATGGTGTCGCTGGTGCGCGAGTCGTCCGACAGCATCGACACCGCGTCGAGCGAGATTGCCAGCGGCAACCTGGACCTGAGCAACCGCACCGAGCACGCCGCGAGCAGCCTGCAGCAGACTGCGTCGTCGATGGCGCAGCTGACCACCACCGTGAACCACAGCGCGGATGCCGCCGACACCGCGAACCAGCTCGCCGCATCGGCCACCGATGTCGCGACGCGCGGCGGCCAGGTCGTGATGCAGGTCGTCAGCACGATGGAAGGCATCAACAGCTCGTCGAAGAAGATCGCCGACATCATCGGCGTGATCGACGGCATTGCCTTCCAGACCAACATCCTCGCGCTCAATGCGGCGGTCGAGGCCGCACGTGCCGGCGAGCAGGGGCGCGGCTTCGCGGTCGTCGCGGCCGAGGTGCGCTCGCTCGCAGTGCGCAGCGCCGACGCCGCCAAGCAGATCAAGGGCTTGATCAACGACTCGGTCGACAAGGTCGCGTCGGGCACGCGGCTGGTGCAGGACGCCGGCGTCACGATGACCGAGATCGTCGCGTCGGTGCAGCGCGTGACCGACGTGATCGCCGGCATCACGTCGACGGCCTCGGCCCAGCGCCAGGACATCGGGCAGGTCAACGGCGCGGTGCGCGAACTCGACGGGGTCACGCAGCAGAACGCCGCGCTGGTCGAGCAGAGCGCGGCCGCCTCGCAGACCTTGCAGACGCAGGTGCAGCGCCTGTCGGAGCTGATGCGCGGGTTCCGCCTCGAAGCCGAACCCGCCAGCGCATAAGACAGGACCCCCACGTCACTTCGTTCCTGCCCCCCAAGGGGGCGCTCAGGCGCCTTGGGGCGGCCCGGCGGCGCCTGTACGCGCTGTGCTACTTCAGCGCGAACGCCGGCAGCTTCTTCGCGACCGGCACGTTCTTCAGCGTCACGTAGACCGGTAGCCCGTTCTTGTACGCCGGGTAGTCCTCGCCCTGAATCAGCGGCGCCAGGTAGCGCTTGCACTTGTCGGTGATGCCGAAGCCGTCCTTCGTGATGAAGTCGCGCGGCATGAACTTCTCGACGTTCGCGACCTTCGCCAGCTCGGCCACGCCGATCTTGTATTTGTACGGCACGTCAGAGATGCGCTCGACCGTCGGCATCACCGCGTTGCGGCCCGCGAGCGCGAGCTCGACCGCCTTCTGGCCGAGTTCGTAGGCCTGCTTCACGTCGGTGGCCGAGGCGATGTGGCGCGCCGCGCGTTGCAGGTAGTCGGCCACGGCCCAGTGGAACTTGTGGCCGAGCGCCTGCTTGACCATGTTCGCGACGACCGGCGCGGCGCCGCCGAGTTGCGCGTGGCCGAATGCATCGCGCGCGCCCTGTTCGGCGAGGAAGGTGCCGTCGGGGTGGTGGCAGCCTTCCGACACGACGACGGTGCAGAAGCCGTGTTCCTTCACGAGCTTGTCGACGCGCTTCAAGAACTTGGCTTCGTTGAATTCGATCTCGGGGAACAGCACGACGACCGGGATGCCGTGGTCCTCAACGAGCCCGCCGGCCGCGGCGATCCAGCCGGCGTGGCGGCCCATCACCTCGACGACGAACACCTTGGTCGAGGTCTTGGCCATCGAGCGCACGTCGAACGAGGCCTCGAGCGTGGACACGGCCACGTACTTCGCGACCGAGCCGAAGCCGGGGCAGCAGTCGGTGATCGGCAGGTCGTTGTCGATGGTCTTCGGCACATGGATCGCCTGCAGCGGGTAGCCCATGGACTCGCTCAACTGGCTGACCTTGAAGCAGGTGTCGGCCGAATCGCCCCCGCCGTTGTAGAAGAAGTAGCCGATGTCGTGGGCCTTGAAGACCTCGATCAGGCGCTCGTACTCGCGGCGGTTGGCCTCGAGCGACTTGAGCTTGTAGCGGCACGAGCCGAACGCGCCCGACGGCGTGCTGCGCAGCTGGCGAATCGCCGAGGCCGACTCCTTGCCGGTGTCGATCAGGTCTTCGGTGAGCGCGCCGATGATGCCGTTGCGGCCGGCGTAGACCTTGCCGATCTGGTCCTTGTGCGCGCGCGCGGTCTCGATCACGCCGCAGGCGGATGCGTTGATCACGGCGGTCACGCCGCCCGATTGCGCATAGAACGCGTTCTTCTTTTTCGCCATCTCGTCGATCCTCCCTGGATGAATGTGATGTGGTTCAGTCGGCCAGCGCGCTGCCGATCACCTCGCGCACGTTCGGCGAGAGGTCGGCCTTGCTCGCCACCCGCATCAGCGCGGCGCGCGCGGCGCTGCGATACGGTTCGGCGAGCTGGCTCCAGCGGTCGAGCGCACGGGCGCTGCGCGCGGCGAGCTGCGGGTTGATGGCATCGAGCTCGATCAGCTTGTCGGCCCAGAACGCGTAGCCGGCGCCGTCGGCGCGGTGGAACGCAGACGGGTTGCCGGTGCACAGCGCGCCGATCACGCTGCGCGCGCGGTTCGGGTTCTTCAGCGAGAAGTCGGGGTGCTTGAGCAGCTGCTTGCAGCGTTCGAACACGCGGCCGCCTTGCTCGGGCGCGCTGGCCTGCATCGCGAACCAGGTGTCGATCACCAGCGCCTCGTGGCGGAACAACTCGTAGAACTTCTGCAGCGCGGCCTCGGTCGGCTCGGCATGCGAGCGCACCAGCGCACCCAAGGCACCGAGGCGATCCGTCATGTTGGTCGCATCCTTGAACTGCTGGTAGGTGCGGCCTTGCCAGACCGCGTCGTTCAGCGCGACCGCGTCGAGGCAGATCATGCCGAGCGCGCGGTTTGCCAGCGCGCGCTTGCCGGCCGAGACCGGGTCGGGCGAGTACGCACCGCTGACCTGGTGGCTGGCGTGCGCCCATTCCCAGTCGGCACGCAGCGCGCGTGCGAGCTGCACGAGCATGGCCTCACGCACCGCGTGGATGCGCTGCGGGTCGACCGGCGCCATCTGCTCGGCCACATAGGACTCGCTCGGCAGGCGCAGCACCAGGTCCTTGAACGCGGCGTCGAGCGTCGGGTGGCGCAGCACCGCGCGCATCGCGTCGACGAAGGGCGCGTCGAGCTCGAACGGCGCGTCGCTTTGCGCGGCCGCGAGCAGGCGGTTGAGCGCGAGGCGCTGGCCGGCTTCCCAGCGGTTGAACGGGTCGGTGTCGTGCTGCAGCAGCACCAGCAGGTCGGCGTCCGACAAGCCATCGACCAGGATCACCGGCGCCGAGAAGCCGCGCAGCAGCGATGGCACCGGCTCGACATCGACGTTGACGAAGGTGAAGAAGCTGCGTGCGTCCTCGAGCACCAGCAGTTGCTCGGTCGCACCGGTGGCCGGCGCGTCCTCGAGCTGCAAGGGCAGGGCCTGGCCGTCGCGCGAGATCAGGCCGATGGCGAGCGGGATCACGTACGGATCTTTCGCACCGTGGCCGGTCGGCGAGCCGGTCTGCTCGATGCCCAGCGTGTAGGTGCGCGAGGGCGAGTCGTAGCGGCCGCGCGCGGTGATGCGCGGCGTGCCGGCCTGCGCGTACCAGCGCTTGAACTGCGGCAGCG
>Ga0307508_10004906_pt1 | contig 12876 bp, 9 predicted proteins | sample 9_EM_MG_FD_203089 | JGI IMG/M metagenome (GOLD analysis project Ga0307508, IMG submission 203089) | Populus trichocarpa ectomycorrhiza microbial communities from riparian zone in the Pacific Northwest, United States - 9_EM | ecosystem: Host-associated > Plants > Roots > Unclassified | place... | reverse complement strand
CCCCGCGCCCGCGGGGGGCCGCCCCCGCGCCCCCCCCCCCCGCCCCCCCCCCGCCCGCGCCCCCGCCGGGCCGCCCCGCCCGGGGCCGGGGGCGGGGCCCCCCCCCCCCACGAAGGGCTTGCGCGAGTGTCTTCCCGCCCGGAAGGCAGCTTCGAACTTCGCGATGACCCCATCTGAGCAGTTGCCGTACGTTTCCGCCCATCTCGCTGAGCTGAGCCCATCCCGCGCGGCCATTGGTTGGTCCGTTGAACCCAGCACCCTCCAGCGCAGGTCAGCGATAGGCCGGGGGCGGATTCGGCGCAACGGGGCTAACGGGAATCTGGGTACCGGGTGGACCAGGGACCGGCGACGCCCAGGCCTGGCTGGCAGGCGTTGTTTCACGCCTGGCGGGAGAACATCCCCGAAACCTGCCAGTTTGGACGGCTGGCTGGCTGGCGACGCATCGTGTCGTGTCGTGTCGTGTCGTGCTGAAGCTCGCTGCTGGCTGACTGACTGGCTGGCGGTGGCTGCTCGGGGCGGGGGGGGGGGGGCTGGTGTTTCGCCCGTGCGTAAGTGGTGTGGCTGGCTGGCCGGCTGGGGACGGAAACGACGGGCTGCGCTGGCCACTCCGCTGGCGTAAGCACTCCTCCGTCCCTTGTCTTCCCCGCCCACGCACCGGTGCTGGTGTCGAGGAGTGCCTTCCACAGGGGGGTGCGGTACCTGCGCCCGTCAGCCCTGGACAAGCTACACTTGGCGGTGTTTGTGCGGTGGCTGGACGGGCGACAGATGAGACACAAACGGTGCTTCTCGAATGTATGTGCTGCGACACAAGTCCAGTTAGGGCGTAGGGTTGCGTGGACGGCTCTCCCCCGGGGGGGGGGGCGACTGGTCATGGGCTGCGCAGGACAAACACAAACAAAGCGAAGCGGTGACGATGGCGAGTGAGACTCTGTGATGATCGTGAGGGCTAACATTCGGGGCAGATGGATATGTCTGCATACCGCGTGTGCGAAGGCGGAAAAAAACACGGAGGTCTTTTGTGCGCTGGTTGGCCGGGGCTTTTTTTTTTCTTTTTTTCTCCGGCGCTGACAACAAAACAGACCCTTTTCCGCTGGAGAACCCCCCCCTCCCCCCTCGTATCGGAAAGTGACGATGGCTGGAATGCTCCGTGGACACCACTCGACGGGGGGACAATTTCTCTTTGCACAGTGTATGTATGCAAACGGAGGTCCCGTTGAGCGAATTTCCGTCGTATGTTTGACCACCGGATGCAGCAACGGCAACACATGGCCCCTTCCCCCCCCCCAAAAAAAATAAAAAAATAAATATAAAAAAATATAAAAAAAGATCAGTCCGCCCACAAAATCAGAGCGATTACCCCGGGAGACTCCACAGTCAAACGCAGTGGGAGAGCGTTATAGCGGATGCGAATTGTCCCACCGACGCCCAGGCGGAGTTCGCCAGCAGCATTCTATCTCACTATCTAGTACCTTTCGGCTTCTTACGTACTCGCTCTCAATGCCCGGCCCTCTTCCGTTGCGGCAGCTCCATACTTGCCAGAGGTCTTTTCAGCGGCAGTGCGTGGTGCGTGTTGGTGCCCGATGAATATCCGACGGCGCCCCGAAGCTGCTGCTTGGTTGGCACGGCGCGGGGGGGGGGCTCCAGTTCTTCTGATTTCTGTAGTAGCTTCCCTGGGTCGACCTCAACGCTGGCATATGTGGGGGGGCAGAAGCCTTATCGTTTTGTGCGATTTCCGTCCGGTCTTCTAGGCCGCAGAGGTTTCCGCGATGCACAGAGGCGCTTCACCTTGTTCTTCGGTCATCTACATCTACCGGTGCAACCCGGGGCGGGGGGGTGGCTGCAGGAATCGCAGGAGATGGAGACTCGGTCGCTTGTAGAGCAGCAGCAGCATCGTGATGGTATTGGGCAGTGCGGCCTTGGGGGGCTTCGGCATCCGCCCCGATTGCAGCACGGTCAAGCGCAGTGACTGGACAGCAGTTGGAAAGCACACCAAGAGGGGCTTGCAGCCTATGACTAGTGCGCTGGGGCGGTGGTGAGAGGTGGTGGTAGATGTGTCCGCAATATTGAGGGCCTTGTTGCTGTGGGGTGGGTGGTGAGAGGTAAGGAAGATAGGCGGGCATTTCTTTTTTCCTACTCTAGCTATCTATAAATCTGGTCTGCTGACGAAAGCCGGTGTTCTATTTGGTGGACCGACTGACATAAGCATGTAGCTCTCCCATTTGCTGGTCCACCGGCAAAACCAGCCCATTTATAAACGCTATAATTTTCCTGTCTGGCTACATAGATAGTGCAAATAGAATGCAGTGCACCACACAACATGCCGCAGCGCTTTGCCACTGCGTTGACGGCAGAGTGTTCTCAGGGGCATACTGGTCTCTCGCCGCGTTGACTGGAGGCTGTATTCGGGTACACCGGTCTCACGGGGAAAATCACTCTTATCTTCTGCTCACTCTGATCTTCTTTTCTATTTTGTCGGCCGGCAGACCGGCCGGTTTATAAACAGACCAATTTGCCCGGCAGGCTATGTAGTAGAACACATACATACTGTACTGTACGGACTCCGGGGTCGCCGTGCCCCCGGAGTCGAAGGAGGGAAAGTCCGTCAGGCTTTCCGCAGAGGCAGACCCTTATTGTTCTGTAGCTGTTTTTGGACGGCACAGTTTTTTTCTCTTTTTTTCTTTTTTTTTTTGGTGCGTGTGGGAGGGGGTGCGCTCCGGCCATTGTCAGTGTAAAACGGCTCCTGGGAAGATCGTTTCGACTTGGTACAGTACGTACCCAACGAGAAGTCGAACCCACTAACCGTTGAAACCAGTTCCAGTCCACGGGACGGAACCGACTGTCTGCGGGCAGGCCACTGGATGGGCTGCTTACATAACTGGTGCTCGAGTGTTGTATTTATGCCCACACACCTTGCATGGCCGCGCCGAATCACACGCTGGACAAGCAAGATTTACAGCTCCCCCGCGATTCGAGTATGCCCATCTCCCCCTCCATTCTACCAGCAGCACCGACAAACGCACCAAGTACAGGAGCAAAAGGGATTGAACCGGCATCAAGCATCAAAGTGGAGGACGCGCGCGGCAGGATTGAATACTAGCAATAAGAGGCAATGAAAGCAAGAAACTCCTTGAACGATGAGTGCAGGAATCCAGCATCGGAGAATTACACCAAATAGAAGAACGCCCTCCTCCCCGCACGCAGTGCAATAGCTTACAGCAGCAAGAGATCCCCCTGGTTCTGGTCGGGTTGGTACATCTGCTGTGGCGCGGACTGGCTCACGACTATCACTCGGTCCGTTAGCATACATCCTTTGAATGGTAGGCGGAAGGATCAACAGATATTGCCAGGATCTAGATAGGCCGTATGCAATTACTGGTCAAACAGAAAGAAGGAACAGCGGACGCACCATATTGCCCGGTGTTGCCGCCCGCGCCTACGGGTGCGAATGGGTTAAGACCCTGGCCCGGGGCCGAGAAGTAGTCGTCGGCCATATCGCTCGCGAGATCCGGTTGCGGCGTGAGTTGCATTTGTTGGTGCTGCTGCTGATGATGCTGCTGCTGCTGCGCAGAGGAAGAGGACGGTGTCATCATGTCGGCGATCAGCTGTCTGCTGCGTTCCGCCGCGATGGTGGTGGGCAGCTGGTGTTTCTGCAGCGCTGGCGAGTCTTGCAGCTTCTTGGGCCGCGCGGTGCGGAAGACCTGGTTTACGGGCTTCAGGTAGACGGTTGCTAGCGTGCCCACGTTCAAGCACATTTCCTCGAGCGTTGCGGGATCGAGTTTTTCGGCTTCGGCGGTGATTGGCGGTTTCTCTCCCATGACAATCTTCTTGGCCGTCGCGGGGTCCGCCGAGAGGAGGCGCCAGTACATGTACCCCCTGTCGCGGAGATCCGGATTGTCCGTCTCTTCCGTGGCCCATTTGAGTACCTTGGGCACCAGGTCCTGCCCCTTGGTGGGACGCTGGATGAAGAGCTTGACGGTGGCGGTGAGGAGGGCCAGTTGGACCTCGACCGGCTCGTCCTGGAAGGAGAAGAGGAAGTCTTCGAGGAGCACGTCTGAGTTCTCAATGCGGTCTGCATACTGTCCGATGACCCATATCATGGCCGCTTTCGCTTCCGGCTCGTCGAGGGAATCGAGGTTCTCGCAGAGCGTAGAGATGATGGACTCGTACTGGTTCGGGTACTTGCGGAAGATGTTGCGGATCACAACGGTGGCCTCCTGGACGATGTACGAGACCTTCGTCGCGACGAGCTCGAGGAGAGTGTTTATGCAGCGGCGCGCGGCAGGCTCGATCTTGATCGCGAGCTTGCCGATGGCACGGACGGATTTGCGGACGAAGTGAACATCGATCTCGGTGGCGTATTCGCGGAGCTCCGTCAGCACCTCCTCGATGTTGTCTTCGTTCGCCAGCATGAAGATCAGTTCGAGTTTGGTCACCTTGACGTAGATCGGGTCGTTGTATTTGCAGAAGAAAACGCGGATGTCATTCCGCAACACCTCGGGGCGCCGCTGCAGGATCAATAGTGCGTTCCTCAGGGCCAGGTATTGCACCTCTGGGCCTTTGGCAAGCAATGTCACCAGCGGTGGAGACAGTTTCCGACAGAGAGCAGAGATGTCCTTCTGGTCGGAAATGTAGTTCATCAAGTAGAGGATCACCCGGATGCACGTGAGCACGACAGCCGAGTTGGAGTGTTGTAGCCGCGGTGAAATGCGCTCTGCCATTATGCTAGCCTCACTGCAGTCTTGCGGGACGTAAGACATGAGTGCCTCCAGGATGTACGTCTGGCCCCATCTGTACTCGTTAGAGGTTCGCCCCGCATGAACATGTTATTCGACCAGCAAAACATACTCTGAGCAATCCGGCAGGATCTGCACAATCTTGGAAGCGTTCGCGTGGTCGATGGTGAGCTTGATGGTATCGCTGCGTTCCCATATGTCCATCAACGACACCAGCGCGCTCGACACAACCGTCGGATTGTCGTCTCTCAGCAGCGCATTCAGCCCTTCTATCAGCCCACCGCCGCCATTCTTGACCACCGAGTTTTCGACGAGGTCTCTGTCATGGTCGTAGAGCTTTGCCACGCAGAACGCCGCCGTTTTCCGCACGTAGGGGTCTGGGTCTCGGAGCAGGTCGTGCAGGGGCGTTGCTGTAGCTTCAACGAACTCCCGAACGTGGATGTAGGAGAGCGTTCGCAAGGCGAGCGCGCGGACGAGGGGATTGGGATCTTCCATGTCGGACACCAGAATTGGGAGGGCGTGCTGTGCCATCTCCGGCTTCAGGCGGCCGTAGTTTACGAGGAACAGAAAGCACCTGCGAGGACACGCCGATCGGTCAGTCAAGCTCTACGTTCCGATGGCACCGCCCGGAGCTACCGAGGCAATGCGCACACCAAGACACGGGGCGCGCGAATGTACGAGCATACATCTTCTTGATCTCAAGCGCCGGAATCATCATGCACTGGATGACATCTGGGAACAGCGCAGCCATGTCGTTATTGCTCATGGTCATATTGGCAACTATCTTCTTGAGCGCAATCTTCTTTCTCGTGAAGTTTTTATCCTTCTTGTCGCTCTGGAGCTCGGCGCGCAGCTCGGCGACTTTGCCCTACGGAGGCACGATTCATGGTCAGCTACAGCTGCGGGACAGTGAACGGGGGGACGGTTGAGTGGTTGTGAGCGGGTGGTCAGTTACCCGAGCAAAGAAGCGTGCATCACCACCGCTGGACATGATTCTTTTCGCGTTTCTGTATTCCTGGGAGCTTCTTCTTCCTGTATGGGGAGACGGCGATCTTCTTCGACTCTTCCTTCTATCTACTCCAATTCTATGATTGAGAGATTCGCGTGTCTTCAGGCTGGGGGGATGGGGCGCTTGTTGCAGTGCAGCAGCATGTGGAACTATCCGGCTTAGTCAGACTGGATACCCAACCCTCCCCACGAGCCCCATCGGCATCCGAAACTCCCCAGCTGTGCAGATATCAGCCAAACCGGACTCTTCTCCCCTGCCCCGGCCCTTCAACAACCGATACGCTCCGTCGAACTCGCCAAACTATCGTTTGAACGTACGCTCGCTTTCCGATTTACCTTCTGGCTACATATTTTTTTTTTCTCTTTGCAACCCGAGAAATCTCTGTCACCTGCGCTGCCCGCACCATGCCGCCGAATCACCCACCCCGTATCACCCCTCCGCCTTGGGTTATCGACCTCAAGAATCTCCCTGCCAACAGGCCGCGCCCGGTGTCCTCCTCGATCCCCGATCCGCCTGGATTCTCACCTCCCTCTGGCTCCAAGGTAATTGACTACCCGGAAGGAATGCGGCTGCCCTGGGGAGAGATAGAAGGAACAGTCTCTGTGCCGTGCGGTCAGTATAGGTAGCTAACCGCCCTTCCCCAGAAATCCGCAAAACAAGGCCCCGGCACGTCTGCGAACCCCAGGGAAACCGATGACCTGTTCCTGAAGAAAGCCTGGGAGATCGCACTTGCGCCCGCGAAGGCCATCCCGATGAATGCCATCATGATGTACATGTCTGGCAACACGCTCCAGATCTTCTCCATCATGATGACCGTCATGCTTTTCATGAACCCGATCAAGGCTCTTTCATCCGTTGGCTCCACGTTTTCTCGCTTCGACAATGAGCGTACCCACGCCAGACTTTGGCCGGTCAAGCTCGCTTTCATCGCCTTGCAGATCGCCACGATAGCACTCGGAGTTTGGAAAGTCAATGGGATGGGCCTACTACCGTACGTTACGACCCACCGTGCAACGTACGCTTGATGCTGATGCTGACTACTGTCGCAGGACTACACGCTCGGACTGGCTCGCATGGGAAAGGGAACGACAGCCGATGGAATACTCTGCTCCAGCCTTCCAGGCGATTTTCAACTGACATAGTTGTGATAGACGTGTCAGTGAGAGGGATGGGGGGGAAGTGACGCTGTGGATTACGAGATTTCCCTTTCTTGTCCTTGACTGCCTTTTGGAGCAGTATTATGTGTGCAATTTGATGTGGTGTCTGCGGAGAATTAAACAAAGTGGTATCACATTATCACAAACTTCGCGTCGCTGCCGTATTCGCTACTCGCTAACCATAGTAACGACAACGCACAGTTCCATCCTCATAGCACTAGTGCACATAACTTGATACTCTACAGCTTACTGGCAACCCACTTGGCCTCCCTCTTCTCCACGAAAGCCCTTAAACCTTCCTGGATATTCTCACCTGCCTGCAGCTGCTTCCAAACTCCGTTCTCCACCTTCGTCGCCGCGTCATCGACTCCTGCCCCATCCCATGCACCCCTCAGTGCCGCTCTACTAACGATCACCGAGTCGGGACTCATGCCCACAATCTTTCTCGCTACCTCGATGGCCCTCTCCACAACGTCCCCGTCGACAACTTCATTGACCAAACCCCAACTCTGTGCCTCGTGAGCACTCAGCACCCGCCCTGTAAGGGCGAGCTCACTAGCCCTCTGCATCCCCACGATCAGCGCCAATCTCGGCAGCAGTCCCGAGATCGCCACAACGCCCCTGCTGGTTTCCGGCAGGGCAAAGACACTCTCGCTGTGAGCCAGTATAAGGTCCGTATTCCCGGCCGCCTCCAGACCGCCACCGAAACAGATTCCGTGGACGGCCGAGATCACCGGCTTCTTGCCGCGGCGGCCCGACAGCCCCGCGAATCCGCCGTCTGCAGGTGGGCGCGCGCGTCCAGGGACCAAGTTCCATTCTTTGAGGTCGGCGCCGGCGCAGAACGCGGCGCGCTTCTGCGGTATGCGCGCGCCGGTGACGATGGCACAGCGAAGCGAAGGAGTACTGTCGTACCACTCCCAGATGCTGGTGAGCTGTATGTGCCCCTCGGTGGAGACGCAGTTCATGGATGAGGGGCGGTTGAGGGTTACTATCGCTTGACGTGTTAGGTTGGAGTCGCCGGGGAGGGAAGTGGGCTTACCCAAGAGGATGTTATCCGTGGGGAAAGAGATCAAGATATGGTCACCCACCTTTGGCGGCGGTGGATCGAAGGTGGGCGTTAATGTCATGGCGAACGCGAATATTGATATGTATTTGCTGGACAATTGCAGCACCTAGCTGGTTACCTCTTGTATGTAAGTATGTAGTTGCACTTGCGGGTAGTTACTATTTATATTGATTGAAATCTAGGGGGTATATAGCAATTGGGGATATTGTGAGAGCTCTCAGATGCGTAACCGTTGCCGAGGTCCATGGCCGCAGGGGATCCGTCGAAGGCTGGATTGTGGTGAGAGTGATGACCAATGAGTGGAGTGCTGCACTTCCCTCCGTAAATGAATATGATATCTCCGATAAACTGCAGTTGCAGCATCTGGGGACAGAGATGCGGCTCAACAGGTTGCCTGTGTACATACTTACAACTCAAGCAAAAGAAAGGCTAGCAGTCGACCATGAAGAAGAATTGGGTTCGGTTGGAGCCTGTCTTCGTAGAATGAGACAGGTGCAGCACCAAGGTACTTTGTACACGTACATTGGCAGATTGCAGGGTAAGAACTTTCTCCTAAACACACAAACAACCTGCATCATTCTCCTACCTCCCCACCGACCTCCTCTCCAAGCTCCAATCACACAGAGCTCCCCCACTACCCGCTACCAAACAACCACCAACAAAACCGACTACAGAAATCATCACGATGGCGACGACAAATTACAAGGAAGCCTTCGCACTCTTCGACAAGCGTGGCAACGGACGCATCCCCAGCAGTAGCCTCGGCGACCTCCTCCGCGCCTGCGGCCAGAACCCCACCAACGGAGAGGTGGACGAGCTTGTCCGCGGCGTGAAATCAGACCGTACGCGCGCCTCACCCTCCTCACCCGCATAGCTCCTTATGCTGATGTGAGAAAAAGTCGACTTCGAAGCCTTCCTCAAAATCCTGAACCGTCCCAATGGCTTCCGCGAGCCCGGCGAGCCCCAGGAGTTCGTACGTGGTTTCCAGGTATTCGATAAGGACATGACGGGGTATATCGGCGTTGGGGAATTACGATACGGTATTATCCCACCCCCCAAATGGATGGATGAAGGAAAAGAGGGAATGATGATGCTGATGTGTGATGTGTGGGAGGATAGTCCTGACTAGCTTGGGCGAGAAGTTGACGAACGAGGAGGTCGATGAGCTCCTGAAGGGAATGGAGATTAAGGGAGATCAGGTCAACTATGTCGGTCAGTACCCAATGGCATCATCCTCCTCTTCCTCACCACGACCTGTAGCTAATCGAAAAATTCACACAGACTTCGTCAAGATGATCATGGCCAACTAAGCACTACGACTCCACACCCCACACACGACACCCCGAGCTTAGCTTAATGAATAGAGGCGGAGGAGATGGAGGGGGATAGTGGGTTTTGTCTATTGCTTTACTGTCATCACTCTATGGATCGGGTTGCGGTCTTCTTTGCTTTCGCATCATACCTAGCGTCGCTGTTATTGCTTACTCGTTTGTTCCAACGATGGTGGCGATGGTTATGGAGAATGTACGTATCTCACGATGTGCTCTGCCCTGGTCGGGGGTACAACAACTTTGATTCCCTGGCAACATTCTACATGGGTGAATCCGATATCTGCTATCGCAGCAAATCTTCCGCCTCTTTCTTGCGTAAGCAACTGCTTCGAAAGAAAATCAAAGTAAAAAGGAAATCAGAAACTCCGATGCCACAGTCAAAAAAGAAAAGAAAAAAAGGGATCCTTTTGGTTCGCGCTACAAATTTTTTACAGGCTGGCCTTCTTGAACTCGTTGATGAGACCATTCGTACTAGAATCGTGCCCAGACACGGCATCCTCGCTATCCAACTCCGTGCCGATCTTCTCTGTTTTCCCCAGTGATCAGCATCATCTCACCATGTATTTCCATCTAAAGGGAAAAACTTACTGGCAAGGACTTTACCCAACTCAACACCCCATTGGTCGAACGAGTTGATGTTCCAGATGGCACCCTCGGTGAATGTGAGATGCTCGTAGTAAGCGATCAGAGCTCCGAGCGCACCGGGAGTGATCTTGGTGGCGAGGATGGAGGTGGTGGGACGGTTGCCCAGGAAGATCTTGTGCGGCAACAGATCCTTCGAGGCACCCTCGGCCGCCACTTCGTCCTTGGACTTGCCGACCATCAGAGCTTCCGACTGTGCGAAGAAGTTGGAGGCGAGCATCCTGTATTTGTGTCAGTTCGGGGAATTTAGGAGAGGGGAAAGGCGAGAGGAAGGGCTACTTCTGGTGGGTGTTATTCGCTACAGGGTTGTGCGATTTCGCGGCCAGGATGAAGTCGGTGGGGATGAGCTTCGTGCCCTGGTGTAGGAGTTGGAAGAAGGAGTGCTGAGCGTTGGTTGCAGGCTCTCCGAAGAGGATCGGGCCGGTGGTGTACTTGACGTATTCACCGGTGCGGGTGATAGCCTTTCCGTTGGACTCCATAGAAAGCTGCTGGAGATACGCGGGGAAGCGGTGGAGATACTGGTCGAAGGGGGCGACCAGATGGGTCTGCGCGCCGAAGAAGTTTGAGTACCATACGCTCAGCAGGGCGCCGATCACGGGGATATTGTCTTCCAATGGGGTGCTCGTGAAGTGTTGGTCCATGGCGTGGGCTCCGGAAAGGAACTCCTTGAAATTGTCAAAGCCGATGTACAGCGCCACCGAGAGGCCGATGGCAGACCAGACAGAATAGCGTCCGCCGACCCAGCTCTCAAAACCGAACATATTCTTGGAGTCGATACCAAACTTCTCAACCTCTTCTTTGTTGGTAGAGAGAGCCACGAAGTGTTTGGCAATAGCACTATGGTCTCCGCCGATGGCCGGCTGGGACAGGAACCACTGCTTTGCCGTATTGGCGTTGGTGCAGGTCTCCGCGGTGGTGAAGGTCTTCGATGCGATCAAGAAAAGGGTGGCCTCCGGGTCGCATGCTCGAAGAGTCTCGGCGATGTGCGTTCCATCGATATTGGAGACGAAGTGGAGCTTTAGACTGCGGTCTCCGTAAGGCTTGAGAGCTTCCGTAACCATGACGGGGCCACTGTTGCGAATTGGTCAGTCATCTCTTCTTCCACAAACCTGAATCAACGGGGGACCCACAGATCAGAACCGCCAATACCGATGTTGACAATAGATGCAATCTTCTTTCCGGTGTGCCCCTTCCACTCTCCTGACCGCACCTGCTCGGAGAACTCCCTCATGTGTTCGAGCACAGCATTGACACCCTCAACGACGCTCTCACCGTCCACGCTCATGGGCTGGTTGCTTGTGTTCCTGAGGGCAACATGATACACTGCGCGGTTCTCGGTGAAGTTGATCTTGTTTCCCTTGAACAGCTCATCCCTAAGCTGGTCGACTCCCGCAGCTTTGGCCAGCTTGACCAGCAGGGCCAGCGTTTCCTCGGTCACAAGATTCTTCGAGAAATCCCACAGAATATCCAGTCCATCGGCGGAGTTGTGGAAGCGACGAGAGAACTTGGTGAAGCGGTCGGGGTCGGCGGCGAACAATTCCTTCAGTATCATAGACTTGCCGGACGACGTGTAGTGGTCGTGCAAAGTCTGGAAGGCGGGGAGGTCGGAGGTCTGGGAGAACGACATGATGCTATGGGCGATGCGGCAAAGCGTTCGATGGATGAAAGATCAAGTCTGGGAGACGTGTGAACAGAGATTCGTGCGAATTGAATTATGGTTTGGCTCGAGCTTTAAGGCAGACGGGTTGACAGACAACCCGAGGCCAGTGGGGCAAAATACATAAACGAAGCTTAGTGCGGGGTAGATTGCTCAAGGCCAAAGCCGAGAGAAGTGCAAACACAAACAACACGAACAGAGTGATCTTACCACTTCTAGAGGTTTGCTGTCTGGTATCGGTAACGAGCCACTTCTGCTGCTGCTGCTGCTGAGATGCCGATGATGATAACAACGATGTCGATGATGATGAGCTGTTGGGGGTACAGGGTGGGAGAGGATGCCAATCGCAGTTGCAATGAGGGGTTTTGTTGTTTTTCTCTCGGGAGATAGCTCTACGGCTGTATGGAGAATTTCCGCTATCTATTTATCTCGTCTCCATATTGCATCACATCCCACGGCCACCGCGGAAATTAGGTGACGTACTGTACAACCAAAGTCTGCGTGAGGAGAAGAACGGAGCTTGGAGGGGGATTCCCTGCTTTGGAGGTTGCTTTGCCGACGCCCCCCGCACGTTCTGCTGCAGATGGATGTTTCACGGAACCAGAGAGAGCGTTTGGGCCAATCATTGTAGCGTACTCCTCACTTTCCTCCCGGGGGGGGGAGCGGAGGAGTGGTGATGAGCAGACATCACTACCCTAGCGCCGGCGACGAAACTCCGGATGGCCCATCGCCGGAGCCCCCAAAGTTCACCAGAATCCAACGCCGATGATCCCCTACGCCAAATCTCCTCGGAAAACTTCCCCCTGCTTCGCGTGACTGCTCATGACCCCGCACTCGCGATTCTGAAATCGCCGGTTCTAAATCCACTTCCGCCGGCTGAACGCGGGGCGGACCTTTGTGGCCCGAAAACGAGTGGAAAAATCGGCCTGCAGGCTCGTGCAGTGCAGTGCAACGGATCCGGGTTTTTTTTTACGCGTTGGAAGGTGGAATCACAGAGAACATCTCGGTGTCAGCACTGCAGAAGCAGGACACTCTAGATGCACCGCCAATCTGTATTCTACATGGAGAGCGGAAGTATGTGCAAGATAGTACTCTATCCACCCTTCCAACCGTAGAAGTTTCTCCGGCGTTCTACCTTTCCCAAGCCACGGCACTCAGCTATCGAAAGGTGCAACTGCACCACAATCCACCAGTCGCCACAGCAACACTCAAGAGTAAGAAGATGCGTGTAAGTACCCACTGATTCGTGCTAAGAAACCTGCAGAAGAAATGCCTCTGACC
>Ga0307508_10004905_pt1 | contig 12878 bp, 10 predicted proteins | sample 9_EM_MG_FD_203089 | JGI IMG/M metagenome (GOLD analysis project Ga0307508, IMG submission 203089) | Populus trichocarpa ectomycorrhiza microbial communities from riparian zone in the Pacific Northwest, United States - 9_EM | ecosystem: Host-associated > Plants > Roots > Unclassified | place... | reverse complement strand
ACCTGGGAAATGTTCGAGAAGATCTTCGTCGATATCACGCCTGAGGAACGGGCCGGGCTGATCGCCCTGCTGTCGCGAATTCGCGACGGGGTTAAGGCGATTGATGCATAACGACGATGCATAACGAATCGCGGGAAGGGACCTGATGAAACTTGCCAGTATGCCTCCGAGTGGATCGGGGGGAGGCCGTGATGGCCGCCTGGTCGTCGTCTCGCCCGATCTCGCCTGGTATGCCGACGCGGCGCACATTGCCCCCACTCTGCAAGCCGCGCTTGACGATTGGGATTTATGCGAACCCGCACTGCGCGCGCTCGCCGAGGATCTTGAGCACGAAGCGATCCCGCTCGAACGGTTCCATGAACGCGAAGCTCTGGCGCCGCTGCCGCGAGCCTATCAGTGGGCCGATGGCTCGGCTTACGTCAATCACGTCGAGCTGGTGCGAAAGGCGCGCGGCGCGGTGCTGCCCGACAGCTTCTGGCACGACCCGCTGATGTACCAGGGCGGCAGCGACGACCTGCGCCCCGCGCGCTCACCCATCGTGCTCGCCGACGAAGCCTGGGGCTGCGATCTCGAGGCCGAGATCTGCGTGGTCACCGGCGATGTACCGCAAGGCGTTTCACCTGCCGATGCGCTCGGCTATGTCCGGCTGGTCGGGCTCGTCAACGATGTGTCCTTGCGCAATCTCATCCCGGCCGAGCTCGAAAAGGGCTTCGGCTTCGTCCAGTCCAAGCCCGCCAGCGCCTTTTCGCCGGTGTTCGTCACCCCCGATGCGCTGGGCGAAGCCTGGGCGGGCGGCAAACTGAGCGGGGTGCTGCGGGTCGACCTCAATGGCGCACCGTTCGGCCGCGCCGAGGCAGGCGCGGAGATGACCTTTGATTTCGGCGTGCTGATCGCGCACCTTGCCAAGACCCGCAATCTTGGCGCAGGCACGATCATTGGCTCGGGCACGGTTTCCAACCGCGATCCCAATGGCTCGCCCGGCCGTCCGGTCAGCGCAGGCGGCCTCGGCTATTCGTGCATCGCCGAACAGCGCATGATCGAGACGATCGCTGCGGGCAAACCGGCCACCGGGTTCCTGAAGGTCGGCGATACGGTCCGGATCGAGATGCGTGATGCCGTTGGACATTCGATCTTCGGGGCAATCGAGCAGGAAATCCTCGCCCCTACCGGCTAGGTCGCGCCAGCGGTCGCGGCGATCCCAAAAGCATTGCGGGCGCGCACCGTAAAGGTCGCGCCCGCAATCGCATCGCCTCATCCCACAATCAGGCGATGCTGCGGTTCCGGCCTGGGGAACGGGAGGATGTTCTCCGGGCCGGCACCGGATTAACCGCCGAAGCTGACCTTCAGCCTTACGCCGTACATCCGTGGCGGGCCGTACATGTAATCGCCGATGCCCGACGATTCGAAGCCGCCACCCGCCGTCGTACGATAAAGCACGTTGGTGATGTTGGTCGCGAACCCGACCAGGTCGATCCCGGTGCCGCCGATATTCGCCCAGGTCGCGTTGAGGTTAAGCAGGCTGGTCGAGGGAATGCGGACGTTGCCGTCCACCAGTTGCGACGAGGTATAGGTCCAGATCGCACCGACCGAGAGCTTGCCGACCGATGCCGGGGTCGGGATAGTCACATCGCCTGAAACGGTGAGGCGGTGGTGAGGCGAGAACGACAGTTCGCCCCCGACGGTGCCGCGCGGGATGATGTCCGCGAACGGGCTGTTTGCGGCCAGCGTCGGTTTGACCAGTTCCTTGATCTTGGTGTCGAGGTAGGCGTAGCCGAGCGACAGGCGCAGGATCCCGCCCACAGTCGCCCCGGCATCGACCTCGATACCCTTGATCTCGGACTTGCCGGCGTTGATGATCGCCGCGCCGCCGGCAAGGCCAGAATTGGGCTTGGCGATGAGCGCGCCGAAGATCTGCTGATCGCTGAAGTTGTTATAGAACGCGGCGATGTTGAAATAGCCCGGCACCGATCCGCGAAAGGTGAACTTGCCGCCGAGTTCGAAGGTGTCGACCTTTTCCGGACCCGCCGTCTCGATCCCCGGGTTGGTGAAGTTTACCGTGCCCTGGCGATAACCGCGCGCGTATTTGGCGTAGAGCAGCATGTTTTCGTTCGGCTTGAAATCGAGGTCGATCAGCCAGGTCGGCTTGGTCGATTTGGTAACGATCCGGGTGCTGCAGGCCGTCGTGTCGCCGCCGTTGGTCAGCAGGTTCACAGTCGGGTGATTGAGGCTGTCGTTGCAGACGCGCTGCACGGGGATCGTGCCGACACCGGGGATCGTCGCAAAGATGTAGCGGTTCGATTCGGAGATGCCGTCGATCGTGTCGAAGGTGTAGCGGAAGCCGCCGGTCAGAGAGAATTGATCGGTGAACTTGTAGGTCGCCTGCGCGAAGACACCGTGGTTGTTGAACTTGAACCGGGTGCGCGATTCCGAAATGATCACACCTGGCGCGGTAAAGCTGGCCGAAAGTGGCACCAGCGGCAGTGCGCCGGTGCAGTTGAACGTGCCGGGATCGGTGCACTGACCGTAGATGCCGGTCCGCTGCTGGTTCCAGCCTAGCGGGCGGCTGAATTCAAGATAGCCGCCGATCACGTAGTTCAGTTTGTCGTCGGAGGTGCGACCCTGGAATTGCAGTTCCTCGGTCGCGGTGCTGCCGGCGGCGGCGTTGTTCCCCGGCTGCGTGCCGAGCTGGATGTACTGGAAGCGCGAGCCGGGCAGCGGTCCGCCGCGACCCGCAAAGAATTGCGTCGCCGCAGTGTTGGGGACGAAGAAGTTGTCGCTGTAGAGTTCGAATGCGCTCTGCTCGCGGTATTCTCCGTAGCTCATGATGTTCTTGACCGTCAGCGTGTCGCTCGCCTTCCAGGTCGTGCTGTTGATCAGCTGGAACATGCGCAGGAAAATGCGCGGGTTCTGGGCCGAGACCTCGACGTCAAGCGGACCATCACCACGCGTCGTCTGCCGCTGGATCTGGTCGCAGGCGGCAAGTGAGGTGTAGTAGCGGGTCAGGCTGCCACCAGCGAGCGGCGAGGCCGCTGTCGGATCGCAGTTCTCGTAATGCGAGGCATAGCCGTTGGTGTCGGACCGGCTGTAGGTGGCGACGATGTAGTTTTCGAGATTGGGCGTCAGGTCGCCGACGATCGAGAGACGGCCATAGGTATAGTTTAGGTCGTTGTAGTCCTTGGGGCCGATACCTGACTGGTTGCGCATGTAGCCATCGCGCTTGTTGCGATCGAGCGACAGGCGAACCTTGAAGGTTTCAGCCAGCGGGATGTTGACTGCGGCCTGGACCCGGCGCTCGTTGTAGTTGCCGATCGTGCCTTCGAGGTAACCCTCGAACTGGTCGGTCGGCTTCTTCGGGACCAGCAGGATTGCGCCGCCGGTGGTGTTGCGGCCGAACAACGTGCCTTGCGGACCCTTGAGCACCTGCACGTTTTGCAGGTCGGTGAAGGAACCGGCGCCGGCGGTATTGCCGCCAGCCGTTCCGCCCTGTGCGCGAACCCCGACGACTTCAGCGAAATAGACGCCCACGGTCGGCGCGGTCGAGGCGTCCTGGTTGAATCCGCGCAGCGCGAAAGTTGCCTTTTCAGGTCCGAAGCGGGTGTTGACCGACAGCGACGGGGTATAGGCTGCGATATCGGAGGCGATCGCGATATTGCGCTTTTGCAGCTGATCGCTGTTGAACACTGTCATCGAGATCGGCACGTCCTGCAGGCGCTGCTCGATCCGTTGCGCGGTGACGATAATGTCTGCGTCAGCGGAGGTGGCGGTATCGTCCGCCGGAGGAGTGTCCTGCGCGAAAGCCGGTGCGGCCAGCGCGCTGGCCAGCGCCAGCGCCGAGATGCTCAGGCAGATACGCGAGATCGATCGCATGGTTTTTCCTCCCAGTTGCAGCGCAAGCGGTTGAATCCGCTTTGCCGGTACATCCTCCAAGTGTTCACGATTTCGAACCGTGTTTTTCTGGGGGGAATGATCCACGATGGATCATAAACTGTCAACGGGGTACCGGAACCGCGCTTTGGGGAAAAATCTCCACTTGCCCGCTGCTGTCAAAAAGGCGCTGGCTAACGAAAAAGGGCGGCCCTCGCGGACCGCCCTTTCGTGTTCGTTGTGCCTCGCTGGCTACTTCATGTTGGAGAAGGCATCGACCAGGTGGCAGCCGGCCGGGCCGATGATCACGATGAACAGCACCGGCAGGATGAACAGGATCAGCGGGACGGTCATGATCGCGGGCAGGCGCGCGGCTTTTTCCTCGGCGCGCATCATCCGCTCGTTGCGGAATTCGGCCGAGAGTACGCGCAGTGCCGAGGCCAGCGGGGTACCATAACGCTCGGTCTGGATCATGGTTGTGACCACGCCCTTCACCGCATCGAGATCGACGCGCCAGGCGAGGTTTTCGAAAGCCATGCGGCGTTCGGTGAGGAACGACAATTCGATCGAGGTCAGGGTGAATTCGTCACCCAGCTCGGGATAGGCGCGGCCCAGTTCGCGCGCGACGCGGCCGAAGGCGGCATCGACGGTAAGGCCCGCCTCGGCGCAGATCACCAGCAGATCGAGCGCATCGGGCAAGCCCTTGCGGATCGCGTTGGTGCGCTTGCCGATGATGTTCTTGATGTAGATTTCGGGGCCCTTGTAACCAAACCCAAGCGCGGCGGCGAACAGCCCGAGGCGCTTGAGCGGACCCCATTCGGGGAACGAGTTGGTCCAGTAGACCACCGTCGCCGCGATCAGGCCGAGCACCACCGGCAGCACCAGCCGCGCGGCGATAACGACTACCGCCCATTCCTTTTTGCGGATGCCGGCCTGGGCCAGCTTCTTCTGGATGACCGCGACCTGGCTTTCCTGCAAAACCTTGAAGCTGGCGAGCGTTTCGCGGACCTTCTCGGTGGTCTGGTTCTTGCGCACCAGGCTCTGGCGGCGCTTGCTCGAGCTGTTGACGATGCCCGCCTTGAGCTGTTCGCGGCGATCATTGAGCGCCTTGACCCGCTTGGCCATCGGATCGCGGATGGTCACCGCCGAATAGATCGCGAACATCACTGCAATCGCGGCGACGGCGGCCAGCATCGAACCGACCCAGATAACGTCGATTCCAAGTACTGTGGGTCCAGGCGGGGTCCGCAACATGAGTCTCTATTCCTCGTTCAGATCTCGAAGCTGACCATCTTGGCCATGATAAAGGCCCCGATGCTCATCCAGGTCAGCCCGCCAAGGCCGGCGACGATCAGGCGATCGTCTTCGAAGAAGGCGTTGATGTAGAGGGGGTTGATCCACCACAGCAGCGTGAAGACGACGAAAGGCAGACAGCCGACGATCAGCGCCGAAGCCTTCGATTCCGAGCTCATCGCGCGGATCTTGAGCTTCATCTGCGACCGCTTGCGCAAGACGTCGGACAGGTTCGACAGCGTTTCCGCCAGGTTGCCACCGGTCTCGCGCTGGATCGCCAGCGTGATGCAGAAGAACTGGAATTCAGGAATGCCAAGCCGGTCGGCCGTTTCCTGAAGCGCATCCTCCATGGTCTTGCCGATCCTGATCCGCTCGGTGATCATCTTGAATTCTTCGCCGACAGGCGCAGGGACTTCGCTTGAGACCACCGACAGCGTTTCGGTGACGGGCAAGCCCGAGCGCAGGCCCCGGACCAGCAGTTCGATCCCGTCGGGGAACTTGGTGATGAAGGCTTCGAGGCGGCGCTTGATCATGAAACTGATCACAAAGTGCGGCACGCCCGCGCCGACGACCATGCCCACGCCAAGCGAGAGCAGGATCGCACGCGACTTGATGTAGAGCGCCACCGCGACGATCAGCGCGATGATCAGCGATCCATAGATATACTGCGTCACCGTCCACGACAGGCCGGTGCGGTGCATGCGCATTGCTAGTGCATCCATTCGCGAACTGGAGCCCGCGATCCGGTGCTGCTTGGGCTTGCGTGCGGCAACTGCCTTGCGCAGCTGCATCTCGACCTTGTCGGTGGCGCTGTCGGAATGGCGATAGCGCACAGCCTGGAGCCGCCGGGTGCCTTCCTTGGTGACATTGGGGCCGGTGAACGCCGACCATCCCAGCACCATGATGGCCATCATGCCACAGGCCACCAGGAGCAATTGCATAACGTTCATGCCTTGGTCTCCGCCACTACGCCTGCCATGCGGACGGATCCGTCACAGCAATCTCGGTTCAGGCCGGCCCGGTTCAGGCCGGGACCTGTTCCTTGCCCTTGTCCTTCTTGGCCAGCATCGACTTGAGGTCGAACTTGCCGAGCAGGGATTTCTTGCCCGCGCCGTCTGCCCGCACGCTCTCGTCGGCATCGCTGACACCCAGGATCGACTGGGCGATCTCGCGGATCACCGCGGTCGCCTTGGCGGCACGATTGGCTTCGACGAAGGTCTGGCCCAGCTTGGCGGCGTTGGTCGCGGCTTTGAGGTCGAACGGGACCTGGAAGTTGACCTTGCGTTCGATCGAGGCTTCGAAGTCCGCCTTGGAAATTTCCTGCCCGCCGGGGTGAACCTTGTTGGCGATCACGATCGGTTGGCAATGGGCGGCATTGGCCTTGAGCCACGACAGGATGCGGATCGCGTCGCGCGCCGATGCCAGGGTGTACTCAGTGGCGAGCAGCACCACGTTGACGTCGGCCATCAGGTGCGGGAAGTTGATCAGCATATTGCGCGGCAGATCGACCACGGTCATTTCGAACGCCTGGCGGAATTCCTCCTCGAGCTGAACGAAGGCCGTGCCATCGGTCATCAGCGGCGAATTGATAGGTGCTTCGGCGGAGAGGATCGACAGGTTATCGTTCGCGCGGATCATGGCACGTTCGATGAACAGACCGTCGATCCGGCTCGGGTTCTCGATCGCGTCGGTCAGGCCGCGGCCCGGTTCGAGATCGAGGCTGAGCGCGCCGGTACCGAAGTGCACATCGAGATCAAGCAGCGCAGTCGGCATCTTGTGGTCGGTCGAAAACAGCCACGCCAGCGAGGTTGCCAGCAACGAAGCGCCAACGCCGCCGCGCGTTCCGACCACTGCAGTCGAGATGTGGCGCTTGGCTGAACTGGCATCGGTGTGGCGTGGGGCCGAAAACACCTGCTGGGCCTGGATCAGCGCATCGCGCAACTGGCCGGGCGAAAGCGGCTTGAGCAGATAGTCGTGGATCCCGCTGGCGACGAGGTCGCGGTACAACCGGACGTCGTTGACCTGGCCGACCGCGATCACCACGGTGCCGGGTTCGCAAACCTCGGCCAGCGCGTTGATGTCGTTGAGCGGATCACCGCTTTCCGACAGGTCGACCATCAGGATGTTCGGGCTCGCGCTGATCGAGAGTGACTGGACGGCGTTACGCAGGCCACCCTTGTTGCACTTCTCGGGCTGCCAGCCCATTTCGATGACGACCGCGCGCAGCACTTCGAGCGCTGCCTCATCGCACAGGTACGAAGCAAAGGGATCCCGGTTGCCGGGCATGGCTGCTTTCCAAGGCGCGTTCATGACTTTAGTTCCCCCCGCTGGTGGCGCTGGCCTTGAGCCCGCTGGCTCCGGTGTTGGCCTGGCCGCGATAAGTGTTGATCGCCTTGTCCGAGCTCATGACCCTGGTTTCGCCGTTGCCCTTCTGGCCGGTGACGAGGTCTTCTGGATTGGCGACCATCGCGGCAAGGTTGCCGTTGATCGAGCAGCCGTAACCGCCGGCAGTGGCGTTGTTGAGATTGGTGTCGGTCTTCATGCCCCAATCGGGGCAGCCCTTGACCGTGGCCGAGCTGCGGGTGAGGACCACGCGGATCCCGCCGGCATTGACATAGCCGGCCGTGGTCGGCGCGCCTTCGGCAATCAGCAGGCCGTACTTGCCCGCGATCGCTTCGATCGCGACGCGGTTGGCGCGGCTGGCGGTCGGATCGTCGATCGAGATCCGGTCACCGTAACGCAGGTCCATCGCTTCGAACCATTCGTCGAGCCGGCGCTGTTCGGACAGCGCCAGACCGCCGCCGGGCGTGGTGGCCAGGTCGAGCGTGAAATTGGTGCGCGTCACCACCGGCTGGTTGACGCTTTCGAGGCTGCGGTTGACCGGCACGCCGGGCGAGGTGCAGCCAGCCAGGCCGCTTGCGCCTGCAAGCAGGAGGAGGGCGGTGGCCGTGGTCCGGGTGATCTTGAAAGTCATGGTGCTCACCTTCCTCAATTCATGCTGAAGCCGGGGCCGACCGGATCGGTCGCCGCGGTCTTGGGCTTGGCACTTGCGCCTTGCGGCGCAGGCATCGCAGGCGGCTCGGTCAGTTCGCCGACCTTGGGATTGGCGGTGACGTCGGGCGCGCTCGAAGGCTTGGGCCGGTCGCCGCCGGTCTTGCCCTTGGCATTGATGTTGCCGAAGAACTGCTCGCCGGCATTGGGCACTTCAAACCCGTCGGTCGGCAGCTTGATGTCGTTGGCATCGACCGGCTGGACCAGATAAGGGGTGACGATGATCACCAGCTCGGTCTGGCCCTTCTGGAACTCGGTCGAGCGGAACAAGTTGCCCAGGATCGGAACGTCGCCGAGACCTGGGGCCTTGTCGATCGTCGACTGGGCCTTGTTGGTCATCAGCCCGGCGATCATGAAGCTTTGCCCCGAACCCAGTTCGACAGTTGTCTCGGCGCGGCGGATCGTCAGCGCGGGAACCTGGAAGCCGTTAAGCGTGACCGCGCCGTCAGACGACAGCTCGGATACCTCGGGGCGGACCCGGATCGAGATGCGGCCGTTGGCAAGCACGGTGGGCGTGTAGGCAAGGCTGACCCCGAATTTCTTGTATTCGATCGAGGTCGTGCCGAGACCCTGACTGATCGGGATCGGATATTCGCCGCCCGCAAGGAAGTCGGCGGTTTCACCCGACAGCGCCGTCAGGTTGGGGCTGGCGAGCGTGGTCACCAGACCATCGCGTTCGGCAAGGTCGAAGGCAGCGCCGACGTCAAGGCCGAGGAACTTGGCGAACCCGCCAATCGTGGTCTTGCCGTTGAGACCGTTGATGACGACCGAGCCGGCCGTTGTCGTGGTGACGCCGCCGGTGGTGGTGGTGGTCGGCGCATTGATTGCCAGTGCACCCGCGCGGCCGCTGACGGTGCCGAACTTGAAGCCGCTGGTGGTGTCCTGAGTCAGCAGGTTGGCGCCTAGCGCGCGGACCAGCGAGCGGCTGACTTCGGCGAAGCGGACCTGCAGGTTGACCTGCAGCGGGGTGGCCATCTTGAGCCGGGTAATGACGTTGGTGCCCGTACCCATGAAGGCTTCGACCAGCCGCTTGGCCTCCGAAGCATCCTCAGGCGCGGCAACCGTGCCAGTCAGCAGCACGGTGTTGGTGCCGATCGTCGCCACCGAAATCTTGGCGTCAGGCATGGCGAGCCGCATCATCGAATCGACGCTGTCGATGTTCGAGCCGACCCGGACCGTCGCCGACCAGATCACCTGACCAGCTGCGTTGCTGGCGTAAATGGTGGTGGTGCCGGCAGTCTTGGCGAAGATGTAAAGCTGGGTCGGCGACTTGATCTGGACATCGGCGATCTTGTCATCGGCGACGAAGACATCGGCCATCCGTCCCGGAACCGCGATCAACTGGCCCTTGCCGAGTGACATCGGCAGGTCGGTGCTCGGCCGGATCACGCCCTGGGCCTGCGCCGGGCTCGCCAGCACAAGGGCCAGCGGCGCGGCGGCGCAAGCGGCGGTAAGCAGCGTGGAAATTAGGCGTTTCATCGAATTGCCCCCTGAAATCGCAGTGCGATCGAGTATTATGTGACGGCGCATGGCTTACTTGCCTGCCGCTTCATCGGTGGTGATCTTGCCGCGGGTAACGCGGACGACCGGACCGGGGCGGAAGAACGGATTGGCTCCGCCCGGACCACCCGGAACCGAGGCAGCGATCGCCCCGACCATGCCGTTGCCAAATGCGGCGCCTGCAGCCTTGGCGGCCGACGTACCCAGCTTTGGAGTTGAGCTGCGCTGGAAGCGCGAGACATCGCCGCCGGTGGTGACCGTGCCCATGTCTTCCTTGGGCTGGTTCATCGCCAGCGTCAGGATGCGGTCTTCCTCTTCCTTGGTCGCGTTGGCCGGAACCTTGACCTGGCCCGATGCGACCATCCGCTCAAGCTCGGCCTGGTTGTCGGCGATCGAGCGCAGCGACAGGCTGAGCGTGCCGATCGTTTCGGCGACCGCGATCTTTTCGGCGATGCGCGGAGTGACTTCGAGCGTCACCGTGCGGAATTCGTGAACCACGGTCTTACCGTCGACCACTTCGCTTTCGGTCGACTGGTCAGTGGCGAGCACGCGCAGGTTGCGCAGGAAGGTTTCGGTCGCCTTGAGCGTCTGGGTATCGTCACCCGTGCCCCGAACCGACTGGGTCAGCATCAGGTCGATGTGATCGCCCGGGAAGATGAACCCGCCGACCCCGGTCCGCGCCGAGACGTTGATCGTGATGGCACGCATGCCGGCGCCGAGCGCGGCAGCCAGGAAGCCGCGGTCACCCGGCTTGACCAGCGCGCCCTGCGTGAGCGGCTGGCCGGCGGTGACCGGGAACCGAACCACAGTGCCAAGCAGCTTGGACATGTCGGCCTCGCCTTCGACGAAGTAGGCGTCCTGCACCATGTCCTTGGGCCAGGCCTGGAAGCCAAGCGAATCCGCGGTGATGATCGTGCCGACGGGCAGGGCGCGCTGGGCGACCAGTACCTTGGGCCCTTGCGGCTGCGTCGCCGCAGCTTCGGCCTTGGGCGCGGATGCTCCCGCGAATAGCGACCTTGCGGCAAGTGCGGTGCCGATTGCGATAACCAGCGCGCCGACCAGCAGCAGGAGTTTCTTCTTGTCCATGGCTTTGCAAGCCCCCCTGAGGAATATCCCGGATAAGGTCCGGGTTGTGGTCCTAAATGGTTAAAAAGCAGTTCACCCTGCTGCCACTGCGGTGAGTGTCGGCAAGGATTTGTCGGCGAGTGTAAGCAGAGCGGCGGCCGAGATCGCGATGCCGTAAGGAATGGCGACGCGGCCCTGGTGGCGCCGGGCAACGTGCCAGGCACCGAAAGCGATGGTCAGCACGCCGCCGAGCAGCGCCATGATCACCACCAGATATCCGAAATGTTCGGGGCGCACCCACAGCGCGAGCACGGTCAGCAGCTTGACGTCACCCCCGCCCATCGCGCGCAGCGCAAACAGGCCGGCGGTGATGGCGAAAGTCAGCACCGCGATGCCGAGCTGCCAGCCCACACCCGGCCACAGCGACAGGCCGCTGGCCCACCAGAACGCGGGCGCGGCCAGCGCGATGACGCCATTCAGCCAGTTATCGATCTGGCGGCGCTTGAAATCGGTGAACGCGGCAAACAGCAGTGCGATTGCCAATGCCCCGATCAGGCCATACGAAAGGAACTCGCTACGCAAGATGGATGCCCCCGGAAATACCCCGTTAGAAGGCACCCTACGGCCAAGGGCTTACCAAATAGTAACCAGAGCGATGAGGTGCGAATTAGGTATGGCAACGGTGAGCGCTGCAGGTTTTGGGCAAGGGTCTGGGCAAGGTTTGGCCGCAGCAAAGTTCGACCGCAGGGCGATTCCCGCAATGGCCGTGGAGAGCACATGGACCGCCGCCGATGGCTGGCCGATCCGCCGGATCGACTGGCCCCAAAGCGACCATGCGCCGGCCGATTGTCGGGGATCGCTGCTGTTTCTGCCGGGGCGCGGCGATGCCTATGAAAAGTATCTCGAAACGCTCGATCACTGGTGGCGGCGCGGCTGGCGGGTGACAGCGGCGGACTGGCGGGGTCAGGCGGGTTCGGGACGCCTGGGGAGCGATGCCGTCACTGGCCACATTGCCGACTTCGCGGTGTGGGTCGACGATCTGGCGGCGCTGTGGGCGGAATGGAAAGCCTCCACCCCCGGCCCGCACGTGCTCGCCGCGCACTCGATGGGCGGGCAGGTCGCGCTGAGGGCGCTGGCGGAACGGCGCGTCGATCCTGACGCCATGGTGCTGTCGGCGCCGATGCTCGGCCTGCAAACGCATGGTCTGCCCTATGCCGTGTTTCACGGGGCAGCGGCGGTGATGTGCCGGCTCGGCGACCCTCGCCGTCCGGCGTGGAAATGGAGCGAAAAGCCCGGCGAGGTTCCCGCCGACCGCGTCAGCCTGCTGACTCACGATGCCGCGCGTTACGCCGACGAGCTTTATTGGCGCGGCACTCGGCCCGAACTGGTGATGGGCCCGGGCAGCTGGGGCTGGGTCGAACGCGCCTATGCCTCGATCCGGGGACTGGAGCAGCCGGGCGTGCTCGAAGCGGTGCAGATTCCGGTGTTGTTGGTTGGGACCAGCGCCGACAAGCTGGTAAGCCCCGCCGCGATCCGGCGAGCGGCGCAGCGCCTGCCGCACGGCGAACTGCTCGAGTTCGGCCCCGAAGCGCGCCATGAAATCCTGCGTGAGGCCGATGCAGTGCGTGGCCGCGCGATCGGCGCGATCGACCAATTCCTTGACCGGACCGTTGACCTGTTTCGGGCGCAGCGCAACTGACCCTGTCCATGGAAGCCGCATTCGACATCGCCATTGTAGGGGCCGGGATGGCCGGGGCGAGCCTTGCTGCAGCACTGGCCCCGTCAGGCGCGCGGGTGCTGCTGCTCGAGGCGGAGGAGCGGCCCGGCGTGCATGCCACCGGGCGCTCGGCGGCGTTCTGGACCGAAAGCTATGGCGGCGCCGGCGTGCAGCCGCTGACCAGCGCCTCGGGCGCTTTCTTGCGCGAGGGCGGCTACCTGTCGGCGCGCGGCGCGCTCACGATCGGCCCGGCAGGCAGCGAGGCGCGGGTTGAGGCCTTTGCTGCCGAATTCGCGGCGCTCGGCGTGCGGGTGGACCTGCTGGTGCGCGACGCGCTTGAGGAAGTGCTGCCGGGTCTGAGGCCAGCATGGACGCGCGGTGCACTCGA
>Ga0307508_10004904_pt1 | contig 12878 bp, 6 predicted proteins | sample 9_EM_MG_FD_203089 | JGI IMG/M metagenome (GOLD analysis project Ga0307508, IMG submission 203089) | Populus trichocarpa ectomycorrhiza microbial communities from riparian zone in the Pacific Northwest, United States - 9_EM | ecosystem: Host-associated > Plants > Roots > Unclassified | place... | reverse complement strand
AATCTAATGAGGTTACAGCTCACACAAGTGGCAATTATATCGCCCTTTTAATTTGAAGTCAATATCTCCATTCTCTCTCTCTTCTTTTTAGATAGTAGTTTAGGATGTAAACTAGAATTTTAAAAAATAAAAAAAAGTACGTAAAATTATGTGTTCAAATTAAGCCCACGTAGTTGGATTTTGAATACATACAAATAAAAAATTAAAATAATTCAATAAACGCAAGGAACACAATCACGCTGCAACACTTTTTCAAGGTTATTAAGGGGTGTTTTGAAGAGTTGTAATTGTTGTTTTTTAAAGTGTTTTTTATTTAAAAATATATTAAAAAAATATTTTTTATTTTAAAAAAATTATTTTTGATATTAGCATATTAAAATGATCTAAAAATATTAAAAAAAATAATTTGAAGCAAAGAGAAAAATAAAAAAATTTAATTTTTTTTTAAAAGTTTTTTTAAAACGCAAAAACAAATAAGTCCTAAAATACAACAATAACTCTATCACATTTTTTTTATAAATTTAAATTTAACGAGCTTAAAATAATTTCTAAAATGCTAAAAATCTCTTTCATAAACATGTGGGATTTGGTAATTGTCTAGACCCATGCTGGACATGCTGTCTAACCAAGAAAAACAAGCTCAAGTTGATGTCTGGGCCTATAATGGGTGTAACACACCTAGCTAGGATGCTGGGCGTCAAGCCAGCACTCCCGCATATTTGAGCCTATTTTTTGCTCTTATTAGGCTCAGACAACTTGTTTGAGCATAATACTCCATTTGAAATTTTTTCAGAACCCCATGCTGATTTCTCGATAATATTTTAGGATTTAACACGAGTTTCTCAATATTTTATATTGATTCAATACATACTATTTTGAGTGGAATACAACTCAAAATATTATAAGAATAAAATTACACTTCAGGTCTTTCTCTTTATAAAAAGACAAGACTCATGGACAATAAATACCAAATGAATTCTTCAAATTCAATATTCAAAATCTCTTCATTCTCAATATTTTTAGCATATATATCTTTATAGTATATCTCTTGAAAATATCATTGCACTTTCTTTTTATATAAAGTTATTGACTTAAACATTTGAGAGTTTTTATATTCATCAAGGGAGGGGGCTCTTTACTTCGACTTACCAGAGACCAACTATTAGCCATCTAAGTTTCAACATCAAGCTACTAGCCATTTTAACTAAAAAATTAAATAAAATTACAAGAACTAAGTAATTAACTATTTATCTAACGCATAATTAAATTTTATTTCTAAACTAATTGGATTTTATTTTCAGGAAAATCATCATTATCAAGTCTAGGCACACAATCTACCCGGTAGTGATCGTGTGAAAGTGAAAAGATAAAAAAAATTAAAAATAGAAATGCAAAATTCTACAGTGGTTTGGTACTAAACTATTACTCCACTTTCAATTTAAGAGTCGAGAATGGCGTTGAATTTGATTGATATTTTAATTACTCAGTTTTGTAATAAATTTATAGTAACATTAAAAGTAAAACAATAGCTTATATTTTTTAATTATTTTTTAAAATTTTAATTTATTTTTAGTTAAATAAACTAAAACACATATAATTTTTTTAAAAATGATGTAAGTGAATTGAAGTTAACCGAGGGCTAATAATGATATTATATAAATTATAAACATATAAATATATCTATAAAACTCGACCCTATCCAGTAATTCACCGGTACAAAACCTACTCAAGTCAAGTTCTTGAATTGAATTTTTTTTTATTGACTAAAACAACTTTGTATCATTTAAAGAAAAATCAAACCTATTAAAAAAACAAAAAGAAAATAAAAAATATATATTCTTTGAGGGATCCAAGGATTAGCTATTTTCCCCAGTGAATGAGCTGCTGCATTTCCATTTCTCTTCACATGTGATTTCTTTGTTTTTCTAAGAAAATTATATATATAATGGGATGATTAATTCAATTCATATATGTACTTTTTTTTATAATTCAATTATAAAGTGGAATTAATAATTGATATAATACAAAATAAAAAATGATCCACTTTCTATTTCATTCTCAAATACATGTAAGAAGATGGAAACAATTTGTTAGAAAGACTAACTAATGACAAGAAATAAATTAGCTAGAACTAATTAATTTGCATTATCGAATAAACGATGTTCCTCCAGCTTCCCATCTTCCCTGAGATAAAATGCGCCCTCATCTTTTAGGCTCCAACTGCAGATATCGGTGCATCCTAACTTCGTAGCAAATGCCCAGAAGACTCCATGATATCTATCGTTAAGCTGGGCATAGCACCATACTAGTGGGAACATAATATCAACGACTTCGAATGCTATGCTTTCCTTAGGTCTTAATGCGTGCAATCCCTGGTCAAGTTTTGGGCTGTTACACATGTATGGGATGTCATGGCTAGCATCATTTGTGATATTGACTGTAACTCTTGGAAAAAACCAATCCTCCAATCGTTTTTTGAATGAAGGCTTCTTAGATGACGACGACGACGACGACGACGACGACGGAACGAGGAATATTGATAAAAGAAGAACCAGAAAGATCATGTTATTACATTTGGAAGGAGTTGTCATGGCGGCAAAACTAGCTATAATTAATGATGGCCCTGAGATGGGTTCTTACTGATCAAGGCAATTAGCAAGAAAAATGGTGGTTAACATTTAGGGTTCCTAGCTAGGTCTTAGTTTTATATACGCAAATGTTAAAGAAGACAGATCGTATATGCATGCATGTAGATAGTTAAATCAAGCTGTTGCTTTTGTTTGTTTTAACAAAAAAACAGGTTTAAGGTATTGGTTAGTTAAGAAATCTGTGTGACTCTGAATGATTCAGTCATATCTGGTTGGTGACATTTTGTCGGTTATCTTATCTTTTGTGGGCTGTACATGGTTGTTTAAGATACATGTACTTCTAACATTGACAGAGAGCTATCTTGTTTTTCATGTTAAACAACTTTTAACTAATTTTTGGGAATCACAAACATATATGTTTCTTCCAACAATTTTTCTTAAAAATAATTAATGTTAGTATATATGTCTTCTATCCAATCAATTGGTTACACATAGCATTAACTTTGTTGATCATGTAAATATATTTAATTTTAATAAAAGTTTTATTTATCTTTACTATTTATTAAATATTTAATTAATAAATTTGATATGTAATTAATAAATCTAGAGTAAAGATAAAATTGTTATAATTATGAGCCTATTGCATTAAAATATTGTTTCTAAATGTTTATTGTCAATGCTCTATTAAGACTTAGACATTAATTAGAGTCACTAAGACTAGTACATATTATGTTTTTTTCCTTATGAAAGGAAACAATTGTTCTCATAAGCTGAGGTATAAGAAAAATTTAGAACTAATATATATATATAGGTGGTTGTCAGATGATATATAAACCAAATTGACTCGCATGATAATTTTATATGAAGAAATCACTCGTGTCTATACAAAGACTCATGTGATAGTTGTGTAAGTGATCCTTAGACTTGAGATAACTAAGTTATCTTATATAGGAAACGTTATGTTTTGATCTTGTTGCATGTTTTCCTAATCAATGGTAATAAACGTGTAAATATTAGGTGTAACATGAACTACATAAAGGTATTTGAGTAATCAAGAGAAGATTCATCATCCTAGGTGAATTAGATAAAATATTACATCCGTTCTCAAATAATATTCATTGTAAATCCTTATGCAAAATGGAATGAGATTTAAAACAATTTTCAAATCTTATTCAAAGAATCAATGATTATGGTGTTGAGAACACTCATGATTTGACAAAGTAAACACAGTTCATACTATAATGTCTAAATCAGAACATTGTTGTGAAGGAATAATAATTATACTAAAAAATTAGTCACTGAAAGGTTAAATCAAACCACTTATGACTTTTATAATATTTGGGGGATCATGACATGTTGTCAGATATTATACTTGATCTTCAAATATAAATCAATCAATTGTTGAATTGATAATAAATTGATTTGTTTAATTTGTTTAATACTATTTTTTTCTAGTATTGTAATTTATATTTGGGTTAACTCATTAGAAAACATAATGAGTCACACACATAAGAACTATTGGTCATAAATTAAACCGTGATTGTTAAAATTAGTTTTAAAAATTGAGAACTAGAATATAATTTATACAAGGAATTACAATTCTGAACTTAGAAAAATCAAGTAGGGACTTGATTAAATAAATTTCTAAAATTATCCTGAAATAATATATGTGATATTATTTAGGGGAAATTTGATTTTTTTTTTCTATTTATAGGTTTTACAAGTTTTTCTATAAATAGAATTTTATGTATTTTATTTTTTATACAACATAAAATAGTACATAAACTATGTAGGTTACAAAACACTTCAAAAACACAAATATAAAAAAGTTAGTATTCAAAGGCATAACAATCCCTCTCTCCTAAAAGATTTTAAAAGATTTCTTATTGGTGGTTCATGTGGATTACCATTAGAGGTCGAACACTTGGACAGCTTGTGGTTTGTAAAAACTCAACCTTGAAGCAATTATTTAAAGCCAGAAAGAACCTCTAATCTTCAGGTAATATTCGTATAAACCTTAAACAATCTTTGATCTATCTAGCGGGATCCTTAGGACTCTTGAAAAAGTTTTAAATTTATAGTTTTCGCTATGTATGTGTTTTGGGTAGTTTGACAATACGTCACCAAATGTGTTTAGCATTTTACTCCATTACTTAACCTCCTTATCCTTTTCCAAAGTTTTATTTTTTTAATATAAGCTTAATTATATTATTTATCTATGTGCTTGTCTCTCTATCTATTTCTATAAAAATATTTAAATAAAAGCAATATTGGTGATGACAAATGAACCTTGCCATTATTTTGTTGCCATCAATGGATATTAGCTATCCAACCGTTTTTTTTAGTAAGTGTAATTTAGTTGATGACTTCAAGGTGGATTAATGGTTTTATTATATAATAATTAAAATAAGTTGTTACGTACAAGTGATTAACATAAAGTAGTCCATGATTACTATTAGTCCCTTGGTATTCCACCAACTTATTATTATTATTTTTGGATATTTTGGTTTATCTTAGCCTTATGATGATGGAAGGATAGATGAATATTGATTACAATACCTTGAATTAGTGTTTGAAAATTCCTTAAATTGGATTTAATTCGTTACCTAGAGATTTTATGTGGCAGGCTTTCATGTCGAGTACGAAGCTCCACTTAGGAGGCAGTGTGTTTATTATGTATCTTTCTATTTAATTTTCCTCTTTTCTTTTATTAAGCTTTTAACATGATCTCTTTCTCTTTCAAGCCTAGTAAAAAATAAAAAGAAATGATTAGAAAATCATGTTGGAATGAATTTTTGGTTGACTATGTTTACTCGTGATTTGATGGGAAAAGCCAATAAAAATCCATGTATCCAAATTTGGCATACAAAGAACAGTTTTATGAGGTAATGTCATCTCTTTTTTATATGCTCTTTGTCTTCAAAGAAAAAGAAAATTATAAAGAAAGTCCATTTTGTGTTCAAATTAATGTGATCTACATAACAAATTAGAGAACATTCATGTATATATTGTTCACAATAAAACACTTAGCTTTTTAATATAAAGATTAATTGTTGTTAAACGCTTAGCTTTTTATGTCTAGTTTATCATAACAAGAGCATACAGAACATAAAAAAAATTGTTCAAGATAAGCCTAAAGTACATACAATTTTAAATCTATAAACATGCAAAAAATATATATATATATATATATCCAGACAAACATGCTTTCAACATAAATATAATAAAAATAATACTAGCATGCATATTAAACATTTATTTAAACTTGTAATATATATATATATATATATATAAGATCAAAGTTCTAATATGCATACTGATAATGGAAACAACAACACTTAAATTAAAACAAAAAAAAAATGATACTTGTTGAAACACTTTAAAATAATAATACTTTTGTTGTTGTCAATAATGAATTTTTTATCCTTAAAGTTTTATTGCTCCTCATTTATACTATTAAGATGTTTGAAATATACATCTCAAGATTCCAACACCATCATCTTAGTTTAGATGCATTTCTAAATAAGGTTTTTAAACTAAAATAAAAGAACTTAAATTTCTCTTAACAAAGTATGAACCTAAGCTATAGATTTGGAAGAAAAAACCAAAGCATAAAAGAAAATGAAAACACTAAAAATATGTGAGAAAAAACCAAATCATCTATGAAAATAATATAATATTTTTTTTCCACCTCTTGTTTGCACAAACTTTAAATCACCAATATCTTAGTGAATTAACTTTATAGGTTCACTGCTTATTTCAATTGTTTGAAAATATGATTTTATAAATTTTGATTCTATATAAATCTCACACTTATAATTTTTTTAAAAAATCATTCTTGATAATAATTCATGGTCTTATTAACATTTTCATAAAATTATAATTCACATGATCTAACCTATCATGCCATACATCATAAAACTCAAGCAAATAAAAAGAAGAGACAATCTTATTATTAGTTTCATCATTGATTATAATGGTCTTTACATTCATTCTAATGAGGTCATCACAAAGATGCTTTTTTCACTCTTAAAAACCTTCTTAAAACCATTTTTGCTCAACAATGAGCCTGACATTAAATTCTTCCTAATATTAGCAATATGCAGTATACTGTTAAGAGTGAGAAGCTCTTTAGAGGTCATATTTAGTATGATATTTTCAACACTTAGTACCTTGGAGGTTGATAAGTATCTCACGAATAAGTTTTCTTTATCTATTTTTTTTGTAAGTGGAACATCCTTTTTTCTCAATACATACATATCTTATTGCACCAATATCAACCCATCACTACTCAAAACTTTTAATTAGGTTGACTTTGAAAACAACAAACATGTTTTTTTATGAAACTTTATCAGCGAGGTAATCAACCTCATTGATATTGGCTTCAACAATCATTCCTTTTTTTAAGTTACTTTGTTGAGCTTTATTTTGGTCATTGTAATGTGTTCAATTATCACCATTATTTTTATGAACTATAATGTACATGAAAATAATATCGTGTAAATAATACTTTTTCTAAGTAAGTTCTCATAAAAGATTACAAAAGTCATAAATGGTTTCGTTTTAAACTCAATCTCCTTAAATATAACTTTTTAGACTGTATTTATTCACCATATTGACTTTCTGTATATGTGAATAATAATGTATATATGACTAACGTTGTATACATGAACAAAACCAATCAAATAGCTATAACACCATTCTTAAGGAATATAAATTTATTACTCTTAAAGACCATCTTGAGATTTAAAAATTTACACACTATGAACCTTTTCATAACGACAACTTCAAACTTGAACATTTTGGCCAAAGCTTTCCAAAATATTTTTGCACTCTTGACTGAACTATATACATCATATTGTTTACTCTATTCAAAATGTAGTTATTACACATGAAATTACTATGATTCCATACGTCCAAAGCTACTATAATAATAAAATTGGATTTATTATTTGACAACTTTAGCATTTTGTTTCTACAAGAACTTAACTAAGTTCAAGGTGGGCATATAAATCAATATTTTATGTTGTCAATATTTAAATTATAATCCATTATACTTTTTAACTTTCTCACTACTGAATTAGTACTTGCAAAAGCAATATTGGTTAGAAAAACCAATTCTTGAGTTAAGAACATGATATAATCTATAAAACAATAGACAATAATATTTATAAATAAATAAAACTTGTGATAAGGCAAATTAAGAAATAAAAATATTTAAACTATGCAAGATAAAATTGACATTTTAAAAGCTTAAATTCTTTTTAACATGCATCATATCATTATAAAATATTTGAGCATGTCAAGCATTTTGATTCTATATACTTTTTGGTTTGTTATGATTTTTTCTTTTATTTATTTTTTGAAGGTTGCTATAAATCTTTATTTTAAATAGTTTATCTTCTAAAACTATTTAACTTGGGCGCATTAGAGTTTTTATTTTTTTAAGCACAATATTATAACTATTTTCCCTTTGATTTTTATTTTTTTTTAAATAGCCTTATTTCCTGGGGTCTATTAGTACTTTTATCTTGATGTTTTTGGTAATTATCAAGTGGTATTAATGGTAAATTGGTATTTTTATTAATATAAAAATAATATAAAAGCAAAATGATCGGAGCGTGCATCGCATACGCTAGCATGGAAGTCACCTCGCTATATTCAAGTGATGCATGCGGTAGTACTAAAAATGGCCTTCCGAGGTGTTTTATGATTCGCTTCTCTCCACCTCATTTAGCACGTTGCCCTTGAAAAAACAATCACAACAATCCTTCAATTTATATTTTCTTGAGATTTAACCCCTTTTATTTTGCTGCACTTCTTTTATTTCAATTAATTATTTCAAATTGGGATTTTTTTTTTAATTTCATCCCTTTTAATTTTTTTTATCTCTTAAATTTGGTCCCTATTCTTTTGATTGTTATATTTTTAAGTGATTTCTCAAATTGATTTTTTTTTTAATTTCATCCTTCATCATTTTTTTTCTACAGTCCTTATTATTTTGATTGTTGTTTTTTCCTTCAATAAATTCTTTGAATATATTTTATTTCTGATTTAATCCTTCAACATTAAATTTGTTAGGAATCTAACTTCTTTATTGAACTTAAGTATAGGATTTTACTTGTTGCGAATTTAGAGATTAACCTAGGTTTAGAATATTCACCCGAGTTTGCTTGATTTTTCATATTATTAAATTAGGGTGGTCTTTTTTTTCATAATATTAAAATAACAGAGCTTATCAAACCAGTTGACTCAATGAACCAAGTCTATAATTGTTTTTCTGATTTTATTTTTTACATAAAATTTGTTGGGAGTTGAGCTTCTTTATTGAACATGAGTTTAAGATTTCAAGGGCTATGAATTTGAGGGACTAACCTAGGTTTAGAAGATTTGTTCGGGTTTGTTTGGTTTTGCATATTATTAAATTAAATGAGCTTATGAAACTCAATCACCCGAGTCTCAGATTTTTTCTTTACTCCTTTAGAAACACTTATGTAGCCTTAATTTGTTTTTTTATGTTTGGTTAAAATTATCTCGGTCCGCTTTGTAGTACCGACCACCAATTTAGGTTTACTTAAGTCGCTTTTATAGATCCTTGTTTTTTTAGATTTAATTTTTTTTTACCTTCAATATTTGGTTCATCATAATTGACCTTTATGATTTGACTTGGTTTAAATTCCATATGGTTATCATATGCTCATGTCTTGAATTGCGAGTTTCGCATATTAACCATGGTTGACCCAGATCAATTTAATGTGTTGTTATCTTAATATTTTTTTTTAAAATAATAATTCATCCAATAAATTGATATTTTAGTATTTTGAAAGATTTTTTTTTATCCAGTTTGCATCAAGTTTTTGACTTCCTAACATCTTTATTTTTTTTTTTTAAGATTGGAAAGAAATTATCTGACCTATGACGTAGCATGAGTAAAAAAAACTAGTTAAATCTACATGTGAGAATATTATAAATTAAAAACAAATCATAACATATATTTCAAAGATGCTAAAAAATTCTTTCACAAATAATAATAATAATAATAATAATAATAATAATTTATTTAAATTATGTTAATTAAAAAAGTTCTCAACACTAATTCTCTATATTATTGCAGGAATCTATTTCACTGGTTAATTGATGCTTATAATGGTAATTAAGGTAACTATTTATTATGGTATAAGATTTTTTTGGTGCTATCGCATTTATTTAAGAACTATTTGGGTGCTACGTATAATATTTAGTTAATGTTAATTTTGTTGGTATTGTGGCTTGGGTTGTAGAGAGATGGCATGTTATTTCTTTAGGGATGACTTTCCTTTGATGAATCATTTTATTTTATTTTTATTTTTAGGTGTTATTTGGGTTTAGTTGTCTACCAAGTAATGAAATCAATTATATATGATTGTATTGTACTTGCTTGCCTAGAAATTACTTTAAATTTCAATGGAGGTTGCTTCTTCATAGAAGATGCTTATAGTTCTTCGATTGCACAAAGTTGCAAGTTCATAGGACAAGAGCAAGGCTAACTTTTTATGTAATTCTCAACTGTACAGGGCTATGGATCTGCTCTGAAGGGTTGTAGTGGCAAGAAGAATATCTGTTTGGCATGGAGGCATTCATTAGAGTTTATTTTCGGTTGGATAATTGGATGATTAATTTTTTTTTCATACCCAAATCCTCTTCAGATAAAAAATAATAATAATTAACTCAATTATATTTGGCTTGGTTATGGCAGCAATGAATTTTCTTCAAGTTTCTATATGAGTGATTTTTACTTATACTAGTATAGAATGATCTTGGGAACTATATAAAGAAAATTTTGATCTTTGTTTTTCTTTGGAATAGTTCGGTCCATTCAGAATATTCATAATAATTTGATCTTCAATGAGATGAAAATAAAATAGAACAATAAATATTATTTATTTTTTCATAAAATTGAAACATAGACAAAATATTGTGATGAGAGTTTTTGCTATATTGTGATAAATTTAGTAAGATCACTAAATGATATTCTTATATAGACTAATAAAGTAAGAGTGTGTTATGAATCATCATGGATTCCTCCTCCTCAAGGTATGCTTAAGTGGAATGTAGAAGTATTTGCAAATGACAAATCTAGATCTTGTATTAAGAGATCACGAAGGAAAAATCATTTGTATCCTTTTCTTGTTCTACATGTTTTGGATTGGATCCAATGAAGTTGAGGTCTTGACAATTCAAAGACTTTCTTGTTCTACGTGTATTAAAGATTAAGGTTTTTATTAACAAAGAAACTAAATCATGTTGCAATATTACTGTTCATCCAGACTCATGCAACTGTGGATTTTAACAGTTGCTTCTGCCCGCATATCTTTTCTTTTGGTTTGTATACGCATGCCCTTTATTTTCTTTTGTTTTCTACATTGTTAATTAAATGAATGGGCTAGTACGCATTAAATGAGGCAGTGGCATCATTGTTTTCATTTGGTTTCTGCATTGTTAATTAAATGAGTGGGCCAGTGCGCATTAAATAAGGCAGTAACATTATTGATATGCTATTTGCTGCCACATTGGTCTCTTTATAATATTGGGAGGGCTGTCTGGTTTGCCTGGGAACTACTATCATGTTGGTTAGAGATAAGATTTTCCACTCTTTACATGTGATTCATTGTGCAACAATTGTCCTCTGTTTTTCGTGTGACCAGAAATTGAAAATGCCCTGTTCTTTTTTAGTTTACAGCCAAATACCTTTTCTTTTAGTTTGTCTGTTTCCAGTCTGTGTATTTCTTTGCCCACCAGTTGTTGGACTCTCTTTTTATTTTTCTTCATTGCCTCTCGTGCTGGTTGTTGCACCATCAGTTTAGTGTTTTTTTCTCTCTTTCCATTGCCTCTTTTACTATCTTTGTTTAGTTTGTTTTCTGATGCATCCATAATTAATCTGTGTGGTTCCTCTATTTTTAGTAGATTTGTTGAGCTTTTCTAGCCTTCTTTTCGGTTGGGTTCCTGGGTTGCTGCTTTGTTCACGTTAAGGCTTGTTTGCTTTACGCTGCTGGTATGTGCATGTATTTATGGTCTGCAAGATTAATGGTTGTCTCTTTCTTGCTTTGTTAGACTGTGAGACCAGCTTCTCTTTTTTTCCATTTGCTTTTTAACCAACCAGCAAAGGCGCTGGTTGCTAGGAGTTTGTATTGAAAATTGTTTCTGCTGTGTTATCTTCCTTTTTGATGGTTGTTGAATTTGTGCTTTAGATTCTCATCTTTATTTATTTGGCCAATTCATGTTGTAATTTACATTTGTTCTTTTCATGGCTTGCCCTTTTGATTCCGGTCATTCATTTATCTGTGTTTACACTATCATCAAATATATAACATTTAGTCAACAATTTTCAAAACTGAAAAAAAAAATGAAGGAACGTACTTCTTTCTTGCAGCAACAGATAACATTTAGTCAATAATTTACAATTTTTTATTTACAAATTCACAAAAATCGTTAGATGTCAACCTTGAATAAGTTTCTTAAACCAAACCCTCTTCAAAACTGTTTCATATTAAAAGAATTGTTTAGCTAATAGAGAACCAAACAAATATACCTTATTGTTTTCACATCTCCAGCCATGTACATTGATGCAGCTAGCTGATAAATAGGTATTAACATGACAGAAACAGAATCATGCATATGGCGGGGGTATAATGACATAAAGGAGCAACTTATAACAAGGGAAAAAAAACTATCAAAGTTGTTATTGATAAAAAAAAAAGTAACAGGGAAAAGACGAGTGCTAATTTTGTTGAGACATGATTATAATAGTGACAAGAAGAGGAAGAAGCGCCATATGGAGATCGTGTTGCCACTGCTTTCATGGATGGACCCACTCACTTTGATTCTTCTTCTTAATTGAATAAACAATTGGTCTTGCTGAGGATCTTGGAATTTTGACAATTTAATCTACAAGGAGATAACAGTAGTTAGAGGCCTCTAGCAATCGCAGGAGTCAGTTGCGAAACTGAATGTGAAAGAGAAAGATAAATATGAGGTTATTAGCTAGACAGGCAGGCAGGACATCGAATATGAACCGCAACAATCCTCTCATGTCTCAGCCTTTCCCTCCCTAATGACCTAGACATGAACTCAACCTTATAAGTGACTAAAATATAGGATAAGAAAAGGTTCAAATTATTGTATTTGTGTTTTTTATATTTTATTTGAATGTTGACAGAGTTTGAAGCTTTGACAATCCTAATGCAATTCACCAACTGAAGATTTGCCACCAAGCAACTTTGAAACCTTAGCCTTTTAGGTTGACCATTTTAA
>Ga0307508_10004900_pt1 | contig 12882 bp, 13 predicted proteins | sample 9_EM_MG_FD_203089 | JGI IMG/M metagenome (GOLD analysis project Ga0307508, IMG submission 203089) | Populus trichocarpa ectomycorrhiza microbial communities from riparian zone in the Pacific Northwest, United States - 9_EM | ecosystem: Host-associated > Plants > Roots > Unclassified | place... | reverse complement strand
ACCGCTCGAGCAGCCAGAGATGACGGACGACGAGTTCTTACAAACACTACATCACGTCCTCCTCGAGGTGCTCCATTCCCTCTCCTTTTCGAGTCAGGACATGATCGTTTACCATGTCACACGCGACGCTTAGATTCACATCGTTGAAGGGTCGATGATATGTCCGAATTGCAAGCATTCCTACCCGATCTTGAATGGCATTCCCAACATGGTGAGTTCTCTCGTCCTGCGCTTTATGGTCCGCACGACCGAGATTGCAATTTGCTCGTAGCTGCTAGCAGAACACGAAATTGGTTGATGCTCTCTTCGACCACCAAAGTCTCCATCCAGCCGGGTACGATCAGCTACTTTCGATGGGAGCCCGGCACTGCAAGTAATGCAGCTAGTGATCCATTGATGTAGTTTCATCAAGCCCAACAACGACCCTATCTGTGGTCGCTAAATACTGAGCATCGCTCTTTGTACTTGAGTTCTGAGGTGGCTCGGCCTTCTCATGTAGTAGACCCGCAATCAAAGTAACTCCGGAAAGGTTTTTCGGTCATCAATGACAGACACTGAGGGTCAGAGGGATTTGTTCTTGCCGCGTATATGGCGCAACACACGCTGGTCTCACCGGGCCCGTTTTGCGAGGTATTTCCAGATCCGCGCCCGTTGGCCGGTTGTATTCAGTCCGGGAAATATGGGTCATAGTGGCTCACTGGCACTATCGACTGCGCCACAAGGGGGTCCGGGGCCGTTCTCCATTCATCTCAAGGATTCCGCGTGATATTCGCTTCAACGACTTACCAGCCTGAGGTCATTCTATAGAAACGTCCCTCTGGCAATCCCCAATAGTCATTGACACGTCGCGGATTCGACTTCACGGGGAATATCTATTCTCTAGTTGTGAAGGAGCAAGCGTATCCCAGGCCCTACAGCTCCCGCTCCAGTGGCTCATCAACCAGAAAGTAATTAGTGTAATGAGTAACGGAGTGAGTATATCGTCATCAACACCTATCGATCAATTAACCTCATCATTTACCCAAATGCGTCGGAAACATCTTTATTCTACCCAAAGTGTCGTGTTGAGGTACACCTCCTCGCTCGTTCCCACAGAGATGGTGAAATTACCGGACTCGACGACCCATTGTCGGCTAGAAGGAGGAGAGAGGATAGCGCGTATCAGTGTGTTTGTTCAGGGCGAGAAGGCACCGGCGAGGACTTGCCCGAGGGACCACACGGCAAGTTGACTCGACATCACCGGGATAGTCACCGTCTGTGATTGTCCAGCACTACAATCCACCGAGTCAGCAACACAGAAGTAGACGAGCACTATGCACGGTCGAGATCCACAGGCACTCATGAGACGTCCACTTTGGCAAAGCCGATCAACCCCTTGTTCGGGGTGACGACAGAGCTAAAAAGATCCGTCATGTAAACCTAATTTGGGGAGGTCAAGAACATGGGCGATATCTTTCTATCTGACCTGGACGACTTCCTTGCCGTCCATCGAGCCGATATCATGGATGGTCACGGTCACGTTGAAGTCCTCATTCATTCCGATTGTCGAACAGGACAGCTGTAAGTCCGAGAGTGCTAAGAGTCATTAGTACAGATAACTATTCGGAGTGAGGAACGGCTTAACGCACTAGTTGAACATTGTGTAACTCAGTCCATGACCGAAGCTCCATGTGGGGACGGGCGTGTCGAGGACGTACTAGCAGATCCTGGGTTACAAAGCGAGAGACCGTGCACATCGAGGGCCATTTACCTGGTGTCCAAAACGTAAGGAACCGTTTGGGTAGATAACGCCGGGGTCCATCGATCGCCCGCCTTTGAAGTAGTTGTAAAAGGCGGGCGCCGTGGCGATACTTCTTGGAAACGACACAGGGAGTCTGCCTGCCGAATAGTCAACGATGAGTATGGGGGTATGCACTGCACGATATCGACACAATACCAGACGGGTTGACAGCCCCAACCCAGCACCCTTGGCGATGAAGCTATTCGCCCTCATGTTTCGTGTCCCCGGGTGGCAACCGACTCGGACTCGGCATGTTTCTTGAGCCTATTTATGCTGCCAGAACGTCTGTACATAAAATTGACATGCTTCGGAGGAGCCGAATTTTGAGGGAACTAACTTATAATACCACCGATCCAGTCGTACTGCACTGCCACTTCCGAAGCTCTAAAATAACGTACTCACCTGATGACACTTTGCGGGCCTCCCAAGCGACTCTAGGTGACACTTGGCCAAGTGCGTGTTGTGCTGATACGGACTCACCAAATTATTGCTAATCCTGGAGGCGCTACACTGGAGAGCTTGTGGAAAGGCAGATCCAGTGGTCTGCCAGAGTTCAGCAAGATGATACCACCAGCCCGCTTCATTGGATTCTCTACACTTCGTTCTCCCCTGGATCGGTCCTCTCCTTGACCGACAGCCTATTTGAAGGAGAACACAGACAACCCGATCGATCGGCAAGCTGCCTTCATTCCCTAGTTTATCCAATATCACCTCGGTAACCCAGAATCTCTCTGGCCTCCTTCAGAGACATCTCTCTTCCCCCTTCGTCTGTATCAAAAACAGACAGGTAGATGCAAACCCTCCGCGTCATTGCTCGTCTGGGACAACCGTCTCGTGCGCTGTCACTTACACCTAACCCTAGCAGCATAGCAGCATACAGGCCCGGGAGTCTCGCTGCGCATGAGTCTGGTTACTGTTCGGGTAAAGGAGATCGCGTTGACAGGCTGGTAGACAGCATACGCGTACTGGACGTGCTTTACGAGGAGCTCGTATGTCCGAGTTGCATTTATTTCCCCCTTTGATTTTTTGGACTGGATAATCATTGCTTTGGTGAATATGCAAGCTAGTCTGGTGACCAGACTATTTGCGAGCACCGTTGGAATTCACTGTATTACATTCCCCGAAAGTGTACTAGACACAGCACTGTCGAAATTTTGTGGGGGATACGACTCGGACTTTGATGCCCAGACAACGAACCATGTGTCCACGGTATTGGGACAGCGATTCGGAGTAAACGTAACAGTTGGACTCCCGGCTCCCGGTTTCGGTCGAGCATAAAGAACGGTGTGGCGAGACACCTGTGCACATGTCTTGCGATGACCATGCACGGGCTATCCGTCCGGACCGATTCCGTCCTGCCAGTGCATGGCTGCACGTGATCCACAGTGTGATGAAGGGCCTGAAAAACTGAAGCTTGCATTGGGAACCTTCAGGATTTGTTTATCCGCACAAAGGCCAAGAACGGGTTCACCAAGATGCTATCCTCAGGGGGAAAGCATCTCATCGACTGTCGAGTGATTCCTGTCGTGAACTGGCTAAAATTTATCTTTGGACTGCGTATATGGGATGAAGAGGACATGTGGCAAGCACCGCCTGCGCTCCACGTATGTTCCTAATCTGTTTGGTCATCTGATCTGACCTTGTCTCAAGTGTGAGAAGGTGCCGCTACTCGCAGACTGCAGCAGCCTTCGGTGGTTATCCGAGTCAGTGGTAAGCTTACCGAATGGCAGCACCCCAAGATTCAATTGCTGGCACCCATCTTGTCCCCGGGTCAGTCATGCTCTGTATATGCATGAACCCGCTGGAAAAGGTAGTACTTCATTAATCATTCTTCGCTTTGACACCAGCCTAGAAGTGCAAACCCTGACCGTGGGGCAAGCCAAAGACGGACAAGGACTAGTACCCAAATCGACGGGGACCTGACCGATATGACTTGTCCACGGGTGATTGCGCCCGATATTTAGGCCCTCTTTCTCCCATCAAGAAAGGAGGGTTGCGTCGTGTGTTGGAGTCGTTGTCTCTGGCCGAGTTCTGCTGCCAAGCGCGAGGGACACAAATGGAGGCTCTTATTCACGAATGTATTTGATGATGGCATAACAAGGTTCGACGGCTGATCCCGACCGGTAGTCTGAGTCGGAAACGACGCCTCGTTTGTTTGATTGGTCTGTTATTATTATCTCGGGTCTCTCACGGCTTTCTTCATCCTCGTCGGATGGCGTTCCATTCCTCCAGATCAATGGCGAACGCAATGACAGATTCAAGTGATATTCTGGTGTGGTGCTCCTCAGTACAACACGAGGCGCTGATCCCTGAGAGACTTTCGTCACGAATTCGCATACACGTTGCTCGTCCTGCCGTTTGCGTCGACTCAGGTTCTCAGGCAAGTGCTTCCAACTACCACTGTGCGGGCATATCAACCTATTTCACAATAGTACAATCTTATAATGACCGTGGCACAATTGACTGATTATTGACATGACATTTCAAGCAGTTGAGAATCCCCAACGAGGACCTACCCATTTGAACCTTGGAAGTGATTGACTACATGAAAGCGCGTTCACAGTTGATTATGTGTAACGGGAGTTGACCTTTTATACAAGCTTTCTCATGGTCCTGCCAACTTTGGTTGTCGATACTTTGGTGTAAGTACCATTGTCTGTAATCGGGACGGTACACGGTTTAATATCGGCTCAGATTAGAGTGTCACATCTTGGGTGCATTTTCCGTCGCCGTGAGCAGAGAACAAGATCGTATTACCACTTGTGTCATCGGCTGTGTTCGTGACTTGCCTGTCTTGATCAGGCAGTTGAACGTAAAAAAGAATGATGGATGGAATGCACCCCAACTTCTGTGGCCGCAAAACCCCAAGAGGATATACTTCTGGACTTGCAGGGGCAAGGGGAAATATAAAAAGCTGCCCGTTGTCCTATTCACTTCCATACACCCCGACCTATCTTCTTACAATTAACAATGGCCGACGGAGTACCCCCTGAACAACAATACTTTATAGTCAACAAGGTTCGAGCCTCCGATGGAAGCCGCCTCTTTGTCACATACAAAGGCGAAGGAGAGCCATTGGCGGTCGAGAAGCAAGGGGATACAATTGCTCAACTGGTCAGTCTACCTTGTTGTTCAATGTTGAGATGCTTATTTGGAGCATGTTGTTGCAGTGGTACATCAGCGGCAAAGCCGGCGAGCCGCAGAACATATCTTCAGCCAAAAACATTCACATCAAGGCAGTACCTAGCGGACTTCCCGGTGGTAAAGAGTTTGTTATACCCAAGGAGGATCGTTATGGTTGGCAGATCAGTGGGGACCCAAAGGAAGTGGTGTTCGTATTTTTTTTCTCGTTGTCGCACTATCACACATTGAACGACTTTCAGGATTTACACTACAGACTACAAAAAGGTCTGGGGCATCACCGCGGAGGTCGTTCCGGGGGAACCTGTAATTCTCGACCCCGTCGGCATCGTGCCTGTGCCTGAGCAGGACAGATGGGAGTTTGTCCAGCTGACTGTCTGAGTGGCGAGCAATTTCTCGAGTAGTTGAGCTGGAGTAGTGTAAGCTGTTTGCCAAGTCTTCGAAGAAGGATGTTGTAACATGTATTAAGAACACGAAGAGTTGAACCAGTCTGTTACTAGTATCTAAGGGCAGTCTAGTCGTAGGGAGCCCATACTATCGATAGGTCTAGGTTGTTCGGCTTGCCTCCGTCACGCCGTCACTGTCACTCCTAGCTCACTAGACCGGTGTCATTGAGGTGACGAGGTCTCGCACATACCCCCTGCCCCTCGGCTCCTGCACCACCCTCTCTCCCATTTGTGTGTTTGCCTATTGTGCGAGCCGTTCGTCGTCGTTCTCCGCCCCTTCTCGTCGACTCGTTGCTCCTCGCCCATCGCTCCTTGTCGCTATCAGAAATCCTGACCAAATTCCCCCCTACCAAAGAAGCGTACCTGACCATTTGCTATGCTTCCTGCATCGCCCTTTTTGACACGCTCAAGGAATATCCCTCTACAGGTTATGCGATCCGCACTGCTAATCTCCCCCAGGCCATTTATCGTCTTTCAGATAATTCCGACCGCGTTGCCGTTAAGGGAGATAAGCCTTTCCCACCTCACACTCAACCTGGTTGGGACCAGAGTACGTTGGGGCATGGCGATATTGACATCGAGGATGAGTCTCCCAATTCGACCACATCGCACGCTATAGATGGCCTTTGTATGCGCTCCTTCCTCGGCCGCCGCTGCCAACTAACTTTGTTATCGTTTTGCACGGGCGGGAATCTCTCGAGACTGCACTTACATTCCTGGAAAGAGTGCTAGACACGGCACCGTCGAAATTATGTGGGGGATACGACTTTGATGCACAGAAAACGAACCACGTGTTCGCGGTATTGGGACAACGATTCGGAGTGAACGTCACGTTTGGACACCCGGATTCGGTCGGGCCCATCTGAAGAACGGCCCGGGCGTGGCGAGGCACCTGCGCACATGTCTTGCGGCGACCTTGAACCGCAACTGCAAGTTCACAGGCTGTCAGTCCAGACTCTGAACCGCTTCTGTCCTGCGTGGCCGCGCGTGATCTACACCGTGACAAAAGGCTGAGGCGAAGAACCCGGCCACCAAGATACCGTAACATCCCATCCGAGTTGACTGTCGAGCGATTCCCGTCGTAGACTGGCTTGAGTTTATCTTCCCACCTCGTATATGGGATGGGTAGGACACGAAGCATTGCTTGCACTCCCTGTATGGACATCTGATCTGACTTTGTCTCAGGGGTGATGAGAACTTGAAGGTACCGCTACGGATGGTTGCGTCATAACGGTTCGTCGTCGTCTGGCTGAGTTTTCAAGTGCAGGAAACAAATATAGAGCCTCGTATTCACTTCAAATGCAGTTGATCACGAACCCAACAGGGTTCAACAGCACTGGGGTAAAGTCGGATTCGTGGGCTTCACTGGGGATATTTATTTTCTAGTTGTGAAGGAGCAAGCGTATCCAGCTCCGGCTCCAGTGAGTCACCAAGCAGAAAGCAATTAGTGTAATAAGTAATGAGGGTATATCATCATCGACACCTATCGATCAACCAACCTCATCATTTGCCGCCCAAATACGTCGGAAACATCTTTATTCTACCCAGAGTGTCGTGTTGAGGTACACCTTCTCGCTCGTTCCCACAGAGATGGTGAAATTACCGGGTTCGACGACCCATTGTTGGCTAGAAGGAGAAGGGAGGATAGCGCGTATCAGTTTGTTTGTTCAGGGCGAGAAGGCACCGGCGAGGACTTGCCTGAGGGACCACACGGCAAGTTGACTCGACATCACGGGGATAGTCACTGTCTGTGATTGTCCGGCACTATGACACACCGAGTCAGCGAAACGGGAACAGAGGAACAATGGACGGTTGAGATCCGCAGGCACTCACGAGACGTCCACTTTGGCAAAACCGATCAACTCCTTGTTCGGGGTGACGACAGAGCTGAAAAGATCCGTCATGTAAACCTAATTTGGGGACATTCGGGATGTCAGCTCAAGAACATGGGCGATATCTTTCTATCTGACCTGGACGACCTCCTTGCCGTCCATCGAGCCGGTATTGTGGACGGTCACGGTCACGTTGAAATCTTCGTTCGTTCCGATTGGGGAACCGGACAACTGCAAGTCAGTGCTAAGCGCCCATGAGTACGGATGACTAATCGCAGTAACAAGTGGCCTAACGCACTAGTTGAACATTGTGTAACTCAGTCCATGACCGAAGCTCCATGTGGGGACGGGCGTGTCGAGGACGTACTAGCAGATCCTGGGTTACAAAACGAGAGACCATGCACATCGAGGGATATTTACCTGGTGTCCAAAATGTAAGGAACCGTTTGGGTAGATAACGCCAGGATCGATCGATCGCGCCCCTTTGAAGTAGTTGTAGAAGGCGGGCGCCGTAGCGATACTTGCTGGGAACGACACCGGGAGTCTGCCTGCCGAATAGTCAACAATGAGCATAGAAGCACCCACTGCATGATATCGACACACATACCAGACGGGTTGACAGCCCCAAAGATAACTTCAGCGATGGCGAGGCCACCCAGCTCCCCTGGGTAGAACTGCTGCATCACGGCGGCCACATCTGCCATGGGATGAGAAAAGTCAGGCTTGAAATCAGGAGATGACTTACTCTCTTGTATCCAAGGGTTGGTGACGGGCTTTCCGCTCACGAAAACCACGATCGTCGGGGTCCCAGTAGCTTGAATAGCCTGCACCAGCGGGAACTGCGCACCTACAAGACTCAGATCCGATAAGTCGACGTGTTCGCCCGTCGTCGCATTCGTGCCAGGAGTCCACAAGAGCGTCTGGTCCAGCGACCACGTGCCAACCATGACAATGGCGACATCGGATTCTTTAGCTGTCGCGACCGCGTCGGAGAATCCCGATTCGTCATTCGACCAGAGCTTGCAGCCTTCTGCAAAGTTGATCTTCACAGATGTATTGGCGAGGAACTCGGTGAAACCCTGAAGCGGCGATATGCCGTTGTCTGATGCATTATGGAAGACATAGTCGCCGAACTGGTACCACTATGAGAAAGACTTTCGGTGCGGAGAAGGAAGACACCCACCGAGACCCTGTCGGACTGTGGTCCTATGAGCGCAATGGAACCAGTATTGGTGCTCAAAGGAAGTAAGTTGTTCTTGTTTTCAAGGAGAACGATGGCCTCTCGTTCCATCTGGTGGAGAAGGTCTCTGGTAGCTTGTGTTCGCATTGTGGATGCGTAGTCGGGATAGGGATACGGATCTGAGAAACAATTGAGCGCAACTCATAATCACGTAGTCAGACATACTTTCAAACAGTCCGAGGGCGAACTTGGTTCTGAGGATGGTCTTCACAGTCTCATCAAGATAACTGACATCCACAGTTCCGTCCGCAATTTGTTCTAGAGAAATACGTTAGACAGCAAAGTTAAACAACGTTGGCACGCACCTGGCAGTGTAAGGTAGGTGTAGGACCCACCACCCATTTCACCACTGAGTCCGTTCTCGAGCGTGAGCTTTGCGGCACATTCCCTCGTGGAACAAATTCCATGAAAACTGATCAAAAGGTCCACAGCGCCTGCATCAGTGGTGACAAAGTACTGGTAACCCCACTCGTCACGGAGCTACGTTCACTATCAAGAACACCATCATCACATCCAAATAGTTCACGGCTTACAATGTCAGTGAGCAGATCTACGGAAAGAGTCAACAACCTATCCAACAATCAGGATGCAACCTACATTTGTTGGCGACAGCAGGAATCCCGTCATAACTTGAGTAGGCAGTCATTATCGAGAGCGCATCCACACACGCGTAGTTGAATGGCTTGAGATAATAGGTCCGGAGTTCACGCTCTCCTCCACTGACTGGTGCAGCATTCCTACAATTCTCAGGTCATCCTAATCCACCTTTCGAGCGGTTGTTAAACTCACAATCCTCCTTGTGGGCTACCGAAAGCTGTGAAGTGTTTGCACGTTGCAGCCACACGAGCAATCGCTGAGTCGCTGACATTGCGCCTACGCCCAGACTGGAGGCCAGTGACATACGCATGACCCATCTGACTTGTTCTGAGAACTTGTTAGTGACCGTATCGTACAAACACGGTGACGGCAGAGATGACGTACAAGAAAGGGTCTTCACCAAAATTCTCTTCCACTCTACCCCACCGAAGTTCGCGGGATAAATCGAGAACAGGAGCAAACAGCTGAGAAAGACCCAGCCCTTCTGCTTCTGTGGCGATCGTGCTGGCAGCCTCTTGCAACAGTGGAGCGTTGAAAGACGCGGCAAGACCGATTGGGGATGGCCATATTGTCCCATTATTCGTGAACCCGTGAAGACCTGATGTTTGTTTAAAATCTGCGAAAAAGTTCCATACGACAAGGAAATCTCACCCTCAGACTGCATGATGGCGGGTATACCGAGGGTGGTGTTCTCCATCAAGTACTGTTGTCCGATCGTGATGGCATAAGCAATTTTGTCCCAAGGAGCCTGATAGCCGGCCCAGATAGCTCCGGCCTTGTACTCCATCATTTGTTCCTACGTCCACAATGTGAACGCTGAAAACATGGGTGAGAAAATATACGACATACCAGACCGGTCTGGTTATATGTTAGTGTATCGTCCAGTGGGTTAGTCATGTTCATCCATCCACCGATATCGCCTTGGATGCTGCACGCCGAGTCTAAGGACCACGCAACACAGTGACAAAAGAACAATACTCGCAGCTGGGCAACTTTTTCCTGGACCGTCATCCTCGGCAACAGATCGTTCACCCGGTCTTCGATGGATGCATTCGGATTCTTGTAAATGGGAAGGGAGCTGTCGAGGTTGGACGCTCTTGCCTCGAGAGAGAAGTGCAAATCATCGCGAACGCCGAGGTGATCGACAGCAACAGCAGCCGAGAGTTTTGCGAGCGAAGTCAGGAGGATAGCCCAAGCAGGACCCTTAGGGATGAAGCCATTCGCCCTCATGTTTCGTGTCCCCATGGGGTGGTAACCGACTCCGCATGTTTCTTGCCCCCATTTATGTTGGGTCTAGTTTCAAAACCTTCGGCGCGCCCGCTGAAGAGAAGAGTGATGTCCCACGTGGCGAGTACGTTTCAAAGTGTCCTCGGAGGGCACATGACCAGGACTAAATCAAAATCAGTCATCTTCCTCACGTTTGATGCGCTGGTTCCTCCCGGTACACGGGGACCAAAGCGGGCCGCTGGCGTCATCTTTCTGAACGACGCACCACTGGATGTGCCTTTCCACAAGCATTCCAGTGTCGCGCCTCCACTAGCACACTTGGCAGGGCCTCGCCGCGTTGACCCCGCTGGTGCCGCGCTAGGGCCAGTAGCCTTGTTAATCCCATACGTATATTCAATGTCCTCGGAGACGAGCTGCAAGTACTTACTGGCAAGTCTGTACATAAAACTTTGATATGCTTCGGAGGAGCCAATGGGGGAACTACACAGCTAATACCACCGAAGAGTCAAAACTGCTACAAATTTCCAATTGGGATCCGGTCGCCGTGGCGCCTGAATCAGATCTTCATTTTGCAACTCTGATGCTGGAACATGACGCCTCAACCGAGTTGCTGCGGCGATGACTTGGAAGCCGAAGGTTTACTATCGCTTACCTTGACTTCGCCTCCCCATATGTTTGGCCAGTCACAAAATGTCGCTACACGTCACTGTTCGTCACCTTGCAAAATTCAAGTCCTCGGGGACCGTCCAGCGTTGTCGTTGCAGTGCTTTGCTCATTGATGGAGTTGGCACGTTCTCGAGATTGAACTCGGGGACAAGAGTTAAAGTGAATTTCGGTCGCCGCAGAATTCTTCAATCGGCCGGCAGACTTGCCGTGTAAGCGGGCTTAGGCAGGCTCCGTGACAGAAATTTCACGCACCGCTTCGGCCACTCGCGGCACGCTCCGGCACGCTATTTTTATCATCTCAACGAAAACAACGGGATTCAAGTTCACTATAGTAGTAGCGGTATAGACAGCATGCATACTCTTTTCTCCTCAAGGGGAGGTTGTCGAAAAGTAAATTGTGGTGAGCGATCTATACTAGTACTCGTAGCTCGCAATGAATTCTCTGAAATCACTGAGGCCCTGGCGCTGACTTGCACGGTCACCAACCACCGTTGTCACGTTATCCGTTCATTCTACTCCTCGAGTGTGGCAAACTTGGTGGGTGTTTTGTCGCGTTTCATGCACAGCTGATCGTCATGTAGTAATTCCCGTGCTGTTTGGTTGTGGTCTCGGTTGTCACCTGCGGTTCGGATACCGCTCACCTTTTGAAATCTCAGTGTCGACTCAAGTCCAATACGTGTCGTGCAGTGGTTTCATCTCAGCTAGAAATCGTCAGCCGACACCACTCATTTGGGCGCATGGCTAATTCTGGCAAGAAGTCCCATGCGCAACATGCAACATGTGACGGTGTTAGCCCTGATGAGGCTCTTCAAACACGTGCTACTCGGAGTGCTGCAGTCAACTCGTCTCTCTTCAACATGTACTTGTGGGGTCTGGCGTGCCTGATCGCCCTCCTCTGCTCGCTCTGCATGGTAACCCCCAGGAACCGCCCTGTCCCATTCAGTGAACCTCCAAGCGATGGAGTTGATCACGTGAACCCGTGAGCATCCACACTCAACCTATGTTACCGTACGGTGCTCAGTGATTTTCGTAGACTGATAGGAAACGGCGGGGACTCACCGAACGGCTCGGGGGGGATGATTCCTTCTACAGCCCCTCCGTTTGCGATGACGCGATGGGTTGCGCAGACGAGGACGAACTACGTTTCCGTCACACCGTACAACTACACAGACAATTTCATTCACGGCTTCCAGGGAACTCACCAGCCTGCCATCTGGATGGGTGAAAGCGGTCAGGTTACGATAAGCCCAGGTGCTGGAAAGATCCGCTCAAAGTTTGAAGATCGCGGGATGGCATTCAGCCATGAGAAGGAGGTAGTCTCAGCCAGCTATTACAGTGTCGAATTAGAGGTTATTGAAGGTGGTAAAATATTTGCCGAACAAAGTGCAAGTGGGTGCTATGTGTTTATCGGGAGCACGCAGACCAGGACTGATTTGCGCACGGCTACCTTTTGTAGCTTCTCGTGTTGGACATCTACGATTCACATTCACGGATACGAATGCTCCCTACGTCCTAGTGGAAGCCACGCGACCTTCCGTGATTGGCTCTTCGAACCCTAATAACCTTACATACCCAGAAGGAAGTGTCGTCATTGACCCGGACCATCTGGAGATTTGTGGAAGCAATCCCGAGAGACAGGACTACATCATTGCCCCAGTCTCTACGCCCGCCACAAAATGGAGTGGGTACTTTTGTGCTAGATTTGACCAGCCCTTTGCTTCATGGGGTGTCGCACAAAATGGAAGCGTGGCTCCGAATCAGACGAGCGGTACTGGCGCCATGTTATCTGCGTATGCTGCGTTCAAGCCAATGCTAGCGCAGGTCAACGTCAGAGTTGCAGTTTCGTTCATCTCGATTGACCAAGCTCGACTGAACCTGGAGAAAGAGATACCGGATGGATACACTCTCGAGGATACAGCAAGGAACACTCGTGTTGCCTGGGCAGAGAAACTC
>Ga0307508_10004899_pt1 | contig 12883 bp, 13 predicted proteins | sample 9_EM_MG_FD_203089 | JGI IMG/M metagenome (GOLD analysis project Ga0307508, IMG submission 203089) | Populus trichocarpa ectomycorrhiza microbial communities from riparian zone in the Pacific Northwest, United States - 9_EM | ecosystem: Host-associated > Plants > Roots > Unclassified | place... | reverse complement strand
CGGAGCCGGGCCTGCGCGGCGGCCTGGCGGGCCGCGATCCGCTCCAGGCGGGCCACGGTCTCGGCGGACTCGACGGACGGGTCGGGGGTCGGCACGTCCGCGGCGACGCCGGCTGCCTCGGGGCCGGGACGGGCGCCGAGGTCGGGGCGGGAGAGCACGATCGCGCCGACCAGGGCCGCGAGCAGCAGGATCGAGAGCACCTCGAAGGGCAGCACCCAGGCGCCGAAGACCTGCTCGCCGATGCGCTCCGCGGTGGCGGTGGGCGGCAATTCGTACCGGGTCCAGCGGAACGCGTCGGCCAGCAGAGCGGTCAGGCCGAAGCCCACGCCGGCGCCGATCAGCGCGGCCGGGCCGGCCGGACGGTCGAGGTCCGCGGACGGGCCGATCGGGGCGCGGGTCAGCATGACCGCGAAGAGCAGCAGCACGACGACGGCGCCGACGTAGACCAGGACCTGCACCCAGGCCACCAGCTCGGCGCCGAGGACCAGGTAGAGCCCGGCGACCGCGCCCAGGCTGATCACCAGGAAGAGTCCGGCGCGGACCAGGTGTGCGCTGGTCACGACGAGGGCGCCCGAGCCGACCGCCACGGCGCCGAGCGCCAGCAGCAGCGCGTCCGCGACGGTCACCGCTCCGGCTCCGGGGTCTCCGGCTCGGTGGAGGCGACCGGGGTCGGCTCAGTGGGGGCGACCGGGGTCGGCTCGGTGGAGGCGACCGGGGTCGGCTCGGTGGGGGCGACCGGGATCGTCTCGGTGGGGGCGACCGGGATCGTCTCGGGGGTTGGCGGCCGCGAGGCGGCCGGCGTCGGAGATTGCTGGAGCGGGGCGGGGGGACGTGCGCCTGGGGCGGCCCGATCTGCGGTCGGGGGCGGGGTTCGCCGTACGGCCGCGGGTCTCGCGGTCTTGGCCGGCGTGGCCGTGCCCGGTCCCGCGGCCTTGCGTGCGGCCGTGGCCTCCTCTTTCGAGGGTTCGCCGAGGACGTCGTGGGCCGGCGGCGGCGGCACCGTGCGCATCCAGTCGCTCAGCCGGGTCTTGTCGTGCAGCAGGTCGCGGACGTCGAGCTCCGAGTACTCGAACTCGGGGGTCCAGTGCAGCGCGTCGAACGGGCAGACGTCGATGCAGATCCCGCAGTACATGCACAGGGCGAAGTCGATGTCGAACTTGTCGAGGACGTTGCGCTGGCGGGGACGCGCGGCGCCGGGGACGACGACCTCTTCCTTGTGCGAGTCGATGTAGATGCACCAGTCGGGGCACTCGCGGGCGCAGAGCATGCAGACCGTGCAGTTCTCCTCGAGCAGCGCGATCACGCCGCGGCTACGCGGGGGCAGCTCGGGCTCGATGTCGGGGTACTGCTGGGTGATGGTCGGCTTGGTCAGTGTCTTGAGCGTGACGGCGAGACCCTGGACAAGGCCTTTGCCGGGCGTGCTGCGCTCCCCGTCGTCACTCACAAACGCATATCCTGCCCCGTCGCCCGGTGTGACGCGAGCACACCCCCACGAGATCTTCCGGTATCGTGAACGGACGGGCGTTCGAATACCTGGTGCCTGGAGGCCCACATGACCGCTGCGATGAGCGAGTTTCCGCCCGCAGGCGGCTGGACCACTGATGATCTTGAAGACCTGCCCGAAGACGGCCACCGCCGCGAGTTGCTCGATGGAGTGCTCCTCGTGTCCCCCTCCCCCACTGACATCCACCAAATCATCGCCATGCGTCTCGGCGTCGCTCTCGAGGACAGTTGTCCGACCGAATTGCAGGTCACGCAGGGTGTAGAGGTCCGCATCAGTGCCCGGCGGTCGTTCATCCCCGACGTTCTCGTGGCGACCGACGACGCTGCTCGCCGCCGGACTCGCGTCTACCAACCGCACGAGGTGGCGCTGGCGATCGAGATCGTCTCGCCGACCTCACTGAGCATGGACCGCGTCACGAAACCTGCTCTCTACGCGGGCGCCGGGATCCCCTTCTACTGGCGGATCGAGACGGACGGCGGCATCAGGGTGCACGCCTACAAGATCGATCCCGAGATTGAGATCTACCGGCCGGTCGGCATCTTCGAGACCGAGATCGACGTGACAGAGCCGTGGCCGATCAAGGTGCCGATCAGGAAGCTGACGCCGCGGTATCTCTGAGAGGGGCTTGACCCTGACACGGTGTCAAGCGGTCTCCTCGACTCATGGCTATCACGGGAGAAGACATGATCGTGGGGTTCACCGAGCCGGGGTTGATGACCTCCGGGGGAAAGTACGCGGATCGACTGGCTGCCCTGCCGGCCGACGTCGCGGCGTTGGCGGCTGCTGCGCAGGGGCTGCTGATCCACGAGTTCCTCGTCGACCAGTACGGCGTCGCGCTCACCGACGAGGACAGGCAGACCGTTCACCTCCGGCCGGTGGAACGGATCCTCGAGGCGATCGTCGAGCGCGACGACCGGCCGCTCGACGTGCCGCGCGAGCCGGCCGGGCGCACGGCGTCCAACTGCCGCGGGTTCACCGTGCTGACGGTGGCCATGCTGCGGGCGAAAGGCGTGCCGGCGCGGTCGCGGTGCGGCTTCGGCGCCTATTTCACCGACGGGTGGTTCGAGGATCACTGGGTCGCCGAGTACTGGCGGGCCGACCAGCGGCGCTGGGTCCGGGTCGACGCCCAGATCGACGCCGTGCAGCGGAAGCTCTTCGGGATCGAGTTCGATCCGCTCGACCTGCCGCCGGGCGCGTTCCTCACCGGCGGGGAGGCCTGGCAGCTGATCCGCGCGGGAAAGGCCGACCCGGACCGGTTCGGGCTCAGCAGCATCCCCGAGTCGGGTGACTGGTGGATCGCCGCGAACCTGATGCGGGACGTGGCGGATGTCGAGACGCTGCCATGGGACGTCTGGGCGACGATGCCGGAGCCCGGCGACCCGATGGACGTGGAGCGCTTCGACCGGATGGCCGCCGGGCAGGAGCCGGTCACGGTGCCGGACCAGGTCTTCAGCGTGCTGCGCAAGCGGCTCGAGCCGCTTACATCGTGAGCTTGACCGCGGCGGTCAGGACGAGCTGAGCCAGGGCGACGGGCACGAGGACCAGCCAGCAGAGGCGTTGCAACTGGTCCTCGCGCAGCCGGGGATAGGTCACCCGGAACCAGATGATCACGAACGAGATCGCGAAGACCTTGACGAGGGTCCACAGCCAGCCGAGATGCCCGGCGAACGGCCCGTGCCAGCCGCCGAGGAACAGCACCGTGGTCAGCGCGGCGATCACCACGATGCCGACGTACTCCGCCAGCAGGAAGAAGGCGAAGCGGAGGCCCGTGTACTCGGTCAGGTAGCCGAAGACCAGCTCGGAGTCGGCGATCGGCATGTCGAAGGGCGGCCGGCGGATCTCGGCGACGCCCGCGAGGAAGAAGACGATCGCGGCCGGCGCCTGCCAGAGCAGCCACCACGGCTTCCAGGCCGCCACGATGCCGGGCAGGCTGAGCGTGCCGGCGGCCATCGCGACGCTCGCCGCGGCGAGCACCAGCGGCAGCTCGTAACCCAGCAGCTGCGCCGCGCCCCGCAAGCCGCCCAGCAGGCTGTACTTGTTGGCCGAGGCCCACGCGGACATCAGCACGGCGACCACGCCCACGCCGAGGACGGCCAGCACGAAGAACAGGCCGACGTCCAAGGGCTGGGCGACGAGGCCGCCGGGCCCGAGCGGGATCGCCAGGAGCACGATCAGGTACGGGAAGAGGGCCACCACGGGAGCCAGCAGGAAGACCCGCCGGTCCGCCTCCCGGGGCACGATCTCCTCCTTCTGGACGAACTTCACGCCGTCGGCGACCAGCTGCGCCCAGCCGTGGTAAGCGCCCGCGTACATCGGGCCGACCCGGCCCTGCATGTGCGCCATCACCTTGTGCTCCACCTGGCCCACGATCAGCGGCAGCACGAGGAAGCCGACGACCACCGCGGCGACCCGGACGATCAGCTCCAGCCAGAGCGGCATCAGTCGGCGTCCCCGGTGGCCCGGGCGGCCCGCGGCCCCCACTCGCCGGGGTCGGGCACGCCGGGCGGCCGCATCGGCGCCCGCTTGGCCGCGCCCGACTCGGACTCGCCCGGCTCCTTCGCGCCCGGCCAGGCCTTGGCGACCCGGGAGGCGAGGACGAACTCCTTGCGCAGCGGGTGCCCCTCGAACTCGGGCGGCAGCAGCAGCGGCTTGAGGTCGGGGTGCCGGGCGAAGGTGATGCCGAACATCTCGTACGTCTCCCGCTCGTGCCACGCCGCGCCGGGGAAGAGCTCGACCACCGACTCGACCACCGGGTTGTCGCGGGGAACCCGGGTACGCAGCAGCAGCGCGTGCCGGCGCCGGCTGGAGTAGAGGTGCGCCACGACGGCGAAGCCCTCCTCCAACTCGTCGACCGCGGACAGCCAGTCGAAGAAGTCGCAGCCCAAGGCGCCGTTGTGCTTGGCCGTGCCGACCGCCTCCCACCAGCGGGCGACCGGCACGTCGACGACGGCCCGCTCGTGGCCGGGACCGCCGCCGGAGATGCCGGCGACGACGACGCCCGGCGGCGCCTCGGGCGAGTCGTCCGTCAGCAGCGCGACCAGTCGCTCGCCGACCTCTTCGGGCGTCATACGGACATCCTATGATCCTCCCGCGCCCACGTGACCGGCCCCGGGAGGCGAGGCGCCGGCCTCTAGGAAGGGCGGCGGATCGCGGGGGCGGTCAGCGAGGCGGCGTCGCGGGCCAGCGGATCGGGCCGGGAGACGCCGCCCGGACCGGACTGCTCGGCGGCGATCTTCTGCTGCAGCTGCAGGATGCCGTGCAGCAGGGCCTCGGGCCGCGGCGGGCAGCCGGGCACGTAGACGTCCACCGGGATGAGCTGGTCGACGCCCTTGGTCACCGAGTACGAGTCCCAGTAGGGCCCGCCGCAGTTGGAGCACGAGCCGAACGAGATCACGTATTTCGGCTCGGGCATCTGGTCGTAGAGCCGCTTGATCGCCGGGGCCATCTTGTCGGTGACGGTGCCGGAGACGACCATGAGGTCGGCCTGGCGCGGGCCGTGCGCGAACGGGATGACGCCGAGCCGCATGAAGTCGTGCCGGCTCATGCTCGACGCGATGAACTCGATCGCGCAGCAGGCCAGGCCGAAGTTGAAGACCCAGAGGGAATAGCGCCGCCCCCAGTTCAGCACGAACCGGATGGGTTCCCCGAGCACTCCTGGCAGACCGGCCACGCCCTTAACCTACCCCGCCGCGGCGCCGGGGTCGCAGCGCGTACGCACGTCCCGCGGAGGCGCTGGGTGACCACGACTTTTCCGGTACGCCTACTCTTCGACTGATGAAAAGCGTTGCTGCCGGGGTCGCCGCGAGCCATCCGGCGACCGCCGAGGCCGGCCTGCGGATCCTGCGGGACGGGGGTACGGCGGCGGACGCGGCCGTCGCGGCCGTGCTGGCCTGCTGCGTCGCCGAGACGATCTACACCGGACTGGGCGGTGGCGGATTCGCCACGTACTTCGACGAGGCCAGCGGCGAGGTGACCTGCCTCGACTTCTTCGTGGCGGTGCCGGGCACGGACGGTGACCACAAGGCCGGCCCGATGACCGCGGTCGATGTGTTCTTCGGCGGGATGCCGCAGGTGTATTCGATCGGCGGCGCTAGCGTGGCGGTGCCCGGCGTGCCGGCCGGCTGCGGCGAGGTGCACCGGCGCTGGGGCCGCCTGCCGTGGGCGTCCGTAGTGGCGCCGGCGATCGACCTGGCCCGGACCGGGGCGCCTGTTCCGGCGGCGCACGCCCGTACCCTCGACGCGTGCGCGCCGGCCCTGACCTGGGGCGAGGGCGCGGTGGTCTACGCGCCGCACGGCCGGCTGCTGCGGGGCGGCGACCTCCTCTTCCACGACGGCCTGGCCGAGGCGTTGGACCGGCTGGCCGGCGAGGGCCCGTCGGTCTTCTACACCGGCTCCTACGCGTCGTTGCTGGTCGACACCGTCCGCTCGCACGGCGGCGCGCTCGGCCCACGCGACCTGGCCGGCTACCGGGTGGCGGAGACGCCCGTGGACCACGCGATGCTCGCCGGTCACCGGGTACGGGCGCGGCACGACCTGAACCGGACCGTCGACACCATCGCCGGACTGCCGTCCGACCTGTCGCGGCCGGGTCGCGCGCCGGGTGTCGCCGCCGCGCTGCGCGACCGGGGCCGGCAGAAGATCGGCGACACCACGAACATCTCGGTGGTCGACACCGAGGGCAACGCCTGCGTGATCACCACGACGCTCGGGCTCGGCTCCGGGGTCTGGCTGCCCGGCCTGGGGATCAACCTCAACTCGATGCTCGGCGAGGGCGAGCTGATCACCGACGACCTGGAGCCGGGCCGGCGGATGTCGTCGAACATGTGCCCGCTGGTCGTGATCGGCCCGGAGGGCCACCTCGCCGTGGCGGCGGGCTCGGCCGGCGCCTCCCGGATCCGCACCGCGCTGGTCGACACGCTGCTCGGGGTGCTCGTCGACGACCTGGACATGGACGAGGCGATCGGCCGCCCACGGTTCCATGTCGTCGACGACACGGTGCACGCCGAACCCGGTTACCCGCGGGACGAGCTCGCGGCGCTGGCCGACGCCGGCTGGCGGATAAACCAATGGCCGGAAATCGATCACTACTTCGGCGGCGTCACCGCGGTCGGACAGGCCGGCGCGGCGGGTGATCCCCGCCGCGCCGGAGTGGGCCTGCTTCTCTGATCACATCCGCCGCGCGGCCGTTGCCTCCGCGTCCGCGGCGACCTCCCGGATGCCCACCTCGATGTCGCTCGGCGACAGGTCGAAGGCGGCCTCGGTGAGCGAGCTGTCCAGGTGGAACGGCCGGTAGAACTGGTAGTCCATCTCGGCCATCTCGCGGGCCATGGGCACGGCCAGCCCTGCCGTGCGCATGACGAACCGGGGCAGTTCGTGGATGGTGAGCCGGGGCGCGCCGACCAGGGCGCAGTATCGGTCGGCGAGTTGACGGATGGTGACCGGCGCGGCGGTCGGCACGTGCCATGCCTTCCCGTACGCCCGCTCGTCGCGCGCCAGCGTGACCAGCGTGCTGGCCATGTCGCCGATGTAGGTGAAGCTGTGCGGCAGGTCGGCGTCGCCCGGCACCCACGCCGCGCCGCCCTTGCGGATGGCCGGCAGGAGAACCGCCGAGAAGACGCCCGTCGCGCCGGCGCCGATGTAGTCGGCGCCGCGCGCCTCGAACGTGCGGCTCCCGCCGGCCAGCGCGTCGCGCCACATCCTGATCCTGACCTTGCCCTTGCGGCCGACCGCCGCGAGCGGGGTGTTCTCGTTCATGTAGCCGTCGGGCCGCGGACCATAGCCGTAGAGGTTGCCGGTGATCGCGTAGACCGCGCCGGCCGCCTTGGCCGCGGCGATCATCGCGTCGTTCAGCGGGAACCAGAGCTTCTCCCACTCGGTGTACTTCGGGTTGGCGCAGTTGTAGAGGACCTCGGCGCCGGCGGTCAGCTCGGTCAGCCGGCGCGCGTCGGAGGCGTCCGCGGCGACCCGCTCGACCAGCGGGTGCGCCGGCCCTCCGCCGCTGCGCGTGATCATCCGGACGCTCTCTCCGCGGCCGGCCGCGAGGAGGGCGACGGCGGTGCCGACCGGACCGGAACCGACGATGACATGCGTCGACATGGCGTTCTCCTTTGTGAGCGCTGCTCTCCGTTAAGAACAACGATCCCACTGTTCGCCGAACAAAGCAAGAGCAGCGCTCTCGTTGTGGCACACTGAACGCATCAGCGAACGAAGCGGAGGATCGGCATGAGTGCCGCTGGAGTACGCGCCCGGGTCAGGGCCGAGATGACCGAGGAGATCAAGACGGTGGCTCGCCGCCACCTCGCCACCGACGGGGCCAACCTGTCGCTGCGCGCGGTCGCCCGCGACCTCGGCATGGCCTCGTCCGCGGTCTACCGCTACTTCGCCAGCCGCGACGAACTGCTCACGGCCCTGATAATCGACGCGTACGACTCGGTCGGCGCGGCCGCCGAGCGGGCGGCCGACGGCGTCTCCGAAGACGTGGACCGACTGCTCGCGGTCGGGCTGGCGGTACGCGAGTGGGCGCTGGCCGAGCCGCACCAGTGGGCGCTGATCTACGGCAGCCCGGTGCCGGGATACCAGGCGCCACGGGACACGGTCGGGCCCGCCACCCGGGTGATCCTGGTGATCGTGTCGATCGTGCGGGAAGCGTACGAGGCGGGGACCGTGACCGTCGGGCCGCCGATCACCGGCCGGTACGCCGACGAGTTGGCCGCCGTCGCCGCGCAGTTCGGGCCGGGCATCCCCGCGCAGATGGTCGGCGCAACCTTCGCCGCCTTCATCCACCTGTGCGGCGCGGTCAGCGCCGAGCTCTTCGGTCAGCTGCACAACTCGATCGACGACGACCGGCGCGGATACTTCGAATTCCAGATGCGTGGCGCCGCGCGCCTCATCGGGCTTACCGTCTAGCGCGGATCACGTGGCCGCCCGGAGTATCGGGCGGGACGTCGTGCCGGTCGAAGAAGAGGGCGGCCAGCCCGGCCGGGCCGAGGTCCTCGATCTCGGCGAAGCCCAGCCCAGAGAGCTCCGCGGCGAGCTCTGCCGGCTCGAAATAGGTCAGCCACGGCTCGCCGAGCAGCGCCACCCGCTCGGCCCGCGCCCGCAGGGCCGCACGGCGCTCCGGCGACATCCGCTCGGGCGACTGGGCATAGTCGAAGACCACCTCGTTGCCGTCCCGGCCGGCCACGAAGCCCATCGTCTCGTCGAAGCCCTCCCGCGTCAGGTAGGGCACCACCCCGAGCCAGAGGAAGAACGCCGGCCCGTCCAGCGCCAGCCGGTCGGCGAGCGACTCCTTCTCGAAGTCCACTCCCACATACGCCACGTTCCCCGGAACCTCTATGCCGGTCTCGGCCAGCCGGTCGCGCTTCCAGGCCTGGGTGTCGGGGTGGTCGACCTCGAAGACCCGCACCTGCGGAAACGGGTTCCGGTAGGCGAACGTGTCCAGCCCCGCGCCGAGCACCACCACCTGGGCGACCCCGCGACGCGCCGCCGCGGCCAGCGCGTCCTCGGCGAACCTGGTCCGCGCCGCGATGAACGCCCGCATCGCCCGCCGCGGCGCGTCGGCCAGCAGCTCCGCCTCGGCCGCGCCGAGAATCCGCACGGCCAGCGGATCGGTGAAGATCCGGCCGCGCTCCAGCACCTGGTGCGCCGCCCGGTAACGGGCCGCGCTGTACGCCGTCCGGCTCGGCTGCCCCTTCTCCATCAGGGCGTCCAGCTTGCTCGTGCCATGTCCACCTGCTCGCCTTTCAGTGGCACACCATCGGCCAGCAGCCGCTGGCGTGCCTCCTGCTCGTGGCCGGGCGGCATCCGCCCGGCGCTGGTGACCACCCGGTGCCACGGAACCGCGCCGCCGTGCCGGGCCATGATATTGCCGACCTGCCGGGCCGAGTTGCGTCCGGAGTCCTCGGCGAGCGCGTCGGCTACGGCGCCGTACGACATGACCTTGCCCTCCGGGATGCGCTCGACGAGGGCGAGCACCTCTTCGACGTACTCCTGCGGTGTCACCCGGGCCACGATATGGGATCTCGACCCGGTTCCGGCGTCCCGCCCGAGCAGAATGGCCAGGTGCGCGAAGTGGTGACCGGTGCGCGCCGGATCGTGGTCAAGGTCGGCTCGTCCTCGCTGACCACCACCGCCGGCGGCCTCGACGAGCTGCGCGTCGACTCCCTTGTCGACGTGCTAGGCGGCCTGTCCGCCGGTGGGCGCGAGGTCGTGCTGGTCTCCAGCGGCGCGATCGCCGCCGGCCTGGCGCCCCTGCGGCTGCGCCGCCGGCCGCGCGACCTGGCCACCCAGCAGGCGGCGGCCTCGGTGGGCCAGGGCCTGCTGATCGGGCGGTACGCGGCGGGTTTCGCGCGCCACGGCCTGACGGTCGGGCAGGTGCTGCTCACGGTCGACGACGTGACCCGGCGGGCGCACTACCGCAACGCGTACCGGACGCTGCGCAAGCTGCTCGACCTGGGCGCGCTGCCGATCGTCAACGAGAACGACACGGTCGCCACCGAGGAGATCCGTTTCGGCGACAACGACCGGCTGGCCGCCCTGGTCGCCGCCCTGGTCGACGCCGACCTGCTGGTTCTGCTCTCGGACGTGGACGCGCTCTACACCGGCAGCCCGGCCCACCCGTCGTCCCGCAAGATCTCCTACGTGGCCGACGATTCCGACCTTTCGCAGGTCGCGATCGGGGCCGCCGGCAAGTCCGGCGTCGGTACCGGCGGCATGGTCACCAAGGTCGAGGCTGCCCGCATCGCCACCGGCTTCGGCATCCCGGTCGTGCTCACCGCGGCCGGCCTGGCCGGCCCGGCGCTCGCCGGCGAGGAGGTCGGCACGCTTTTCCAGGCCGCGGAGCACCGCCCCGCCGCGCGCCTCTTCTGGCTGGCGCACGCCACCGCGCCGCGCGGGCGGCTGCACCTCGACCCGGGCGCCGTCGTCGCCGTGGTCGCCCGGCGCAAGTCGCTGCTCCCGGCCGGCATCACCGCGGTGGACGGGTCGTTCGCGGCCGGCGACCCGGTCGACCTGGTCGACGCCGGCTCGGGCGCCCCAGTGGCCCGCGGGCTGGTCAACTACGACGCGGTCGAGCTGCCGGCCCTGCTCGGGCGGTCCACCCCGGAGTTGGCCGCGGCGCTCGGTCCGGGCTATGAACGAGAGGTCGTCCACCGCGACGACTTGGTACTTCTCTAAGGGGTTTGTGATGAGTGTGCTGCAGCAGGCCGCCGACGCGCGGATGGCCGCCGTCGACCTGGCCGCCGCGACCCGGGCCGACAAGGACCGGGCCCTGCTGCTGATGGCCGACCGTCTGGTCGAGCGCGCCGACGACATCGTCGCAGCCAATGCCGTCGACGTGGCCCGCGCCCGCGACGGCGGGCGGTCTTCAGTCCCGTCAGGGGCGGTGGTGGAGCGGTCGGATGGGCAGTCCGAGGCGATGATCGACCGGCTCGCGCTGACCCCGGCCAGGGTCGCCGCGATGGCCGGCGGCCTGCGCGACCTCGCCGCGCTGCCCGACCCGGTCGGCGACGTGGTCCGCGGCTCCACCCTGGCCAACGGCCTCGAGTTGCGGCAGGTGCGGGTGCCGTTCGGGGTCGTCGGCATCGTCTACGAGGGCCGGCCCAACGTGACCGCCGACGCCGCGGGCATCTGCCTCAAGTCGGGCAACGCGGCATTGCTGCGCGGGTCGGGGTCGGCGTACAGCTCGAATGCGGCGATCGTCTCGGTGCTGCGCAAGGCGGTAGCCGACGCCGGCCTGCCGGCCGACTCGATCCAGCTGCTGGACGCGACGACGCACGACTCGGTGAAGGAGCTGATGCGCGCCCGCGGCCTGGTCGACGTGCTGATCCCGCGCGGCGGCGCGGCGCTGATCAAGACGGTGGTCGAGGAGTCGACGGTTCCGGTGATCGAGACCGGCGTCGGCAACTGCCATGTCTACGTCGACGCCGCCGCCGACCTGGAAAAGGCGCTCGCCGTGACCCTCAACTCCAAGACCCAGCGGCTGTCCACCTGCAACACCGCGGAGACGCTGCTCGTGCACATCGAGGTGGCGGACGCCTTCCTGCCGCTGATCCTCGAGGAGTTCGCCGCCGCCGGGGTGACCGTGCACGGCGACCCGCGGGTGGCCGGCTACGGCGACGCCGTCGTCCCGGCCACCGACGCCGACTGGGCCACGGAGTACCTTTCCGCCGACATCGCGGTGGCGGTCGTCGACTCGCTGGACGACGCGCTCGACCACATCCGCCGCTACGGCACCGGCCACACCGAGGCCATCGTGAGCGAGTCGGTGACCGCCACCCGTCGCTTCGCGGCCCGCGTCGACGCGGCCGCCGTCATGATCAACGCGTCGACCCGCTTCACCGACGGCGGCGAGTTCGGCTTCGGTGCAGAGATCGGCATCAGTACGCAGAAACTGCACGCCCGCGGCCCGATGGGTCTCCCCGAGCTCACCTCCACGAAGTACGTAGTCACCGGCAACGGCCACACCCGCGGCTAGTCAGTGCGGTGACTTGCGACCTTCACCGGGTTCGCAACATTCATGGTCACCACCCGGGTCAGGCGAGTTCGCCGATGTCGGTCGGGTTCGGGGATGCGTCAGCACTTGTCGTGCGCCTAGCCCTGGTGCATCCTGGCCGTACCCCCGCACTGCGGGCTCACCGGCCACCGCGACTCGCCGCGGCAGCCACCACCACCCGCACCCCGGGCGGCGCATCACCACCCCGCCCACCACGGGCCGGGGCAAACACGCACCGTCGAGCCGGACGACACCTTCCCCGGTGTCACCCGCGCACGGCGTGACCCACGCCGCCAACCCCTAACCGGGACAGCAGCGACAGGGTCCCTAATGAGTTCTGAGAGTGAGCCATCCGGCAAACTCTCGGTTGGTTAGGTAGCCGCTGGCAGACGAGCACTCTGGGATGTCTTGGCCGGCGGAGGCCCGCCCCACCCCCCGGGTGGGGAGTCGCTCGTTCACCACGGTGAGCGAGGATCCACAACAGCACCACCGGGACCAACCCGGTGAACGCCCGTGGACACCGCACTGATGTGGCGCCGAGCACCCGGTGAACTTTGCCGACAACGCCGTGGCCGTGGGCCTGGCTCTCCGAAAGCCGCTCGCCTAGCCTCGGCGCCGAAAGCGAGCCGCCGCTCGCCCTGACCCGGCAACTGCCCAGCAGCGTCCGCGGTGCCCAACGACCGCTACCAGCACTTTCAACGACCCCAGGCGCCGCCCGACACCAACCACAGCGCGGAATTCAGGTACGCCGCGCGACCCCCGACCGCCGCGCGACCCCCGACCGCCGCGCGACCCCCGACCGCCGCGCGACCCCCGACCCAACGCGCGACCCCCGACCGCCGCGCGACCCCCGACCCACCGCGCGACCCCCGACCCACCGCGCGACC
>Ga0307508_10004896_pt1 | contig 12884 bp, 11 predicted proteins | sample 9_EM_MG_FD_203089 | JGI IMG/M metagenome (GOLD analysis project Ga0307508, IMG submission 203089) | Populus trichocarpa ectomycorrhiza microbial communities from riparian zone in the Pacific Northwest, United States - 9_EM | ecosystem: Host-associated > Plants > Roots > Unclassified | place... | reverse complement strand
CAGGCGCGAGCCGACCTTCAGCGCTATCTCGCGGACCTGGCAGGCGTGGCGCTCGACCGGGTCCATGTCGTGTTCGGCGGCCGTGAAAAGGTGGTGCTCCCGGCTCCGGATGCCGCGCGACCGCTTGCGGCACTGCTCACGGATGCGGCAGCGCTCGCGCGACAACCCATCGTACAACGGATCGTGCGTGCCGCTGAGGCCGAGGGTATCGCGCTAGCCGATGTGGCGCTCGATAGCGCTTCGGGTGGAGTCGCTGCTACTGACCTCCTTGAGGCCATCGCGGGCCGTCACAGTGGTGATCCGATTCTGCCACTCCGCGTCCACAACTTCGTTCGGTCAGTGCCAGGACTCTGGTCCTGTCTGAATCCGGACTGCTCCGGCGCCCGGCCCGAAGGCTGGCCGTTCGGCATGATCCATTTCGAGCTCCAGGCATCATGTCCGGACTGCCGCGCGCCGGCGTTTGAGATCGTCGGCTGCCGTGAGTGCGGCGAACCCTGGCTCAATGCCTTTGAACATGGCGACCGATTGGTCCCGGGTGAATCCCCATCTGACGAGGATGAGTTTGCGCAGGCCAGCGATCGCGAAGACGAGGGCGCTGACGATGACGCGGAGGACAGCGCAGGAGCCGCCGAAACGGCTGTCGCTGCGGCGCGCCGGCTGATCGCCACTAGGCCGCTTGCCAAGATACGCGATCACGCCGTGGAGTTGGCAACCGGCGTGCTGCCTGAACGGCGTTCGGCGGGTACGCCAACCGGGATCAGCGAAGAGCTTCTTAGCGCAGCATGCCCGCATTGCCACGCGGCGGCGAGCGATACCCGTACCAGCCCGCTGCGCAGTTTCCGTTTTGGTGCGCCCTTCCTCATTCAGAACGCCGCACCGACAATGCTCGAGGGGGTATCGCCAGCGCAGGTGCGGGCGGTCGAAACTCCCGCCGAGGGTCGGCAGCTCCTGTCGTTCACGGATAGCCGTCAGGGCACTGCGCGTTTCGCTGCTAGCATCGAGACGATGTCAGAGCGCGGTGCCGTCCGCGCTCTGGTTTATCATATGGTTCAACGGCGAGCTGCTGCAGCAGAAGCCGATCCGGAAGAGCGCCGGACGCTCGAAGCGACCGTCGCGAGGCTTGCCGAATTGACGAAGGCCGAGCCGCTGCTGCAGGCCTCGCTTGATGCTGCGCGCGCCAAGCTCGACGGCACCGGGGTGGTGGAGCCGATTCCCTGGAACGACGCAGTGCGGGCGATTGCGGACGAGCCCTTGGTAAGCGATTGGATCAGAAACGTTTGGGATCTCGACCGCGACGAGCGCTATCACACACAACCCGAAGCGCTCGCCAACTTCTTGCTACTCCGTGAGCTTGCCCGCCGCCCCCGCAGGGCGAACGCGCTCGAAACGCTCGGTTTCGCCCAGCTCACGTTCGAGCGTATCGAGAAGCTCGGCGAACCAAAACTTCCCGATGTGCTGCGGCGCAAAGGGCGGGCGATCGAAGAGTGGCGGGCCTTCCTCTATTACATGGTCGATAGTCCGCTGCGGGCGTATTTCGTGCTCCAAATCGACCGAGGAGATGCCCGCTGGCTTTTGCCCAAGCACGCGTTCTTGCGCAACATCGTCGGGCCCGGTGAGGAGAAGCGCAAAGACAGTGACCTGCGGTGGCCGCGCGCGCGGGCGGGTTCAAAATCGAATGCCGTAATGGCGCTCGAACGCGGCTTAGGGCTAGACAGCAGCGACGCGGCGGATCGCGCTGAGATCAATGACGTGCTCGAAAACGCCTGGCGGGCGGTGCGTCCCCTCCTCGAGGGCGACGGCTCGACCTATGCGCTCAATATTCAGCGCGCAGGAATCGCGCCGGTGCGCGATGCGTGGCTATGCCCTATTACTCATCGCGTGTTGCCACGCCTCTTGTTCGGCCGTTCGCAATATGGCGTCGACGGGCGAGCGCTTCACGCCAATCTTCCGCCTCAACCCATCGTCCTGCCGCGATTGCCGCTGACGATGCCGCGCACCGATAAGGATCGGGCCGCGCTTGCGCACTTTGCCGAAACCGATCCCGAAGTCGCGGCGTTGCGCGCACGTGGCGCCTGGGGAGACCTGCATGACCGCGCGGCCGCCTTTGCTCCTTATATTCGGGTCGAAGAGCATTCAGCACAGCAGCCTCCGCATCGCCTCCGCGAGTTCGAACGCGAGTTCAAGGCGGGGCGGATCAATATGCTGACCTGTTCGACAACCATGGAAATGGGTGTCGACATCGGTTCGGTGGAGGCGGTGCTCAACACCAACGTGCCGCCGTCGATCGCCAACTACCGACAGCGGGTCGGCCGGGCCGGCCGACGCGGCCAGAGTTTTTCATCGTCGCTGACGCTGGCGCGCGACACGCCGCTCGACCGCGAGACCTTTCGTGATCCTGTTCACTATCTGAATCGCGATCTGCGCCCGCCCAAGGTCACGCTGGATTCGGCGCGCATCGTCCAACGCCATGTGAACGCGCTGCTCCTCGCGGCATGGCTACGCGCGGGCGAAGGTCAGCTCACCCGCATTAAAGTTGGTGATTTCTATGGTTTTCCGCAGGGGCTGTCGACGCCGACCGACGAGAATCCCCCCGCATCACGGTTTATCGCGTGGCTCCGGGACCCGAGCACGGCAGACGCGATGATGCCAGCGGTCAAACGCTTGATAGCCGGAACTGCGCTTGCGCTTGACGGCATGGCCCTCGAAACCGCCGCCGACATGTTCGAGCGCGCGCGCGAATCCTTCGGAGTGCAATGGCAGCGATTGGGCGAGCAACTCGCCGATCTCGCTCCCGAAGCGCGTAAAAGTATTGAGATCCGCGCCAAGCGGATGACGGGTGAGCCACTATTGAAGGAGCTGGCGAATGCATCGCTACTCCCGGGTCACGGTTTCCCCAACGCCGTGCTTCTGTTCGACAATAGCTGCCGTGAAACCCAGGATCGGCGGCACGCGAGCATGACGGATGAAGATAAGGAAGTCACTCGCAACAAGCGCTACGAATATCCGAGCCGCACTAGCGACATTGCGATCCGCGAATATGCCCCTGGCGCCGAGGTCGTGATCGACGGATTGGTTTGGACCTCGGCCGGTGTGACCCTCAACTGGAAACGGCCTGCGTCCGACACCAGTGCGCACGAGATCCAGAGTATCCGAACGGTTTGGTCATGCCATGACTGCTATGAAACGGGGTGTTCGCGCAGCTCGGAGTCGGTCTGCCCTGCCTGCGGCTCCCCAGCCGTCGAGAATGCTGATTTTCTCGATCCATCTGGTTTTCGTGTCGACTGGTATGCCAAGCCGCACGCGGAGACCGACCAAGTCCACTACATCGAACCGGTTGCACCGCGTATTTCGGCGCGCCGCGCATCCTGGAAGTCGCTCCCCAATCCGGCACTGGGTAGAATGCGTAGCGCTAGCGATGGCCTGGTGTTTCATTCCTCCAAGGGCGAGGCCAAACTTGGTTATCGGATTTGTCTCGATTGCGGCCGCGCCGCAGAACCTGGCACCAACAGTTTGAACCAGCATCAGCCGCTAACCCCTCTTAAGGGGCATAAGGGGCCGTGCCCTGGCAACGACAAGACCTACGCAATTACGGTGCCGATCGCTTTGGGCCATGAAGTACTCACCGATGTCCTGGAGTTCCAGCCCGCCGGCCTCGATGATAGCGGCACCGCATGGGCATTGGCCTCAGCGCTACGTGAAGCGCTGTCGCGTCGCCTCGGCATCGAACCGCGTGAACTCGGCCTAGGAGTCGATAGGCGCGCGGCATCGATTGGCGAAGAGACGCTGTCGATCTTCCTGTTCGATCAAAGCGCTGGCGGGGCAGGCTATGCGCCGCGCCTGGCCGATGGTATCGGTGAATATCTTCAGGAAGCGCGGCGCATTCTCGATTGCACGGCGGCGTGCGAGCGCGCGTGCTCCGCCTGTGTGCTCACCAACGATCTGCATGCGCAACAAAAGATCATTAATCGGATTCCAGCGCTCGCGCTGATTGATCGACTGCTCGAGGGCCTAGCTGGATCCGAGTCCTAGGATATCGCTCTGCGCGGCGCATCGCGGGCGTTCGGCTTGGGCTTCGACTAGCTCAGCCGAAACGGGGGAAGTGGATCTCGATGGACGAAATTCGCTTCATTCGACCCGATGCGACGCGATCAGCGCGCTCACGGCCAGCTCGCGGGCCTTTTCGCGCGGCAGGCCGAGCGCCTTGGCCATTGGGCCGCCCAGCAGCGCGTCGCCCAGCGCGGTCAGCACCAGCTGCAGCGTTTCCTCCTGCAGGGTCGAGCCCTTATGGTCATGTTCCTGGGCGAGATCGTCGACCAGATTGTGGATCGCCTCGAGGATGGGATCGAGCGCATCCTCATTGCCCGTCAGGATCATCCAGCTCGCCATCGCACCAGCGCCGCGGGCGAAAGCATCGAAGGTCATGTCGACCACCTCGCGCGGATTCTGGTCGCTTGCCCGCGCGCGTTTCGCCGCTTCGCCGATCTGCGCCGTGATCGTGTCGGCGAGATGCTTGATCAGCGCGCGCTGCAGTTCCTTTGCTGAGCCGAAATGGTGAAGCAGATTGGCATGGGTCCGCCCGATCCGCGCCGCGACCGCTTTCAGAGTAACTGCCTGTGGCCCCTCTTCGACGAGCAGCGCGCGCGCCGCTTCGATCGCGGCATCGCGGGATTCTTCTGGACTGAGTCGTTTGCGAATTATTGACACGAGTGTAAGTAAGGCCTATTTACGGTCTTGTTAGCGACCCTGTTTCATCTGTTCGGAGGTTTTCGTGGCGAAAGCAACCACCCCGCGTGACCTGACGATCACGCCGCGCGATCGCCGCTTCGGGCGGGACAAGCCGATGCGGCGCTGGTGGCTCAATAACGATCCCTATGCGACCGCCTTCTACAATGCGCTGTCGGTGACGTTTCCGAAGGGCGAGGCGTTCTTCGTCGATAGCGTCCGCGCGTTTCGCGACGACGTTCCGTCGAAGCTCGGCGGCGAGATCCAGGCCTTCATCAAGCAGGAGGTGATGCACACCCGCGAGCATGTCGCGTTCAACCGGCACGTCGTCGACCAGGGCTATGACATTACGGCGCTCGAGGCCCGGGTGCAGCGGGGGCTTGATCTGACCAAGGGCCGGCCGCCCGTCGCCAACCTCACCGCGACGATGGTGCTCGAGCATTTCACCGCGATCATCGCCCACGAGCTGCTCGCCAATCCACGACACCTGGCGGGCGGAGATGCGGAATTCGCCAATCTCTGGCGCTGGCACGCCGCCGAGGAGATCGAGCACAAGGGTGTCGCCTATGATACCTGGCTGCACGCGACCAGGGACTGGTCCGAATGGCAGCGGTTCAAGGTGAAGGCATTTGTGATGCTTGCCGTCACCAATAATTTCACACGCGGCCGCATCCGGGGAATGCTCGATCTGTTGCGGCAGGATGGGCTCACCGGCCCCAAGGTCTGGGCGAAGATGTTCCGGTACGCTTTTGGTCGGCCAGGCATGGCGCGCAAGATCGCGGGGCAGTGGCTCGCCTTCTTCCTGCCGAGCTTCCACCCGTGGAACCATGACGACCGCAAGCTGATCGGGATGTACGAGAGCGAGTATGACGCGGCGGTGTTGCCACGCGAGGCGGTCGCCTGAAGGCGGAAGCGGAGAGCCGCCGATCCGGCCCTCCGCCCATATCCGATCAGGTCAGGCCGCCATCTTCACGTCGCACGTTCGGCCCTCATCGAGATCGAGCTCGAACACAGCGCATGGGGTGTCGACGCCGCGTGCGCGGCAGTGACGGGGCTCGACCCGGCCGGTCGCGCGGAAGCCGAGCTTGGTCAGCACCCGGCCCGAGGCGGGGTTGTCGATGAAGTGCCGGGCATTGAGTCGCTTCAGCCCGAGCGCGTGGCGGGCGATCGCGACCACGGCGCGGCCGGCCTCGGTTGCATAGCCGCGGCCCCATGCGCTTGGGGTGAGCCAATAGCCGAACTCATGGCCCGCCCCGGCCTCCGGGTGGATGCCCATGCCGCCGATGATCCGGGGATATTCCTGCTCATGGCTGAGAATCAGGAAAAAGGCCTCAGTGCTCGCGCGTGGACGCGACAGGAAATCCTGCGCATCGCCGAGCGCGTAGGGCCAGGGGACCCGCGACAGCATCTTCACGACCTGCTCATGGCCGATCGCCTGTGACAGGGCAGTGGCGTCCTCCGGCCAGGCGGGGCGCAACGTCAATCTACTGGTCCGAGCGAACATCATAAACTCTCCTCGTCGGTCACCATTGCGCTGCCACGCCAGAATGACGGCACCGCGACAATGGGGGTGGAGGGAGCATGAAAAAAGGGAGACTGGGACGACCCGTCTCCCTTTTGCGGTTTCCTGATGGAAACCCGGGTCGCCCAGTTGGGCAACCCGATCGGTTGCCCGTTATTCGGCCGCGGCCGCCATAATTTCTACCGAGCAGAACTTACGGCCCAGCTTGCCTTCCTTGAAGGTCACGCGCCCACCGGTAAGCGCAAAGAGGGTATGGTCCTTGCCCATGCCGACATTGACGCCCGGATAGAATTTCGTGCCGCGCTGGCGGACCAGGATGTTGCCCGGAACGACGGCTTCGCCACCGAACTTCTTCACGCCAAGGCGACGGCCTGCCGAATCGCGACCGTTGCGCGAAGAGCCGCCTGCTTTCTTATGTGCCATCTCGAACTACTCCTTACGCCTGAGCGGCCGGGGCTTCGCCCTCGGCTGCTGCGGGGGCTGCATCGGCCTTCTTCGCCTTGGCCTTCTTCTCCTGCGCACCGATCGCGATGATCTTCAGGATCGTGTGCTGCTGGCGATGGCCATTCTTGCGGCGATAATTGTGGCGGCGCTTCTTCTTGAAGATGATGACCTTGTCGGCCTTCGCCTGCGCGATGATCTCGGCCGAGACGGTCAGCCCCTCGACTGACTTGAGCTCCGAGCCTTCGCCCGCCAGCAGAACGTCACCGAGCGTGATCGACGCTCCCGCTTCGCCATCGAGCTTCTCGACGACGATCTTGTCTCCGGCGGCAACGCGATACTGCTTGCCGCCTGTGCGCACGATTGCGAACATGGCCCTCATCACTTTCAAATTGCATATGCCCGCGCGGGCAAGCCCGGCAGGAGAAGGGGCGCAGCTAAGGGAGACAGCCGATTCTGTCAACACCGCCGCGGACAAAAGGAAGACCTAGTGTTTGTGCTCCCGGCGCAACTGGTAGCGCCCGTCGGCGAAATCATTGAACAGCCCGGAGATCGCGGGATGGTCGATCGGCTCATCGGTATCGTCAGCGATCAGATTCTGCTGGCTGACATAGGCGACATAGCTCGACTCCATATTCTCGGCGAGCAGATGGTAAAAGGGCTGGTCCTTGCGCGGGCGGATATGCTCGGGAATCGCCTCATACCATTCCGCGCTGTTGGCGAAGATCGGATCGACGTCGAAAATCACGCCGCGAAAATCGAACACGCGGTGGCGCACGACATCGCCGATCGCGAAACGGGCATGCGAAATTGCGGGCAGCGGGATTTCCGCATCGAAGGGCTGGGCAGGGATATAGGCACGGGGCATGTCCTCAATCTAGTGGCTCTTTTGCGCCGCACAAGCGGATAGCGCCGCCAGACGCTTGTGTGGCCCTGTGGATTGCGTTAGAGGCGCGCGCTCTTCGACCGGCACCCTCGCTTTTCACGAGCCTGGGCTGTTCGCAAAAACCTCTGCGGAGAGGTGCCAGAGTGGTCGATTGGGACGGTCTCGAAAACCGTTGTGCCGGTAACGGTACCGTGGGTTCGAATCCCACCCTCTCCGCCACGGGGTTCCCGCAGCCAGACTGCGGGCCCAAGTCCTACACGTCACCACATATCGACGATGATGGTCGAGAAGCACTATTCGCTGACATCATGAAGCTGTCAGGCAGCCTTGCCGGCCAGACCAGTATTTTCCGCCGGCGCAGCCGTGGCAGACCGGGGGAGCAGGAGAAACATCACGCTGCCGATCAGCGCTGACACGCCGGAGATGGTCAGGAAGAGGTCGTAGTTCCCGTATTTCCGGAGAATGATGCTGAGCATGAAGGCGCCGCTCGCCGTGGCCAGGCTGATCGCCGAGGTCACCAGGCCCATGACGCTGCCATAGATGACGAGGCCGAAGGCGCGCGAGACGAGAACGCCGATCAGGTCGCCCTCAGCGCCGACGGCCACGCCGATGAACACCATGGCGAGCATCACCGTGGCGGTCGTGGTGAAGCCCGAGGCCAGCAGGAAGAGCCCGATACAGGGCAGCCCCATGCCAACCGCCGCAACGAGCTGACCGGGCAAGCGATCGATCGCGGCGCCGCACAGGAAGCGCCCGATCACCATCGATACGCTGAAGGCCGAGATGATCCCGCCGACGTCCAGCTTGTTCACGCCTTTTGAGAGGATCAGGAGATTGATCTGGGTCTGGACCAGGGTCTGGTAGAGGTTGCAGAGAACCATCGCGACGACGAGAATCCAGAAGGCGCGGGTACGGAAGATCACCGGATAGTCAGCCCAGCTCCGCTTGCGCGGCGGGGCGATGACAGTGGCTTGCGTGTCAACGGAAACGTCCTTGCGGTGCGGCGGCAGCAGCCACAGGGCGATGCCGCCGCAGACAAGCGTTATCGCCGCGGTCACCAGATAGCCGGTGCGCCAGCCATTGGCCTCGACAAAGGGGTTCAGGAAGAGGCCTGCGAGGATGCCGGTGACGCCCGGCGCGGACGCGGCGATCGCGAGCGCCAGGCCGCGTGCGCGCTGGAAATGGGTGACGACGGCGCGGCTGAACACGGTTGCGGTAGTGGTGACGCAAAGCGCGGCTTCGATGATGAAGATGGTGTAATATTGGCTGATGTCGCCGGTCATCCGGCTGAGCGCGATCATGCACAAAGGCAGCGCGATGACGCCGATCGCCGCGGTGCGGCGGACACCCCAGAGGTCAGCCAGTCGCCCGGCGATCGGAATGAATAACGACATCAGGATCGACACGGCACCGACCTGCGCAAAAGCCGCAGGAGTCCAGTGAAGGTCCTTGATGAAGTGGGGCGCCATGATGCTGGTCACGACCCCGGTGGTGGAGAAGCCGGTTCCCATCCCGAGTGCCGCTGCGACCAGTGGACGCCAGCCTCCGCGAAATTCGCTCCAGTATGTCATCCCCACCTTTCCAACCGCCGCATGCCAGCGATCGCTTCGAGAAGACCCTCGCCAGTTATTCTGGCCGCGCGGTATCTCCCCCCGCGTACTGCCATGCGCGCGCGCCGGGAAGCGCGCGGAGGCCAAAGCGGCATCGCCCACGCGGTTTTAGCATTGGTGTGCCCGTAGCGGTCGAATTGCTCATCAGCGCGGTCGGCATGTCGCGTTGATCACCTGCCTGCTACGGCGCAAAGGACTACAAAGCGTCGGTCTGGTGCCAGCAACGCTGCGCGAATTTCTGTATGTCGTCCACCAGACGCTGGTCCTCCGGCGTGCCGAAGAATCCGCCATGCGGCATTGCCTCATAGACCAGGAGCTCAACCGGCACCTCAGCATCGCGCAACCGGTGCAGCATGCGCACCGCGTTGGACAGGAACATGTCGCGGGTTCCGGCTGTGATCAGGGTCGGCGGCCAGCCTCCCGAAAAGTCGCCGAAGAGCGGGGACAGATAGGGATCCGCAAGATCATGGCCGCCCGCGTAGAGATTGTTGGCTGGGCCCAGGCTGTGTTGCAGCACGACATCGATGATCATGTTGGTCTGGAAGCTGTCGCCGGATTCCGTCAGATCCAGCTCGGGGGTCTCCAGAATCAGACCGGCGGGGAGCGGCAGCCCCTCGGCCTTGGCGCGCAGGATGAGCGCTGCCGCCAGATTTCCGCCTGCCGAGTTGCCGCGCACGACCACGCGTTCCGGTGGGTGATCGGCGAGCACGCGGCGATACGCCGCCACACAGTCATCGAGCGGGGCGGGATAGGGATGAAGCGGCGGCAGCCGGTAATCGGGCGAATAGACGGTCGCGCCCGAGCGTGCCGCGGCGCGGCACGCCATGATGCGACAAAGCTCGCCGCCGCCGGCAATCAGGGCGCCACCATGGATGTCGAGCAGGACGTCACCCGATGGGCCATGGGCATCGGCGCCACCCGCTATGCGGAAACAGGATATTTCCCGGACCCGGAGCGTCTCGACCTCGGCATCGTCCCCCGGCTGGGGCAGCGCCTTGATCATCGCCTCCATATTCGCGTTCGCGGCGTCAACATATGCGAGCCATGCATCGGTGTCGTCGGGTGCCGGATAAGGCGGCCAGACGATCGGCGTCAGCGCCGCGCGGTCGAGGACCGCCTGCGCCTCCGGGCTGATCGACCGCGGGACGGGGATCGACCGCTCGGGCACGTGAAGGGGCGTGCGGTTCTCCGTCTGGTTCATGCGATCCCCTCGTTCATGCTTCCGCTCGCCACCGCGACGCGTTCTGGACCCGTGGCCTGGTCCATCGGATGGTCATGATGCGCGCGTGTGCCCGTGCCAAGCCGCGCAGATCGGCGCCACGCTCCTCGATCACCACGCCGCGATCGAAGCGCAGAAATTCCGCGAGCAACGCCGCATTGGCGGGTGATAGCAGTGCCGTAAACCGATGCGCAGCGTCCCTGGGAACGCAATGCTCCGGCCGCAGAAATGCGCCCGGATCGATCACCTTGCGTGCGGGAACCGCTCCCGGCCCAGTCCACATGTCGAGATCGACGATGTCGAACTCGAGCGGCACTGCGGCGGCCAGCGCGAATGCCGCCGGCGGCAGCACCAGCTTCGTCCCGAGGCTGAGGCCCGCGATCATCAGGAATCGGCGCGCGATCATCGCTTCCCCCGCGGATCGGGCTGTGCGGTGATCCAGGCTGCCAGCTGCCGAAGCTCGGCGTCGCTTATGTCGCTGCGGTGGAGCGGCGGCATGCCGGGCGCGCCCTTACGGGCGAATTGCAGGATCATCTCCGGCGGCAGGCCGGCCCCGCGCAATTCCGGCGCGCCGGCCGCGCCGCCATGGCAATAGCCGCAGCTGGATCGCCAGATATGCTCGGGCCCCCTCCAGCGCGCCTGGGGTGCACCAGCCGTGGTGGCAACCGCAACGCCCAGCGACATTCCGGCTGTTATCGCCAGGAGCGGCCCTCTCCACAGGGGCTTCACAGGCGGATTCCTGATTTGCCCGGCGCGATGATGCCCTTCGGATCCAGCGCGCGCTTGATGCGGCGATTGACCTCGATGCCCGCCGTACCGAAGGTCTTCGCGACCTGGTCCATATAGCCGATCGAGGTGCGGTACATGCCAAAGCCCGCTGCACCCAGCCGTTCGATCAACTCGCCATAGCAAGCCCGGACGCTCGCGGTGCGAGCAGCGTCGCTCCGGTCATACAGCAACGGCATGACGTTCAGCGCCGAGCGCGTGCCGAAGGCCGTGCCGACCATGAAGTCAACGCCGTGGCTGTCCATGACCGCGCGGCTGATCTCGAGCTGCCGCTGCATGTCCGGCCCCCGCATCGGCGACACGGGCGCGCACCAGGCAAGCCCGCCCCCGCCGATCCAGTTGAACAGCGCGAAGGACTTGAGCGTCAATTCATTGACCTGCTGTTCGTCCCTGGCGTCGGGGATGAGGCTGGCGCCGCTGTCCTCGAGCCGCTTCTTCGCCTCCTGCCAGTCGCTTTCGACCCGGTCGGGGCGACCATAGAGGCTGAAGACGTAGTTCCACGCGCCGAGGCCGGCTTTTCGCGATTCGGCGATTGCCAGGTCTTTCGGGAACGCCTTCGACGCGTCCGGATACAGGTCGGCCCGTTTCCGCGTGGCGGCGAGGAAGATGGTGGCGTTGCCCATCACGCCTTCGTTGGGGATGGTGCCGTCCAGCCGCAGGCCGCGCACCGCATCGGTCAGCCGGACGATGTCGCCGTCATCGCGCCAATGCGCGAGGATCGTCTTGTGGGCGGCCGGCGCCGGCATCAGCCACACGCCCATCTTGGTGACGATCCCGAAGTTGGACTGGGTGAATATCCCGTCCAGCGTCGGACCATAGCCGTAGCGATAGGCCTGCCAGCTCCGCGTATCCTGGATGCCGCCCATGCCGGTACGGAAAAGCGTGCCGTCAGCGAGCAGCACCTCGTAGCCGCAGCTATGGGCGAAATGGTCGCCATAGGGCGTGACGCCATGTCCGCGCTCAAGCGTGTTGCCTATCGGCGAGACGATCGGGCCGGGGCCGGGAAAGTCCAGCCAGAAATCATGGCCACTGCGCTGGATGAAGTCCTGAAGCTGTTGATAGGTGACTCCAGGCTCGACCACGACGGTGCCCAGTTCCGGGTCGAAATCCAGGATCCGGTTCATCCGCCGCATGTCGAGCACCACCGTGCCGCGGTCGGCGACGGCGGAGGAACCATAGCCGATGTTGCGGCCGGTCGATGTCGGCCATAGCGGCACCGACTCCTGATACGCGGCGGCGACGACCGCCTGCACTTCCTCGAGCGATTGCGGGCAGATCGCCGCCGAGGGCATGTGCGCGCCATCGTCGAACGGAATGGTGATGCGGCCATAGGCCTCGATCTCATCGTCCGCGGTCACGACCCATTCTGCCCCGACGACTGCGGCGCACGCCTTCAGGAAGCGATCAAAGGCGCGCGGGGAAAGGTTGGGGGGAAGGTTGAGGCCCGGCATTTGCGGATTCCCTGTTCCAGAAAGTCCGAAACCAGGGGCCGCGGCGCGACGATCTTCTCGCGCCACAGCCCCTTGGTCTGGGCTCAGAATTTCCGTTTGACGGTGACCGCCCATTCGCGGGGCGGCGCCAGGATGCCCTGGTTTACGCCGAAGCCGACCTCGTTCTCGTTCTTCCCGACATAGTAGAATTTGTTGAACAGATTGGTGATCCCGACCGAGATGCTCCAATCCCGCTTTTCGGTTTCGT
>Ga0307508_10004895_pt1 | contig 12884 bp, 16 predicted proteins | sample 9_EM_MG_FD_203089 | JGI IMG/M metagenome (GOLD analysis project Ga0307508, IMG submission 203089) | Populus trichocarpa ectomycorrhiza microbial communities from riparian zone in the Pacific Northwest, United States - 9_EM | ecosystem: Host-associated > Plants > Roots > Unclassified | place... | reverse complement strand
GAAGAGGCCCGGATAAATCCCTTATCCAAATTTTCCTCGATCCATTTCTTGCAGGCTTCCAACTCGTGACGGGCAAGGGAATATAGCGGTCCAAAGGGCGGTTCGAATCCCTCTTTCAAGGGAATGCAGTGGTCGTAGGGGCGGTGTGGAGGTAACTTATTTGCAATGGATTCGCAGAACAGGGGAAGGAACGAGTGATATTCACGAGGGATTAGGGATTTCAATCGCTCAGAGTCTGGAGGCTCTGCCTGCTCAGTGTCTTGCGGGTTCGGTGTAGGCGTTTCAAGAGTTTTGTTGATGTCGTACAAGCTCATAGCAAAGATTTGAACCGATTCCTTTCGTCGGATTAGTTTCTTCAAGGAAGCCGAAGAGATTACGCAAATTGCAGGAGACTTAGATTTGAGGTTCGATGACATGTCCGGTGGCTTCGGTGCCACACCCGGGCGTGGCATTGTAGTTCCTCTTGGCATTTCTCTTGCCATGTTTGTCGTCTTCGGCGCCACGCCTATTGACTGTAATGCCACTCGAGGTGCCGCTGGTGGATTTTGGTGGTCGGGGCACTGAAATCGGACCGAATTACTGACAAAATCGGTAACGACGGCATGTCTTCGGAGCCAAGGAATCCCGAGAACTAGCGAGAAGTGTCCTAACTTGGTGATGAAAGCGGGTAACATTTCAGTGTGATCCTGTATTTGACGGGAAATCTTGGTGAGATGGGTGATTTGGCCGGATTCGATGGGTCGTCCATCGATTACTTCGAGATCTCGGGGAGGGTTTAGTCTATAGCGGGGAAATTTGTGTTGGCGTACAAAGTTTTCGTCAATAAATGCAAAGCCTGTTGCGCCTGTGTCAATCATTGCAGGAGTTTGGATAGAATGGTCACCATTACGGAGAGTAGCTGCAACAAAAAGATACTCTCCTTCTAATTCACATTCTTCCACCTCTCGACCAACTACAGCACGCAATTGCAAATGGGGAAACGACAAAACCAATGGGGAACGTCCCATACCGGTGCCAACCGGTTGGCATGGGACAGCTAGTTTCCCGACTTCTCGTTCGGAATGGCAGTGTCAGGTTCGGCAGTCATATTGACAGTGGCTGCCATAGCCAGATGGCAGTTCCGAGAAGCAGCGCGTTCGGGGCATTTGCGGAGGAAGTGACCAACAGTTCCGCAATACAGACATTCGCCCCGCGCCATGCGTTCTTGTCTGATACGATTTTTCTCAGCAGTCCTCTGCGTGGCCAATAAGTCCACAGACGCCACACCATACTGTCCGCTATTGGTGCCCGTCGGATTCGCTGGAGCCAGGGTGGGGGTGCTGGCTGAGGATGGCCCGGAGCGGGGCAGTCACTGGGTACGGCCAGGCTGGACCCGTTCCGCGGCACGAGCGCGAATTCGGTTGTCCAACTCCCGACAGATCTGGATCAACTGACCCAGACTATTGGATCGGGGATGGGAGGTGACCAAGGCATCTTTTATTTCATCTGAGAGGTGTTCGTACAATTGTTCTCTCTGGACCTCTTCGTTCCAGTTTAGGTCTCCCATGATCCGACCAAACTCGGCGAAATAGGCGGCAAAAGTGCTACTCTTTTGCTTGAGTTTTCGAATCTCACGGTTGGCGGTGCGGGTTCTGTCGGGGTCGTCGAACGCCTGGCGGAGGAGGTCGAGGAGTGCGTTCAGGGATTCGAGCCGGATTCGTCCAGTATTCTCAGATACATAGCCACGAATCAGGCAGAGGGCGGCCCCCGAGAGGCGGTTGACCGCATATCGGAGGCACGCTTGGTCGTTTGGGTAACGATGGGGTTGTGCGGCCAACTTGTTACGCAGCTGGATAATCCAGGTGCGCAATTCTTCGGCCTTACTGCCATCGAAAATTGGCGCATCAGAAAACCCCTTCTGGGCAGCGTTGGCACCACCCTGAGCTGTAGCCATGGCCATCACCTGGGCCTGCAGCTGGGTGAACTGCTGTTCGAGGGTGGAGCCGGAAGCGTTCATGTCCATGGGTTCCGAACTCATTACGAGTAGGTTAGAAGAAAAGATGCAACCTAGTGTAACGGCGGCGGTTCTCCTAGGTACTTGAGTGAGTTCGAGTGACACCGCGAGAGCGGGAGCGGAAGCGGGGTGGAAACGGGATCGGGAATGGGAACGGGAACGGGAACGGGAACGGGAATGGGAACGGGAACGGGAACGGGAACGGGAACGGGAATGGGAAAGGGAACGGGAACGGGAACGGGAACGGGAACGGGAACGGGAACGGGAACAGGAACGAGGACGGGAACGTCAACAGACATTTCCAACGGCAACGGGAACAGGAATGGACAGCGTCAAACGGACGTGTCGACCGAGATGGACAGCGTCTGACGGACGTGTCGGACAGGGAGACGGACAGCGTCAGACGGACGTGTTGGACAGGGAGACGGACAGCGTCAGATGGACGTGTCGAACAGGGAGACGGACAGCATCAGATGGACCTGTCGAACAGGGAGACGGACAGCGTCAGATGGACGTGTCAAACAGAGAGACGGACAGCGTCGGACGGACGTGTTGGACAGAGACAGGCGGCGCTAGACGAGTGTCGATGAAACGAAGGAATCAGAGGCAACGGAGGAAACGGAAGCAAGGTTGATATTCAGAATAGAATACAAGAGGTTGCATGAAGAGAAGAAGAAGACAAAACACGGGAGACAGCCCTCCTTATATACACAGTTCTTGCAACTCCCATACGTCCTCCTACTCATATCCGCGCAACTCACATATGTACTCATACTCACATATGTGCTCATAACCACACAACTCATACAACCTTCTCTTATGCAACTGGGGCCCGTAACCAACACCCTTTTCAAGATCGAGACATCCGGAGCGAGGTGACGACACTCTTTCGGAGATTGAGACATCCGGAGCAAGGTGTCGGCATCAACAACGAAATCAAACAACCAAACCCAAATCGAGTGCCGGGACCTACAACGTGACAAAAACCTGACTACTCGTGCAAGCGCGAGTACAGTTCATGGAACGATGGAAGACTCAGCTTCCCCTCTCCACGCCATCCTTCACCTTCCCCAAACACCTCCAAGAGGTGGAATGGGACGATGCACGAGCTCTCCGGCAGGTCTTCTGCAACCGTGCACCAACCGACCCACCCCCCAACATCACCGCTGACCCCTGCCCATGCGGCATGGACCTCGCCACCTCACATGACTTCCTCCGGGAATGCCAACTGCTGAGTACGCAGCAAACAATCCTCCAACACGCCACCACAGGGGACATCCACACCCTACAATTCATCACGTCACCAGAAAATGCCCTCCTGCTCCGCAAGTTCCTCCGCACAACCAGCCTGGGCCACTCCACGCACCTCTGCTTCACGGAGGACCAACCTACAACACAAGGCACTGAAGACTCAGGTTCAGACTCGCCTGAACCAGACTTCGGTGCCTTGGAAAATTAAAAACAATCACATGAATGAAACAATGAAGCTCGAAGAAGGACGGACCGGGACGAATTTCCTTTGTACTATCGGAGTGTTTCCTTGCTCGAACGTTTCTGTAGTGTGTCTCTCAAGGCGTTGGAATTCTGTTTCCTTGGTGCGAATACGTTCTTGGCAGAAGTAAAAGATGGAAGCCCCATGGGGGTGGTATGGCGAGGAGGAGCGCATATTACCTGTAGTGTAAAGCGCAATAGATCGAAGTTGCATATTATCTGTCTCCACAGACGTACCTCTCTCTACCTGTGAACCAGCGCTATGACCACCACCCCCAATAACAACAAGCCCACGCAATGCATGTGAGAAGACCGCAACGAGACCATGCCAGGCGTAATGGATACCGCGAGAACAACGAGCCCACGCAAGGTATATGAAAAGACCGCAACGGGACCACGACAGGCATGACGGATACCGTGAGAACAACGAGCCCACGCAAGGCGTGTGAGAAGACCGTGATGAGATCACGCCAGGTGTGACGGATACCACGAGAACAATGAGCCCACGTAAGGCATGTGAGAAGACCGCGACGAGACCACGCCAGGCATCACGGATACCCTGAGAGTACGAGCCGCGCGTGAGTACGCTGGAAGTGTGACTACGAGCTTACCCCGAAGAACCGAGCCTATGTTATCTGTCGAGCAGCAATGAGTAGTCAAGGTAGGATCTTGACACTAGATTGCATCTCCCTATCGACACCTGACGTAGCAACAAGAAAGACATGGTGGAGTCCCCAGACCCCTTCAATCTGAGCGAATTCAGGGACGTCCCTGACAACCAGCTAGCACCTAGTCCAGTAACCCCAGAGCAAAGATCCAGGCTACAGACCCCTGAGTCACCAGAACAGACCAGAAGAATGACGGAAGGACCCTACCTGTTGCCAACGGAACTGTTGCAGGCCCTCCTAGCGGCACGCGACAGACCGCCGCAGACCAGCTACCCAAAGCTCCAGGACCCCAAACCATTCGAAGGAGACAAAACCAAAATTCAAATCGTTCCTGGCCCAGTGCGAGCTGAAGTTTAGAACAGTGGGAAATCGATTTGACGACGATGAGAAAATAATGGGATACGTATCCTCCCTACTCTGGGGGATGGCATGGATCTGGGTGGAAACCTATCTGAACCAGGAGGGAGGAATCAACCTAACATGGGAAGAACTGAAAACTAACAAGAAGCACGCCTTCGACCAGGTGGATGCCAAGGAAATAGCCTTCGAAAAATTCCAGAAAATCCAGCAGGGAAATCGAACAGCAGTAACCTACTGGGCGGAATTCCAGTGAATCAAAGCAGATCTCGCATATGCGGACAATGTATGCATCGCGCAATTTCGAGACAGATTTCACCCAAATGTAAAAAGGCACATGGTCATCAGCGAAGTACCAGCCACCATCCTGGTAGACTATGCCACTGTGGCCATCAAAACAGACAGCCGCCTATGCAACCTTGGAGTCATTAGTCAGCGCCCTGCAGCTAGTCCAGAAGCATGCTTCCATGTCCACACAAAAGAACCCGTCCGCGCCCTGGGGGACCCAACGGATCTAGATGCCACCCGACGGTTCAAGTTCGCACCAAGAACGCCGACCCGGTTTCCCCAATGACCACAAACGGACGAAAGCTACAATTGCGGGAAAAAGGGGCACTTTGCGAAGGAATGCCTGCAGCCCAAGAAAGTACAAGTTCCACGAAGGAGGTCATACCGGGCAGCAGAAGCCACGTACGAAGAAGACACCATAAACAATGAAGCAGGGAAAGAACCCGAACCGGCGGGAAACGACAGCCCTCAGGAGTAGGCCTAGGCAACAGCCACCCAAGGGAGAAACCCGTTGCAGAACCAGACCAACCCTACAGAACATGAACAACCAGGTACGACTGCGAAGAAAAGATCATGATTACAGTACGGATCATAGGAACCGACGGAAACGAACACAATACCACTGCCCTCGTGGACAGTGGGGCATCCAAGAACCTTGTAGACAAGGCTTACGCCGAAGCAAGCGGAATCCCAATGCAGCAAAAAGCGACACCAAGACGGGTCCTGACCGTGGACGGGAGCGAGGTCACCGGCAGGCCGGTAACCGACAACGCCCAAGTCCACCTCACAATCAATCATTACGAGGAAGACATCCAGCTACACTGCATCACAATCAGAAATGCGCCAATCATCCTAGGACTTCCATGGCTCAAGCTCCACGACCCGGTGATAGGGTGGAAAAATCATACTGTGAAATTCCACTCGGACCACTGCACCGAAAAATGCTTACCTAGGTCACCAAGAGTGAACACGGTCCCAGAAGAAAAGGCCACAGAGCAATACTACAGGAAAACACCAGAAAATTGGGAGATTGGCGAAACGGACCCATGGGAAGTATACCAGACTGTGACACCTGGGTATGCGAGTACGTAGGTGGAGGTAGAGGTATCGTGGAGTCAGGTTCGATTGGTCTTTATTCACTGCGGAATAATCTTAGGTTCGTCGTGTCGGGTCGTTCGTGAGTTGGGAATGGATAGTGGTCTGTGGAGTTTTCGAGCGTTATATATGCAACTCTTTCGGGTCATGTGTTCTTTGGTTCTTCCTGCCGTCACGCCGGGGATTCATTCTCAAGACACGTGGCCTCAGAGGGTCCAGCGCGTGGGTTTGATTGATCCTGACCGGTTCTAGTGATAAGGGTGGGAGCTATCAGTCGGCGACCTCGTATTCCTCCGGACACTAGTCTTTCGGACTATGCAGGATTTCTACCAAGGTCCTAGTTGGAATGAGACGTGGTTCTTCCGGAACCCATCATCCTCCTAGATTGCCACTGACCCCTCTCTGGAGTTATTCTTACGTCCGCTCGTCTCGGCCATAAGGTCCTAACTCTGGGTCTTATCTCCAGTCTAGACTCTCTCAGACCTTTCTTGTGGAATGAGTCCCGCTTATGGCGTGCGATTTGCAGGAAGCTAGCGTTTCCCCTTATCTCGTTCCCGTATGCAGTGGCTACAAGAGTCGGTAGTACGTTGGGTCTACCCAGCTACGATGACGTAGTGGAATTGGACAGTTTGTGCCCTAGTACGCCACCCTAGCCATCGTTTATGCCGAGGTTACTGTTGCCTTACTACCTCTTGCCGAACTGCTTTCCAGGGTCCCGAGATGTCTTTGGGTATTCCTAGTCCACGTAACTTACCGTTGCTACCTTTTCTTCTTGTTCCTTATTCCCTTCGCTACCCTCGGGTGTAACACTACTCCCCCCCTTTCTTAGCTTCGGCCTGAAGCTAACTATCCTGACTCCTCCTCTTTCTTTGCGTTGAAAGTGGGATGCAGTCCTCCAACCCCTGCATCCCTCCAATCGTTGGACTATAAGGAAAACCCTCCTTCAGGAAAAACCTCATAGTCCTTTTGGCTGACAATTGGCCCTCGGTCTCCGGGTTCCGCCCTGAGACCTACATCGGAGTGTTGTGAAGGAGACCATTTGATGACAGTGTTCCCCCGAAGAGGTGATCAGAAGATGGGTTGACCTGGCATGCCGGTATAGCAGGGGATCAGGCTGGCCATACAGTAGTCTCGCCGCCAGAGCCGGTCAAAACCAGGGGGTCTTAACCGGGCACCCACGCCTCACCACAGTTAAGGGACGACTGTCATCAAAATGTGATTACAATACATTCACTCTTCTGCTCGTCGCGTGTGTTGCGGATGAAGTCCTCCTTCCCTTCATCCTACTACCCCCTGATCGTGCTTCAACCCCCTCGGCTCCGCCATGCGCCTGGAGCGGATCAGAGTCTAGCCGTTGGTGAGCCGGCAGTCCCTCGGGGCGTCTGGGTTTCTTCTGTGGAATTCCTGGAGTTTCTCCAGACCCCCTACCGAAAAGTTGTCGTATGGCTCCTCCTTCCAGTCCTTCCGGTCTGGGTAGTCGAGCCATTTGACGAGGTAGAGGACGCAGCGCCCTTTCTTGGTACTCCCAAGGACCTCGTCAACATCGTACTCCTCGTTCTGTTCGATGTCGTCGGCCTCTCGGAGTACTCTCGAGGGGTCTGGCGGCGTCTGGTGTTCACTGAACTGATAGGGTTCGAGCAGCGATACGTGGAAGACATTGTGAATCTTCCACTTCCGGGGAAGGGTGAGATGAACGGCAAGGGGCGAGATGACTTTCTCCACCTGAAAGGGACCATGATTCTTGTGGTCCAACTTTCGGGATGGCCGGCACGTTTTGATGTTGCACCCGTTGAGCATTACCAAGTCTCCAATCTGATACTTCGGATGCTCAGCGCGCTGGGGGTCCGTGTAGCAGCGCATGTGTTCGTGCGCTGCCTCCAGCCGTTCGGCGGATGCCTTGTGTACCGCGTGCATCCACTGAGCGTAGAGTGTACTGGCGGGGTTCAAGGGTCCCGAGGCGGCCAGGACAGAGGACATGTGGTGAAAACCGTAGTTGATGTAGAACGGCGACATTCCATTGCCCATGGTGACCGAGATGTTGTACGCAAACTCCGCCATGGGGAGTAGGTCTACCCAGTTGTCCTGCTCATGTCCGACGAATGCTCGGAGGTATGCCTCAATAATCTGGTTCAGACATTCCCTTTGTCCGTCGGTCTGGAAGTGGAAGGCTGTCAACATCCTTGGGCGGATGCCGGACAGCCGGATGAATTATTGCCAAGTCGCAGAGGTGAATCGGGAATCACGGTCCAAGCCAATATCTGTGGGAAGTCTGTGGTACTTCCAGACTTCTCGCGCAAAATCCACCGCCAGGTCGGCCGCCATTTTCTTTTCCTTGTCGAGGGGGAGGAAGTGCGCCATCTTTGTGAATCGGTCAATAACCACCCACAACTGGTCGCACCCTTCTGAGAGAGGCAGCTCCGTAATGAAGTCCATTGCGATGGACTGCCATGGGGCATATGGGAGCTCCAAAGGGGAGCAGAGCCCGTATGGTTGGTGCTGCGCTGTTTTGTTCCTCTGGCATTTGGGGTAGCTCCGGACAAAGTCGGTGATTCTTTCATTTATTTTTGGCCACCAGAAGTTCTGTCGGATAAGTTCGATCGTCTTATCCTGGCCCATGTGTCCAGCGATTTTCATGTCATGTTCTGACTCGAGAATCATTTTATTGAGGTTTCCATCCTCTGGGATCCAGAGCATACCCCTTCGGTAGAGTAGCCCATCCTTGATCTCGAGGACCTCTTCCATCCTGGCCTTTCGGTCCCTCTGCTGCGCCTCACGAGGGCAGGCAGCTTCCTCCTCGACCTTTCGGTCATTCAGTGCCCCATTCCCCAGCACTGCTTCCAGTTCCTTCACTGCGCCCTGGTAATCCTTATCTTTCGTTCCTGCTTTTCGCACTTCTTCCGCAAATTCTTCCGACCATTGCTGTGGTGGGAGCGAAGCGAGCCTTGCTGATGAGCAGGTAAACGTACTTTCCCACCTATCTGGTTCCGCGAAGTTATCTTTTCGCAAAACTGTCGTAATCGGCTGGTTTTCACTCTCCCCTATTTCAGGGCAGTACTCCAAACATCTTGAAAGAGCATCTGGTTTTCCGTTCCGGTTCCCTGGTCGGTAGTAGATACGGAAGTCGATGCCGGCCAATTCCTGGGTCCACTGTGCTTGGCGTCGGTTGAGTATCTTCGTGGTCGTGAAGTACTCGAGATTCTGGTAGTCGCTGAACACCTGGACCTGATTCGTCGCCCCTTCGCAGTATCGGTGCCAGTGCTTGAAGGCATTGACGATGGCCAGAAGTTCCTTGTCATGGATCTTGTAGTTGATTTCTGCCAGCTGGAACTTCCGTGAGTGGAAGGCCACAGGGTGCAGCCTACCTTCCTTGTCTATTTGTGATAGGATGGCCCCGATCGCGAAGTCGGAAGCATCCGTTTCGATAATCACGTGTTTGGTGGCGTCGAAATGGGCTAGTATCGGAGCCATCGTGAATTGCTGCTTCAACTCCTGGAAGGCTTCCTCCACCTGTGGGTTCCACCACCATACCTTTTCATTCCCTTTTGTCAGCTCCGTCAGGGGTCTGGCAACTCGGGAGTAATCCTTGAAGTGCCAATAGAAGTTGGTGAATTCCAAGAAGGACTGTACTTCCATTAGCGATGCCGGGGTCTTACATTTCAGCACCACCTCCACTTTTCATTCCGCCATTTTGATTCCATCTCGTCCGATAATGTATCCTAGGAATTCCACTTCCTGGGTTTTCCAAACACACTTGTCTGGTGAGACTGCTAGTCGATTTTCCTGCAGTCTTTTTAATATTTCCTTAACCCGCAGATCGTATTCCTCCTCGGTTTTTGCATAGATCAAGAGGTCATCCATGTAGACCAGGAGGCCCAAGTCAATCATGTTGGAGAAGACGTGGTACATCATGTCTTGGAAGGTTGACGGTGCGTTGGTCAATCCGAATGGCATAACTTGGAACTCATACAGCCCATAACGAGTCCGGAAAGCTGTTTTCCATTCGTCTCCTTCTCAGATGCAGATCAGGTTGAATCCATTCTTTTGGTCCAGATTGGTAAACCATTTGGCCCCTTGGACCCGATTCTGCAGTTCCTGCATGAGGGGGAGAGGGTATCGATTGGGAATCGTTATCTGATTGAGGGCTTGGTAGTCGACGCAAAGTTGGAGTCCTCTTCCGCTTGGCTTTGGTTCGAATAGGATTGGAGATCCTGCCGGGGAGGTGGATCTTCGGATCTTGCCTGTTCGTAGCATTTCTCTAAGCCATTCTTGGAGTGTCTGAAGCTCGTTTTCTGAGAGGGGGTAGATTGGTCCCCAGGGGGTGGTTTCTCCCTCCTTGAGATCGATTTTGCAGTCATATGGTCGGTGTGCCAACATTGCCTCTGCCGCCTCCTGACCCATGATCCCCAGGTATTCTCTAAATTCCTCGGGGACTTGATCTCGGGGGTCCTTTTGATCGATGGCTGAGACATACCCTATAATCCTGGCTTCTGGATCGAGGGTTACCGTCTTGTCCAGAGACAGAGAAAATTCCCCAGCTTCGAATCGCGTACATTTTTCCAGACAACCGGGGCTGCTGAAGCGGAGTTCCTCTGAGTCCCGCAGCCCTTAGGGGGGGTGCTTTGCCATCCACCAGAAGGGGAGGAAGATGTTGACCTCTGGTTCCAATGGTACGACTTCGAATACTTCCCGCAAGAAGTGTTTTTGATGTTGGAGCAGCAGGGGCTCGGTGTACTCCATTCCTGCCCCCTTGACTTCTTCTCCCAAACAGTTCTGTAGTGGGGCTGCCCTGCACCTGCGTACTTGGAGTATGTCGTATTTGTCAGTAACCCTTGTACTGATGAGGGGTACCGAGCAGCCTGTGTCGAGTAGGACCCTTACCGCGTATAGCGTCGGGCCCCATAAAACGATCATGGTGGTGATCGGTCTTTTGCTGCAACGTGGTTTGATCAGAGTTTTTTCGGGCGAAGCTGGATTCGGGCTCAGCCTTCTTCGTTGTTCATCCCGCGAGGCTTCTGGTGCCTCCGGACCCTTTCGTTTCCGACTTGTTCCACAAATGATTTGGAAGGACTCAGGATGTGGCATGCCCCGTCCTTTCAAAAATCCAACTCATCCTGCCAGACCTGCTGCAGCTTTATTCCTGCAGCCTCCCGCATGTCCTTGTCTTCGTTTTTGATGTGGACTGCCTTGGCTTGCTTGGGGACCAGAGCCTCCTCAGCCTTCTCCCCCCTATTCCTTTTCCCCTCTATTAAGCTGGCCTGTTTTGTGGCCTCCAGTAGCTCCGTGCCCTTGACCGATGTGTGGGCATAACAGTCCTGAGTGGTGTGGCTGTCTCGTCCACACCGCCAGCATCTTGCTTTGCTGTTCCTGTAGGAGTCGATTTCATTCTGGGGAACCCCCTTGTAGGCGTTGCCACCGCTCCCCCAGTGGCTTTCCGCCCATGTTTTCCTTGGCTATTCAGTCTTGCCCCCCGAGTCAGGCTTCCCAACCTGCTTGGGGCCACCGCTCTCCTTGCCCTTTCGGGCGTTGCCCTGATTTTTCCGATCCGGGCCGTCCTTTCGTCCTCCACTGTTTCCTGGCTGCGCTTCACTGGCTACCTTCAGAGCCTTCCTTCGTTCCACATGAAGACCGGCATTGTAGGTGGCCGAGAGGAAGTGTTCGTCGTCTATGAACTCTTCCATGTAGTGGGCAAAATGTATATCAAGGATGCTGTCTGGTATGGCCTGGTCGATTTTCTCCCTTCACCCTTCACCGGTAGCTTGGGTGTACACATTCAGCATCCGGAATTCCGTGAAGTATGCTTTGATGTCACCCTTGTACCAGAGCTGGCTGAGCTTCAATTGGGCGTTTGCTGCTTCCCTCGTGTCTCAGAATTCAGCCCGGATGGCTGCCGCGTATCGGGCCCAGGTATCCCGATCCGCCATCGTCCTTTGTCGATGCTGGTACCATGCTTTCGCTGTGTACAACAACAGGGTTCCGACCCAGACGATTTTTTGCGCATCGAGGGTCTCTGGATAAAACCCAATGTACTCGAGGACTGATTCCCACCAGATATTGAACGCAGAAGTGGGTTTTCTGTCAAAGGACTCGGGGTTTTTTAGCTTCAGCTGAGAGGTATTGATTGTTACCTCCGGGATCCTTTGGTCGATCCGGGCCGCCGCAATGCCTTCTCCCACCAGTCGAGCAATTTCTTCTGGTGTGAGCATGGTGGCAATGTGCTCGGCTTGGAGTGGTGTGGCCCCTGGTGGGGGCCTTCCTGCCACCGGGTCTCGCTGTCTCTCCGGGACCGTGTATATGTCGTCGTTGTTGTCAGGACTTCCACCTCCTGTTTGCCCAACCGGTTCCGGGGAAGGGGACCGGAGTACCAACCTTGTTCGGGGGGGTCTAGGGGGGTCTCCCCCGGATCCTCCTACCGCCACCTCCGGGGTTCCTTGCCTGGAGGCTGGGAACGGGACGTCCTCAGTGAGGGCCGACTGTAGATAAGTGGGCGTGGCGGTCGCCTGCCAGATCGCACTTACCTCGGTCCGCAGCTGTCGTTGTTCTTGGGCCAGCCGCTCTGTCTCTTCCTGCTGTTTCCTGGCCCAGCGTTCGCAGTTATTGTTCCAGGTTTGCTGTTCCTCCGCTCGTTTTCAGTCGGCGACCTGGAGGAATTGCACTGCGTCGTTCAGCCATGTCATGCGGGTGACATGATGTCCTTCTTTTTCGGCCTGGTCCCTGTCGCGGGCGGTGATTGCTGTCCATACGTCTGTGGTGAATTTTTGAGCTGCGCTGGCCGTGTGTATTAGTTCGGTCTGCATTCATTCGTGGGATACGGTCGTGTTGGCTACGGCCATCTTGCAGACGTATTCCAGGGCCCGGGTGATGTAATGGCACAGGGTCAGGCGGGCTTCCGGTAGCAGGCAGGACAAGGGCGGCGGCGAGCAGACGGCGCGCAGCGAGGACAGGACAGGGCGGCGGCGAGCAGACGGCGCGCAGCGAGGACAGGGCAGGGGCGG
>Ga0307508_10004893_pt1 | contig 12887 bp, 13 predicted proteins | sample 9_EM_MG_FD_203089 | JGI IMG/M metagenome (GOLD analysis project Ga0307508, IMG submission 203089) | Populus trichocarpa ectomycorrhiza microbial communities from riparian zone in the Pacific Northwest, United States - 9_EM | ecosystem: Host-associated > Plants > Roots > Unclassified | place... | reverse complement strand
CCCATTCCCGCCCCCCCCCTCGCCAAAACCCAAGATCGCGGGACGTGCTCCCAGATGTGACGAATCCTGAGTCCCGAATAACCTCCGCGGGTGATCAACGAAATGGTGATCGCGGCTGGGGGCCTGCTCCACGTACGAGCTGGCTACCTCGTTTGCTCCCGTAGCGGGTTGTCGATCTGAAAGGCAATGGACGTGCCGTACCAGCGCTCTCTCTACCTCGGATTCGTGTTGTCCTTTGTCGCCGGTTGCACCGGAGTCGTCGGTGGTGACGCCGGCGGGCGCCAAGGGGCCAACGGCTCCCCGGGCCCTGCCGCCACCGGTGGTCCCGGCACTGGCACCCCGGGCGCCGGCGCTCCCGGCACCGGAACCCCCGACCCCGGGTCAGGGGGTGGTTCGGGGCTACAGTCCCAACCGACGGCCAGCATGCACAAGCTGTCCATCGTCGAGTTCACGAACAGCCTGCATGATCTGCTTGGCGCTAGCGCCCCCGTTGCTTCACAGCTCGAGGCCGATCAGCAAGTGGACGGGTTTCGTTCGGTCTCGGGGGCTGCCGTAGCGGTCTCGCCGATGGGCGTTGCCCAGTACGAGACAGCGATCAATGCGGCGACGCAGTTTGCGTTCTCGAGTGCAGCGCAAGCCGCAATGGTCCTGTCGTGCGTTCCAACCAGCGCGACCGACGCGAAATGTCCACTGAGCCAGGCGCTCGGCAGCTTCGGTCGGCGAGCGTTACGGCGCCCGCTCACCACGGCCGACGTGACCCGCTATGCGGGCGTGGCAACGGACATCGCGCAAGAGCCCGGCGGCAGCATCCTGGTCGGTCTCAAGTACGCGGTCTCGGCCATTCTGCAGTCGCCCGAGTTTCTCTATCGTGTCGAGCTCGGCACCCCCAGTGCGGCCGATGGCGGTCGCAACAAATACACCGACTTTGAGATGGCCTCTCGTCTCGCATCGCTGCTCTGGGGCTCGGTCCCCGACAACGCGTTGCTCGACGCGGCGGCGAGCGGGAAACTGTCGACGCCAGAGGGTGTGCTGGCCCAGGCCAATACGATGATTGCATCGCAAAAGGCCCACGCGTCCTTCGCGGACTTTACAAACGACCTTTACGGTTTGGACCCAAGCTCGGGAATGCCGCTGAGCACGACGTTCAAAGATCCAAAGTTCTATCCCAATTGGACGACGACACTGCCCGGGGCCATGCAGCAAGAGCTGACGATGCGCATCGACGACGCGGCGTTCAACGGCGACTATCTGGCCCTGTACGATTCGCCGGTCGTGTTCGTGAACAACGAATTGGCGAAGATCTACGGCCTTCCCCAGCAGGCGGTGGACGGGTTTCGCAAGGTGACGCTTGATGCTGGCTCGCCGCGGCTCGGCCTTTTGGGTAGCGGCGCGATGCTCGCCGCGAATGGTCTTCCGCAGCGCACCTCTCCCACCTTGCGCGGCCGGTTCGTCTCCCAGCAGCTGCTGTGCAAGACAGTGCCGCCGCCGCCGGGCAATGTGAATATCGGGGCTCTCGACATGCCGCCACCGGGGACGCCGATCAGGTCCGTTCTCGAGGCACATCGGAAGAATCCCTCCTGCGCTGCCTGCCACGCGATGATGGATCCGATCGGTCTGGGGCTGGACAACTTCGACAGCGTCGGAGCATATCGGACCATGGACAACGGCGCCCCGATCGACGCCACCGGCGATCTCGACGGCGTTGCCTTCAAGGACGAAGCGTCGCTCAGCACGGCGCTCCGAAATCACCCGAACGCCGCAAGCTGCTTCGTCACCAAAGTGTACGAGAATGCCCAGGGAAGGGCGCCAATCGACGTCGATGCCGCCGTCATCGCCAGCCTAAGCAAGCAGTTCGACGCGAAGGGGCATCGTGCCGACCAATTGCTGGTCGACATCGTTTCCAGTGACGCCTATCGCTTCGTTGAAATCGCCACCCACTAGACCAGGCAGAAGTCAGGAAAAAAGACTCATGTCGCGCTTTGTCCTTCCACGTCGAACAGTCCTCCGCGGTGTGCTTGCTGGCGGCATCGGTGTCGCGATTCCGCTGCCGCGCATGGTCGGCATGCTCAATGACAACGGCACGGCCTACGCTGCCGGCGGGGCGCTGCCGTTACGCTACGGCACCTGGTTCTTTGGCAACGGCATTAACCCGCCGGAGTGGGTGCCGACCACCGCTGGTGTGGGCAGCGCATGGACGCTCAGCACGCCGCTGATGCCCCTATTGCCGGTCAAATCGTACCTGCAGGTCATCACCGGAATGACCAACAAGATCCCACCCGACCCCGCGCACAAAGGGCGCCCCGCCGCCGCGCTGACAGGGGCAAATGCTTCGGGCGCAGACGTGGCGCTGCCTTCCATCGATCAAGTGCTCGCTCCAATCCTCAATGCGGGGACGATGCCTGCCATACCGGGCGGGATACACGTCGGCATCTCCAACACGTCAGGCGCGGGGGCGCTCGATCTGAGGATATCGTTCCGAGGTCCGAACGCCTCGAATCCTCCGGAGTACGACCCGGGAAACCTCTACAAACAGCTGGTCATGTTTGGAGGCGGCAAGTCTACCGGCGGTGGCACGACGGGACCCACGGGGCCGGACCCCGAGCTGGCCCATCGCAAGCGCGCTCTCGACGCTGTCTTGGACAGCGCTGCATCGCTCCGAGCGCGGCTGGGCAAGGCCGACCAAATGCGCCTGGACCAGCACCTCGAGGGTGTGCACCAGATCGAAAATCAGATCGCGATCCTGTCGTCGATGCCCACGATGCCGACGGCCACGGGCGCGAAGCTCGTCGATCCGGCCATGGCCTATCCCAACATGGGTGCGGTGGGGTCGATCACCAAGCTGCGCAGCAGCGCGATGAGTGACCTGATTGTCTTCGCACTGGCCACCGACCTCACGCGCGTTTTCAGCTTCATGTTCACGTGCTCGGCCTGCCACGGCAATTACGCCGACGCCGGCCTGGATCCCGTGACCTTTCATGAGGACTACGGGCACCGCAAGAGCCCGAAGGGCCTCGACTCTGCGACCAAGGGCTTCGCGACCGGCGTGGCGTACGCCATGACCAACTTCAACAACACGCTCGCGGCGATGATGAACTGCGCCGACGGCGCCGGGAACCTGCTCGACAACTCCGTAGTCTACGCCACCTCGTGCACCAGCGAATCGCAGACCCACAGCGGCGACGACTACCCGGTCTTGGTCGCGGGCAAGGCGGGCGGCAAGCTAAAGACCGACCAGCACATCCGCCAGGTCACCGCGCCGCCGGGTACGCTTGGGGCACCCAACGGCGATAACCTGTCCAAGGTGCCCTACACGCTGCTGACCGCGCTCGGGAGGCCCGAGGGTCCCTGGGGAATGGGCGCCTCGCAGATCAGCACGGGTTTGCCCGCCATGCTGGCCTGATTGCTCGCTCAAGCACAGCACGGCGAATGACCCGTCGTTGGGCGTTGCCGCTTGCCGCAGTGCTCGCAGCGGCGTGCAACGGTGGACAGAAGCGCGCAGCGGATGACGCTAGTGCGGGAGCGCCCGCTGGCGGCGCCGGCGCGAAAGCAACGCCCGCCGGCAGCGCCGGCGCGGGAGCAGCGCCCGATGGGGGCGCGCCGGGACTCGAGGCCACGCCGCCGAGCTGCGCTGTCCCGCTCTCGAGCCGGCAGGGCTCCAGCCCCATCGACGGGATGACCGGTTGCGGTGCCGAGGGAGACAGTTGCTGCACGAGCCTCGAGGTCACGGGCGGGATCTATTACCGCACGTACGCCGCCACAGACGGCATGCCGACGGGCCTTGCGGACCCTGCGACGCTGAGCACCTTCCGTCTGGACAAGTACGAGGTGACCGTGGGGCGCTTCCGCCGCTTCGTCAGCGCCTGGAACCAGGGAGACGGCTACACGCCAGAGGTAGGCTCGGGAAAGCACAGCCATCTGAATGCGGGGCTCGGGCTCGCGAACAGCGGCGCCGAGGGCACCTACGAGCTTGGCTGGACTGACTCGGACAACAAGCGGATCGCGCCCACCGACGAAAACCTCGGACTATGCGGCGCGTACGCTACGTGGACGCCGACTCCTTCTTCGCAAGAAAATCTTCCTATCAATTGCGTCAATTGGTGGGAAGCGTACGCATTCTGCATCTACGATGGTGGGTTTTTGCCGAGCGAAGCAGAGTGGAAGTATGCGGCTTCGGGCGGGAGCGAGCAGCGACAGTTTCCGTGGGGCGGGGCCGAGCCCGGCGTCGACAATCAATATGCGATCTACGGCTGCTGCTACCCCGCTGGCGCCGGCAATTGCAGCAACGAATGGTGCACGGGCGCGCGCAACATCGCGCCGGTCGGAACCGCGAGTCTGGGCGCCGGACTCTGGGGCCAACTGGATCTTGCCGGAAGCTTCTGGGAATGGAACCAAGACTACTATCCCGACGCTGCCGGTTTCGCAGTTCCATGTACGAACTGTGCCTACTTGAAGCCTACTGCCACGCGCGTGGTCAAAGTCGGTAACTTCGCCGAAGGCGCCTACTACCTTCCGACCTGGCTTCGCTACGACTACGACCCGTCGAATCGCGAGATTTACCTCGGATTCCGCTGCGCGCGCGCTCCCTGAGCCAGCGCATCATCAAAGAGCTCATCGACACGGCTCTCGCTCGCGACCGACGCCTCGCGGCGCTCGGTCACTTCACGGCGGCGGTAGTCAGGCTGGGATCGAGGTACAGATTGGCGTCCTGTGAGACTTTGTAGACCGCGTTCTTGACGTTGAAGTCGTCGGCCACTTTGCTGGAGCCGAACACGGACATGAGCCCGGCGTCTTTGACGAATGCCTTTTGGGCCGCAGCCAGCGTCAAAATATGTGTGCCCTTCATCAATGGCTTGTAGGCGTCTGGTGTGAGGCCAACGCGGCCGCTCATGATGGTGGCAGCTTCGTCCATATTTGCGGGATCCGTAACGAACTTCGCGACGCGCTCCCAGACTCCGACCACCTTGAGCCAATCCGCCCGGTGCTCCGCCAAGCTCTTGGGGCTGACGACGATCATGTCGTAAATCAATCCGGGGACGTCGGCGCTCGTGAAGATGGGTGCAGAGCCAGCCACTTCGCGGAGCGCGGTGCCGCTGCTCGGTTGCCAGGCGCCTATGGCGTCCACCTTGCCGCTCTTGAGCGCCTGCGGCGTCTGATCAGTCGGGACATTGACTAGCGTTACGTCCTTTTCGGCCATGTTCGAGGCCTTGAGCGCGTACAGCAGCAGCAGATGATCGACGAAGCCCACCTCGACGCCGATCTTCTTGCCCTTCAAGTCGCTCAGCTTTTTGATCCCGGATTTGGCGACGATCATGTCGTTGCCGTCGCTGTAGTCGGTGAGAATGATGGCCTGACTCTTGTTGCCGCTCGACGCGATCACGAGCTGGTCGCCGTTGGTGACGCCGACCGCGTCGACCTTGCCGGCGTTGTAGGCGTCCATCGACGGCACGTACTCGAACCAATGAAACTCGACGTTGACGCCGGCCTCTTTGAACCAACCTTTCTTGATCGCGACCTCCCAAGCCACGAAGCCGGGCCAGTCGCTGTAGGCGATGGTCAAGGGGGCCCCAGCGGCTGGGGTCGGGGCAGCGGCCTCAGCGCTCGCGGCTGGCGCGCTCGCGACTGGTGTGCTCGCTTTCGACTCCGCCGCAGGCGCCTCTTTACAGGCGTTGATGGTCAGCAAGAGGCCATACGTGGCGATGGTTTTGATCAGTAAAGACATGTTGCACCTTTTGAGCGATAGCGCGAAAACCAGAATGTTCATGCCCCCTCCGTCGTGCCGCGATCGCGCAAGAACGCGGCCATGCCTGGCGTATTTGCCGGCAGCTGTAGCTCACCGCGTTCGATCTCTCGCCGCAAGTAAGCAAAGCTCTGCGCAGTTTGAGCGAAGAGGTGCTCGCCGGCGCGAAAGCTTGGGTAGCGCGCCACTCCGTCTCGTGCGACCAAGTGGGGCAGCGGCGCGACTTCGGTGTCGTAGTCCAAGTTGAAAAACAGCGGAGCTGAATAGCGTTCTTGCCGGACGCGGCGCACGCGGTGTGACGTCGAAACCCAACGCCCATTGCTCAGCACTTCGAACAAGTCGCCGATGTTGATCACGAAGGCGCCAGGTATGGGCGGGGCGTCGATCCAGCGACCAGCCGCGTTCAGCACCTCGAGGCCTGGCGAGGTTGCGAGCAAGATCGTAAAGCACTCGTAGTCGGTGTGGGCGCCAATGCCCGGCCTGTCAGAAGCTTCCGGTTGAGCTGGGTAGTGGATCAGCCGCAGCTGCGTGGGTGGCTTCAGCAGCTGCCTGTCGAAGATGTCTTCGGGAGCCTCTAAGGCCAGTGAAAGGCCGCGCAGCAGCCTGCGGCCGAGCGCGACAACGCCTTCGTAGTACGCATAGACCAGCGCGCGAAACTCCGGGACTTCGCTGGGCCAGCGATTGGGGCCGAGCAAGCGGTTGCCAGCCAAGTAGTCGGGATCCGTTGCCGGTAGCTCGAGCGAAAGATCGAACGCCTCCTTGGTGTCTTTCGAGCCCGCGTAGAAAGTTTCTTCGCCAGGCGGCACGTAGCCACGGTGATTGCGCGAATCGCCGATGTAGTAACGTTGCTTGACGGCTTCGGGCAGGCCGAAGAAGCGCTCGATGGCGTGCAGCAAGCCTTCGCTCAAATCGGGGGCGAGGCCGTGACCGCTCACGTAGAAGAATCCCGAGGTCTGCGCCGCGTGATCGAGCTCGAGCGCGGTGCGCTTGCGTACCGAAAGCTCGGGGCTCGCGAGCCCGGAGACGTCGATCAGCGGCAGGCGCTCGAATTCGCCGCGCAGCGCCGGCCGGAGAGGGCTTACTGCGGAAGTGTGTTGTCCGAGTTGCATCGGCGTTCCTGGCGCGTTTCGTAGCTCGGCACAGCGCGTTTGAATGTGCCTGAGTCGTGGCTTGTAACAGCCTGACGGGCTGCAAAGCTTGGCCCTGCGCGTCACTGCCTTGCATTTCACGACACACGTGACTGGATTGTCTCCCACCCAGCGCTACGCTCTCGACCGAATGAGGCCCGTGCTCGCATCGGCCCCGCCCGCTTCGGCTCCGCGCATCGGAGTGCGCGCCATCACGGGCTTTCTAGATTTCTTGGAAGAGAAGGGCGTAGATGCCGATGCGCTGCTGAACGACTTGCAGCTGTCGCGCGCGCTCTTCGGCTGCATCGACGGTAGCCTGCCCCTACAGCGCTTCGTCGAGATGTTCGAGCGCGCCAGTCGAGAGAGCGGTGACGATTGCTTCGGTGCCCACTTTGCGCTGCGCTACCCACTAAAATACACGGGCTTGGCTGGTCACGTCACGGTGCATGCGCCAACAGTCGGAGATGGCTGCAAGGCCTTCGCTCGGTACTATTCACTGCTGGCCGATTCGAGCCTGATCACCTGCGTGGTCGTCGGCGAGCAGGCAAAGCTTTCGTATCGCGTGACGGATGCCAACATCGCACCGCGGCGGCAAGACGCCGAGTGCATGGTAGTGGTGCTCCTGTCATGGCTGCGTGACAATCTGGGGCCCGAGTTTGCGCCAGACGAGGTCTGGTTCGAGCACCCGGAGCCGGCCGGCGTCGCCGAGTTGTCGCGCATTTTTCACTCGCGCGCGCCGCTGCGCTTTGGTCGACCTGAAAATGCGCTGCTATTTCCGCGCGCTCATCTACAAACCAAAGTGCAGGCTGCCGATGACGAGCTGCATCAACTGCTGAAGGCGCGGGTAGAAGAGCTGCTGCGCCAGAAAGAGCACGTGCCGAGTCTGGTCGCCTCGGTTCGAAGCACGATTTGCTCGACGCTCGACGACAGCTTGCCGACGCTCGAAGCGGTCGCGGCCCAGCTCAAGCTCGGCCCGCGCACGCTGCAGCGCCGACTACGCGAAGCCGGGCGCAGCTTCCAGCAAGTGCTGGAGGAAGCCCGTCACGAGCTAGCGCTCGGCCACTTGGCAAACCAAGAGCTGAGCGTGACAGACGTGGCGCTGCGCCTGGGCTACGCCGACGCGACCGCGTTCAACCGCGCCTTCCGCCGTTGGACCGGAACGGCGCCGTCCGCGCACCGGCGCTGAGCTTTCGAAATTCGAAAATGTTTTGTTCACTCAAGCGCTGGAACGCCGGATCGGTTGGGCGCGAACTGGTGTGCACGAACGGCAGCCGCTTGTAGCGAAAGATGGCGAGCGCTGCTTGCGACCAAGGGCTCGGCACGCCGGCAAGCAGCACGAGCCGCAAGCCCGTGCTCGCGAGGGCAGCATCGAATGGGACGAGGGGCACTGGTTTCAAAGCCGACTCAGCTTACTTCGCGCCTGGCGCGCGCAGCATTCGCTTTGGCCTCAGGTTTCGCTAGCCGCGCTGGGCCGCGGTCCTGGCGCAGGCGAGGGGCTCGAAATGTGAAAGCGTTCGGCGCTGGCGCGCCAGCCGCAACCGTCATGCGCCGCGAATTGGCGCCACTTCGTGCAAGCCACCAGCACGCCCATGCGACCCAAGAACCTGGACGCGGCCGCGTTCGTGGTGGTTCAAGCGGTGCGCGCCACCAACAAGCTCGATCTGGTGTGTGAGAAGATCAGCCTACAACGCGACGCCGAACTGCTCGACATTGGCTGCGGTTGGGGCACCCTGACGCTGCACGCTGCCAAGGCCTAGGGCGCGCGCGCGACTGGCGTCACGCTCAGTCAAAACCAAACCGCTTTCGGTAACGCCCGCATCGAGCGCGCCGGTCTGGCCAAGCGCGCTCGCATCGAATGCCGCGACTACCGCGAAATGCCCGCCAAAGCCTACGATCCATGCGCAACTCTTACTCGACCTTGGGAGCGGCGGCCGGCGAGTCGTTCCCCGTCAAGCGCCTCGCATAGTACCGGCGCCAGAGCGTCAGCCCAACCGCGAGCACGGCAATCGGGCCGGCCCAGAGGGGGAGATCGAACGTACGCATGCCGAAGCGCCGTGCGTTCACGACGATGAACGCGGTGACGGTCGTGATGCAGGACGTCCCCATCCCGGTCATGTGCGCGAGGAACCACACGCGCTCGTGCGCCGGAGGGGTGAGCCAGAAGCGGAGCTGCGCCACGCCGAGTACCACGCCCAGCGCTGCGAAGAGGACGTAGAGGACCATCGACCGCTGGATGCCGAACGCCGCGAGCAGTGCCCCGCCCGCGACGAGGAGAAGCGGAGGAACAAGGTCGATCGCGCTTCGCGACGCCCCGGCGCGTCCCTTCGTCCGGAGCGCGCGCACGCCGAACTGAGCGCTCGCGCCCGCTAGCAGGCTGACGTACGCGAGGAAGATGCCCGCGCGCCACCGCCAGGGGTTGCCGCCGCTCACGAGCGGGATGCATGACAACAAGCCAGTAACCGCAACCGTCGCCGCGGCGGCGACGTAGACCCATCCGACGCGGCGGTGCGTTCGGCCGCCCTTCTTCGTGACCAGCGGGACCGAGAAGACCAAGAGTGCAACCGCTCCCGCGGCAATGTGAACGGCGAGTACCGTTTGGAACAAGCGCTCCATAGCCCCCAGCGTGCGCCCTCGTGAGCGATGGCACATGAACCGTTCGTCCTAGCGGCGCGTCGATTCTGCTTGTGACTTTCGGCCCATGGCGGGGCCACGGCAAGGCTGGTACCCTGCCTGAGGCGATGATTCGAGCCCATTCGGAGCGTCCGCTCGTCGGGGCCGGGTTCGTCGTCTGGATGGCGGCGGGCGTGCCCCAGATGGCGGCTTGGGCGTCAGGGCGAGCTTCCCTCGAGCAACGCTCTGTCATTTGGTGTGTGGCCTATGGATCGTTCGCGATCGCCTTCCACGTCGCGGCGCGGACGCTGCCGCGCGGAGCGTGGCGCGCGGCGCCGCTCGCTGGGCAGAGCGTGGCGGCACTCGTCGCGCTCGCGATCGGCAACACCGGGTTCGAGGGGGCGCTGCTCTGCGTCGTCGCGGGCGAGAGCCCGCTCGTCGTGGGCGAGAAAACGGGGTTCGTCTGGGTGATCGCGCAGACCGTGGCGATGGTGGCGGTCGACCTCATAAGTCCTTACCGCGGCCCCGCGAGCTACCTTTCGGCGTTTGCGTATGCCGGCTTTCAACTGTTCGCTTTTGGCGCTTCGCGGCTTTTCGTACGCGAAGCAGAAGCACGTGCCGAGCTCGGGCGCGTGCATGCCGAGCTCCTTGCGACGCGCGAGCTCTTTGCCGACAGCACCCGCACCGCCGAGCGGCTGCGCATCGCGCGTGAGCTTCACGACGCGCTCGGCCACCACCTAACCGCCCTGAACCTTCAGCTCGAGCTCGCCCGAAACATCGCCGACCGGCAAAGCAAGGGACCGGTCGACCACGCGCACGCCCTCACCAAGGAGCTCCTGGTCGAGCTCCGGAGCGTCGTCGGCACGATGCGCGAGGAGGCGCCGCTCGATCTCTCGGGCGCTCTGCAAACCCTGGTCGCCGGCATCCCGCACCCGCGTGTGCATCTCGACTTCGAGAACGACCTCCGAGTCGAGGCGGCCCTCGCCCATACCATCTTTCGCTGCGTCCAGGAGGCGCTCACGAATGCGCTGCGCCACGCCGGGGCGGAGAACGTCTTTCTGTCCATAGAGACGAAGGACGACACCGTCGCGGTGACCGTGAGGGATGACGGGCGAGGCGCGGCGGAGCTCCGGGTGGGGCACGGGCTGTCGGGACTGAGGGAGAGGATCGAAGGGCTGGGCGGTAAGATTGAAGTCGAGGCGCAGCCGGGCGTAGGACTCACGCTACGCGCGCTCCTGCCGGCGCGGGCGGGCGCTCCGTGATCCGCGTCGCGCTCGCAGATGACCAGACGCTCGTACGTCAGGGCATCAAGGGCCTGCTCGAGCTCACCCCGGACATCCGCGTCGTCGCGGAGGCGTCTGATGGAGACGAGGGGCTCCGAATCCTGACGACGATTGCCGTCGATGTCGCGCTCCTCGACGTCCGTATGCCACATAAGACCGGTGTCGAGCTGCTCGCTGCGCTTGCACGATTGAAGTCGGGGCCGCCCTGCATCCTCCTCACGACGTTCGACGACGACGCGGTCGCGATCGAAGCAATAAAGCTCGGCGCTCGCGGCTTCCTGCTCAAAGACGTCTCGCTCGAGCAACTCGCCGAGGCCGTGCGCACCGTCGCGGCGGGAGGAACACTCATCAACCCTGCCGTCACCGAGCGCGTCGTTCGCGGCCTCGCTCGCCTCGCGACCAGCGTCCCCGCCTCGCCCATCCCTATCACGCTCACCAAGCGCGAGCTCGACGTCCTGCGACTCATGGCCGCAGGACAGAGCAACAGAGAGATCGCAGCCGCATTCGGCACCGCCGAAGCGACCGTGAAGAATCAGGCGTCGAGCATCTTTAGCAAGCTTGGGGTACGTGACCGGACCCGAGCGGTCCTGCGCGCCATCGAGCTGGGAGTCCTCTAAAACCACCGTCCTTCCTCGGGCGCAGCGCCATGGACCTCCGAGAGGACTGCGGATGACGCGCCGGCTAGCGGACAGGGTTGGCGGTTTTGGCGGGCTGGTCTTGCTTGCTCAGCTCGACTCCGAAGGCCGCCGCAGTGGCGGAGAGGGCCGCGCCGACGCCGGCAATGTCGGCTTCGAGCGTGGCGCTATCAGGACCTGGCTTGATGTTGCCACTCGCACTCGCATAGCGATAGGTTGTCGCATAGGCGGCGAGATGCTCGATCTGTTTCAGCAACGGCTTGAGCGGATTCGGGTCCGGAACCTGCTTCACCATGTCATCGAGCAAATGCTTGATGTTTGCGTGCACCCCTCCGACGTAAGGATCGCCTTGATGATTTTCTCTGCGGCCTGCTCGCAGTGATAGATGGCGTAGCGATTCTTGCCCGCGTGTAGGAGCTTGGCGGCTTCCAAATCGGCCCTGAGCAAGCCGCAGAGTATTGGCAATGACTCGCTCAGCGCTCATACAGCGCAATCCCGGCGGAGGCGGCTTCGTACGCTAGTGTGTTGGGTACGCCGCGCTCCGATTCGAAGTCTCGCGATGAGTAGACGACAACATCGGCGCGCACACCCGTGTCCCTCCGCAGGCGCCACGGTACGAGAGGATCGGCCGATGCAGAAGAAGCCTCAGGTACGACAACGAGGAAGTCCCAGTCGCTATCGCGATTCGCATCTCCGCGCGCACGACTTCCGAACAGTCGAATTCGCTCGGGCGCCCACTCACGGAGCACTCGCTCGACCAACGGCCACGCTGGAGCGAGATCGATGGCGTGCCCATGGCGATCCACAGCGCGAAGCATCGCAACTGGCTCGAACTGGGCGGCACCTTCGCCGGACATCGAGCTCTACCTTAGCACTCGATCACGCTTCTGACGGAATCCAGTTGTGCGCCCCATAGGATTCCTACGGCTCCGGAGCGCCTTGCCATTCTTCGGGGTTTCGTGGGGTTGGCCCCTCTGGGATCACGTTCGGATCGCGTTTGCGCAGGCGGCAAGACGCGGGTTTGGTTGGCGGTCGCTTGGAAGACGGACGAAGCCATGTGCGCGTAGCGCTCGGTGACCTCGATGCTCGAGTGCCCCAGCAGGTCGCGGACCTCTCGGATAGCGAGCTGCAAGAGAAGATCGCGAGCGCACTCGTAGTGCGTATCGCCACCGCACCGGTGGGTGGCACGCGGCTCGACTTCCTGCAGGGCCGCATCTTCCGGGACTTCACTCAGTCGGTCATCGGCAGCAGCGCTCCGGCCGTCGTTCACGTCGAGCTTTCGAAACCATGGGCGGACGTGGTACTGGGGTACGATGAGGGCGTGGAGTTCAGTGCTGTGAGCTGTCTCGAAGTTACGAGCGTGTCGCGCGCGGCGTGAGACCTGTTGCATGCGTATTCCGGACGCACTTGAACAGCTGTTCCGAAACGACTTGAACGCTCGTTCCGAAAGCACTTGAACACCAATTCCGACGCACTTGAGCGCGTCGGGCCTGGT
>Ga0307508_10004892_pt1 | contig 12887 bp, 15 predicted proteins | sample 9_EM_MG_FD_203089 | JGI IMG/M metagenome (GOLD analysis project Ga0307508, IMG submission 203089) | Populus trichocarpa ectomycorrhiza microbial communities from riparian zone in the Pacific Northwest, United States - 9_EM | ecosystem: Host-associated > Plants > Roots > Unclassified | place... | reverse complement strand
AGATCGTCGCCCACCACGCCGAGCTCCGCAAGCTGCTACACGACTTCGCGCTCAACAGGGCCAACGCGGCTCATGACAACAGCGGAATGGAGACACCACCGCCACCGCCGGCACCGCTCCCCGCGAGCACCGCCGCTCCCGCCGGACTGCCCGGCGAGATGGCCGACTATCTCCAGGGCGCCATCGCCTATCACCAGGGGCGCCTCCCCGATGCGACCGCGGCCTGGCAGCGGCTGCTCCACCGGCCTGCCGCCGAGCGCCGGCTGCGCTCCACCTGGGCGGCGTTCATGCTCGGCAAGGTCGCGCTCAAGGGAGACCGCAAGGACGCGGTGCACTGGTTCCAGAACACCCGCGAGCTGGCGGCGCACGGTTTCGACGACAGCCTCGGCCTCGCCGCCGCCAGCCTCGGCTGGGAAGCGCGCGCCGAGTATGACCTCGGCCACTTCGACCGCGCTCTCGCCCTCTACGCCAGGCAGGAGCGGAGCGGCGACACGACGGCGCTCAGCTCGCTCCAGTTCGTCTGCCGGGCGGCGTTCAAGAAGGGACCCGACGCGCTCAATCCGATCGCCCGCGCCGCCGACGCGCGCGACGTGATGACCGCCTTCCTGGTCTCCGACCACCACGGTTCCTGGGGTCCGCCGGAGGAGCCGGTTGAAGGAGAGCCGAAGCCGGAGCCGAAACCCGCTGTTGAACCCGATGCGGCGGCCTGGCTCAAGGCGATCAAGGTGGCGATGATCAAAGACGTTTCCGGTGCCGAGCGCCTCGCCTGGGCCGCCTACCAGGGGGGCGACTTCGCCGCCGCCCGCGAGTGGGCACAGCGCGCGCCGGCCGATGCTCCAATGGCGCGCTGGGTACGCGCCAAGCTTCTGCTGCGCGACGGCAAGGTGACCGAAGCCCAGAAGCTGCTCGACGAGGTGGCCCGCACATTGCCGTCGCCCGCCAAGGAGGACCTGGAGATGTACGATCCGTCCCAGGGCGCCGGCAAGGTGGCGACTCCGTTCCTGGCGCACGGCGAGGACGGTGCCCTGCTCCTCACCGAGGGGCACTACACCGAAGCGCTCGACCACTTCCTGCACGGCGGCTTCTGGATGGAAGGAGCTTACGTCTCCGAACGGCTGCTGACCGTCGACGAGCTGAAGAAATTCGTCGACGCCGGCTGGCCGGAGAAGCTGGTCGCCGCCGATCCCAATCGCGAGCCGGGCGACACCGAGTCCATCGGACTCTACGCCGCCGGGGTCAACGCGCCGGACCTCCCCAAGCTCACCCAGACGCTGCGCTATCTCCTCGGCCGGCGCCTGCTGCGCTCCGGCCGGATCGCGGAAGCCCGGCCGTATGTTCCGGCCGATGTGCGCCCGTATCTGGACACCCTGGACAAGGCGCTACGCGAAGGGCACGACACTGCGCGGCCGGCGGAGCAGCGGGCGCGCTCGCTCTTCCAGGCCGCCTGCATCACCCGCAAGAAAGGGATGGAGCTGGCCGGTACCGAGAACGAGCCCGACTGGCTCGCGCTCTGGGGCGGCAACCATGAGATGTCCGATTTTCCGCACGACGTGGAGGTGCGGTCCGAAAACTCCGTGCTGAAACCCGCCGCCGATGAGAAACAGCGCGCCGGCAAAAGCCGGGTGGAACCGGAGAAACGGTTCCATTATCGGTACCACGCAGCCGACCTCGCCCGCGAAGCCGCAGCCCTCCTCCTCGACGGCACGGAAGACAAAGCGCGCATGCTCACCACCGCCGGCGACTGGTTGAAGGCGCGCGACGCGGAAGCGGCGGAGCCGTTCCTGAAGGCACTGGTGAGCTGCTGCGCGACCACAAAGCTCGGCAAGCAGGCGCAGCGGACCCACAACCTTCCGGAAGCTCCAGAGTGCGAGATGGGGGTGCCGGGTGTGAAACAGCCATGAGGAGAGCGGGTCGGCTTGCCGGCTCGCTCGCTGCCGGCGTCCTCATCGCGGGCACCGCTCTCTGGGCCTGTGCGCCTTTTTATCCCAACTGGATGCTGGGCGGGGACAGCGTCCTCGCGGCGCCCAGCGCCTTCTTCAACGATTCGTTGCGCGGCCTGGAGCCCACCGGCGCGCCGCCGTTCCCACGGATCGCCGCTCGCGACCCCTCCCAGCAGACCGCGGAGATCGACGCCGCCGACGCGCGCAAGGCGGTCGAGGCGAGCGGCGCCCTGCCGGCGGTGCGCGAAAAGATTCTCACCGCCCACACGGAGCTGCGGAAAGCGCTGGGCCGGGACAAGCTGGCGCCGGATCTTGCCGTGCCACGCGGTCTGCCGCCCGAGCTGGCGGATTATCTGGAAGGCGCCATCGCCTATCACCAGGGGCGCCGCGCCGCCGCCACGGCGGCCTGGGAGCGGCTGCTCGCCCGGCCCGCGGCGGAGCGTCCCCTGCGCAGCACGTGGGCGGCGTTCATGCTCGGCCGCAACGCGATGAAACGCGAGCCGCGAAATCCAGACGGCTCGACCGATCCAGGGATTCCAGGGACTCCAGGTTATTCAGGCGATCCAGGTGATCCAGACACCGCGGTGCGCTGGTTCGAGCGTACCCGTGAGCTGGCCTCCCAGGGCTTCGCCGATCCGCTCGGCTTGGCGTTCGACAGTCTCGGCTGGCAGGCGCGAGCCGAAATGGACCGTGGCCGCTACGACCGCGCCCTGCCGTTCTATCTGGAGCAGAGCCGCGCCGGAGCCGGAAATTCTCTGCGCTTTGCCTGTGCCGAGGCGATGGCGGCCGGCCCGCAAGCCCTTGCCCGGGCCGCCGCCGCGCCGCGGTCGCGGGCGATCCTCACCGCGTGGGTGCTCACGCCGGGAAGCGACCCGAACGCCAAGGAGTGGCTGCGGGCGCTCAAGGCCGCCGGAGTCAAGCAGTCCGAGGGAGCCGACCGTATTGCCTGGGCCGCCTACCAGGCGGGAGATTTCCCTGCCGCCGAGGAGTGGGTGGCCCGCGCTCCTGCGGAGGCCCCGATGGCGCGCTGGATCCGCGCCAAGCTGCTGCTCCGCCGGGGCGATCTCGAAGCGGCCCGCCAGCTTCTTCACCAAGCCGCCGCTTTGCCCGCGCTCGACATGAATGATGAGAGTGTCTGGTTGTACGCCTGGGAGACCGGCTACGGCGTCCACCTCGCAACCGGTCCGCTGGCCCAGGGCGAGGAGGCGGCTGTCCTGCTCGCCGAAGAGAGGCGCGCGGAGGCGCTCGACGGCTTCCTGCACAGCGGCTACTGGCTGGACGCCGCCTGGGTCGCCGAACGGGTGATGACCACGCGGGAGCTGCAGGCCGAGGTCGACCGGCGGTGGCCGGCCGACCTCGCCGCCGGCTTCCAACCCGAGGGCAGGAACGGCCTCGCCGGCGGCTTCATCCACCCCGCGCCCGCGCGGCTGGCCGACAACATCCGCTACCTGCTGGCCCGCCGGCTCATCCGCGACGGCCGTTACGCCACGGCGCGGCCCTATCTCCCGGCCGATCTCAAACCGTCGCTGGACGCCCTGGCGGCCGGGATGCGCCGCGGTGGAGACACCGCGCGGCCGGCCCCGCAACGCGCCGCAGCCCTCTTCCGCGCCGCCTGCATCACCCGTCATCAGGGTATGGAGCTGATGGGCACCGAGGCCGATCCCGACTGGTTTGTCCTCGACGGCTCCTTCACGCTGTCACTCTACTCCGAGGGGCTCGCCGGCTCCGGGCGCATGCCGCCACCGGCTGCCGGGGAGCAGGAGCGCGCCGCCCGGCACCGCGCCACGCCCTGGAAGCGCTTCCACTACCGCTACCGTGCCGCCGCTCTCGCTCGCCGCGCCGCCGAGCTGCTGCCGGACGGCACCGACGACAAGGCGCGGATGCTCGCCTCCGCCGGGCTCTGGCTGGCCGGCAAAGATCCCAAGGCCGCCCTGCCGTTCTACCATGAGCTCATCCGCTCCAGCCGCGCCACCCGTCTCGGCCGCGAGGCCGCCGCGCGGCACTGGTTCCCTGCCGTCGAATCGTGCGAGGGCCACTGAGATGACCCGTAAGGCGAGCACTCGCTGTCCAAGGACAACCGCTTCCTCGGCCGCTACAACGTTGGACCGCTCCACCGCCGGCCCGCCGGCCAGGAGGCGGTCGAGGTCCGCTTCACCTACGACCTGAACGGCCTGCTGGAAGTGGAGACCACCGTGCTCTCCACCCGCGAGGCGAAGACCCTGGTGCTCGAAAACACCCCCGGCCGCCTCTCTCCCGAAGCGATCCGGAAAGCCCGGGAGAAGATGCAGGCGCTCAAGTTCCATCCCCGGGACAGTCTGCCCAACGCGACCGCCCTGGCACGCGCCGAAGCGCTCTACGTCGAGCTGACCGGCACGGAGCGCGAAGAGCTGGGGCACAGCCTCGCCCATTTCCGGGCTGCCCTGGACTCCCAGGACTAGGCGCTCATCGAGGCCGGCCGGAACGAGCTGATCTGGATGGTCCAGGCGTTGCGGCGGTAGGCCGGTAACATCACTTCGCCACTCTACTTGACGGCTCCAGGCATACGAAGTAGCCTGTTTTCTATGCGCACGACCTTGGATATCCCCGAAAGCCTGCTGGAAGAGGCGAGGACTCTTCTCGGCTTCAAGTCGAAGACCGACACCGTCGTCCTCTCGCTCCAGGAATTGATCCGCCACAAGAGGATCGAAGAGCTCCGGTCCATGCTCGGCAAGGTCAATCTTGAGATCGACATTCCAGCCTCACGGCGCCGCCCGCAACGGTCGTCGTGATTGTCGTCGACACTTCGGTCTGGATCGACTCGTTCCGTACAGCAACAGGAGCTGCGGCCCAGCATCTGGATCAGTTACTGGAGTCCGATCAGGTCGCGCTTGCGGCACCTGTCCGCGTTGAAATCCTCGCGGGGGCTTCCGTCGCCGATCGCGCTCGTCTGCGCCGAGTCCTTTCCGCCCTCCCCATCCTTTTCCCGCGCGAGCCAACGTGGCAACTGATGGAATCCTGGCTCGATACCGCCACCCGAGCGGGTGAACGCTTCGGGGTCGTCGACCTTCTGATCGCCGCCCTCGCGGTCGAGCAGGCGGCCCCTGTCTGGAGCGTTGACGGGGATTTCAAGCGGATGGCCCGGATCGGGCTCATCAAGGCGTATACGCCGTAACGCGTTTCGAGCTTCGCCTACCCCGCCCCCAGCGCCCGCGCCACACACCCGGGAAGCGCTTCTACAGCCAGTTCCAAACGGCTCAGAGCGGCAAGAAACGAACCTGCCCTTCCCACTCTCCGGGCAGGCTCGCCGTAGCAATCAGAACCAGATCGTCGATGGCCTGCCCCACCGGCAGGTCCGGGTGGACTTCGAAGAGCCCCGGCATCGGCTGCCAGCGCTTCACCCGTTCGTAGGCGTAGTTGGCCATCGTGGAGATGTCATGCGACAAAACCACCCGCTGCTCGGCCGCGGCCCATTGGAGGACAACCGGGTCGGGAGCCTGATAGAGGGCTTCCAGATCCTGGACTCGCAGGATGTCGAGCTCAGGCAGCCGCCGCAGGAGGCCACGCAGAACCCGGCCGTTGAAATTCTCATCGGCGAGAAAACGGAGCATGCAGGATTGGGCTCAGCGAAGCCGGCTCTGCAAACGTTCGCGCAGACCTGTCGAGGGGAACAGCTCCCGGAACTTTTGGCGCACAGCATCAGCCTGCCGTTCTCTTTGCTGGAGATACGAGGCGACATCGCCAGGGTGCCGTAAGCAGTAGGCGATCACCGCATAGATATCCGCCGTCTGGAGGGAGGGGTAATCCTGAGCGATCTGCTCGGGGGTATCCCCTTTTCGATAGGCGGCAACCACGGTATCCAGGGGCACACGCGTACCGCCGACCCGAATGACACCGTCAGCGTCGGTGGTCAGGGGCACGGGCTCTGCGGCAGCGGCGGATCGCATGGCACCGAGTATAGACGTTAGATCGAGCTTCGCCTACCCCGCCCCCAGCGCCCGCTCGACCTCGGGCAGGTCGATGAGCAGCGAGCCGTCCGAGACGGCGTGGGAGGGATCGAACTCGTAATCGCGGATGACGCGTCGGAAGACTTCGCGCAGGGCGCGGGCGCCGAGGCGGGGCTGGCGGGCGGCTTCGATGGCGATGCGGCGGACGGCGGAGGGGGAGAGGGCGAGGTGGATGCCCCGGCTGTCGAAGTAGGCACGGGTCTGGTGGTAGGAGGAGTCGGGGGTGTCGAGGAAGATCCGCACCAGCTCGTCGGGCGTCAGGTCGTTGAGCAGCACGATGGCGTCGAACCGGGAGAGGAACTGCGGGCTCATCCCGTAGTCGAACAGGTCTTCGTTGCGCAGCCAGTCCCGCAGGTTGAAGATCAGCCGCTCGGTGACCTTGCCGCCTTCGACCACGGTCACCGGTTGCAGGGCGCCGCGGTCGCGGCCGATGGTGACCCGGTTGTAGACGGCATCGTAGAGCCCTTCGAAAGCTCCGGCGCAGACGAAGAGGAGGCCGCTCGAATCGACCGTGGTCCGGCCGCCGCCCGCCCAGTCGGGCAGATCGAGGGCCACCGCCTCGTTCTCGATCAGGGTGAGCAGCGCTTCCTGAGCGCGGATGCCGGCCACGTTCGGCTGGCCGCCGACGTGGGAGCGGATCTTGTCCACCTCGTCGACGAAGACCAGGCCGGACGCGGCGCGATGGAGAATCGCCTCGAACGGCATCTGCGGTCCGAGCTTCTCGCGGGCGCGCTCCAGGAGACGGCCGAGCACCGCCTCGCCGGGCCGGCCGCGCAACGCCTCGTCCCCCAGCACGTTGGCGTGGATGCGGATCACCGTCGAGCGGGAGGCCAGCGCGGCATGGGACGCCAGGTAGGTCTCGACCGCCCGCATCAGGGTGGTCTTTCCGGTGCCCGACGAGCCGATCATCAGGATATTGCCGACCCGCAGCCCGCCGAGGTGCTTGGACAGCGCCACCGCCATCTCGCGGATGGAATCGGGCTGCCCCATCACCCGCCGCGACAAGGCGTCGGCGATCTCGACGGGGCCGGGGGCTCCGGACGTTGCGATCATGTACGCATCAACACCGCGCCCCAGTGCAGGCCGGCGCCGAGGGCGGCGAAGGCGACCAGGGAGCCCGGCGGGGCCATCCCCTTCTGGCGGGCTTCGTGGAAAGCGATGGGGAGGGTGCCGCTCGTGGTGTTCCCATATTTCTGGATGTTGTTGTAGACCTTGTTGTCCGGCAGGCCGAGGATCTGCTGCGCCTTCTCGTTGATCCGCAGATTGGCCTGGTGCATGATCAGCAGATCCAGATCCGCCGTGCTGTAGCCCTGCCGCTCCAGGACCTCGCGCGTCGCCTCGGGCATGCGGGTCACCGCCAGCTTGAAGACCGCCTTGCCGTCCATCACCGGCACCGTGTCCGCCGCTGCGATCATCTCCGGAGAGACGAAGGGGCGGCACTGCGAGCCACCTCCCGGCACGTAGAGGATGTCGCGGTGGTTGCCGTCGCCGTAGAGGGCATGGTCGAGGATGCCTCGGCTCTCCTCCACCGGACCGGCGCGGAAGACCATCGCGCCGGCGCCGTCGCCGAACAGCACCAGGAGATGGCGGAAGCGGGAGTTCCACTCGATCTCCTCCGGCGACAGCGGGCCCTCATCGCGGCCGTGCAGCACCTCGAAGGTGCGGGCCGAGAACGGCATCAGGGAGGTGTGCACGTCGGCGCCCACCAGGAGGACGGTCTTCGCGACGCCGCCGCGGATCAGAGCGTCCACCACTTGCAGGCCGTAGGCGAAGCCGGCACACTGCTGGCGGATGTCGAGCACGGGCAGCGGTCGGAGCCCGAGCTTCTGCTGAATCAGGGTGCCGGTGCCGGGGAAGTAGTGGTCCGGCGTCATGGTGGCGCAGACCACGTAGTCGACCTCCTCCGGCGCGATGCCCGCGTCGGCCAGCGCCGCGCGCGACGCTTCGGCGCCGAGATCGGAGGAGGCGGTCCCCGCGTGCACGTAGTAGCGGGTCACGACGCCGCTGCGCTCGCGGATCCACGCGTCGTTGGTTTCGATGATCCGCCCCAACATGTGGTTGTCGACTTCGAGCGGCGGGATCGCGATCCCGGTGCCGGCAAGAACGGCGCGTACGTGGGTCATCAGAGCAGTCTCCCCGAACAGAGCGAAAAGAAGATCACCGAAAAAAGATCAAACAGCGCCGGAATCCATCCGGGTGCGCAGGCGCGGGTCCTGTCCCGGGACGTAAAGGACGGTGAGATCACCTTTCTTGATGAACCGGTAGCGCAGATTGGGCCGTTTGCCGTCGAGCCCTTCCGGCGTGGTCGGCGTATAGATCCAGACCACCAGCGGCGGTCCGTTGGCCTCCGGAGAGACGTCGAAGTCCGTCTTCCCAGGCGGGCCATAGAGGACGTACAGCGTGCCGCGGTCGGTGCGCCGGCCGCGGTAGCCGGCCTCGCTGAACTGATGATCGGCCTGCACGACCCGCTCGTCGAACGCCTTGCGCAGCGGATTCGGCTTGCCCGGCGTCGGATTGCGCTTGTCCCAGAAGCTGTCGATGAAAGCGGTGGCCTGCGCCTCCTCGGTCAAGGCCAGATACGCCTTGATCTCTTCCGGCGTCGCCATGCGCGCGATGGGGCCGATCAGCCAGCTCGAATTCTCCGGGCCGAGGAACGGATTGGTGAGGTCGGCGGCGGTGCGTCCGGAGGAGCCGCCGGACGCGCAGGCGCCGGCCAGCCAGGCGAGGATCAGAAGAGAGCTAAGACGACGCATGGCGGAGGAGATCCAGGAACTCTTCACGGACCGGTTTCTGATGGAAGATGCCGCGCAGGGCCGAGGTGACGGTCACCGCGCCCGGTTTCTTGACGCCCCGCATCTCGACGCACAGGTGGCGCGCCTCAATGACCACCATGGCACCCAGCGGATGTAGATTCTCTTCGAGATAGGTGACCACCTGCTCGGTCAGCCGCTCCTGGAGCTGCGGCCGCTTGGCGTAGAACTCCAGGATGCGGGCGAACTTCGACAGGCCGAGGATCTGATCGCGCGGAATGTAGGCGATGTGGGCGTGGCCGTAGAAGGGGACGAGATGATGCGCGCACATGGAGTAGAACGGGATCTTGGTCTCCATCACCATATGGCTGTACCCCTCCTCATTGGGAAAGGTCGTCACCTTGGGCTCCGCCCCTTCCTCCAGACCGCGGAACATCTCGATGTACATCTTCGCGACCCGCTGGTCGGTCTCGGCGAGGTTGGGATCGTTCAGGTCCAGCCCGAGGTTGGTGAGGATGCCGCGCACGTGGTGCGCGATCCGGTCGATCTTTTCCTGCTGCACCGCCTCCAGCAGGGCGGTCGTTTCGGGCTCGTGGCTCATGGCGGTTGCTATCGTACAGCAACACGGACGAGCACGGACCACCACGGACAAGCACGGACGGGAGGGGGAAGGTCGAGCCGTCCGTGTTCGTCCGTGTCAGTCCGTGCTTTGTCCGTGTTCCCCGGTGATACCCTTGCCACCATGTCGAGGCGACCCTCCTCTTGAACGGCCGCCTGGTCCGCCGCGAGGACCTCACCGCCGCGGAGCGAGACGCGATGCTCACCCTCCTCCAGGCTCACTTCGAAGGGGTCACTCCGGAGAGCTTCGCCGCCGATCTCGCCGCGAAGACCTGGGCTCTCCTCCTTGAAGATGAAGGGAGCCTGCGCGGCTTCTCGACCCTCCATCTCTGGGAGACGAACCCGCCCGGCGAGCCGCCCTGCACCGTCGTCTATTCCGGGGACACCATCGTCGAGAAAGGAGCCTGGGGGAGCGCCACCCTGCCGCGCGCCTGGATCGCCGCCGTCCGCAAGCTCCGCGAGACCTATCCCCTCGGCCGTCTCTGGTGGCTCCTGCTGACCTCCGGTTTTCGCACCTACCGTTTCCTCCCCGTTTTCTGGAGCACCTTCTGGCCGTGCCACGACGCCGCGACGCCACCCGAAGACAAGGCGAGGCTCGCCTTCCTCGCCGGCGAGCTCCTCGGCGATCTCTATCTCAAGGAAGAAGGAATCGTCCGCTTCCCCCATCCGCAAAAGCTGCGCGAAGGGCTGGACGACGTCCCCCCCGGCCGTCTCGCCGATCCGCACATCGCCTTCTTCCTGGCGCGGAACCCTGGCTGGAAAGAGGGGGACGAACTGGTCTGCCTGACCGAGATCGCCGAAGAGAACCTGACCCGGGCGGGGCGGCGGATGTGGGGAGCGGGGGATCGACTTTCACAATGAGACGGCCGGTTTGAGCACGCCGCATCCTACCCTGCGTCTTCCTCCAGGACGACACAGACGACTTCCGAAACCGTACGTCCCCGCGGAACGAGAGATCTGATCCTTCGATCAAGGGTCGCGAGCCGGCCGGCCCGCTGGAGAGCCAGCGTCACCAGGTGAGCGTCCGTCACTTGCCGATAGCCGCTCAGCCGAGAGGCGTCAAACAGGACGGAGGTCGCCAATGACACGTCGTCATGCCAGAACTGATGGTGCGGCAAAGAAACAATCCGTTGCAGCAGAAGGATCGATTCTCGTGGCGCCTTGGCTTCAGGCAGCGCCTGGGGATTCGACGACACGCGTACGAAGCCACTCTGGGTCAGAGGACAGGTCGCCCAACCCGCAGGCTGATTCTCCTGGAACCACGCGAGAGCTGCTCGATGATGAACGTGGCTCGGCCACGCCAAGGCAATGAGCAGATTGACGTCGAGAAGCGAGACCATCAGCTCTCTTCAAGAGCCCGCTGAACCATCTCCAGGGTGATCGGCTTCGCATCCGGCTTGACCGCAAAGACCGGGAAACCCTCGTCGGCCAGCTCTTGGGTTCTGGGGGCGAGCCCTCGTCGAGCGAGCTCGGAGATGACCTGGCCGATCGTCTTTCTCTCGGACTCCGCAAGACTCCGAGCCACCTCGAGAACATCATCTTCGATGAGCAGCGTCGTTCGCATTGGACGAATCTAGAAGCATCACCTCGTGATGTCAAGATGACGTGATGCAGGAGTCTGTCATCCCAACTCCGCGCGTGGCAAACTATCCCCATGAAGGAAATCTACGTCAGCACCGATGTGGAGACCGACGGTCCGATCCCGGGGCCGAATTCGATGTTGAGCTTTGGGTCGGCGGCGTATCTGGGGGACAAGGCGCTGGTGAGCACGTTCTCAGCGAACCTGGAGACGTTGCCCGGAGCGGTGGGGAATCCGAAGACGATGGAGTGGTGGGCGACGCAGGAGGCGGCGTGGGCGGCGTGCCGGCAGAATCCGCAGCCTCCGGAGACGGCGATGCCGCAGTATCTGTCGTGGCTCAAGGGACTGCCCGGCAAGCCGGTGTTCGTCGGCTATCCGGCGGCGTTCGATTTCCTGTTCGTCTATTGGTATCTGATCCGCTTCACCGGCGAGAGCCCGTTCTCGCATTCGGCGTTGGATATCAAGACCTTCGCCATGGTCCTGCTCAACAAGCCATACCGGGAGTCGACCAAGCGGAACATGCCGCGAGCGTGGTTCGACGACTTCCCGCACACCCATCTCGCCCTCGACGACGCCATCGAGCAGGGCGCGCTGTTCTGCAACATGCTCCGCGCGCGGCGGGAGCACGGAATCTGAGCTCAGTGGCGCGGACGACGGCCGCTGAACGGGCTTTCGAGATCCCAGGTCTGTGACTCGACCCGGCCGCCCCCGCCGTCCCGTAGTCGTAGCGCCCGCGCCCGACCCGCCGCACTCCGCCCGCCGCGCCGCCGCCGCTGAGGTGCATCGCGGCTTCCTCGGGGCTCAGGTCCTCGACGTCGTTCAGGCCGACCTCGGAGCCGTACTCGTAGCTCCCTTCGCGATGCGGGCGGTCGGGATAGGAGTAGGGTCCTCCGTTGCCGCGCACCATCCGCTCGCCGTAGTCGCCTCCCGCGCCGCGCCGTCCGTGGAAGATGTCCTGGCTGTAACCGTAGCTGCGTTCTGAGTCGTCCATGCAGACCTCCTGCGCGGGATACGGTCCGCAAGGAGCTGGCCGGCCCGCGGTCAGGGCCGCGTGCGCTGCGACCCTGATCACCATCCTCGCATAGTTTTCCAGTGTCAACGCTATCCTGCTGGGCGGGAGCCTTACAGAGGCAGCAAGCGGTACTCAGGAATCCGGAGCACCGGCCCGCGGCGAGCCACGATCAGCGTGTTCCCCCAGCCGCGGCTCCAGAGCGGAATGCGCCGGAGGGTGCGTCGTAGAAGCCCGCGCATCCCGGTGGGATCGGGACGGTGCGGCAGGGTGCGGTGCTCGACGATTTCGAGCCCCGCGGCCTTGAGAAAGCGGACCATCTGCCACGACTGAGCCACATGCACCGCGTCCGCGTCGGGCACGTAGCCCTCGGTCAGCACCCGCGGCTCGGGCACGGTGTCGAAACGATGGCGGCCGTCGAGGGCCGAGAGGAGCTGCCGTGAGAAGCGCCGCGCCGCCACGCCGAGCCGGCGTTTCGGGTCGAGGCTGGGCGGCATCTCATAGGGCAGGTCCCAGGCGGAGCCGACGAGCAGCAGGAGCCCGCCCGGGCGGACGATGCGCGCCGCTTCGAGGAGAGTGCGGCCCGGCTCATGGAAGTGCTCCAGAGCGTAGGTGGAGAGCACCGCGTCGACGCTCTCCGACGCGAACGGCAGCGTCTCGCCGTCGCCGCGCACCCGCATCCCGGGCCGTCCCTTCTCCGCCGCCATCACCAGCGCCGCGGTCGAGACGTCGAAGCCGATGTAGCGGCACCCGGCTGGCATCCACAACGCGTTCTCGCACGAGCCGCACCCGAGATCGACCACCCGCTGCCCCGCCTGGAGATATCCAAGCAGAAGCTGCCGCTCCGGCGACGCCTCGGCATTGGCCGCCGCCGCCTGCTCATAGTAGTCGCGGCTGCCGTCCCAGAACGCGGACAGGCGGCGGCGGTTGTCTTGGGAGGACGCCATGGCGGGGGGATTCTGTCGCAGGAGCGGCGATTGCGCCAGTGCATTCCCCCCGCGTGCACCC
>Ga0307508_10004891_pt1 | contig 12889 bp, 9 predicted proteins | sample 9_EM_MG_FD_203089 | JGI IMG/M metagenome (GOLD analysis project Ga0307508, IMG submission 203089) | Populus trichocarpa ectomycorrhiza microbial communities from riparian zone in the Pacific Northwest, United States - 9_EM | ecosystem: Host-associated > Plants > Roots > Unclassified | place... | reverse complement strand
AGGCATTATCCAAATCTAGGGCCTATGCCATCAAATTTTCATGTTCGTAACAATTATCATGAAAGCTACTGATGTTGGACCTTTTTGCAGCTGCCATATCAGTGACAACCAGCTGCCTCTAGGTACCGACAATCCTCTTCAAATAGGAAAGTTGAAGAGTTTCATTATCCATGAATGAAAAACAGGTAACAAAAAAAAGGTTTATGGAATGCTTCACATTATATTCAATTACAGTAATTTTTTTGTGTATAAAATATCAACAGGGAAAAAGATTAAAAAGAAAAACAAAGATATTAGCATACCATTTGCTTGTAATTCTTCTAGAGAGAAACAACTCCCAATTGATTCTGGAAGAGTCTTTAACTTGTTATTTGACACATTTAAAAGTGATAACTGCATCATCAAACATTAACTTTTGTCATGGAAGTTAAAGAGATAAGATAAATGCATCATGCTGAAAACCAGTAGTGCCATGTTCTTATGAAGTAATAGGGGAAGTATTTTGGTCAATTTCTAAATGCCCACAAGGCAGACTTTCACCTCTCTTAACTATTTGCATCCTCTAACTTTTGTCATGGATTCTAATTTATTTGTTTTGAGAAAAGCTTAGGTTCTTTTGAAAATCTAAGTATAGACCTTCTCCATTAAAATTTCCTTATTCTCATACTTGGTAAATTTTATGCAATCTCAAATCATTTCATAGCTTAATTCAATATCAAAAACCAAATAGAGCCACTTACATTGCGCAAACTCCCAATCGTCTCAGGCAAGCATGTTAGAATGTTATCTGAGATGGAAAGCCTCTCAAGCCTCACCAGCTGACCCACTAAACAGGAAATATTCATCAATTTAGGTTTTACGCAAGAAACAAGGACAGTAGGAAGTGTGCAGATAACGCCATGAAGACTGTCAGATTCAACCACAAAGGTAAAGGAAATAGATTTAAGAAATAATAATAAATCATCTTACTTATTTAGAGAAGAACATTACATTCATCAGGTAAGGAAGCAATTCGATTCCCATCAAGAGTCATAACTTTTAGTGACTGCAGTTTCCCCAAATTCATTGGCAATCGCTCAACAAGATTATCAGCTAAAACCTGAAAAGAGAAAGTTGCTTTGATGGGTAATCCAGGCATTCCATAAGATTAGCTAATATGCTAACAAGTACTTCCATATGCTCGTGACACTATGACTATGGATGACACAACTGCTAGAAAAATAATTGATCTGTTCAGAATATGAGAAGCAGCTGTTCAAGCATCAATTCATGAGTAAACTCTCTGGGTGTATGAAAATTAAATAAATGAAACAACACTTTCTTCATGGTTATGAACCTATAGACTTTGGTAGTGCACCATAAATCAGGACACAAAAACCATTGGCCTTTGTGGTAAGCAGTACACATTCCTATTTAAAATGCAAAAAGTTGCAGATTCAGCCCACAGGAGGGGAAACGTAAAAAGGAGAATGCCATATCCCATAAATTTCAATTTAAAAACAAATTTGACAAATTAAAGCTTTAAGATAACATACAAGGGCTTTTTATGCAAGTTTGTATTTACAATACAAGTTCTCAAAAAAAAAATTAAAGGCAGTTAAAGCTAAAATTTTATAATTCTTACCAGGCGTTGCAGGTTTATCAATTTGCTGATCTCCATTGGAATGTCAACTGCAGTGAAAACATGGCCATCAAGTCTTACAATAACACAGGTGAGGCAAAACTGCAGTTTTTTTTTTTTTTTGCCACTACAAATCCATATCATCTGACAAAACGGATTTGAGAAAAGCCAACAAAAGGTAAAAAATGAAATAAACTATTACCCAATTTATTGTGTGTTAAATCAAGGGTGCGGACCGCTTTGTCAAGATCAAGAACCTCGTCAGGAAAAGCCTGTTGGTGAAAAAATAGAGAATGAAAAGGCATATGAACAACTGCGTTTATACTGCTGATATCTAAACTATCAGCACTCACCTTCTGCGGTAGAAAAAGTTGGTGACTTCTAAACGATTTACTTACAGTACAGAAAGAAATGCTAAACGAACGAATCATGAAATGAAAACATTGAGTATGAAATTCGGATGCGAATTTATTAGATTAGTCATATGCATGGTATCCATGTTTACTTATACAAGCATGTGCGCTCCAAAAGGTAGTGATGGCAAGGGGAAAAAATCAATCATCATTTCTTTTCTATCAAGTAAATGCTTTAAAATTAATCGAAGCAAAGTAACACCCAACCAAGTAAACATCATAAGTCGAAACCACTTAGCTTAAATCATCGTATTCAGCAAATTAGATATGTCATAATAATATCATCAAAACAGAAATAACCATTCATTTCATTCTGCAGATAAACACCTGATTACTAAATTGAGTTGCTTGTTCTTAATTTTTTAATCAAACAAAACCCAATATCATTGTTATTTACTTATTTATTTAACCTTAACAAACAAGAAGGAAACAATAAATATAAAATAAATATATGTGATTGCCTTCAATTTAGCGTCGCGAAAAGCAACAATGCCGGTAGATCGCCAGCGGGCAATCCTAGAAGCTTTAGAATCCACGTTTTGGCTTGCACAGCAACCCATCTTCTTCGTTATCGTCAATGATGATCAGCTTATGCTTATGTTTAAAAAAAAAAAAGGATTAGGTTTTTTAGGTTTAGGTAGAAGGGTGGAAGCCAATTCAAATAAAATGTTTGCAGAAGAAGAGATTGTAAGAGCATGAGTATTAGAAAGGAAACCACAATCTTAGATGACCAACAGAGCCACCCCCGCCCTCTCCCGTCTCCTCTCCTCCCCTCTAGCTAAACCGCGTTGTTGTTGACTCTCTTTTTTCTCCTCTTTTGCTTTTTCTTTTTTCTCTTTTCTCTTGATTATCTAAAAGTTTGTCGTGATAAGACGGTTTTTAAAAAATTTAAATTTTTTTATTAAAAATTAATTTTTTATGTTTTTTAAATGGTTTTGATATACTAATTTTAAAAATAATTTTTAAAAAATAAAAATATATCATTTTAATACATTTTAGTACAAAAAATACTTTAAAAATTAATCACAACTACACTTCTAAAAATTAAAGTAGTGTTCTACTATGTATATACACTCATATTTTAAATTTATATCTTATCATTCTAAAATAAAATTATATAATTAACTTGAAATGTAATATGTTTTTTAACGAATTAATTTATTATTATTAAATTAATTAAAAATATCTGAATTATCTTATATTTTTACTGTTATTATGCAATAAAATTAGTAAACAGTCTTTAAAAACAAAATTCATGCTTCTAGGATTTTTTTTAATTTTAATTTGAAAATTAAAATATCTAAATTATTCTTGAAATCTATTTTATTATATAAGGCCTGCATCTGTGAACTTTTCTGTCATTTCATCTTGATTTTTTTATAATTGTCAAGTCAGGGTGATTTGGTATTTCTAAGATAAAAGATATTATTAAAACAACTTCTTGGAAGGTTCGTGCAGTACATTATTTTTATTATAATATTGTTGTCTTGGGCCTCTCAGAACCAACCAAGTACATGAAACAACATTCTTTCTTTTTACCTCTCCCAAAACTCTCGAACATGCGATTGGTCTAACCTTTTTTAATTCTAACACAATCATTTCGATCCCTTTATCTTTCCCCACATTTTTTTTTTTCGTTTTGTTTTTCATTTTTTTTTTGTTTTTTTGTTTGTTTTCGTGTTACATGTTTTTTTTTTCTTTTTTCCCCAAAATTTTCTTTTTTGTTCTTTTTTGTTTTTGTATTCTTAAAAAAAAATTATCTTTATAGATTTTTTTTAATATTGAACTGGTTGAAAATTTAGTTTCGTAGTTTTTTTCTTTAAAAAATTATAGATTACTAGAATGTTTCCCTACATGGTTTTTTTTTTTCAAAATGGTTTTTGTCGATTTTATTTTTTCATATTGAGCTAGTTGGGAATTTTGCTTCGTAGTTTTTTTCTTTAAAATACCGTGGATTGCTACAATGTTTCCCCACATGTTTTTTCAATTGTCGAAATTTTTTTTTTAATATTAAGCTGGTTGAGAATTTAGCTTTAACTTTCCCCGCATGTTTTTTTTTCCATTTTTTTTCTTTTTGCTTTTTTTTTTCCAAAATTATCTTCTTCTTTTTTTTCCTTTTTCTTTTCATTTTTTGTGTTTTTTTTTTAGAATTGTTTTTGTTGATTTTTTTTTTAATATGGAACTGGTTGAGAATTTAGGTTTGTAATTTTTTTTCTTTAAAACATTGTAGATTAAAACACTGTAGATTGCTACAGTGTTTCCTCACATGGTTGTTTTTTTCTTTTTTTATGATTTTTTTGTTTTTTTTTCAGAATTGTCTTTGTCAATTTTTTTTTCTTCATATTGAGCTAGTTGAGAATTTAACTTCTTAGTTTTTTAAAAAAAAACACTATAGATTGCTACAGTATTTCCCTGCATGGTTTTTTTTCCTTTTATTTTTTTTTGTTATGATTTTTTCCAAAATTTTCTTTACCGATTTTATTTTTTAATATTAAGCTGGTTAAGAATTTAGCTTTGTAGTTTTTTCCTTGAAAACATTGTGGATTGTAACAGTTTTTCTCCATATTATTTCTTTTTTTTATGATTTTTTCCACAAACCCACAAAAACACACAAGCATGCCACAAGCCCGTGGCATCGCGCGTGCATGGCATCTAGTTTATATTAATGCTGCTCAATATTTACAACTCGTACTTCAACTCATCAATGAGTCCATTAACCACATTCCATGCACTGAATTCATATTTTACTTCGACTCTGGTTTCATCAACCCATTCAATACATTTACTCATGATACACCCTGGTTATGGTATTATCACCCTATTCGATACATTTACTCATAACTTGGTCTGTTTATTCATCATTTCTTTTTAAATACTCGTGATTTATGCTTCAAAACATAATACTCCTCACTTTTACAATTAACTAAATACTAGTATAATAGGCTTGTTATTTCGACCGAGTTAGATATCACATATTAATCCTATCATTGCTGTCAGTTCAAATTCTACATATTTGTCCCACCATTGCGATCAGTTTAATTTTTATATATTTATCCCGTTATTGTATCAGTCTAATCACAATAATCTTGTTGTTAAAGTCAGCTTAATCACATAAGATAATTATGTCATAATGATCAGTTTAATCATATAAAATAATTTCACTGTTGCAGTTGCTTTAATACCTTAAAGTAGCCCCCTTTTTATAGTCGGTTTAATTTATTAAAATTAATCCCCGCTCATGTGGCCAACTCAATTTTAATAATTTAATCCTGTTAATTTGGAAGACTTGATTTAATTAAATTAGGCCCTCCTTGTGTGACTGACTTTATTTCCTTTCGTTCTCGTGTCCTTTCTTATCAAGTTATTTAATTGCATGCTTCATAAGGAATTTATATCCATGTTCTACATGAATTCACATTACATAATTCACTTTGAATTTACATCACAACAATCATTGAATACAAATTTGCATATTTCATTCTCACAACAAACAATTAAATAAAATGTTTTTTTTATTAATAAAAAAAAAAGTCATCTACTTGATCCTCTTATCAAACAAGCTCTATATATTGAAGTCTCAACTCCGAATACCTTTTCTAATTCAAAGATAGATATCTTTATCAATAAATCACTATCTTAACTTGTAAGTTCATATTCATACTAACCAATTTTGCCCATATCAAAGCATCTCATACTCATAATTATCCACATTTAAATTGTCATAATTTATCATTCAGTTATTTCTCAATGCAATTTACAATTAACATTTGTTTTTTATTCTTCCATAAGGTACAACACATTTATATTTTCATTTTATATCGAGATTTCATAACAAATATACTTTCTAAACTTCCATATTAACAGGAAAAAAACAACAATACTAATTCAATCTTTCATCTTTTAATTCGCATTGATAGCCCAATTCAAACCCATAGAGACTTATAACTTAGTCATACCAAATGAATCCAACTCAACATGCCAATTCTTTCCAAACCTATATACTTAAATTCTTTATTTCACATGCTAATTTAATCTAACTTTATTTAAAGTTTTCATCAATCATGCAAAGCATAGAAATAACACAAATTAGCCAAACAATCACAAACGACTTCCTAAATTTTCCAAAGATATTTAAATTAATTATTCAACCAATTTCAATGAAATTCATAATTATTTATAACTTTCACAATTCATTACTCAAACGTGTTAATTTCAATACCAGACATACAATATACAAATCAATTCAACAATTTATCCCCCAATTAGAAAAATTCTCAACTTTCAAACATCATTGATCACTTAACAAGCAAGGAAATCATGTTCATCTTTTAATTTTGTTTCATTTCATCATTTTCCTTCAACATTTCCATATTAATGTTCCAAAATTCCCTTCTTAGACTTTCAGAAACTCCCATTTTAATATGTAAAGCATGTAATCATTCAACATTATATCCCAATTACAACTAATTAGGCCTACATATACATCGATTTACATATAATCTCACAATTTACAAAATTTCCCCACATCCCCCAAAACCACACCTATAGGTGGCCACTAAAAGGGTTAAAAACCCAAAATTTATTCTTTAATTCTTTCATTTTATCTATAATTTAACAATTTCAAGCACCTATTTATCATAATTTCATCCCATAACTTACAATGTCCACAAACATCAATAAACCTTAACAAACAACATTTAGGGTTTGTTTAACCTTTTTCTATAAAATTCAATTGAATGAAATAAAACAATCAAATTCATCTTACCTAACAAAAATTAACTCAATTTGATGAGTTAGAATGTAGTTTCTTCCATAATTTCACCCGTTTCTTTAAATTTCTATTTCTTCCTTTTGCTCCCTCTCTTTCTCTCTCTAGATTCCTAACTTAGTTGTTTTCCTTAGATAAAATCCTCCCTGGGAACAACCTTTTTAATTTACATCTTGAAGAAATGGAGAAAAAAATAGAAGAGAATAATTTTTCAACGCAATTATTGCCTTCAATCTTATGACCAACCCTTTTTAACGGGGAAGAAAATTTTCTTCTTTTATTTATAAAATTACCACTATTTTAACCTTTCTTGAGTAGTTTTGTAAAAACATTCATTCGTCTATATTTTTCCTGCACTAAATCTTTTATCATATCATCCAAAATTATTTTAATTCACTTGATATCTTTCCTCTACAAGTCATAATAATAATAAAATTCTTAATTTTTATTATTATTTGTTACAATTTACTCTACTATGCTCAGTTTAACTTTGACCGTCAGTATTTTCTATACACAATTCCATTCCTTATTTTATCCAAGGTTCTAGTTTAATTTTTTTTTTCTAAGCATTTAAACTCATAGTCATACCAAATATTTTCTTTTAAATGTATCATTTTCTCCCTAGTTGGAATTTATGAAATTTATCACGAGGCTTACAACTCACCCACCAATACTTTTGCATACCACTTTATTATTTAATTCATCAATATATATTTTTAAACTAGCTCACTAGGACCCTCACCCATAATCATAGCCTATTTATTATTATTTTCCATCAAGAATTTCACTAAATAATACTGATTCATTAATTTTAAACTAGGGTTTATAATGTGAATGCAAAAAAGATACCTATTATGATCAATTCTCATAATACTTTTTTGAATTTACAAGTAGACACATACTCAATCATAGTCAATTTTTAAGGATAAAATCATATTCATGATAGGGTTGAAACTATAAAGCCCCAAGCATTACTTAAGAAACAATTATTGATTTGTTATTGATCTTATACACACGATTAAAAAGTTGATGATGTTCATAAATAAACTAGACAAGGTAGGTGTGATGTTTTAACATAATCATGCTTATATTTATCCGCCACAAGCCAAAAAGATGGATTAGCAATATAGAAAGAAATTGAATGAGATCATCAATACACTATACATATAGTAGCCTTCTTCATGCTAGCAATAATATCAGGCATTTCAATGAGAAATGGGAACTCATATACAATGTCATAATTTAATTCTGAGTTATTCTCTAAAATTCACTCTTTTATAATAAAATAAAATAAAGGCTAACAACGTGGAGAAAGCAGGTTGGGGTATACAACTGTAATTTTGAAGAAAATTTAAGGCCTAATTGTACCCTATTATGTCTAAAAATGAATAAAAAATACAAATTAAAGGTCAAATTAAATGATTATTGGATGAAGTTGCTTGAAATTAAATCCAATGACATAATTAAATTTTTAATAGGCCAATTTGATTTAATCATTGGACAAATTGAATTTTAATTATGTTTAAGAATTAATTTGGGTCCAATTGAAGGATTTATTTAAGTGCAAGGACTTAATTATATTTTAAATGGGTCAAATTAATTTTATTAGGGGCTTAATTAGTGAAACATTAAGTTTGGGAGCCCAATTTGGGCTTAATTGAGAAGATTGGAATTTTAAGAGACCAAATTTAATTTTTACCAAGTTAATTAATTGAAATCAGGGGCAAAAGTGCAAGAAAATTAAAGTTTTGGGGTCAATTAGGGGTGAACTTGACAAAATTCACAGCCAAGGACCAATTTGCAAAAGACACCAAACTATAGGGGCTTAATTGGTTGAAACCGAGGGTGAAATTGAAGAAATTAAAAGTTTAATGGTCAATTAGGGGTTAAACTGCATAAATCTGAGACCAATGACCAAAGTGAAAGAGGCGTGTAAATGCGGGGTTCAAATTAAAGTTCTGTAGGGGCTAAATTGCACTAAGTCACAAGTTTAGAGTCAATTAGAGGTACAATCGAACAAAATTGAAAGTTGAAGGACTAAATTGAAGCCGGATAAAAATCCCTAATTTAAACCTAAACGGCACCGTTTTGTATTAAAAAAAAAACAAAACCACACGACGCGTCGTCTGGTCGCTGTTCATTGTCTTCCTTAATTTTGCTCGAGAATGTTGTCTGAGTGGCTGCTTTTCAGGTGCATTTTATGCCTCATATGTCCATCAAAGTTGACAACACATGAACCAAAATGGTCACCTAACATTCCTCTATCCTCGAGTATGATCCGTTCAGGCCTATTAACATTATAGCGGCCCCGGCGCCGGCCTAAAGTGGCCAACTCTTACAGCCTTGAATTGTCAAATTTGACAGTTCATGATGTCTATTTTGAACCAACGCTTGAGATCCTTCCCAACCGAATCAAGGGCTAAAATCTTTTCCCTGTGTAGACAAGATTACCCTCTTCCACCTTCTATAAATAAGGGTGGATTTCATGGCCTGAGAATGAAGAAAATCGGGTCCAAAGTTGATGAAAAACCAGCCACTTCCCCCAGTTTTCTGTCATTTCTGTCCCTCTCTCTCCTCGCTGTTCCAGCCTCCGAACCACGCTACCACTAACTCTTTCGCCACCAGCTCCACGACAGGAAGCCAACACAACCACCATCCGGCCACCAAGCATCCACCGCGGCTCTCTCTCTTCTCCTTCCGACCTTTCTCTCTCCTTTGCAAACCTTTTTCTTCTTCCTCTCATAACCGACTTTGCCCACCATTCCCTTAACCAACACCTCTTGAGCCACCAGCCGAACCTACTTCGAGTCCAGACCACCAATGCGCCAGGTAGCCTTTTCCCTTTTCTTCTTCCTCTTCTTCTTCTTCACCCCCTGTCCGTTGCATGAATAGAGGACCTAGGTCAGGCCTGTTATGGCCCATCCCAAATGTATGGGCTGGTCCTGGCCCACAAAAAGAAAAGAAAAAAGATATGTTGGGCCGAGATCAGCCCTACCCAACCCTTCTTTGGGTTGAGCTCAGCCCAGTTAGCTAGGTCGACCCAGCTCATATATATTTAATTTATATTTATTTATAATAATACATATTATAATATTTTAAAAAACAGTTAAATCCTAAAAGTTTTCCAATCATATTTTCATAAAAAAATTTCATCTTTCTCATGTTTTGAAGAAAAATAAATCGATATCATAACTAGTTTATGATCATCTATTAGGATATGACCAAAATATCAAAAACTTTTTTCCAATCTTTTTTTTTAGGGTTTAGACGTAGATTTTAATACATGTGGGGTGTAAAATTACACGATAAAGTACACCATCAAGTATTAAAGATACAAAGTGTAAATAAATACGATGCTAAAATTCAGATTTTAGAATGGTTAGAATTTAATCCGATAAGATAGAGACTCTCTCAGGAAGAGAGATCTGCTTTGAACTTTAGAAAAGACCAACAAATAGAAACCCGACCTAGAAAAACAATCAAACAACAATGCAGCTTACCTTAGGCAGAGTGCACTAGGGGTGATGCATATTCCCCTTGTACAACCAGTCCCTTACCCAGACTCTCGCAGATCGAAAGTTCCAAGTGACCATAATACTGGATGACGACTCTTGAACATTAATTAAAATTTTATAATTAAATTCAAAAACTTTTTCAATACCACACTTTATTAGAAGGCATGATAAGGCACGATAAAAACCTCGTCGTCGCCCGACAACATCGCAGCAACCTGTGACAAACAACTTAGAGCTCATCATATTGAAATATCATAATGCAAGAATTGTACTTTGCATGTTTGTCGAAACCTAACCCTACGACACATGGAGAAACAGTTGGCTTGTTTAAACGTCAACTCATAGACCAAAGGTAATAATCACATATTTATACGAGAAATTGAATGAATTCTTCACATGAGCTAGAGCCAAGATTTTGCATGTCAATTCCTCCATTTGAAAAGAAGAAATGGACAAAAATATCATGCATTTGATTCACTTGATCCATGAAACAAAGCTAATAGATAGCTGCTTTCTGACTTTGGGTTGCTATAGTTGAATTGTATTGAAACCAAACAATCATTTTTGTTCGGCCACTATACTAGCGTGTTACTAGATCTCTAGCTACACTAAAGTCTACTCTTGTGTATTTCATCAAGAATTATTGCTTAAACACACTTTTTTTTTTTTTTTTCTAATTTACCTTTTTACAATGCTAAATTATATTAGGAAATCAAAGACAATTAATTATAGATTTAATTTTGTCTTTAAAGAAATCCTGATTATTCAGGTATTTTATTCTTTCTTCCAAAACTATTGATTTTCCATAATTACTTTTGTTTTTTTTTTTTGTAAATGGCTACCATTTGAGAATTTCTTCTTTATGTAAGGTTTTATATATATATATATATATATATATATATATAATTATTGATTTTTCCTTAATAGACTTGATTCCTTTTAAATAGCTACCATATGAGAATTTATCTGTTATGGAAGTTAATTTATATTTATATATTTTTATTTGTCAAATTTATAATATTCTATTGATTTGGTAATTTTTTTTTTCTTGAGATTATGCCCCTTAATGATGATGATGATGATGATCTTAACTTGATACTTGAAATAAAATAAACAAAAAAAATGAAAATAATAGAATTATTAAAATTGACTGGATTTATTAATAAAGCTTTTTTATAAAAAGTATTTTGAAAATAAAAGTAAAAACTCGGATTATGACAACACTAATCATATGTTGAATAATATATATATATATATATATATATATATTTCATTTTCATTTATCTTTATCTTATATGCTTTGATTATTATATTAATGTTTTTAATAATGATATCTATTTTCTTTCATAATGTTAAAAAAATCATTCTTTGGGTAAAACAATTTATTAAAAAAAATAATTCACTCTAATTCATTCATTTCTAATTATAATAAATTATTAATTTGTATAAATATTCATTATTTATTTTGAGCAACTGAGTTTTCTATATGAATTTGATAAAATGAAAATTTTAATATAACAATTCTTAAAATTATTTTTTAAAATTAAAATATTGATGCGTGAGTGGGTGTGATAAAATATATTTGAAAATGAGTAAATTAAAAAATATAAAATATTTGGTCAACATTTTCCCTCCCTCCCTCCCTCCTTTTTATTTATATTTCCTATATTTTTTATGATTTTTGTTTTAAATTTTCTAGTTATCAAATATGATGGTGAGAATTAAGTTAATTAAAATCAGAGGTCTAGATGTAAATATAAGGATATAGATTGAAATTATGAAAAACTTTTAATAATCCCAAGCAAAACAAAACAAGGCAAAGCCCAGCCTTCATTATTATTATCAGAGTTATTTCTCAGGTAAATCTCTAAATTCATCCTCTCCCAAAAACTGAAGCTGAATCTATATTTCTCTTATTACTATTATCAGAGTTATTTCTCAGGTAAATCTCCATGTCATGATTTTGATGATTATTTTCATTCGAAGTTGCCTCATTTACATTTCAATTTCATGGGGTTTGGGTCTCGATTGATAATCTTCTAATTCATAGATTACTATGTCTCCCCCCCATTATTAATCTTAACTCTGTTTTGTTACTGGTTCCCTCTATATCATAAAATGAAGAAAACCCATGTTAGTTCTAGCAATACTCTTGCAATTTTTCTTATACCAGCACAAGCAATGGAGCAGGAGTCCTTCTATATCATTTCTTTTTCATCGTTGTTATTATTATTATTTGCAAAAATGAGCATTTCCCCTTTTTAGCTATCAACCAATGTTATCAGAATCATGCAAAACAATGTTGATTTGTAGAAACGGAAAAAGGGTTCGTGCTTATGCTTAAGAAGATGATGAATATAACAAGTTTCCATCTTTTTGCACCTTTTCATTTGATTTTGCCTTCTTTTTTTTGTAGAATGTTTGTCCGCCTTTCGATAAATGTGAAGACTTTAGATTTTCCTTTAATTGACATGACCATATACATGCATTCTATGCTTCAAGTGTTTTCTTAGATTTCTGATTTGCTTGCTGATAGTTTAGGCATCTATCTCTGTTTTATTCATTTGTGCTT
>Ga0307508_10004889_pt1 | contig 12891 bp, 8 predicted proteins | sample 9_EM_MG_FD_203089 | JGI IMG/M metagenome (GOLD analysis project Ga0307508, IMG submission 203089) | Populus trichocarpa ectomycorrhiza microbial communities from riparian zone in the Pacific Northwest, United States - 9_EM | ecosystem: Host-associated > Plants > Roots > Unclassified | place... | reverse complement strand
TGCACAGCAGAAAATTGTAGCCTTTGACGAACTCGAGTTCCGAAGGGGTGGTCAGATATGACGACAGGATCGAGACAAAGAGATTCTGAAAAAGCAGCACGAAAATCGCGATCGAGGGTGCACAAGCAGGGACGGCAAGAACGATCGCCAGTCCGATCAAAGCCTCGACGCCGATGGCCAGAACCGGGCTGGCGACGTGCAAAATTGGAGCAAAGGCGATCGACACCACAGCAAGACAAATCGCCGGGATCACATCCGCGGTCGGGGCTGTCGGTTCGGCTATGGCTAAGCGCATCGGGCCGCACGGCGCCTGAAATATTGCGCAGGCATCCATTGCACCTTTCGTCATTCGGTCCGGTCTTTGGCGATAGCGCGGAATGTGTAAAGATTGGTTAAAGAAAAGGAAATATGACGCGCCGTTGCCGCGGCGGCGGTCGAGGAAGCGGTGCCTGTGGGGGAACTTTCGGGACGGTTTGCGATCGGGATGGCTGTGCTCGCGCCGGTGTGATCCGGACGGCGCGCACTGGTCTCGCCGGTAGTGCAGTGCGTTAATATCTGAATAGCTCCTGATCTGATATAGCTCGGCGTTCCGGTTCCACCGGCCTCATGGTTCTTTCCGCTGGTCGCGACGCATGCATCAAGCCAAGCCCTCGTTTGACGTAAGCATAGAAAACGAGTTCGATTTCTTGTCGGATGAGTATGCGAGACTTTTTGCGCATTCCACCGCGACGGCCTTTCAGCATCCGCTGTGGCTGGATGGCATCTACGCGACACTTGCTCCTGCATCCGGCGCGAAACCGCTGGTGATCGCCGTCCGCGCCCGAGCCGATCGCGAATTGGCGATGGTCATGCCGTTGCTACGGATCAGGCGCGGGCCGATCCGGACCGTGGAATTCGCCGACCTGCGCGTGTCCGACTATATCGCCCCGGTCTGCAGCCAGACTGCATTTTCCGAATTGCTGAAGGACGAGGCGGCCTGCCGCGAGATCCGTCGCCTCGTGCGACCTTTCGACATGTTGAGGATCGCCAAATTACCGGACGGGATGATCGCCCTGGAGAAGCTGCTGGGTGCAGATCCCCGGATCGCGATGGAGACCAACGCGTATCCGGTCGGCCTGAAGGCGACGTTTGACGAGTGGCGATCGATCGCGCTGGAGCGCTCCTATCAAAAGGAACTCGCCAAGAAACTGCGCCAACTGCAGAAGAAGGGCGAATTCGCGTTTTCCTGCGAAGACGCTTCGTCTATCGGCTCCACGATGGAAGTAATGAAGCAGTACCGCGGCCCGCGCTTTCACGCCCGCGGCGATGGCGATCTGCTGCAGCGTCCCGAATATTTCGATTTCTATTCCGACGTAGCACTTCGTGGGTTCGGATCGTTTTCCCGGCTATACGCGCTTAGAATGGATGGCCGCGTGATCGCGGCGGTGCTCGGGCTGTGCCACAATGGCAGCTTTCTCATCATCATGGGCGGGTTCGACATCACGAGCTACAAGAATCAATCGCTCGGCGCGCTGATGTTCGAGCAGGTCGCAAAGGATTGCATTGCCCGAGGCGATCGCGTCCTCGATTTCACCATCGGCGACGAGCCATACAAGAAATTGTTCGGCGCGCAGCCGTCGCCGATGTGGGTTGTAACCCAGACGGGCAGCGCCGCCGGCGCCGTTGCCGCCTATGCGATGGTCCAGGTGCCCTGGATCAAGCTGGTTGCAAAAAAGATGACCGAACTGAAGCTGCTTCCGGTGCGCACCTAAGCCCGGCAGCGCGTAGGGCGCGCTGGCGCCCGTCCGTCCCTCTATTCCGACCGGCCTCTAAGCTGCCGCTTTGACTGGCTCAAGCGCGCAGCATTTCCTTGACCCGGGTGGTCCAGCCTGGACTGATCGAATCGAGATGATGCCTGAGACTTCGTCGCAGAAAATGCAGACGGCGTCGCAAATCCCACTGCATGCCGGCTCCGGACGTCAGGGCCCGCCGGAAGTGGGCCATCCGGAACGCGCGCTCATCCGATGCGATCTTGTCGCAATCGGAATAGAACGCCGAAATCTTTTCAGTACCCATTCCGTCGGTTTTCAGCCATTCCGGCAGATAGACGGTGCAGAGACGCTCGACGTCGACAAGCAGACGGCTCACGCCGGTGCCTGCGGCCGGACACGAGGTCTGGAACGCGTCGCCGATCAGCACGATACCTGGCTGCAGATGACCTTCGACGTTTGCCAGATCCATCACCCAGTTTTGCACGCGATCGGTCACCTTGAAGTCGCCGAGGTGTTGCCGGAGTCCGGGCATCAGGCGCAACAGCGTCGACTTCGGCTCGCGCCGGATTTCCCGCATGATGGGGTCGTTCGGGTCGCGGAACATGAAGAGGTTCGCGCGCATGCCGCCCGGTACCGGAAAGACGCTGAGATAATCGATTCCATCGACGGTCCGTTCGCCGTAGCTGGTTAGGGCCGGAAATGCGAATTCGGTGCCGTCCGCTGGCGCGATGGTGAAGCCGAACGCCAGCGAGTGACGCTCGACAAGCACACGCCGCTTGATGCCGAGGGCGTACGGAATGGCGCCGGCCATTCCGGTCGCCAGAATGGCTACGCGCGCCTCCACCCGGTTTCCCGATGCCAGCGTGATCTGCTGAAGGTGGTCGCTCGCCGTTATGTTAAGAACCTGATCCACGATCAGGCAGGACGGATCGGCGATCAGGCGCCGGGCTATGGCGACGAGCGGCGCATAGTGAAGGCCGTAGCTCGCGCCCCGGCTGACGTCGACCACCTTGCCTCGCCTGACATTGAGTACCGCATCGAACGAACACGCCGTTTTTGCGAATGCGTCGAGCAACCCCAGTCTCCGAAGGATCTCGACCTGCTGCCCTGCGAGCTTTTCGACGCGGAATTCCTCAGGGTAAACGGCGCGCTTGTCGATCAACGCAACGCGATATCCGGCCCGTGTCAGTACGGCGGTCGCGATCGAGCCCGCCAGGCCGCCACCCACGATGGCCACATCAGCCGTAATGGTCGTGGCCTCTTGGCCTGTCTTCTCGGGTGATTTCGCGTCGGTCATCATGCTGTCTGCCCAGGTATTTGCGCTGTAGCAGACCCCGTGCAATTCCGATGCCTCCGTGCGGCGCGGCGCGAAGAAACTAATGCGAATTGGCGAACGAGGTTAATTCACGCCATTTCACGCTAATTTATCACACTAATTTAAAGCGTCGTCGGCGATATTAGACGTACTCTGTTCCCCGGTAGCTCAGCGGTAGAGTGAACGGTTGTTTACCGTTAGGTCGGTGGTTCGAATCCATCCCTGGGAGCCAGTTTTCGTTTCGATGCGCCGTGACCACGCGGGCTTATTCTGCATCGCAACTGTTCTACTTCCCATGACCGGTCGGGTTGCCCCGTTTCGGGACGGTTGGGACACATGCGGCCCGCGGATCCGGCGCGCTTACCATGCAACTAAGTTAGCATTTGTCTAAGGTTGCTTCTTCAAGCATATAAAAACATCTTTGGGTTCAAATAGCTGCGCTTCCGCTGAGGAGTTTCATTTCCACGCATCGGGACTGCTCGACGTTCGTGTCCCTGATTGCCAAAAGAGCACCGCCTGAATTTTCCATGATGGAATTCATCCTCCAACTCGTACAACGCGATGTGACCCGCGGGGTCGCCGGCACCATCCTGCTCAAGGTTGGCAGCGGCGGACTTGCGTTTGCCATGTTCTCGCTGGCGGCACGGACGATGTCTCCGGAGGCGTTCGGCCTCTTCGCAACATGGCTTAGCGTCGCGCAGATCGCTTCCGTGATCGGCCTCGTCGGTCAGGAACTCGTGCTGGTGCGATTTCTGAACGAATACCGCGCGCTGGGCGCGAGCGATTTGACCAAGGGCGTGCTGCTTTTCTGTGTAGGTACGGCCCTAGCGGCAACGATAGCGGCGGCGGCGGTGATCGCTGCGGCTGGTGGCCTACGGGGAGAATCGGCGCTTCTGTTGCTGTCCGTAGTTGCATTCATGGCCGTCAATTCCGGACTGATGCTGGGAAGTCAAATCGCGCGCTCGCTCGTCAGCATTCTGATGGGCGAGGGAAACCGGGAGTTTTTCTGGCGCATCATCGTCGTGATATTGCTGCTGACGGTGCTGCTCAATCACGACCAGATCGGCCCGGTTGAAATGTTCGTGCTGATGACCGCCGCCATGCTAGTGGGCCTGATCGTTCAAAGCTTCTCGATCATACGGGCATTACCGGCGTTGCATACGACGACCGCGCAATACGAGACCAAACGCTGGACGGCGAGCGGGCTCCGTTTCTGGTTGTCCTCGATCCTCGAAGCCGCGAACCAGTACTTCGATGTCATCTTGATCTACTGGATGATGGATTCGGTCACCGCCGGAATTTATTTCGCCGCTTCGCGCCTGGCGAACATCTTTGCGATGCTGTCCGCCGCGCTGTATACCTTCGCGGCACGCCGTCTTCCGCTGCTGTACTTCAACAAGAATCATGCAGAGTTCGAACATACGCTCATCCTGATGGCGGAAGTGACCGCGCTGTGCGTTTTGAGCGGTCTCGTGATCATCTGGTTTGGCGCGCCTTACCTTCTCGGCCTGTTCGGTCCAGCGTTTGTCGAGCAAAAATGGACGCTGATCGTGTTGGCGTGCGGCACGGCGTTCCAGGCTGCCGGCGGACCGGCCGCAGCGATCATTCAACTGACCGGTCGCGAGAGCAGCTATGTGCCGGTGGTCGCGGCCAACGTATTGCTGCGGCTCCTGGGGTTTTTCATCCTGATTCCCTGGCTTGGCGTGCTCGGCGCGGCTGTGGCGGCGACGCTCTCGCTCGGCGTGACCACGATCGTGCTCAACCTCATTTGCCGCCGCTGGACCGGCGTCGATCCATCCATCCTCGTGCTTTTCAAGCTGTCGCGCTGGAAAGCCAAGGCTCATCCCGCTGGCGCCGTGGATCCGAACGTCTAGAACCTTTTCCGTTCCGATGGAATCGGAACGGGGCTCTATCTTTTTGTTTGGACGCGTTTTCTTCACGCGAACCGGGATCCACTTCGCTTGAAAACGCTCTAGCGATTACGCAATTGGCCGGCGCCGGTCTGACCGGCTTTCGGTCCGGCAAGATCCGGCAGGCTGCCGAGCAGGGCTTTCAGGGCTCCGGTGTCGATCCGGCCGGACTTGTCGTCCAGCAAGCCAAATCCCTGCGAAAGCTCCCAATGCGCCCAGCCCCAGCATTGCCGTTCGGCATAAGACGTAACGGATGAGAGCCAGCGAAGCCGGCTCTCCCGGGGCGCGCCGGCTTTCAGGACCCCGAATTCATTGATGACGATGGGACGGGAGAATTGCCGCTGCCACACCAGGGCGGGTTCGAGCCATTTGTCGATCCGTTCATCGGGCACCGCCCGGTCCAGCATCGCGAGAGCCTTCGCGCTGTTGTCATCGGCCAGCTGTTGCCTGAGCTTCTGAACTTCCGGATCCTCGGCGCGGATCGGATAGGGCAATCCGCGGATGTCGTGCAGCGGGTCTTTCGGATCCCAATGTCCCTGATGCGTGAAGACCATCGGATCATAGAAGTGAATGGCATAGACGACGTTGAGGTCGCTCAACGGGCGAAAGCCGGGCAATGAGTCGGGGCGCTGCCAGTTCACGGGGCCGACGATCAGGGTCGTGCGCGGAAGCAATTGCCGCACGAACAGGGAAAGCTCTTCGACCTCGGTTTGCCATCTTTCGGCATCTATGTCGGGCTCGTTCAGCAATTCCGCAAACACGTGGTCCACCGGATGACGTCGCATGATTTGCGCGAGTTCGTGCCATGCGCCCTTCAAGACCTCCATCGCGGCAGCCGGCTCCTGGCGATGCAGCCGATTGAATCTTTCTCCCGGATGCAAGTCTATCGATACCGCATAGCCGAGCGAGACCAGCGTCGTGATCGCGTCATCGACAGCCTCCAGTCGCGCCTTCTGATCGGCTTTCGAGCCAAATCGCTGCGTGATTGGCTCTGCCGGCACCGGCAGGCGAACATGCGTCATACCCTCCTTGCGAAGTTGCAGAAGCAATCCGGGTGATGGCGGGGTGTGCTGGCCATTGACCCAGCCGTCCGCATTGAAGCCGCGGGCGAGTGCGCTGATGCGGCCTGCGGGCACCGCGTGTTGCAGGATAGGGCACGCGTTCGCCATGTCCGCCAGCGGGATGATCGTCGAACAGAGAAATGCGATGGTCAGCCGCTTCATGTTCTCCGCGCTCATCCTTGACGGGGGGTTCGTGCCGGTATCTTAGAGCTGTTGACGCAGGACGAAGCAAGCGCTCGTCAGCGCGCTCAGCATGCCACTCCCGACATCGCGTCTTGTGGCTGTGGAACGCTGGGTGCGCGAGCATGGTTGATCACGAGGCCGAGCCGGGTCGAGCCCGACATTGGCAGCATGGCGCGGACGCCCTCGATTGCAGATTGGTCGGCGGCTGCGTCCCGCGCCACCAGGATCACGACGTCGGCCTGGGCCAGCAACCCGGCGACTTCGGAATGCTGGCGCAGCGGCGGCGCATCGATAACGATCAGGTCGAAGTCGGCTCGAATATCATCGGCAGGCGGCCGGCCAACATTCCGGTCGCCGTCCAGCAGCTGATTGATCGAGCGCAGGTTCGCCCGTGAGGTATGTTGTCCGGTCCTGGCGATACCCTCGGTGGGCTCGGCCGCCTGGCGGGAGGTAGGGACGTCCGGCTGCACCTCGATGAGGGCGCTTATCAATCCGCCGTTGAGGGCGGCCCAATTGAGCGATCGCGCCACCGTGCTGGCACCGGTGCCGCGCTCGATGGAGGTAACGACGGCGACCCTGCCGCGATGGCCTGGCGCGTCGCCGATCTTCTCGACCAGTGACACGAGATAGGGACTTACATCGAGCTCCCCGATGGCGACGACCGGCTTTTGCCAAACCGTCTTTCTGGCATCCCGGGGCACGAGACGGGGAATGGTCGCCCAGACCGGAAGATCATCCCGCGGCTTCGGGGCTGCCGGTGCCGCCGGTGCCGCCGGTGCCGCGGTACGGGCTGCTGGCTTCGGGCCGGGAAGCCGCTTCTTTGCGTTTAGCACCGCGACCGAAGCGACCGACGTCAAGACCGAAGCCAGCGCCAGCGCGGCGAGCAGCAGGGCGAGCGGCGGACGGGTGGAACGAACCGGCGGGGTTGCGGGAGAGGCGATCTTGGCCTGCGAGGTCTGAAGCAGGCGCTGCTCATTGGTCGTCTTGTAGCGCGACAGGAACTGTTCGTAGATGTTCTTGTTGGCCTCCGCGTCGCGCTGAAGTTCCTGCAGCTTCACAAAGGCCTGGCCCTCGACCAGAATTTCCGACTCGACGGATTTCAATTGGCCCTCCAGCGCCTTCTGCTGCTCGAGGAGGGAATCAAATTCGGATTTTGCGCTTTCGATGTTGCGCTTGCGCTCGGTGTCGATCTGCTTGTTGAGTTCGTTGAGCTGGTTGTACGATATGATGAGGTCAGGGTGGCGGTCGCCGAGCACGGCGCGCTTCTGGGCAATCTGATCGTTGAGTGCGGAGCGCTGCGCCCGCAGGGTGCTGAGGAGGTCCTGCTTCAACGGGCCTTCGACATTGGCCTTGAGGTCGCGTTGCGCCTGTTGATAGCGGGTTTTGGCCTCCTCGGTGCGCAGGCGCGCAACCGAGACCTGCTGGGTGAGGTCGGTGATGCGGAGCTGCTGTGTCGTCCCGTCGCGACCCGTGGTGACGATCTTGTGGTCGCGCCTGAACGAGGCGACCGCATCTTCGGATGCCCGGAGCCGGTCGCTGAGCGTCTTGAGGCGGCTGTTGAGCCAGCCGGCGGCGTCGTCGGTCGCGACGGTGCGTGCTTCGGTCTGGTAGGCGACGAACGCTTCGGCGACCGCGTTGGCATACGACGCGGCTTTTTGCGGGTTGTTCGAGATGACGGTCATGGCGATGACATAGGTCAGGCCGCGGCGGGAGATATCGAGGCGGTTGCGGAATTTTTCCAGAAGCTTCGACGTATCGGTCTCGCTGCCGGCGATATCCTCGTCGGTCTGGATCTTCAGCCGTTCGATCAGGGGTCGCAGGAAGCCGTCGGATTTGGCAATTTCGACCAGGCTCTGGAGCGCGGCGGCGTCCTGGCCGATGCCGGGCAGCACATCCTGCTCGTTGGTGACCCGCTGTTCGCGGGGGTCGACGACGACGAGCGCGGTCGCGGCATAGCGCACCGGCATGATCAGCAGAATGACGAGACCCACGCCAAACAGCGCGGCCGCAATCAGCAGGATATGTCGGCCGCGGTTACGGAAAAAAGCCAGTGTGCCGGCTACGGTCAGAGACCCCTTTAGCAACTCGGGTCGTCGCGATGACGCATCTGCGCGCGCACGGCCCGGACCTTCCCACGATGTGGAGTCCGTCACCCGGCCGGAACTGGCTTGGGTCGCCTGGTTACCGAACATCATGCTTACTCAACTCGACCGACGGACATTCATGCAGAAGTTCCGCTATCGTAAATATCTATAGTTAATCGGCGGTTACTGGATGATCGCCGCTGCGCCCGTGCGGCGGCGATTTGACGCCCATGATCAAGGCGGAATCAGCGGGTTTGCCGAAAGTTGGATTAACCGCTTCGTGCTCTACTCCGTGTGCGGCCGGACACGCTGTGATAGGTGAGGCCCCCGACCGCCGCTCAGCGAACGAGAAGTCCGTGCTGCTTGCCATGCCAGACGCGAAACCACGCGCCTTCCTCGAGGTGGGGAATCCGGTCGATACCGGCCCGGCGATCCGTCCGATTCAACATGATGCAACGCAGAATAAAATGAACGTCAATCGACGGCGTATCCTTCTCGTCCAGACCCAGGCAGAGAACGCGGGTGCCCAGGAGATTTCAAGGCTCGTCGGCAGCGGCCTGAGCGTGCTGGGTTACGACGTCCATCACCTGTTCTTCTTTCGCAAGTCGGATTCGTTCGACGCGCCGCCCAACACGATCTATTGCTGGCCGCGCCGGCCGGGAAATCCATGGACGCTGTTGAAATTTCTCTGGCAGCTCGGTCGACAGGTCAGGCAGGTTCGGCCTGACGCGGTCCTTACGTTCCAGCATTATGGCAACGTGATCGGCGGGGCGGTTTCCCGCCTGGTCAGCCGGGCACCGCTGGTCGCGAACCAGGTTTCGTCGGGCAAGTCGATGAACCCTGCGGTTCGAGCGGCCGATATCGTGATGGGCAGCCTCGGCTTTTTCAAGATCATCACGCTCAATTCGCGCGAAATGGAACGCGAATACGCGCGATATCCGGCGAGCTACCGCTCGCGGATGAAATATGTCGCGCACGGATTCGACGACAAGTCGCTGAACGTGCCGAAGCATGAGGCGCGACGGCAGTTCGATCTGCCGCGTGGCGGCATTCTGCTGGGTTGCACCGCGCGATTGCATCCGGACAAGCGCCTCGATACCGCGATACGTTTGCTGGCGGATCAACCGGCGTGGCATCTCGCGCTGGCTGGACAGGGCGAGGAAGAAACGCGGCTAAGACTTCTCGCCGATGAGCTGAAGGTGTCGGAGCGGGTGCATTTCCTGGGGGAGCTTTCGCCTCTGCGCGTAGGCCAATTCCTCGCCTGTCTCGACGTTTTCGTTTTTCCTTCGCAGGCCGAGACGTTCGGGCTGGCCGCTGTCGAGGCCGCCGGTGCCGGCATCCCCTGCGTCGTGTCCGATCTCCCGGTTTTGCGGGAGGTGTTGTCGTTTGAGGGCAGGCCGGCCGCACTTTTTGTCGATGCGTCGGATAACGCAAAATTGTCGGCGGCCGTTTCGAAAGTTCTCGACGACAGCGATCTGCGCAACGAGTTGCGACAGAATGCGGTGGGGCTGAAGTCGCGCTATTCGGTGCAGGCGATGGTGGACGCCTACGTGGAAATTATCGAGGCGCTATAGCTGGTGCGTCTGTTGGGGTGGGGCCGGGCATGATCGTTGAGTTTCGGTACGAGCGCGAGCGGGCGCGGCAATGGATGGCAGGCGCCGTCCTGCCCGCGGAGAACCGGAATTTCGTGGTTCAGATCGCCTGGACCGCAACGGCGACCCCTTCACCGGCAGGGCTGGACCAGCTGTTCGAACTCGAGCGCATGCTGCTGCGCAAGAGCAAGGCCTGCGGAGCCGACAGGCTCAAGACCATTCCCGAAACCGGCCGCCTTGGCGAGGCGGATGTCGTTGTCGATTTCACCAGTGCGAGCCGCGTTCCGAACACTTCGGCCAGGCTTTATCTCCGCCCGCGGTTCAACGGCAAGATCGGCGAAGACGCCGCCCTGGCGGCTATTCTCGCCGGCGATCTGCCGGTGATCGAAATCGTCGACGAGAACGACGGGACCGTGCTCGATCGTGGCCACCCGTCGGCGGAAATGGCGGCCGGCCTGAGCGGCGGGCTTGATACGGTGATGGCGCGGACCATGACCCTGCTCACCGCCGTGCTCTCCGGAAAGCCGCGCATCGTTCCCGAACTGAACCATTCATCCGGCGCCAATCCGCCGAAAAATCCGGCCAGCTATGTCGTGCGCGGGGTAGCCTGGTCGATTGCGAGAGAAATCTATCGACTCTGCTGTTATGCACCGCATTGGCAAGTCGGCTGGCGATACAGCAGAGATGTCGACGTCTGGAACACCGGGAATTTGTCCGGGCCATCGTGGAACGTGCTTCGCGATCCCGGGAATCGTTTCTATGCCGATCCGTTTCCGATCACGTGGAAGGGAAGAACCTTCGTGTTCTTCGAAGACCTCGATCACCGCGTCGGCAAAGGCATCATTTCCGCGATCGAGTTCGATGGCGCCGGACCGATCGGGGAAGTTGTTGCCGTGCTGGAAGAGTCCTGGCACCTGTCCTATCCGTTTCTCATGGAACACGACGACGAATTGTGGATGATCCCGGAGAGTTCCGGCAACCGGGATGTGGCGCTCTACAGATGCGTTCGCTTTCCCGACAAGTGGGAGCGGCATGCCACGTTGTTGTCGGGCCTCGCATTGGGCGACGCGACCATCACCCGGCACGACGGCATGTATTATCTGTTCGGCGCATCGTATGACGGGGCGGGCGGTTACTCCGACACGCTGGCGATTTATTATGCGCAGGATGTGCTGGGCCCCTGGCTGCCCCACGCCAGCAATCCGGTTTTGATCGACCGGTCCTGCGCGCGACCGGCGGGAAATTTCGTCGTGATCGATCAAAAGCTGTGGCGGCCGGTTCAGGATTGCACGACCGGATATGGTGGCGGCCTCGGTCTTGCCGAGGTTACCGAATTGACACCGACCACCTTCAAGCAAGTCGTGCGGACTTCCATCCAGCCAGGTCCGTTGTGGCCTGGGCGAAAGCTTCACACCTTGAACCGCTGTGGCGACCTCGAGGTGATCGACGGCGCCAGGATACAGCCAAAGATCCGGGCTTTAGCTGGCGCAAGCGGCTGATGCATTTCGGCTCGATCAAACGATCGCGTCGCACTTGGCAAGCCATTGCGCGCGCAGAGAACTGACGCTCTGTGGCAGAGACGACACGGTCGTGCAAATCTGTCACACACGGCCGGATAGTGCGGCTGTTCTTCCTGTGTTCGCAAGAGTTCATGATCGCATACGGCGCTGCGGCGTAAGCTGACGGTCGGGTTAAGGGCTTCAGGTGAATGCTTCCGTGGGGAGTGCCGACATGCCAGCCTATATTCACCATCACGACGACATTGAACCGGCTTTCATCATTTGTCCGAGCTGCGTCGGACTTCCGATGTTTGTGCGCGACGTCGAGCCGCATTGGAGCATGGCGAAGATCGACTTCACTTATGAATGCGCCGACTGCGGCGCCGAGGTTCGCCGGACCGTGGTGAAGCCGGAAGTGCGGCATTAGCGGGAATCGTAGGGTGGGTTAGCGAAGCGTAACCCACCGATTTCTTTGCCGCGATGGTGGGTTACGCCTTCGGCTAACCCCCTACGAACCTAATCAAACCTGCCGCACCACACCCGGCTTGCCCGGATCGCATTCCAGCGCGTCGCGATCCCACTTCGCGGCGTTCGCCGCGGCCTCATAGGTGCTTTGCAGGAAATCGAGCAGCGCCTTGTCAGGATCGGCCGCCGTGCGCACGGCATCATAGGGCAGGATGAATTCGCCAAGCGCTTCGCTGAACAACGCCGCCTCCGGCCGCACCTTTGCCGCGCGGAAGCCCGCTGGCTCGGGATAGGCATAGGAATAGAACGCGGGATAATCGATCGCGCCACTGCCTGGCCAGAAGCCGGCGCTGCTGACTTCGTGTGAATAGGCCTCATGGGCGACCGCATCGGGCAAATGCGGCACGCCGCCTGGATGGCGCGGCGCGCGACGGCCCGAGAAGCGCGTCACCGCCAGATCGAAACTGCCCCAGAAGAAATGCACCGGGCTTGCCTTGCCGAGGAAGCCGGTGCGGAATTGCTTGAAGACGCGGTCGGCATTGACGAGGATTTGCAGGAAGCGCCTGACGGCGTCGGCATCGTAGGAAGCGTGCGCGGTGTCTTCGGAGAATTTTATCGGATCGGGCAGCTCGTTCGGTGTCTCGTCGATGGCAACGGCAATGCCGAGTTCGCCAAGCGCGGCAAGCGTGGCGGCGTAGAAGCTTGCGACGGAATGATCCGGCAGCGCAAAGTGCCGCTGTGTGCTGTCGCTGGTCGAAATTCGTAACCGATGATCGATGAGATCGAAATCGATCTGGAACGTCCGCGCGCCATCGGGCACCGGCGACGTCGTCAATCCGCGCGGTGTGACATAAAGCGCCACATGCCAGGAATGATTGAGCCACGGCGACTTGGCGAGCCGGATCTTGCCGACGATCTGGGTCCAGAGCTGCAGCGTCGCACAGGTGTCACGCCACGCCGCGGTCGGCAATTCCGGCCACGGGGCTTGCGAATTGTTGCTCATGCCAGAACCCCGTGCGTGCCGCCCGTGA
>Ga0307508_10004888_pt1 | contig 12894 bp, 8 predicted proteins | sample 9_EM_MG_FD_203089 | JGI IMG/M metagenome (GOLD analysis project Ga0307508, IMG submission 203089) | Populus trichocarpa ectomycorrhiza microbial communities from riparian zone in the Pacific Northwest, United States - 9_EM | ecosystem: Host-associated > Plants > Roots > Unclassified | place... | reverse complement strand
ACCACACAAGAGTTTTGGTTTTGGTTAAAGGGGATTAGCGAAAGGAATCTCAGTTTAACCCAACCACACCGGATTTTGGTTCTGGTTAGAGGGGATTGGCGAAAGGAATCTCAGTTTAGCCCAACCATACAGGATTTTGGTTCTGGTTAGAGGGGATTGACGAAAGGAATCTTAGTCTATCCTAACCACACAGGATTTTGGTTATGGTTAGAGGGGATTGGCGAAAGGAATCTCAGTCTATCCTAACCACACATAAGATTTTGGTTCTGGTTAGAGGGGATTGGCGAGAGGAATCTCAGTCTATCCTAACCACACATAAGATTTTGGTTCTGGTTAGAGGGGATTGGCGAGAGGAATCTCAGTCTATCCTAACCACACAGGAGTTTTGGTTCTGGTTAAAGAGAATTGGCGAAAGGAATCTCAGTTTCACCCAACCATACATTATATTATGCTTTGATACAAAGGAATTGCCGAATGGGGTTTCTGGTCAACCAAGCTTTGAGAAGATCAGTGTCGGAAATATAGTTTTGTTTATCTTTACAACACTTACTATGCAAATTCTTTGCTTCGTAAGCATTGTAAAGAGGGGGGCAACTGTCATAACCCATTTTTGGATCCCCGCACAAAAAAGGAGAAAATATAAAAAAAATCAAAAAAATATTAGCAAAAAAATAGAACAGTGAAAAAAGGATGTCAGAATGCTCAGAATGGTCAAAAATTGGTTGAGAAGGTTTAAAATTACAAAAATTAAAATTTGACAGTTTTTGTTCACTGATGAGAGCCTTGTTGACAAAGAAAATTCAATTTGAGGAAGAAAAGTCCAAAATCAGATGTTTATGGACTCAATTAAATTTTATTGAATGTTTGATTGAATTTATGGAGGTTTTGATTGCAAGAAAATTTGATTTTGGACTTAATTTGGGCTTTAATTGGAAGAAATTCAAGTTCTGGGATCAAAATACAATTTTTGAGAGTTAATTTGGTCAAATCAGGGGCTTAATTGCATAAATATTGAAGTTTGATGGCCAATTAGGGACTTAATTGAAGAAATTCGAGACCAGGGACCAAAGTGCAAAACTCGCGCAAATTGAAGGCCTGATTTTGAATCTAATGCGTTTCTGGCGCCAATTCCCATTTAAATGAAACGGCGTGTTTTGGGGAAAACGGCGCCGTTTCATCTACTGTCACAAAAAAAAACAAGAAGAAGAAAGCTAGAAACGGTGCCGTTTTGAAACGGCACCATCTTCTTCTTCCCCTGGACGCGCGAAACAGGGGAAGAAGGAGATTTTTTTTCCTTCCTCTGTCACCGCCATCCAACCTTCAAAAAGACGTCGACTTACCAACCACTTTCCACGTGTTGGACGGACGGTGGAGGGGCGGCAGCACAGTGGCCGCCCCATCCACGTCTCCCTCCCCTGTTTTTGCCTATAAAAATAGGGGAAGGGGAAGAAAAAAGGAGACCGAGAACAAAAGAGAAGAGAAAAACCGAGAGAGAGAGAGAGAGAGATCAGGGAAGAGAGAAGAGAAGAGAAAGAAGAGAAAAAGACGAGAGGAAAAGGAAAGAAAAGGAAAGAAAAAAAAAGACAGCGAAGGAAGAAGAAAACACAGAGGAAGGAGGAGAAACCGTCGGCCCCCGTGCCTCCGCCGCCAGCGTCGCCGCCACTCCAGGTAAGCCCTCCGCCTTTTTATTTTGCCTTCACTTCTTCCCTCACCATTCAAGACGTGCACAGTGCACGTCTGCAGGCGGGGAGAAGCTGGTTATGCACAGTAACCAGCTAATGTGGGGTGGGCCGAGCCCAGCCTATGTAGTTGGGCCAGGTTCGGCCTAGCCCATGTATTTGGGCCTGATCCGGCCCATTTCTAGAGAAAAAAATAAAAAAAATATTTGTTTCAGCATTTTATAATTTTCCGCGTAGTTTTTATGTCATTTTGATTAATATCGAGCAGTATTTTACATCGTAAAAATACAAATCTGGTATTAAAATACCCGATTGTCATCAAAACTTCCAAAAATTGAAAAAAAGAAAAAAATGTTTTTGTGCTTACGGCCAAGTGTCTCAAAGCTAAAAAATCATATTGTGTTTTTCATACAAAAAAAAAATGTTTTAGCATGCATTTTGGCTTTAAATAACCAGTTTATTAAAGTCAAGAGAACATGGGCCAAAATTTCAAAAACAACAAAATTCTTATTTTGTTTGTCTTTTAGTATCCGGGATACAACATTACACGTAATGCGTATTCTGGATATTAAATTCTGTTTTTTTTTTCGGACGTAGAACGGTTAGGTTTTACTTCATTAAGATAAGAACCTCCTTATTTGAGGAGGGCTTTTGTTGAACCGTAGACAGATCGACAATGAGAAAACACAAAAAAACCTTAGATTTTATCAGACATTAAAACAATGCAGCCTATATTAGGTAGGGCGTATTTGGGGTGCTAATACCTTCCATTTACGCAACCAGTCTCCGTACCTGATCTCTGAGACCAGTTAGGGTTCCTAGTGACCAGAATACTAGGTGGCGACTCCCAGTCCATATTTTACTGATAAGAGACAAGAATTCCTTGTCTCTTCATATTTGCCAGATATGACCACATTCCATTTTACCTTGAGATTGGTGGACGATCGCCGCTACGCCGCACACGTGCGACATTATTAAAGAGATATGATTTAAAATTGAAATTCTTAGATTAAAACCCACAAAAACATGTTATTGATGCATAAAACTCTATATTATTTACTAATAATGACATACAAACTTGCAAAAACTGGAATTTAATCAAAACGAGCTCTAAAGCATGCTTTTTTTACCCCCACAAACCACATTGTCAATGAAAAGTATAATTGGAACAAAGAAAAACAGAAACAAAACACTAGAAAATGCATTAATGTTTATTCTCAAAACTGCCTACATAAAATAAAAGGCATGCTTGAACAATCTGGGCTTCAAAATTCATCTTTTGTCATTCCAAGGGACTAAACCACAACTCCGAAACTTGAAACCATGCCTTCATTAAACAAAAAAATACCCCCCTTGCTGCCACATTTGGCATTTTTCAAATCAAACAAACATGTAATATAATGTACAAGGGCAATCATTAACATGTCAAAACATTGCATTTAAACAAAAGAAATCAATCCAGGAGGCCTTATGGACTCCACTTTCAACGTTTGTATGTATATACCTTCTAAGCTTAAAAAATCTCCAAATCAGAATCGATTTCTGATGCTGGCCTTTGTCCTTATCTCCAGACCTAACCAAACAAAATTGAAGCTTTGAAATCCTGTTAGATTGGATTTCTTGCACCTTAGCCAAAGTTTCTTTCTTATTTTCTCTTTCTTTTCTTTCTTCTCCCTTTTTTTCCTCCTGATTACCTATCATTTTTATAGGTGGTTCAGAGCTTCTAGATGGGTTTGTTAGGGTTCTAACAAACCAAAACTAATCAATGGTTTTAGATTTAGGTGGTTTTGGAACAAACTTGGAGGCCAAGGTGAGGTGTTTTTTTAAAAAAATATGTTTTTGGCCTTTAGATCTAGAGAGAAGGGTTTTAAACCCTTGATAAGAACCCTCTAGGGGGGTTTTAAGTGGGAACATACGAAAGAGTTAGGTTGTTTTCTACAAATGAGTGTCTTCGTCAAGGCTAACTATGTTGGTCACTTTCGTGGCTTCGTTGGAGCAACTTCAACGTCAATGTTGCCTGAGACCACCTAAAATTGGTAGAGGGGGTGCATACCTTTGAATTAGATCCATTCTTGTTTAATTTAGAGATATGTAGCTCCACATTCATTCATTTAAAAGTGTTAACTCGATCAGCTAAGCATCTGAAACTGCAATGATGGCTGACTATGGACAAGATGTTATCAAGATCAATGAAGAATATGAGATATAAACGTTTGATTTCAAAGAAATAGGGTTGTAGATTGGTTGTTTCTCAGTTGAATGGTTGTGGTTATAGCCTCTAGAAAGGTTAGAAACGCCATATTTATTCGTCTGAAAGTGCCTACTCAATCAACCAAAAACTTAAGAAGAAGATGTAGTTTCCTGAACAACACCGTTTTAGCTAAACCCTATAAATTAGGGTTTTTGATTTGAGATTTGGCAATAATTTAATCCCAATTCTTCTAATTTATTTTACTTTTACCTGTAATTTCCTCCTAAACTTTTAATTTTATGCGATTGCATCCTTGCCAAATTGATGCGGATCAGCCCAACACCAAGTGTAATCATGCCAACAACCTATTGGAGGTGCTAATTGGGCCAATCACAAGAGCTAGGGCAAAGAAGCTTAAAGAAGCATTGAATGGGCTTGTTCAGAACATATGGAGCAAAATGGATCTAGAGGGGCTTGGAACATTTAAGGAGCATGAAGGACAACCTTTAATTCATCTAGTTCAGGTCTAAGAAGAGCCCAATTGGTATGGAACAAGGGGTTGATATGTCCTGCCCAATACCAGACTTGTTAGGCTTGTTATTTTTCCTAATGCTACAAGGATAAAAAGCCAGCAATTTATTCTCCTAATTAAGTAAGGAAGTTGACCATATCTTATTCCTAAAGAGGGGAGGACTATTTAATGCTTTTCCTAACTTAGGAAGGAAAGTAATTAAATCAGCAACAAAGAAGGAAATTTGTTTTCTTATTTGTCCAAGTTAAACAAGAAAATCCAAGCTAATCAAGGACATCAAAGGGGGGCAGCAACACAAATTTTCCAAAACCAGATTTTTCCTAGTTTATTTAAGACTTCTTAAGGGTGACAAATCTGATTCTAGCATATTTAGCATGATAATTTTTATATTTTTATTATTTTTATTATTTTCTTTTTAGTTTCTGAGTTATTATTACTTATTTGGGTCAATTGTAAATAAGCTTCATATATGTCCACCTAAGGGGGGTCCATTAGGGTTTCTTTAAGTCTAGAGTCAGTATAAATAAAGGCATAACCAAACATGTAAGGTTACACAATTTTTCAGATCAATAAACTTCTTTGCTGCACTTATTGTGTGTTGGTGGGATAATCTCCCTTCCTTGATTCTCTAAAGAACTGAAAATGACTTATCAAAGAACAACTGTCTTCGTGGCGTCATCCTTACACTTCTCGTTCGCGAATCAATATTCGTTGGGTGGGGGTCTCCGTTTCCAATAGTGCTGGTGCCTAGGTACAAGTTATCTTTGTGTCACACTCCTATCAAACTTGATTTACTTGGCTTTTCGGGAATTGGTGTCTTTGCGTGTAGGTTGCATTACCATGTGATCACGAGGTTCGCATCACAGATTCAATTACCAACCTCAAATTTGAGTGCCTTTTACAAGTTGGTCCTTGATCTTTGATTTGTTCAATTGGACCCTAGATGACCATCAAACTTTTAATTTCACCGATTTCAGTCCTCAAAGTTGCGCTCCTTTTGCAAGTTGGTCCCTGGTTTATGAATTGTTAAATTAAGTCTTGAATTGCCCATCAGACTTTGAATTTTATACAATTAAGCCCCTGACTTGACCAATTAAACTTTCCAAAGTCCAATTTCAATCCCCAAACTTCAATTTGATTAAGTTCTCAATAAATTTAATTAAACCTTTTAAAATTCTAATTGAGTCCTTAAACACCAAATAAAGAATTTTCAATAATAGGGCCCTTTTGTCAATCAAATTTTCTTATTGATCATGGGTGACCCATCCTTTTTGAAAACCTTATATATTTTCATTGGCACGTGCCCTTTTCAAAAACTAATCTATTTTTGCGGGCGACATGCCTATTTTCAAAACTTAGTCTATTTTCATAGGCCACTTTCCCATTTTAAAAACCGGTCTATTTTCACGGGTGACCTGCAGATTAAAAAACTAGTTTATTTTCCAGGAGACCTGTCTATTTCAAAAATTGTTCTACTTTCACAGGCGACCTGACCATTTTTAAAACTGGTTTATTTTTGCAGGCGACTTGCCTATTTTAAAAACCTGGTCTATTTTAATGGGTGACCTGCTCATTTTGCGTTTTCAAACTAGGATCTTTATCAAATCCTTCAAAACTTTCCAAAACAAAAAAAAAATTCAAAACAAAATACCTCTCAGGATAAATTCTTAAAACAAATGCTTGGTTTTGGGTATTCACACTATATGGATGGAATATCTTGACCTCTGTTCATCCATGCAGATTTCACCGCCTTTCTTCTTGATTGGCAAATCTTGTATCAACACTATTTCAAAATTAAGGTTAAATCATATGCAATGCATGCTTTTAAAATTATAGCCCCCCCTTTCTCCATAATCTCTACTAAGGGTTATAATTTTTGAGGTGGTTACTCTTGCTGGTTTTTTTCCCAGTTTACCCGAGCAAGTCCTTGCGAGTTACTTTCAAAGCTTAAGTGTCAAGTTGCCTTTTGTAGCCTTCCTTTTTTTATGAGTATTTAGGCTATGACATATATTATCCTAATTAGGAATGAATTAGAAACTCCTTTCCATATGACAATGTAATGTACTTTTTCAAATACTCATGACACATGTTTTGGGTTTTTTAATGTGTTTTCCCTAACAAAGACTTTGCAAGATTTACCTTGTCTTTTCAAAAATCCAAGACTTTTTTAATGTTATATCAAATAACAATGTTCATGTAACCCCCGTGATTTGTATTAGTCTTTGAAGAAAGGTATTTCATTACGACGCTTGGTGTAGGCGATGACCCATTTTGCATTGGGTTCAAGAAGGATCAAATACTCATTTGAAATCTTGTGTTTCAATTTTCTCAACATGAACAAAGATTCCTTAAGAGTGCCATTTACTTGTCTCTCACCTTTGTTTGATTAGAATGAACTTTTTAAGGCATGTAATAAAGGTTGGGTTTCATGGCTAATAAAAAAGAGGAATTCACAGGTTCAAATGGTGTTTAAGGGGTTTTTTTATAGGTCTAGGATCACCTTCGCTCCCTTATGTCCCTTCATCCTCATACGATATCAGAGATTTCTACTCTTAGAAGTTGAGACAGGGGATCTTCCTAGGATTTTCTTTTCACTTTAAACTTTTGATCAAATACCTAATCAACTTTTCATTCCTAAAATCCCTTTATCTGCTCAGATCAAGCCTCAAATTTAATATATTTTACGATTAGGACCCTAGTAAACAGAATATAAATTTTTAGCAAATTCCGAGTTGATTTGATATATGGACACGAAATAACCCTTTTAAAACTTGAATTTAGAACCTAGGTCCAACGATGTCTAAATAACTTGAAACTTGATATTTAGTGCGATTTCACACTAAAGAACCAGAATGTCAATTTCGAGTTAATTACAATGAGTTTTGATATGCTGCTGCGAAATAGATGTCTTAACCCAAATAATGTTTTCTGATTGCTTCCTCTTTTTTAATTCTATTTAGAACACAATAAACATAGAATAACAAGAACAAACACAAGAAAGAAAACAAGTACCTATCTGAAACAAATAGATAACAAAAACAAGAAGGATACAACCTGATTCAGGAGCCTAACTCCGATACCAACTAATGTGAACCTCTTGATCACATAGTCAAGCAACCCCCCCCCAATGAAGATGATAGAAGTTAAGAAAGCCAAAAATCAGGTTTGAGAAGTGTAACACAATGGAAACTTGTCTCAATACACTAACACTATTGGAATTGAACCGAATGACGCCACAAGATCAATTATACATTGATAAGTCAAATTTGATATTTGTCCTAGCAAATAAAACGTGTTGCATCATGCAAAATACAAGTTTATTTCATAAATCCATCACCATTGCTTTTCAGCATACAAAACACTTATATAATGCTTCAAATAACCCTAATGGATCCTCATATATGGGCTAATTTGAGATCACTTATAAAATTGACCCAATTAAGTAATAATAAACCAAAGACTGAGAAACAAATAATAGAAATCTGAAATTAAAATCCTAGATGTGCTAAAATCATATTTGCTACTCCTAAGAAGTCTTAAATAGACTAGGAAATCTGATTTGAATGTGGAATTAATTATGAAGTCTTCTTGCCTTGTTGTGCTTGGTTTCCTTGTTTTACATAGATATTTAATGAAGAAAATCTCCCTCTTTTATACCTCTCAATTTAGTTTTTGTCCTAGACTAGGAGAATTATTAATTAATCCTTCCTAGCTTAGGAAATCAAATCTGACACCCCCTTAACATCCTTTGTTGACTAGAAAACTTCCACCTTTGTTGATAAATATAGAACCTCTTGATTACTTGGTCACGCAACCCACAATAAAGATTGAGATCTAATCTTGAAAAGCCGAAATAGGTCTGATAGGAGTATGACACAATAGAAACTTACCCCACGATACCAACATTATTAGATGAAGTTGAATGATGCCACAAAGCTAGTTAATTTCAATAAGTCAGATTCAGTTCATTCAAGAATGGAAGAATCACTCTTAGATGTTAAAACTGGAAAATTCAAAAGTATTATTCATCAATGGCTGCCGAAATTTAGATTAAATAGTTCTTGAAAAATTAACTCTAATGGATTTACCCTAGTGGACTGATTTGGCCAACTCATAAAATTGACCAAAAAACCTTAAACTAAAAAGTCCATAACTTGATCTAAACAAGCCTTGAATTCTAGCTGAAAACAAAGAATTAATTAAGCCCAAACAAGCCTTGGGCTGTAGCTAACAAAATAAAATAAAGCCCCTAATATTAAATCCATGCTCTGTCATGAGCCAGATTTGGGAGTCTAACTCTGATACCAACTGATGTGAACCTCTTGATCAGATGGTCAAGCTACCCCCAATGAAAATGATAAAAGCTAAGAAAACTGAAAATCAAGTATGAGAAGTGACATAATGGAAACTTGTCTCAAGGCACCAGCACTAGCACTATTGAAATTGAATCGAATGACAATGTCAGTTATACCTTAATAAGTCAGATTTGATCTTTGTCCCAGCAAAGGTAACATGTTGCATCACGCAAAACACAAGTTTATTTCATAAATCCATGGCTGCCTGCTTTTCAGCATACAAAACACTTATATAATAGGTTATATAATAGGTTCCTTGCATGGTTTCATTCAAGTTTCATTTTCTCTATTTCAGTTTTCGGTGGTTTTTTTGGTTTTATTCTTGAAGTTTAGACATGGGAGATAGAAAAGAAAGAGGCGAATAGGGTACCAGTGCTGTCATTTCTTCTCATAATGATGTTTTTCACTCCATCAGCAACAAAGCCATTCAGAATGTAACAAGGGATGGTCAACTCTTGACTTGACACAATCTAAGAATACAACTTCAGGAGATATTGAATGGCCAAGATTCTAAACTTTCTTAGTATTCTGATGAGATCAAAGCTGCTACTAAAGGTCACGTTCATTTACTTAGATTTGGAAGTCTTGCTGAACTAGATGAAAGCAGAGGAATCAAAATGCCTCTAGAGAAAGATGGGGCAGGACATAGGCAAACAATTAATGTTAGTTTGGTCAAAGATAAGAAAGCTTCAGAACATCATATGGTTAAGCAAGTATTCCACTCCACCTTTATAGCTAAGACAGGAAATATGAAAGTTGTCTTCATATAGTTAGAGTTGTCTCGCTCATATATTGAAATGGAAGATATGGCAAATCCTTTGCAAAGTGTGTCCTTCGGACTTATTAGCCCTCTACAGCAAACCAACGGCTATAAGTTAAACTTCTTAAACGTTGTTAGAGGTAAGGTAAACTTGGACGTGAAAGCTGGCCATACTACAAACTAAAATTTGTTTTTTTTACCTCCCTCAATGGACTCTAAACGGGTGAAAGTTAGTCCTCCAGTTGAAATCTTCGAAGAAGGTTGTACTCTCTGGCAATCCACCATTGTTGGACACTTTGTAGATCAGAAACTTCCATTCTAAGGGGTTAAATCTATAGTTATTAGAATTTGGGGATCACTTGGATTATTAGAAGTGTTGTCATTAGATAATGGTTTCTTTCTCTTCTCCTTTGATTCGGTTGATCATGCTACTACTATCCTGGATCGTGCCCTATGGCACATGGCCAATAAACATTTGGTCCTTAGATGATGGACACCAAATGTGCAATTCTCCAACGATTAGTCGTCCAATATTCTTGTTTGGATTAAACTTCATCATGTTCTGTTGGAATATTGGACTAACAAGGGGCTGAATTATGTTGCTAGTGCTCTAGGGGTTCCTTTACATGCTGATGCTACTACCCTAATGTGTAAACGCCTAACTTATACAAGAGTTTGTGTTGAAATTGATGCTTCTAAGCTGCTGGTTAAGGATTTTGATCTACAATGCCCCAATGGAATGATAATTACTATTTCAATTGTGTATGAATGGCTTCCTTCTAGGTGCAGTTCTTGCAATGTATTCGATCATAACTTAGCTACATGTCCGGCTAATCATAATGATAAGGCTCCAATGATGGAAGAGGCTAAGATGAAGAAGGTGGTTGATGGGACTACCTCAGATTATAACTTGCATAATAAATTTCAATGGTAGGAGGCTGGAAAGAGAAAGAAAGACAATCAAAGACTATGCCTGGTTGCTCTAGTACAGGTGAAGAGACACAATTATTGAACGAAGAGAATCAGGTTATAAATTGCATCACGAATTGTCTAAGCAGAGAAACGGTGAACATCCAGAGGAGTATATGTGATACTTTGCCACAAAGAAATGTTAATCCAACAATTTGCATGAGTATAAGTGTTTTACCTTGCGAAGGTTCTTTGGCTAATTATGAGGAGTGTATAGAAGCAGAAGTTGATGATGTTATAGTGGAGAATGCTTTTGATGGTTATTGTCCTAAATCTCTAATATCAATAAGCCCATCCCATCAATTCCTTTGGTTTTCAACCAGCACCGATAATTGATACGATCTGGGTAATGAAAAAACAATTAGATTCGGATTCTGACGTAAAATACAAAACTATCCAGTTTTACAACAACAGTTATAATTCTCAATCCGACTATTGGATCGGGCTGAACGTTTATGTGGAATCTCCTAACATGCTGTCCTACCTTGGCGTAAATTTCAAGTCAATAGGAGTTTGGAAAGGCACCACAATACTGGTCAACAAAGGCTGTATGAATTTTGTTATTTACTTCCTTTTGACTTGTGGACTTCCTATTTGGCTAGGATTCTTTTTCTAAAAGGATGTGGCAGCTTGTTTTGGGATTTTCCTAGTTCTTCAAAGATCTTTAATGGACTGCAATATAGTTTCCAAGTGTGGTAAGGATTCATAAATGTTTCAGAATCATTTTCTTACAAGGATTCCCTATTCATCCTAACTACAACAAGGAAAGAAGACTTCAGAATAAATTCTACCTTCAAATCAGATTTTCTAGTCTATTTGGGACTTCTTAATGGTGACAAATCTGATTCTAGCATATTTAGGATAGTAATTTTTGGATTTTTATTATTTTCTTCTTAATCTTTAGTTCATTATTACTAACTTGGGTGAATTGTAAGTGAGCCTCATATAATAAGTCCACCTATAGGGGGTCCATTAGAGTTTATTTAAGTCTAGAGTTAGTATAAATAAAGGCATAACCAGACAAGTAAGTTAGACAATTCAGATTAATAAAACTTCTTGTTTGCCGCACTTTGTGTGTGTGTGTGTGTGTGTGTGTTAGTGAGATAATCTCCCTTCCATGGTTGTCTAAAGAACTGAAAACGACTTATCGAAGAACAACTGGCTTCGTGGCGTCATCCTAATACTTCTCGTTCGCGAATCAATATTCGTTGGGTGGGGGTTTTCCGTTTCCAATAGTGCTGGTGCCTAGATACAAGTTATCTTTGTGTCACACTCCTATCAAACCTGATTTACCTGGCTTTCCAAGAATTGGTATCTTTGTGTGTAGGTTACGTGATCACGAGGTTCACATCATTTGATATCAGAGTTTGGCTCCATTAATCAAGTTATATCCTTCTGAAATTTTTGTTTCCTGTTGATTCCGCAAAAATTCCTTAGTATTCAATTTCTTCTTCTCCTTGAATTTGCGGCATATAAAAAAAATTATTATTTCATTCTGTTATTGTTCAAAATATATCAGTAGCATGAAAAAAAGAGAAAAACAAATCAGTCAAAAAAATGTTTATTGGTTTTTGCTGCAGAAAACTAAACAAAGGAATATTAGATCAAAACAACTCGCAATTAGCTCAAAGTTGATACTACGATTACTGGGGTCCTCATCGCTCCACATTTTAATTTGGGATTCAATTGCATATCGCTTGCTTTGGTTTTCAATTTCAGGTCTAATCAGGTCTGATTCATAACGTTTTTGCGTCAGTATATCAAACCTTATCGTAAATTGCTCAAATTTAAATTCTATCTATTTGGGTTGAAATCCCACTATAACTAAAATTTTAGCTCAATTGGACATCATTTACTATAGGTTCCAGATTCAGACTTAACTCTTCGTAAACGGGGCTATTTTGCGTCCACTTTTGAAATTCGCTTTGTTTCTGTTGTTTTCATTTCTTAGAGTATATTTTCAACATATCTAACATATTTGGGTGTTGTTTCATCCTTTTGCATATTCCGTTTCTGTTTTTATTCGAGTCTTCAGTTTCGTTCATATTTTGGATAGACTCACTTGCTACTCGCGAGACTATCATCACAGTTTTGTTTTGCTTGTTTTCTGGTTTTTATTGCTTCTTGAGTCATGTTTACACATTTGGATTATGCTGCTAAGTTGGTTTTATTTGGTGTTGGTTTCAGTTCCGCAAGGGTGAGACGAGAGGTGTGAGTATGTGAGGATATTAAGAGTGTTTGAGCAAAACATGAGCGACGTGAGGATTTTGTTTTTTACCACTAACCAATTTTTACAAGTACTATCATAAAATAATTGTCAAGGTTAGAGGATCTATTAATGGTATTTCAAACAAGTATAGTATAAACTCTTTTTATTACTCAACTAGAAATCACACACAAAGAAGGTT
>Ga0307508_10004887_pt1 | contig 12895 bp, 4 predicted proteins | sample 9_EM_MG_FD_203089 | JGI IMG/M metagenome (GOLD analysis project Ga0307508, IMG submission 203089) | Populus trichocarpa ectomycorrhiza microbial communities from riparian zone in the Pacific Northwest, United States - 9_EM | ecosystem: Host-associated > Plants > Roots > Unclassified | place... | reverse complement strand
AAAAAAAAACAAAAAAACCCAAGAAATCCAAATGATGGGGAGCATGCCCAAGTGAAAGAAAAAATGACCAAGTCAAGGTCAAAATAGATTAAGGTTGCCCTGCCAAAGCAATAAAAAAGGGTGAATCATGGAAACACGATGAAAGAAAAGAAAGACACAATGACAGTAATCCTAAGTCTTTAGAAACTCAAACACCTTTAGGGCCTATAAATATCATTTTCTTTCATAATGAAGAGCCAAAATCCACATTACATGCTTGATAAAGTCCTTTTTAATCAATAGCAAGCAATCTATATTGGTAAGTAATGCTCTCCCGTGCCAAATGAGTTCTTCAAAAGAATATGGTTATGTTTCATTATTCATACAATGAAATGAATGCTTCAAAGATTTTCTATTCTCTGAAACTCTTAAGTTGAAACTCGAGCCTTTTGACCAACAAATCATGAAAACATAAGGTAACCTCACATTTCTACTAAGAGAAAAACTTGAAAAAAATCTAAAATTCAGCCTTCATGAAACCCTGTCCATGAGATTTGCTTGAATTTTTCGAAACAAATTTGTTTTAAACTTGCATCGAAATGGTTTTTTGCATTTGGAGATAATTTTGAAATTTTAAAGATTTTTCTATGATATCGATGTTTTGCAAGAACCAAACATCTTCTGAATAATATCATCCTTGAGAAAGACCAAGCAAACAAAAGAAGATAAAATACATGGGGCATGATTAGGCTGGAGCAATTTAAGAAACCCAATAAGTTTGGCTAATAATTCATTTTTGAAGAAGAAAAAAATGGGAAGCAGGTTGTTTAAATCCTCCAATGTCTTATGAGAACTTTAGATATAACCAGGAAAGCTATTATAGAGCAGGTATAATGAATACTTAGTGGTGGTATTGACACCCTAACGGTGATACTCATATGATTATAATGATAAGTAGGGGAGCCTTGATCAATGAGACAAAGGTGACCAGATAATAGGATAGGAAAAGATCATCAGAGCTCATCAAATGAGCGTCCCTTTCCCATAGATCAAACTCTACAAGTTATAGCTTGAGTAGACCAAACCAGAGGAGCCATGAAAACTTGCTACAAAGATTGAAGCTTTGAGAAAAAAAGTCCATTAAGAAAAAGGGACCTATGTTTATCAGGTAAAAATACATTCATATTAACCCCAAAGCAATGCATTTTGATCCGTACAGTGAGTTTAAAGAAAGAATTCTTGATGGATTCAAATATTTTCCAGCAAAGAAAACTATCGAAGGTTTAATTCATGCTCATAAAAGGGTAAAGAAAGTCTAATTTTCAAAATATGAGATCATAAGATATTTTGAGATTATGTGAACTCAACTTTGAAGCATATCTTTTTTAGTGCTCTTTATGCCACTCACTTTTAGACAACATCTTTGATTTTATCATCTTTCAAGTGCGTAAAAGAATAAAAGATTCGAAGGTTATATAAAAAAATTAAATGACACCTAAATATATAAATTATAATGTTATTATACAGTTATAATTGAAAAATAACAACAGCAAAACAAGTTTGAATTACTGAAGCGAATTAGACCCATTACGACAATTTCAAATTTCAAATTTAGTTCCTATAACAAACAAACTAAAAATAACCTCAAATTTCATATGGGGTGCGATTAGAACCTTAAAACCCAATGTATAAAATTTTAGAATTTTCTGAATTTAGTTGTCCCAAGATTCCCTTTTGATACGAATTTGACCCGTTACGATAAGTTTTAATCCTGACCTGGGTTGCTATAGAAAATGATCTCTAAATGAGCTCAAGTTTTATATGGCATGCAATTAGGACTCCTAGAACCATTGTCTAAAATATGAGAATTTTATGAATTGGTTTGTTCCAAATTCACCCTTGTTTGTGTTTTGTGGTAAATTTGACAAAAATGACTTTTGGATGTCTTTTTTCTTTTCTTTTTTTGGACTCTTTATGCTACTGATATATTCTAATACAACAACAAACTAAAATAACATCTTTTTTAAAAAAAGAAACCCAAGATGCAAACTACCAAGCTCTAGACACGAAATAATCGAAAGCTGAATCAAAGACAATTAAACCTAAGGAAGCCGAAACTAATAAGAAGAAAATAAAGAATATAACCTGATTTTTGGATCCTAACTCTGATACCAACTGATATGAACATCTTGATCACACGGTCAAGCAACCCTTAACAAAGTAGATAACAACCTGGAAAACCGAAAATCAAGTTTGATAGAACCTTGACCCAAAGGTAACCCTGTACCTAAGAACCAAATGTATTGGAAAAAGACTTAGACCTAGATTTAACCATGTATCTAAGAACCCTAAGTATGCAAATGATGTCATGAAACCAGTTAATCTTTGATAAGTGAGTGTACGATCTTTGTCCATACAAAGAAAAGTTGTTTTGCCACAAGCAAACAAAAAAAAAACTCATATTTATTCTCCAACTTGCTACTGAAATTTACAGATAAAAAACATAATATATTATCCTATAACCCTTATGGATCTCTTTTTGGTTGCAAGCTAATAGACCTAAACTAGTAATCAACTAGCGTAAGTCCAATAATGAAATAAACCTTTAAACAATGTCTAATGGGACAGAACAAACCTAAATTAACAATAATTATTCAGTATTAAATAAATAAAATAGGATAATAAAAACAAAGACTTCATGCCAAAATTCCTCCATGTAGCCCGAATCTCCAATTTTCGCATATTCTTGATTTTTCAATCTGACTTCAAACACATCATTCTCTCTTGTCTTGATGAATTAATATGCCTACAATATATGGTTAGAAATCTTATGATGTCTAGTTTCTAGAAAATCTTGCATTGCAGAAAACATCCACTTGTAGCTCTTGTTATGTCCCAAACATTACACAAAGGTGTATTTTAGCAAATTTGACAAGATTTGTCTATTAACTTCGACCCTTTGAAATAATATGTTCCCGAACTCCATTTGACCTAAAACTTCAAAAATTGATATTTCCATGTGTCTAGTATCTCCCTGTTAAATATCAACTTGTTTTGACATACGGTTTGAGAGATATGTCTAATCTAACAAAATTGATTAACAAACATTTTAAGGCTACATTCGGACTTGACTTAGTTCGTATCAGTTCAAGGACTGAAACCAATCAAATTCAAGGGTCAATTTGAAAGAAATTAAAATTTTGATGGTTGATAGAGGTCAATTTGAACAATTTAGAAACCAAGAACCAATTTGAAAACGGCGCTCAAATCAGAGGTATCAAATCAAATTTTTTAGGGGTGCGATTGAAAATATTAAGAAGTTTCAGTGTAAATTATGAATGCTTATGCCAGAATTGAAACAACTGGGGCCAAATTGAAGCTTGCAAAAACCCTAATTAGAAAAACATAATTTCTAGGGTTTAATTGGAACGACAGGTCACTCATTTTTAATGAAGAAAATGAGTGACATGTCGTCTAGTCTTTGTTTATCTTCTTTTTTCAGTTGAAAAGGCCGACCAGGTTGCCATCTTCAAACAAATGAACATGCCATCTCTAACCACCTCGTAGACTCAAATCACCACTAATGGACTGATAAACACCTTTTCTATAAGGATTAACTATCTTCATCACACATTTATACATATTTTGGCTCAATGAACTCAACAATATCTTGTCTCTAATCAGCTTCCCCTGTATTTGATAGTTTTAAACTGATCGAGAACTCACTTTCCAATCAAACAATGTGAAGTTCTAGACCTCCAAATCAGTAGAGATTTGATCCTCATGGTAGATATGCATTCCCTCTACAAGGATTATCTACTCTTATCCCACATTTACATCTAGTTAGTCATGATAATCTCTCCAACGTAGCTTATTCGGTTAGCCATCATTGAAGAAGAAAACCACCATTTTTGTTCAATCTTCATGGCTACCTTCTCTAGATAGGTTTGAGCTCATAAAATGATAAAAAGGAACCAGGATGCACCTTTCTATGGAGGTTAAATGAGAGAATGAGCAAGAACATTCTCTAACAAACTCTTGACAAAACCACCATGGTTTTGACTTTTTTTGTTTTGCTTATAATAGGTTGTTCTTGAGCACATCACTAGAGGGAAAAGAAACTACAGAGAAAAAATCACAGAAAAGAATAAGAGAGAAAATTTAAAAAAAAATTCAATAGAACACTTAGAATAAATAGGAAAGAAAAGTACCAAAGATTTTTATTAAAAAAAAAAGAATGAGGGTGTCCTTTTGATATTGAGAAGAAGCTAGAAATCACGAGGAAAGAACCAAAGAATCCAGAGAAAGAATCAATTTTTTCATTGCTTGGTAAGCTTCTGAACTTTGATGAGGGGGTGAAGCTCAATGAGCACACCCCCTCCCTCCTTATTTTTATCTTTATATTATTGTTTGTGATGTTTGTGATGTATCATTTGAAGTCATTTATTACTTTGAAAGCCATGATTATTGTTTTGGAAAGTTTAAACATGCTATGAATATAGCTTTTATGTGCTCAAGTTTTGTTTATTACTTTGTTTTGATGTGTTAGAATATGATTATGAAATGACAAATGTTATTATAGAATGTTGTTTTTGCAAGTTTTGATGATAGGCTAACTTTGTTTGAAGTTGTGACAACATGTTAGGTTTTGAATTTTTTTCTGTGGTTTAGTTTATTGTAGTTTGGTTTGTTGTTTTTGCTGAAGTTATAAGCATGTTGTTTAAGCTTCAAGACTTTGTTTATAATCAATGGAACATTGTTTATACATAGGGAGAGGTTTATTCTGCTTGATGTCTTTGGTTTTTGCTTACTGTTTTTTCCTATAATCTTTTGTTTACTATTGTTTTAATGGTTTCGGCATTTCATAGTAAACATGTTTAAGTTATGATAGCTAGGTTGAGGCCATTTTCTAGGCTTTTAATGTTTTTTTCTTGGTTGGCAGCTTGTTCTTCTTCTCCTGGGCATTTCTAGGTTTTCTAGGAAGTGTTATTGGGAAGAACATTGTCTTGGCTCCATGATTTAGATCATTTTTTGTCCTTTTGTTTGCACTAGCATCTTCACATGACACCATTAGCCAATAATCTAAGGATCTTTTGCATTTATAACTTGTTTTAAAAGTGTTTTAATCTTAGGGTTTTGGTTTTTGAACCGAAATTTTCTCTGACCAAATCATGATGATTCAATGATAAATGAAGTGAGTAGATGGTAATGTTTTGATCCTTTCATGATTTCCAATCTCCCTATATCTCTTGATTTGTTATATTTGGTTATAAATCGAACAAACCTTTCTGGTTTCTTGTTATGACGTTTTGATGCAACCATATTATTTGATAGTTTTACCCATATTTACATAGTATTTTGTTCATGTTTTTATATAAAATGTCTTGATATTCTTTTTTTTTTTAATGTTTTTAAGGTTTTGGATGTAAGATTTGAAAAGGAGTAATTTGAAGATAAAATTCAGACCATGTTCCAACCTGTGTTGAATATTGGCATATTTGACCTACATCGATGTTTTACATAAAACTTGAGTTGTAGAGGTCAAAATGAAATGATTTCAGTGGCATTAGAAACCTAACACTCTAATCTTTCTATACATGTATGGCAAGAAAATAAGAAGAAATAGCATGGAAATCGAAGCCTTCAAAGACAAGTCTCGTATTCTACTAGTTTTGATCTTCAACCATTCCAACTTGATTATCTTGAGTTAAAGAAGTTCATTTGAAGCAAACTTAATTGCGTTAGATTCCTGACTCAAAAACCTATCAAACTACAAAATTTTAGCAGAAAAGGAGCTCATATGAGAGAGATATGAGTTTTCTAAGACAACCCATAAATTCTGCCACCATATAGGTTTTGTGAACAAACAAGTCAACTTTCTTCCTAAGCATCCAAATTGACATGACAATTATTTCTTCGTATGGAAAAAGGTCTTTATTTGGGAAAATTAACTTCACTAAGTCCAAAATCAAAGTTTGAAGATTTTATTTAAGACTATTTTTCATTCTTTATAGGAAAGTAGTTATTATACTACTTGAATATAGATTGTCTACTTTGGAAAGGACTCCTATTTTTTTTTTAGGATACAAAAGAACTAGTAGTAGTGTGGGGAATAAGGTTTTCTATCTGATAAAAAGGAAAGAGAGAAAGAAAAAAAGGTGGTGGCCTGAAAAACAAAGAAACTCTAACCTTTGTTCCTATACCTGAAATTATGTTTTCATTTTTTCTCTTCCTTAGTTTTTCGATAGTCATGCAAGGCTAAGTTATTTTTCTTAGTTGAAATTATAGAGAAGCCTTCAAATTTCAAAAAACTGTAAGATCTATTTTATATTTTCTCTTCAGTTTATATGATGAATATAAATGTTTTCCTATGCTTATTTGTTATGATTGTTTAGTTTGATTGTTAGAGTGGACTCTAAGTTATTATTCTAACTAGTCAATTGCTAAATTTGCTATCAAAACCAAAGTTATGATATTTAACTTGTGAAGCGACTAAGTTTAATAATTATGGCGGATCTATATTGTTAATTTTAGGGAAAACATTCAATTAAATTGAATATAGACTGCAAACAGTTAAGTTGTTTTGATTTATCAACCTATCTAGTTTTTAAGGATGTCATTAAATTAAATTACTAGTATGGATATTATGGTTGTTTAATAGTTAGGGTTAGTTATACTTCAGATTGATTAACTGACTAGTATTAAAAAAAGATAAATATTAAGAATATAAATTGACGTTTCATTTCAATCATCAGTTTTGATTTTTATCGGTGGATGTTTATTTGAGACCAAGGTTTTTCTCTTAATAAATTTTAGTTTATTTAATTCAGTTTGATTACTTTATTTTGTTTACCCTAACATACTTTAGATAACCTCAAACCCCTTAACATTGAATCATTTAGCATAAAGATCTAAACTATATCTTCCTCATGGGATCGACCCCTTGCTTACTTTATACTATCTTATTTGTTTAAGTTAGGGTTATTAATTTGTGTGATCATGACATCGCAACACATTTTTCATGTTCTTCATCAAATTCAAATAAAAAAATCTTGTTTGATCTTTATTTGTTTTGTTATTGTTTTGAGTTATGTTTATGAGCTTGGGTTTCAAGTCAGACCTAATCTAGATTATCTACCTTTGTAGATATTTATTGTAAATATTGAAACAATTCCCATCTTGTTTTCTATTAAGCTTATTGTTGTTGTTGTTGTTGTTCCTCTTGTTGATTTTCTCATGCTTGTCATCATTTGCTTTTTATAAGGTTATCTTGATCTTATGACTCGAAACATATGTTTTGCAGGTTAACTCAAGCAGATTTAGTTTGTTTTATTGTGTCATGTTCTTAGATATTTTTATTTTTTTTACTTTTAACCTTCAATAATGAATTTATTGAAAATTAGGTTTCACAAGTTTTTTTATTTGCTTTATATGGGGTTATGGCAGTCTCATTATCTTGGTAAGTTATTTCTTTCCTACTTTCTATAATTTAGATCACGAGTTTGACAGGTTAACGCAGGTCAATTGTTTTTGCTATTTTTTAATTAATTTTTTTCTTCAACATTGAGATGATTGAAAATTGAGTTTTATAATTTTTTTATTTGTTTTATATGGGGTTATCATGATCTTATGATCCAGGTCAGGATTTGACAAGTTAACCTAGGTTTGCTAGGACCGATTTAATATGTTGTTGTTTTCATATTATTTTTAAAAAAAGTTGTCTCGAATTTTTGTGAATCAAACTATATTTTTACCAATCATTCGGGTTGCTTTTAGACCCATCAAGCCAATCAAGTCATATCAGGTTAACCTCCATATATTTTATTTTATTTTTACTAGCAAAATGTTAACAATTCCCAGATGTGTTTTTTTTTTTGTATGTTCAAAAAAACTTCGATTAAACTCGCAGCGTAACATGAGCCAATGATCTAATATTAACTAATATACTAGAATAATTTTTTTCAATGTCATTCATAAACTATTTTTTTCAATTGAATCTTTTGATAACAAATTCAATAAGTTATGGTTTAAAGCGGTTGGTTGTATTCTAGCAATAAATAAAAACTAATCTTAGTATCAACAAGTTTTATTCTATAAGATGAGTTCCATTGAGGTGTTTTTTAACCTTTAACTTGTTGAATAAAGTTCATCATGGTTGAGAGAGATTTTTTTTTTCTAGTTTGATTTTGCATATTTGGATCAATTTTGTTGTGTTTTGAGTTAATAAACTTGTTTATTAGCACTATAAAAAAATTTATTAGGTGTTTCTAGGTAGAAATAGATTGAAAAACATATTTTTTGATAAAAAAAACCAGTCTTATTTTCTAATCATCTCTCAATTAGTCAAAAATTGGATTTGAGATGTCGCATCATATGCTTTTATTTTTTATTTTTAAATAAGGGCTAGGTGACAGCTAAAGAAAAAAAAATAAAACAACCCAAACGTGTGGCCTTGGCTTCTAGGCCAGGCATGCCTAGTCTCCTATGTTGGCTAGGAGTGGCTAGGAGTGCGAGCCTAGCTTGCAAGGCCAATGGCATCTAGACTCTTTTGTTTGTGTTTTTTAATTTTGATTTAATACCCTCCCTCTTTTTTATTTATGTTTTTCTTTACATGAATTTTTTATGTAAATTTTAATTCATACTCCTTCTCTTGTGTTTTTTAAATTATTTAGTTCATTTTTTTTAAATAATACTTATTTTTAAAAACATTAACTTTATAATACTTCAAAGAATTATATTTGCATTTTGCATGATGTATTTGTAATTTCAAAACAAGCTGAAAATGAAATTTTGGGTTTCTAAACTTGGAAGTGACCAAAATACATTATAGAGAATGAACAAGCGATGCTCCTTCCAAAAAAAAAAAAAAACAGCTTAGATGCGTCTAGGATTAATTTAGGTTGTCGGCGAGGCGCGCGCGCCTAACTTGCTAGGCTCCTTCAATCACCTTGATTCATCTTTTGTTTTTTCTTTTTTTTTTTTTAATCTTAATTGATACCTTCCATTGTTTATTTATTTTTTCCTTTGCAATAGATTTTTTATTTAAATTTTAATTAATACTCTTTCTTCTATTATTTTTTTAATTGTTTAATTCACAGTAGTTATTTTTTTATTATATAATATTTTAAAGAGATTAATGTAATTTATTTTTAATTTTTTTCTTTTTATATTTATAAAAATAATTTGTATTTGTATGATGTATTTATAAAATTAAAATTCATTTGTTCTTGGAAAAAAAAAATAACCCCAAAGATAAAATAAATAAAAAAATCAATGTTAAATCCTTTCTTACGCATCTGTCTTTTTGTTAGGAGAAAAATTAGTTTTTCATTAATAACTCTTTTTTGGTGTATATGTATATGTATATGTATATGTATATGTATATGTATGTATGTATGTATGTGTGTATTTTAATTAAAAATCCCCATATTTAAAAATGCATCCACAACTTTAATTTATTTATTTTTATTATGTTTAAAATAACCTTAGAATTAGATCCACATGCAACGCAGCATAGGTGACAAGACTATTGTAATAATCAAAGCCAATATTTTAGGTATAAAAGCTTAAGTTGAATTCATAATAATAATAATAATAATAATAATAATAATAATAATAATAATATATAGCATCTTTTGCAAAATATAAAATAATAAAACCCTAGACTTATTGGGAATGTTGACAGCTGGTTGTCTTCGAACACTGTAATGATATTTGTGTAAGAAAGAACAGATATATGAGAAGGTTTACTTAAGGAATGAAGGAGACGTCTTAACAAAAATTTATTTAGAAAGGCAGCAAAAAATGTTGAAGCCTCTCAAGTTTAATATGTTTCATCGGATGCAGCAACTACTTGCCAAGTATATCCTTCTTGCTAAAAGGATCCTTTTTAACCTTCAATGGATGCATAGGGTCATCAAATAATAATATAAAAAAGGTTAAAGTTACCATCTGAGTTATGCATTCATGATTTTTCAAGAAATAGGTCTCTTGGAATGAAAATTTATTCGAAATGGTATTCATTAAGTTAGCATAATGTTTTTAGTGAACTTGGATTTTAATAGTTAGATCAATGTGTCTTTTAGTTTTTAGCAATTAATATAGGTCTAACGTGATATTTTTAACCTTAAAATAAGTTCAATAATAAATTGACAAATTTTCCTAAGTACAATAGTTTCATCTTGCTTTGCAAAAATTTATTGAATTGTGAGACAATTGATTCCAGGAGCAACACTAACTCAACGATCATCCATCAACAATAATTTGTGAATAAATTTAAAAAATAATTCGACAGTTAATGGCATGCATGAAATGAATTTAGAAAAAACACATTGCTAAGATAACAATTCATTTGTAATGATGCAATAAAGGTGATTTTTATTTTTTTTTAAGCATAATCAACTCATTACTCGAATCTATATAACCAATGTATACTTTAGGATTTTTAATCTCCTTGGAAAACTAGTGGCGACTCCAATAAATATATTTTTTTAAAAATCCAACAACGACCATTTCAGAGATCCACCTGCATCACGTGTAGCAATAAAGTTAAATTATTTAATTTATCTAATTCTATTTTAATTGAAATTGATATTTATATTTGAACTACCTTATTAGAAACATAATAAGTCAAACGCATTAAGAATCATTGTTGAGAAATTAAACTGAAATGATTAATCAAGTATGACTTAATTAAATAAGTTTTAAATACTAGAGTGTATCAAATACATGAAATTTACAATTTTAAACTTAGAAAAATCAAATAAAAAAATTGAGTTTTTTTATATAAAATGAGAGCTCCATTAATGGTTATTTTGTTGAGTTACTCAAAGTGTCTTAAATCCAACATATTAAATACTATAAAAATTGAGTTTTATTTAACTAAACTTATGTGATTTAGATAAGACACTCATGATTATATAAACTAGAAGTAGTAATTAGGCAAAACATATATAATATATTTAGACAAATTATTGTTACCTAGCTAATCTAAAAATCAGATAGAAATGTGATTGATAATATATGTTATGTATTTATTTTAATTTTTTAAAAGAAAATTATCATGGAGAAAAATCTTTATTCAGATGTGTGATTTAAAATTTAAACAATTTTGTTAAAAAAAATATGACTTAATAAATAATCTATAAAGATACTGAAATAGAAAAAAAAAATGTATCTAAAATATATTTCAAATATAACGTGGATATGAAAATATATTGGGAGGGTAAATTAGTTATTTTAACATATGTTTTGTCATGTTTCACAAAACTAAACAAATATAGGGATAAAATCAAACCAAATATAAATCAGTCTTGTTTGTGATGTCCAGTCTCTGTACCAAAGCTAATCCCTGGCCAAATGTGGGGAGAAATTTGAAGGGAGGGTGTGGAGAGTGATAAGACCTCGCCCAGTGCAGACTCCAAATCGGCCCAGTTTTAGCATCACATTTGCTCAATGCTTCCTTCTCAATGGACAACTTGAGAGTTGAATACTTATCTCTTTTGAGGGAAAGCTTGAAAATGTATCTAAACTAGAATAATTCTTCGCAAATCTTTATCCCAGGCAGCAAAGTCAAAACCAAATATATATATAAAAAAAAGGTTTCCTCTTCTACAGTCAAGATTTCAACATTCAAAGCTAACTTTTAACTTTTAATGATTATTGGCCCAAGTTGACATGGGAGTGCACGGGAGCCGTTCTTAACAACAGCTCAGTTTTCATACCTTTTTATATCCATTTCTATACATTAATTATTACACAACAGCTCAGTAAAAAGATTTAAATTTTTTTTATTTAAAATTAATTTTTTCTAATATTTTCAGATTTTTTTAATATGTTAATATTAAAATTATTTTTTTAAAATAAAAAAAATATTATTTTAATATATTTTCAAATAAAATATATTTCAAATTTTTAATATGAAAACCGTAAAATAAATAGCCTTACTAATGCAACCAACGGCGTGCATTTTGTTTTTTCATGAGTTATGTAATTACATATTAGCAATTTAATTTTAGAAATACATATTGGAAAGTTTGTTAAGGAACAATTAGTTAGCACACTACGTACCTTAACGAAGTCTTGAAATATTAGTTTTCCAAAGAAAAAGAAACAATCTTGAATTATAATTAAAACCTACTAAATCCAATTGGGGTCTCACATAAATTCTCTTAAAATGCTTTCTTTTAGCTTCAATATTTGTGTATCATGTAATTCTTTTGTGAAACATGTATCAATACACCTCATTGTGTTAATTTCTAAGAACATGCACGAATGTGATGATAATGACATAGAAATTCCTTCCTTCTGAAGTGTGATTGAAAATGATAGTCACAAACTTTGAAATATTCGCACATATATGTTAAACGAAATTATTGCCAAATTGTCTAAAGTAGACCATAATTCAGAGAATTTAAAACCACTCGTTTTTCTTTCTTTTTTTTCAAGAAGGAAAAATAAAATCAGAGCTGGCGTTGTTTTTGCTTTATCTATTTGGAAATGTGGTTGTGATTAATTTTTAAAATATTTTTGATATAGAAATATATCAAAAAAATATTTTTTTTATTTTTAAAAAATTATTTTTAATATTAGCACATCAAAATTATCTAAAAATATCAAAAATTTATTAATTTGAAGTAAAAAAATTAAAAAAAATTCAAATTTTTTTAAAAAAATTTTGAAATATTAAAACAAACATATTCGAAATTAAGAATTTAATGTTAGTTTAGAGCGGAAAGAAAATCATGCATACAGGACATGCATTTGCAATGATGGAAAGAAAACAAAGGAGGGGATGTATTTGAAGATTGAGAAATAAAAAATATTTTTGGTATTCTGGTGTTAAAATTTATTTTTAAAAAAATATAAAAAATAATTATTTTAAAATAAAAAATATTTTTAAAAATAATTATTATTA
>Ga0307508_10004886_pt1 | contig 12896 bp, 13 predicted proteins | sample 9_EM_MG_FD_203089 | JGI IMG/M metagenome (GOLD analysis project Ga0307508, IMG submission 203089) | Populus trichocarpa ectomycorrhiza microbial communities from riparian zone in the Pacific Northwest, United States - 9_EM | ecosystem: Host-associated > Plants > Roots > Unclassified | place... | reverse complement strand
CTTTCTTCAATTGAATTCCCTAACGATTTCCTGTACCAGGAAAGAAAGGTTCGTTATATGGATAACAAAGGAACCGCCAAATTGACGAAACCTTACAACTTCCATTTTGCACCCATTTCTTGTTAAGCTCTCTTTCTCATCAGCATCAGCATCAGCATCATCATCTTCTTCTTCTTCTCTTCTTCTTCTTTGTATCTGCACCAAAACAGAAGACCAAAAGCTCGAGAGAATGTTTAGCTGTTGTTGTTGCTGTTGTTGTTGGGTTAGGTGGCAAGTAGTTGTTGCAGATATGAATCTTTCTTTACAAGGTAATCAGTTTGGAAAGTGTTGCTGAGTTTTCAACTCTTATATCTCACTCATCTATGGATATATACAATATATTATAAATCACTATCACCTACTCCTTAGCTTCACTCTTAATTTATTTTTGGATGTTCTTGCTTCATCGATCACAAATTTCCTAATTCACGGTTTCAATGTGTGACCGAACTTGAACTTTTTTTTTTTATTTGATCGAATGCGTTGGTGGGTCATTGTTTGAAGAGAGAGACGCAGGCGTGAGGGTTTCTTGTAGTTTTCGTCTTGAAAGTAATCTAAATTCTCAACGTTGATATTGATGTTAAAATAGGTTGCTCGAGTTTCTTAGTCGTGTTGTATTAGAGACTCTGGTGACATTTTGTAATTAGTCTGACTACTTAATTAAGCTTTATTGAGATTTGAGAGAGGTAATGCTATACTGGGGAAGCAAGGATCCCCTAGAAGTCCTCGTCCTGATGTTGTGAAAATGAAAGATTATCAGACCAGAAGTTCAGAATGTTTGCCTGGTATTGATCCTATCCTTGGGAGGAGATTGTCGGGAGGGGATAATAATTGGAAAACTAAAGTTGCATTGCTTCATGATTTGAAAAACGAGCATGGAAATCTTGGTTCTTGTAAGGCAGTTTATGTTGGGAAAAGGCACTTGTGGTTCCGTAAGCATGTTAAGTCAATTGCTCTTATGTTTGCATTGATGGGGTCTCTTTTCTTGCTTGATTCTTTCACGGTGTCACTTTTTGATTCGATAAGTCTGCAAAATAGTTCACCCCCAATGACATCAAGCGGTGTTAAGGTACGATGCTGCTTGTTTATAGCACTGACATAACTTTCGGATTTGCATCTTGACAGTGTTGGAAACTGTTCTTAGGAGTTGTGTTCATCATCTACAGCAGTAGATGACAACAACAACAACTGCGTTTTCGAATTAACTATTCACTTCTCTTTCTGTGGTCTATACAATTTACTTATCATTCACATTCTACAGCATACAATTATGCATTGCATTGACATTCCAATTCTGCTATTCAGCTAACGAAGTTGGGACTAGTGGATAATGTTTTAGTCCAAATTTTGCAAATGAACTTCAGTAACATGCGACTTGTTTTTACATTTAGTCATGCAAAGAATTTTTTTTATTTTTTATGATTATATGAGCGCACCTATCTAGGGCCATGGCTTCTACCATCACATAATGGACCATGAACCCTTTTTTTTTTCTTTTTCCCATTCCGCACATTGCTTAGAAGAAAACATTTGCTAGCCTATCATTAAATCTGAAAGATTTATGAATTTAAGAATTTTTAGTTTTTCTTTTTTGTAGATCAAGTTCTCTATGTATCATATAGGATCCAGCCGAATAATTTCTTCTTTTTTTTTAGCAAAAAATATGCAAATTTCAATAAGTTAATAGGTTGGGTGTTTGAGACAGTTACTTAGTTAATTGGTAATTATTGTATCTAAAGGGGGATAGAACTGCATATGCTAATGAAGAGGAACGTTCAGTCCAGATGTATGGTCGGCTCCAAAACTTGGCTTACAGTGCTCTTGCAGAGGTTTGCTTCAAAAATTTTACATTTAACAGATTCATGTTAGATGAGTTTTTGGTATGTAATATCATGAATCTGAAACCCCTTCTCTGCTTTAGAAAGAGTTTAAGCAAGATACATCGAATTTTTGGGAGGAACCACGGAAGGCATCTTTATGGAAACCTTGTGGAGAGAGAAAAGATGCAGAAAAATTAGGTAATTTAACATCTTCTGTTTTTGCGTGTAAAAGTAATGTTTAGTGTATAATGAATCGTGATGAAAGTATAAAATCTGGGAAATTAAATGACCAGAAGTACCGTGATTAAGAAAACTATTTTGTTGAGACAGGGCAACCTGACAAAAACAATGGGTACATAATGGTCAGTGCAAATGGTGGTCTCAATCAACAAAGAGTAGCTGTAAGTGTCTAAACCTTTCAGACACATAGGTTAATGTAGTTTTTAATAATTTACTTTTTGAAGTGTCATAGAATTATATTATTGGTTGCTGTCTTATTTCGTTGGTTGATCCATCTCAATTGTTTTACAGACTCAAGTTTTATGTTCATGATGATACTACCTTACAGTAGAGTTCTGCATGGATTACATTATTTACGGCAGGATTCATAATCATTTAGCATTTGGTATTTGCTTATTAATTGCTCCCTGCTTAGATTGTTCATGATAGAATGAATAAAAAGGTTTGAGCTAGAGCTTCTCTGATCCTGGGGTTGTATTTTCATGTAAACATCACACGATCTTCCTCTCTACAATTCATTATCATCTTTGATTGACAGAATGGTGAAACAGAAAAAGGGAAACAAAGAAAAAAAAATCAGAGATCAATAGGCATATGTTAAAATGGTTTGATTAGATTTGCAAGGGAAACAAGCATTACTGAAGTTGTTAGATTCTCACCACAACGTGCCATGTTTCAGCCACTGCTATGGAGTTAATTGGCAATTTACCACCAACAACTGGAACAATTTGCATACCTACTGGGGAGAATGATTTCTAGTAGAAAAATAGGAACAATAAATACCATGTTTTCTTACATCTCTGTAGGTATGGTCTTAGGATCAATGAGAACATGGGGAAGTAAAGTGAAAGTTAAAAAGTAAGCAGATGTCTTGTATATGAGCCAAAGATGAAGATACAGTCTCTTGCATATTCCATGTACTTAGTTGCAACCTTTTCTTTCGGCAATTTCTAATGAAATCATAACTCATTGAATAGGAAATCTCATCTTCAGGTGGCTAGCTCACATTAGTTGCATCTCCACATGAAGTTAGGTTAGTATATCCAACGGATAGCTCACATTCGGTCTGCATCCACATGAAGTTTGGTTCAATGAATATGATTTTTGGGGATAAAATAAAAGGAATCTACTCAAGCATGAAAAATAAATTTGGAAGTTCCAGAAAACAGATAATACAAAAATAGCTTGGCTTTTTTATGTCTCCATTTTTTAAACAGATAAAGGTCTTTTGAATTGCAACAGCGTGGATAGGTCTTGGATTTCAGTACTCGGAAATGGAGTTATAAGTTCCTCCATGGAATTTAAATTTTTTCTCTTGGCCTTGCACATATTAGAAGAGTGGACTCGTTTTTTTTTTTTTTTTTTTTCTCCTCTCTCTACAAAGGGGATGTTCGAAATTGAGAAGAGGGGACGCTAATGCCAATTGAGCTCTAGCTTATTGGCAGAAGAGTGGAGTTAGTAGATAGCTAAAGGTTGGAATGTGTTCATGGAAGAACTGGAAGAATGACTTTGAAATTATGTGAAACCTATCTTTGTGTGTGACTATAGTTTGATAAAGTACAATGTGGGACTGATGAATTATAACAATTGTTGGAGTCATCATTGAAGAGGAAATACCTCAACAAATAGTCCGGAATGATCAATTTATTAAGATGTTTTAAATCTGAGGCATTTCTTACCATAGCTTTTGTTTTTCCCTTCTAAATCAAATTTATGAAGCCTGGATAATCCATATAGGCTTTTTACCAAATTGATTACAAGATGTAGCAGCATTGAGGTTTTCCTGAAGGAATTTTTTATATTTGAAATTTGATAATCTCAGCTTAATAGAGTTGTTATCTTGCTGGTGAGTGCTTCATGCATCTTTCTATGTCTTTCCTTGCTATCAGAATTGCCATTATATATTTCAGTGACACAATTGTTGCTCATGGCAGATATGCAATGCCATTGCCTTGGCATCTTTACTTAACGCAACCCTAGTTCTTCCCAGATTTCTTTACAGCAATGTATGGAAGGATCCAAGGTCTGATATTATATATACAAATTGCTTCCTCTAATCTATATTACTGCCCTGCTTTCCATGTCATATCTGAATTTGGTCATTGCTCATATAACCTGGTTGCAAAGTGATTTTTAGTCTATTCTGTGTTTGCTGTTTTCTTCATGAACTGCCTTTTCTTTCATAAAATGCTGGCTTATATTATTTTTAAAGGGGGGAGTGAAGCTGTTGTTCAATGGTATTTAAATAAATCTATAGCACTATCTTCTTCATGAGATGATCATGGAAATTCAGTATTACTCTGCAGAAAACTCACCTCTTTCATTTTATGGAAATGCAGCCAATTCGGTGATATCTATCAAGAGGAGTATTTTATGAATATCATGAAGGATGAAGTGAATATCGTAAAGGAGCTTCCTTCTCATTTGAAGTCATTAGATATTGAAGCAATCGGTAGCCTAGTGTGTGATCTTCTTGGTTTCTACGTGCTTAATATAAAGGCAGTGCTATTTCACAGCATTACGTTATCTCCTTTCATCTTGCTTTTGTTAGATTACTGATGCGGACATTGTGAAGGAGGCAACGCCCATCGATTACCTTACAAAAACTCTTCCTCTCCTGCTGCAAAATGGAGTTGTTCACTTTCTTGGATTCGGTAATCGGCTTGGATTTGATCCGTTGCCTTCGAAACTTCAGGTAAAGGACATTACTTGGAGGTTCAAATATTACATAGTTACAGGACAGATATTAAACGCGGAGAAGCTCAAGGACAGATATTAAACGCGGAGAAGCTCAACGTTAACAAGAATCTCTTCGCAATGTCTTTGATGTTAGTATAAGTGTTCCAAGATACCTTTTCCCCTTCTAGGCAAGGGTTTCTCCGAAGTGTGACAATTGAACTTGACTGAAGCAACTATCCCTTCGCACCCCAAAACCAGAAAATAACTACGTAATATAAACAGTGATTTCTTTATGAAGTATCCAACTAATACTGAATTAACAAAAAAAGGTCCAAACAAAGCATGGCACTTCGTAGTGAATCGAAATCCTCTGTCCTTTTGCCATTAGCAAAAATATGAAAAAGAAAAATAATCGTTGGATATAGCTGGTCTTTTCTTCTGAAGTATGTTGCATAGTTATCACCTATCCATAACCATCGAAAATAGATTACATTAACAGCTGAAGGAAGCCTGAGGCATTTTATGGTACAAAACATCATGAATGAGAATGATATCTGGAGTTACAGACAAATTCTGCAATCACTCAGAACACGACAGACAGTTATCAGTATCTTAACTAACTTTCTATGAGAGCATTCATTTATTCAATTTTTGTGAAAGCAATCATAGCTTAGTTTATTTGAAAGCCACATCATTTATAGTTTTATAATTGCATTTATATGAAAGAAGCATCATTTATAGTTTTATTAGTGCCTTTGTGATATGAAATATTCTCCAGAAATTAAGGTGCAAATGTAACTTCCATGCATTGAAGTTCGTGCCAAAAATCCAAGAAGCTGGTTCATTGTTGATCAGAAGGATAAGGAAGAATGACGCTGCACAGACTACATTGGACAGACAACTTTTCGGAGAGTTTCTGACTGGCAATCCCTCAAATAAACATGATTCAGCAAGAGGCTCATCTAAATATCTTGCTTTACACCTGAGGTTTGAAGTGGATATGATTGCCTACTCCTTGTGTGATTTTGGAGGAGGGCAAAAGGAGAGAAGGGAACTCCAAGCCTACAGAGAAAGCCATTTCCCTATGCTTATGGAGCGCTTGAAACACTCCATGTATGAATTGCTTCAACTTTATAATTTATATGCACTCTAAGAGATGATCTAAATATGGAATCTCTCTCTTTCATATCACTGATGTTTGCAGGCCTATCTCTTCATCGGTGTTGAGAAACTTGGGGAGATGCCCATTAACACCCGAAGAAGCTGCACTTATGCTTGCTGGTCTTGGAGTCAAACATGGAACTTACATTTATCTTGCTAGTTCTCATATATATGGGGGAAAATTTAGGATGCATTCATTCACTAACCTCTATCCTAACTTAGTCACAAAGGAAACTCTCCTGACACCCAGTGAGCTTGCACCTTTTAGGAATTTCTCTTCGCAGGTAATCAACCATTCTTTGGGCGTGTTCAACTTGAAAATAGTTGGCAAATTCCAGCATGAGCAGTGTTTCGGAACTACTTTTTCATTGACATTGTAGAGAACTGCTTTGATTGCAGCTAGCAGCATTGGATTTTATCGCCTGTGCAACTGCAGATGTCTTTGCCATGACTGATTCTGGAAGCCAACTCTCATCTCTGGTGTCTGGATTCCGCACTTACTATGGCGGTGGTCATGCTCCTACCCTGCGGCCTAACAAGAAGAGGCTAGCAGCAATTTTGTCAGAGAATGGCACCATAGGTTGGAATAGTTTTGAAGATAGAGTAAGAAAGATGATTAAGGATGGTCAGAGTGTTCGCATACGGGGTTTTGGTCGAAGCATTTACAGACAACCAAGGTGCCCAGAATGCATGTGTAAAACATACTAGCATGTTCTCAGGTGCACACTTTTTTCTACCTTCTATTGTTTTGAAATTGATTTGCATCGGCCTAGAATGACATCCCTGCAGGCATCACAATCATGGCTTTGCTCCTCATTTGATGATCATGCCATCAGGAATGCAAATGGCAATGCTGATAGCCTGATGCATCATCTATCCGTTTGTTTAATTGTTTATATAACAGTCGGTTGTATTTGTAAATTTTCTTCCCTTTTGTTCTAATTCCTTTAATTCTTTCCATTTGTATATATAAGACACCTGTTCGATTCAATAATATCTTCCCACTAAATGCATTCCTGATATTAATATTATGATAGGTTGCTCTCTTCTCTCTCCTTTTGCTACATGAACTGGAAGGTTTCAATGTCTTTTCTGAGAGAGCAGAAATGGCAACAGCAGCTCCCCCCTCCCTCCCTCCCCTGGTCCTCACGAGCCCAATACTTTTGAGGAAAAACAATCAAGGCAAAGAGGTTACAAATTTGAACACTCTTTACTGTTCATGAATGCAGGTTTTCTGGCAACTGATAAGAGAAGGCATCGGAGGAATCCTTTCAAAACAAAATTTGGTTGAATCTTAGAAAAGAAATCCATCAGAGTGAAAAGTCTAGTTGTGAGATGTGAGAACATTGTGCCCTTGGACTGTCGACTTTGTTTTACATTTCTTGATCATTTCCTAATTTGACTTGTGCTAGTCTCTACGATATTGAGAGCAGCATGGTAAATGTTCCTTCTCCATTTAAACGCACCAGGAAGAGATTTTTTTTTATTTTAGGGGACGGGTTTTAACTAACAACTTCTGGGGTAGAATATTGGAGTGGCAATTGAACTGGAATTCTTCAGAGATAAAAAGAGAGTTCTTCAGAGAGTCGAATATTTAATTTCTCCAAAAATCACACCGTTAATTTGGTGATAAATTAGTTTTGTTGTAATAAACCTGACCAACCCAAGTCATATACATAACAAAATCAATGAAAATGAGAGAGGAGAAAGCAGGAAGGAGTCATTCTCTGCAAGCAAAACACATGGATCTTTTGTTTCACTCTTCTTAACTATAGTTGTAATACCCGGTCCCCACATATATTCCTGATCTGGAAATGATGTTTTTCCTCTATCATCTTTCGTTGGAATTGAAGTTAGTTCAAGATGGAGGGAAGAAACGATTAAGGTTGAAAGGAAGGGTGTAGAACTCTTCATTCCTGCTGTCTCCTTTGAATGTCCGAAACTTGACCCACCATGGCATTCCTCTATCCCTAGCACTGTCCTTGTAGTCAAGTGTGTTGTCTAAGAAAACAGCGACTATCAATGCAACAGTTGGGGATGAGAAGAAGATAGTGTTGAGGAAATCGTTGAACTGCACATCAAAAAAACAAAATAATCAATTGCCCTGCGCAATTGTAAAGGAAAGCAGCAATGAGACAATAGTGCACTGCGCACTATAAGAACGCAGAATCATCAGCTTTAACTTGTCATGAGGAGTACACATTCCATATTACTAGATCTGATGTGAGCTGTTTTCATAGTGGATGGTAGAAATTTACCCATCCAGCTCTGGTATGAGCAGGACCATGATAGGCCTTGGAAGTGTATTCTCTAAAGTACTCAGGGACGGACAAACCAAGAAAGAAGGCAACGCCAGTAATGAAAAGGTTTCTCATTGAGTTCATGTTTGTGAATTGCAAAAATGACAACCCCACGGAAGCTGCAAGACAAAAATGTTGCAAATATCAGTTACAAGTGATAAGAACTTGGTAGAATCATGACGATCTCAAAAGAGAAGCAATCCATTACTCACCAACTAGACCAAACAACACGCAATAGACAGCACCAAAAATAGGGAAGGGTATTGATGCAAATAAAGCTCCAAATTTTCCTGCCAGAAGGTGGAAGATCAATTATACAGACGAGTTATTTTTTTATAAATAATAAGCATATACTTGGCTGTATCTCTCACCTAAAATAGAGAAGAATATCATAAAACCAGCTGAGATTTGAATAACCCTGCGGCTTCCGACACGAGTGCTTCCAAGCAACCCGATGTTTTCTCTGTTGTTTTTCTTAAATATTAGTCCCGTTGCATAGAAATGAGAACTTCAAGAGAGATGAACCTATGCTACTTACACAGACACTGTCGAGCCAGTCAATGTTCCAAATAGTCCGTCCAATAGGATCCCAATGCCCTGCCAGCCAATACCACGGCTAAGAACGTGAGCTGGAGGTGGGGTGGCACTTGCTAGACGTGACGCAGCTTTGTATGCTCCAGTTGACTGTCAAAGAAGTCATTAGTCTTGCTTTCACTAACTAACAGAGTAAGATTGACTAAGTTTGTACCATTACCTCAATCAATGAGACAAAAACAGCAGCCATCATTCCGAAACAATGACCGGCATCAAAGGTGGGAGCACCCCATTGAAGAGGATATGGGATCTTTATCCTGAATTTGAAAAAAAGAAAAAACCTTAAGTATCAAAAACAGGTTGTAACAATAATCAGAATCACAGTAATCAGATTAATAATGTCAAGAAATTTTCTAAGTCTTTGAATAGTTGTTCTCATATCAAATTGTTTTGAATCACATTTTGAAATCGGCATGCACTCGCATATGTTTTTTCCTATACATGCACATATCTAACTCAGGCAATAGGGGTTCCAGACATTAAGAAACTTATTATATATCCTCCGGTGCAAATAAGAAATGTGAAAATATTTATAATCCAAACACAGAAAAGAGCGAGTTACCAACCATGGAGCAGAAGAAATGAGGTAGGCTTTATCAGTTCGACAGTTAATTTGGGTGATTTCTGGACGATGTTTGTATGCACCACTGGCTGTCAGGAGGTGTGCATATGCCCATATCACTGTGATTGATATAAGGAGAGCAAACCGCTCCAGTATTGGCAGTTGTTTTGTCTGGAAACCTTTCAAGTACTGCACCGTGCACAGCAAAATAAAACCAAATAAAAATTAGAAAGACACCCTTTTTGTTCCAAATCATTGAACTAGTTCCTGGAAAAATGGAAAAGGTACTAAAATTTTAGTCTCTTTAATCCTTAATATTGCATATACAGAACCAAGAGTGACTAAGTTTTGATGTGTATTGTTCTGTGAAGCTAAAAAGTTCAAACTCTAACAAAAGTATTGACACTAGGATTAGGTGTAACACCTGGGAGCAGGTTATAAACAGGATAAGCATGGGGATGCCAATTTCTACACACCGTCCAGTCTGAAACGGATTCACCAAAAAAAGAAGCAACAACAGTCAGAACAACTAAGATGTAGAACGATGGCAAGAAAATCCTGCAAAAAGAAAAAAAAATGCCAGTGAAATTGTCACTGTACCACAGGGAAGCCTCTATCAAACAGACCAAAACCTACTAATGCAATGACTGGAACCATTCCAATTGGACTGAAGAACCTGAAAGGAAAATAAGATCAATAAAGCAGCAACAAAAGTAATGCTAAAATTTGTTTTCATGATCAGTAGTAGTACCTGGAACAAATGGCCCATAGTTGACTGTATCCTAGAATTATCTGTATACTTGATGACACTATCAGAGCACCTTGGACTGCTCTCATTGTGCTAAGAAATCTCTGACAAATACAAAATACACTTCCATTAGTTTTTGATCTGATTATAACATGACAAATCATCAAAACAAGGAGTATTTGGAATAACTCAATAGTCAATCCAACACTTTGTACAATTTTTGCCCCTCCAAACTATTGTAAACACACACAAACACTTCATGGATTCCATTCATTCGCTCTATAATTACTAGTACTATCACATTTGCATTTATATCACTTATTATTATTTTTATTTTTACATTTTGGATACAGAATTGAAGTCACCGGTTTTATTTGATTTGACTTGGATTCGGAGAATTTAGATACAGCACAGCCTTGTAAATAGTGAAGCCAATTAAATGAGTGGGTCACAACAAAGTTGACGAAAGGGACCTCTTGATCCTTCTGGGTTCTCACGATGGACTTAACTGTAAAGTGAAAGATTTTCTACTATATTCAGAACTGTAAAAGAAGAAAAGAAAAACGAGACTAACCAAATGGTCATCAGGAATTTTTGTCAAAGATGGGTCATGTATTATTGACACAATGGGGACCATGAATGCATAAGACCCTCCAATTACGGTCGGTAAACGCGTCCCAAACAGTGTTTGTAGAAGTGTGTTGATCCCTTCAACAAAAAGCAGAGTCTGCACCACCCTCACTTTATCACCCTGAAACACACCGTATTAGCCCAAAACGAAAACAAATAAATAGATAAATAAAGATCCTCTTTCACAGGTCTAATTGATCTACTTGAAGTTAAAAACAAATGGTAGGTTCTTTCAGGTCATATGCCCAATGTACGAATTTTTAAAGCAATGGATACATAGAAATCGGAAGAAGGAGATAGTAAAAATCGACTCACATGATTTCCACCCATCAAAGGAACAAGAAATGAAGGGATCATAACAGCAGTTCCTAAAGCCAAGATATAATGCTGAAAACCCAAAGCTATAGACTCTCCTGCTTCCACAAACACCAAGTTAGAAAAGAAGAGACTAAAACAAGCTAAAAAGACTTGATATTCACAAAAAAAACAAAACATACCCCAAGATGGGTTAGAATCGATACAGTACTCTAAGCCTTGAAGTTGGTCCATTGGAGGGTGACTTATCTCTTCTGGTTTTGGATCAGCTGCCATTGTTTATAATCCCCTCAAAACCACCCTTGTTTTTACTTCTTAAGCTCAAAACTCAAAAAGGGTATCCACTAAATGAATCAAAAAATCGATAGATAAGCTAGGGGAGAAAGAAAGGGACACCCTCAAGTACTGATGATCTCAAGAGAGTCCTAGCCAGTTAAAGCACAGGGAAACAAAGGAATGCAGTTTGATTCACTGGATGAGAATGAAAAAGAAAGAACGAAAGACAAAAGCAAAAAAGGGTTAAAGAGAAAGAGATGGAAAGGCAAGCAAGAAAGAAAGAAAGAAAGAAATAGAGAGAGAGTACAAATTGAGAGAGAGAACTGGCACTTGCCGCGCACTCAACTTGCCTTTCTTTCTCTATACAGGGTTTATGCCTATCTATATTTATGTGCCTTTTTTTTTCTTCTTTTTTTTGGCAAAACCAATAGTTAACGTTAACTTCTTCGACATTCCCTAAACTGCCCTTTAAGTAACTCTCTCAAGCTGAATATTACCGTTGCCTGACTGCCTCCCTCTTCCTCCTCCATGATAAATTTATTCAACTGAGTAGTTGTTGTGTCTGCACGTTTATTTATTACCATGAATGAAGACATAAATAGAAGCACGCAGCCTCCTCTGCCCACGTGTAACTGTAACTCAGAATGTTTCTACTCTTTTTTTCTTTTTTTTTTCTTTCTGTTTTTTAACTTTATTATGCATATAATAAATAGTAATTTTTCAAAACACGAAAAGTAAGGTATAGAAACGATTAAATTATAGGATGTTCTGATAATATGAAATACCATCCAACTTTTACTTTAAATGTGTCAGCGTGAATTGTTTTTTTTTCTTTACCCGGATATTTTTATATCTTTTAAAAAAATAAAACTAGTTATGTTCGTAGTTTGTGGTTGTACTTTTCAATAAGTGTATTTTTTAGTAATCGAATTTATATTTTTATCTTTGCAGGGATATAGCAGTGTCTTAATCGCTAGACCAACACTTGATTGGTATTAGTTTGAAACCGTTAATTATTAATAATAATCCTCAATGTAAATAGTTAATGTTAAGATAGAGATTATCAAGTATTGAAGTAGAAAAGCCAAGCTTTTTTTTCATTTTTCTTTACTTTTTGTTTTGCATATGATTAATTAAATATTAACATGGTTTTATGAAGAAAAAAAAAAAGGAGGCATGGCCATTGTCCATCTCATCTTTACTGCAAAGATTAGGGACTGCATGTGTATGCATGGCTTTATAGCTATATTTACAATGGAATCTAAAAGACAGCTTTTTCATAAAAGAATTGGGAGTCACGAACTCAAGAAAATAAAAGAATTATTGCATGCTTTCTTCCTTCTTTATAGCCCCTCTAGTTGTTTTCTGGGCATTAATTAGATATTGTTTTATTGGGGAAAATAAAATGTATTTCAAGAAACTGAAATAAACTAATTATTCTACAGATACGAACAACAGCAGCAGTAATTTCGGCAAATGTCAATAGAAAACAGATGCTTTGACGACCACATGTTTGACGGTTGCTGGGTTCT
>Ga0307508_10004885_pt1 | contig 12897 bp, 12 predicted proteins | sample 9_EM_MG_FD_203089 | JGI IMG/M metagenome (GOLD analysis project Ga0307508, IMG submission 203089) | Populus trichocarpa ectomycorrhiza microbial communities from riparian zone in the Pacific Northwest, United States - 9_EM | ecosystem: Host-associated > Plants > Roots > Unclassified | place... | reverse complement strand
CTCGACGGACAGCAGGTGTGGCGCAACGAGAACATCTACAAGCACATCGGCATCGTCCCCGAGCGCGAGGCGATGTACGACTTCCTCACCGGCCGCGAATTCGTCCTCGCCAACGCCGAGTTGCACGGCCTGGGCGCCAAGGCCGCCCAGAAGGCGCTGGCCACGGTCGAGATGGAGTACGCGCAGGACCGCAAGATCTCCACGTACTCCAAGGGCATGCGCCAGCGCGTGAAGATGGCGTCCGCCCTGGTCCACAACCCGTCGCTGCTCCTGCTCGACGAGCCCTTCAACGGCATGGACCCGCGCCAGCGCATGCAGCTCATGGACCTGCTGCGGCGCATGGGCGACGAGGGCCGCACCGTGCTGTTCTCGTCCCACATCCTCGAAGAGGTCGAGCAACTCGCCTGGCACATCGAGGTCGTCGTCGCCGGCCGGCACGCGGCCAGCGGCGACTTCCGCAAGATCCGCCGTCTGATGACCGACCGGCCGCACCGCTACCTGGTGCGCTCCAGCGACGACCGCGCCCTCGCGGCCGCGCTGATCGCCGACCCGTCGACATCCGGCATCGAAGTCGACCTGGCGGAGGGCGCGTTGCACATCCAGGCCGTCGACTTCGGCCGCTTCACCGCGCTGTTGCCCCGGGTCGCGCGCGACCACGGCATCCGGCTGCTCACGGTCTCGCCGTCCGACGAGTCCCTCGAGTCCGTGTTCTCGTATCTCGTCGCGGCGTAGGAGGCCGAACAATGTACGACCCCACAGTCGCCCGACTCACCTATCGGGCCCTGCTCGGCCGCCGCCGGGCCCTCATCCTGGGCGCCCTGCCCGCGCTGCTGATCCTGATCTCCGTGATCGTGCGCGGCCTGGTCGGCGCCGACGACCAGACCGCCTCCGACCTTTTGGGCGGGCTCGCGCTCGCCACGATGGTGCCGATCATCGGCGTCATCGCGGGCACCGGCGCGATCGGACCGGAGATCGACGACGGCTCGGTGGTGTACCTGCTGTCCAAGCCGATCAAGCGGCCGACGATCATCCTCACCAAACTGATCGTGGCGATCGCCGTCACGATGGTGTTCTCGGCGCTGCCCACGTTCGTCGCGGGCCTCATCCTCAACGGCAACGGCCAGCAGATCGCCGTCGCCTACACGGTGGCCGCGCTGGTCTCCTCGATCGCCTACGCGGCGCTCTTCCTGCTGCTCGGCACGGTGTCCCGGCACGCGGTGGTCTTCGGGCTCGTCTACGCGCTGGTCTGGGAGGCCCTGTTCGGCTCGCTGGTCGCCGGGGCGCGCACGCTGAGCGTCCAGCAGTGGTCGCTGGCCGTCGCCCACAAGGTCGCGGGCGGGGACCTGGTCACCTCGGACGTCGGGCTGCCGACGGCCACGGTGCTGCTGGTCGTGGTGACCGTCCTGGCCACCTGGTACGCGGGACAGAAGCTGCGGTCGCTGACGCTGGCGGGTGAGGAGTAGACGGCCCGGCATCCGGCGCTGACGGCCGCTGACGGCCCGCTTATTGACAGAGGCTTCACCTCTGTCCGGGCACACTGGGCACAAGGGAATGATGGGCTGAGGGGAATGAGGATGGCAGACAACTGGGACGATCTCGTCCTCGACGACGACTTCATACGGTCCGCCGAGACGGCCGAACCCTCAGCCCGCGCCCGTATGCTCGCCGCCCGTTGGCGCCGGGATGCTCCCGAGCCGCAGCCCTGGCGCTCCGACGAGCCGCCCGCGGGCTGGTTCTTCAGCAAGCGTCGCCGACGGTGGCGGCGCGGCTAGCCTCGAACACACGGCCGCATTTAATGAGTGGCGCCCAACTCGTCGTACAGGCACAGTGGTTGTGTCCACACCGCCGGGCGACGATCCGGCGCCACACACTGGGGAGGTGCTCGACGATGTCCATGCACGACAGTACGTCGAGCTCCCTGCAGGGCAGCCCGCGGCGGGTTCCGGTGTAGTTACGCCACCGTCGAACCCGCTCCCCGCGGGAACTGCCCGGGGCGGCCGCTTCGAGCACGCGATGTCGCTCTCGCGTGAGGCCGCCCACCCGGAGGATTGGCCGAGTGGTAAGGCACGGGCTTGCTAAGCCCTGGTCGGGGGCAACCCCGCGCACGTTCGATCCGTGCATCCTCCGCAAGACGTTGAAACGCAGGGCAAGTGCAGCCACCCAGGGGCGTGGGGCTGTGTCGATATGCGGCTCGGCCGCGTGGGCGCGACCAGCCACGACGGCCCCGCAGCCACCCGACGACCTCAACCCAGCAGACGCTCCACGACGACCGCGATGCCATCCTCCTCGTTGGAGGCAGTCACCTCGTCCGCCACCGCCTTCAACTCCGCATGCGCGTTGGCCATCGCCACCCCGTACGACGCCCACCCGAACATCGGCACGTCATTCGGCATATCGCCGAAGGCAATCGTGTCCACGGCCTTCACACCCAGCCGCCGCGCCGCCAGCGAAAGCCCCGTCGCCTTCGACAACCCCAGCGGCAGCAGCTCGACGATGCCCTCACCGGCCATCGCGACCGTGACGAAGCCCCCCGCGGCCTGCCGCGCGGTCTCCGCCAACTCGTCGTCCGTCAGCTCCGGATGCTGTATGTAGATCTTGTTCAACGGCGCGGCCCACAGCTCGGCCACGTCCGTGAGCGGCGTCGCGGGAAGCTCCCCGGTGAGCGCGTACCCCGCACCCACCAGCACCTCCCCGTCCAGCCCGTCCCGGCTCGCGGCCAGCCGCAGCGGACCGACCTCCGCCTCGATCTTCGCGAGGGCGACCCCCGCCAGCTGCCGGTCCAACGTCACGGACGTCAGCAGACGGTGCTCGCCGGCGTCGTACACCTGCGCGCCCTGTCCGCAGACCGCGAGGCCGTCGTAGCCGAGGTCGTCCAGGATGTGCCGTGTCCACGGGACCGAGCGGCCGGTGACCACGAGGTGTGCGGCGCCGGCCTCCGTGGCCGCCGCGAGGGCGGACCGGGTGCGCGGCGAGACCGACTCGTCGGAGCGCAGGAGCGTTCCGTCGAGGTCGGTCGCGATCAGCCGATAGGGGAAGCTCACTTGGCGACCGGCTCCAGCACTTCACGCCCGCCCAGGTACGGACGCAGCACCTCGGGCACGCGCACCGAACCGTCGGCCAGCTGGTGGTTCTCCAGGATCGCCACGATCGTGCGCGGTACGGCGCACAGCGTGCCGTTGAGCGTCGCGAGCGGCTGCACCTTGTTCTTGCCGTCGCTGGTGTCACGCATCCGGACCGACAGGCGGCGGGCCTGGAAGCCGTCGCAGTTGGAGGCGGAGGTCAGCTCGCGGTACTTGCCCTGGGTCGGGATCCACGCCTCGCAGTCGAACTTGCGGGACGCGGAGGCGCCGAGGTCGCCCGAGGCCACGTCGATGACCTGGAACGGCAGTTCAAGACCGGTCAGCCACTGCTTCTCCCAGTCCAGGAGCCGCTGGTGCTCGTTCTCGGCGTCCGCGGGGTCGACGTACGAGAACATCTCGACCTTGTCGAACTGGTGCACGCGGAAGATGCCGCGGGTGTCCTTGCCGTAGGTGCCGGCCTCGCGGCGGAAGCACGGCGAGAAGCCGGCGTAGCGCATCGGCAGCTTGTCCGCGTCGAGGATCTCGTCCATGTGGTACGCGGCGAGCGGGACCTCGGAGGTGCCGACCAGGTAGTAGTCGTCCTTCTCCAGGTGGTACACGTTCTCCGCGGCCTGGCCGAGGAAGCCGGTGCCCTCCATGGCGCGCGGGCGGACCAGCGCGGGGGTGAGCATCGGGGTGAAGCCGGCCTCGGTGGCCTGCGCGATCGCCGCGTTGACGAGCGCGAGCTCCAGGAGGGCGCCGACGCCCGTCAGGTAGTAGAAGCGCGAGCCGGACACCTTGGCGCCGCGCTCGACGTCGATGGCGCCCAGCGCCTCGCCGAGCTCCAGGTGGTCCTTGGGCTCGAAGCCCTCGGCGCCGAAGTCGCGGATCGTGCCGTGCGTCTCCAGGACGACGAAGTCCTCCTCGCCGCCCACGGGGACGTCGGGGTGGACGAGGTTGCCGAGCTGGAGGAGAAGACGCTTGGTCTCCTCGTCGGCCTCGTGCTGCTCGGCGTCGGCCGCCTTGACGTCGGCGGCGAGCTGCCCCGTCTTCTTCAGCAGCTCGGCCTTCTCGTCGCCGGAGGCCTTGGGGATGAGCTTGCCGAGCGCCTTCTGCTCGGAACGCAGCTCGTCGAAGCGGACGCCGGACGACCTGCGCCGCTCGTCGGCAGACAGGAGGGCGTCGACGAGGGCGACGTCCTCTCCACGGGCGCGCTGCGAGGCGCGCACTCGGTCGGGGTCCTCACGGAGCAGGCGAAGGTCAATCACGCGGCCAAGGCTACCGGTGCGGGGATACGGCCCACGACTCACTATTCCCGACCGTGGCAAATCACTGCTTACGTTCCGTTATGGGCGAATTGTGGAACGTGTCAATGAAAAGCACCCGCAGTCCCCGGGACGAAGCATGGACGAGGCGCCGGGTTGACTCGATTCCCTTGCGGGGAGCGGAACTTGGCGCACGGTTGTCCACAGGAATCCACGCACCTCGAAGAGTTATCCACAGGGTGTGCGGAGGATCTGTGGATTTCGGAATTGATCACTCCGAAACCTGGGGATCACACCGAAGATTCCCGTCGCAAACCTGTATTTACCCCTACTTTCGAGTGGAAAGGGGTCACCCCAAAGGATTGACTAAAGGAAAACAGTGGACGAAGGGTGACGTGCGCGTCTGTGGACGCAGAAGTGCTCCGAGGGCCGATTTGTCGACAGGGTCACCCTTTGTTGTCGACTTGTCCCCAGGTCGAGAAGCGGACCTGTGGATAACTCCTGTGGATAACTAAAATCTGCAGGTAGGACCGGTCTCGGGAGGGGCTAGAAACGGCCGTCCTGGCAGCGGGCCACCCAGTCCGAGGCCGCCGTGAACGCCTCGTCCGAGGTACCGGTGAGCGGGGCACGCAGCTCCGCTGTCTCCCTGTCCGCACGCGGGTACGAACCGAGGAAACGCACCTCACGGCAGATCCGCTTCAGCCCCATCAGCGCGTCCGCCACCCGCCGGTCGGTGATGTGTCCCTCGGCGTCGATGCAGAAGCAGTAGTTGCCGATGCCCGCCCCCGTGGGCCGGGACTGGAGCACCATCAGGTTGATGCCGCGCGTGGCGAACTCACCGAGGAGGTCGCGCAGCCCGCCGGGGTGGTCGTCGCGCTGCCAGAGCACGATGGACGTCTTGTCGGCGCCGGTCGGCGCGGCGGGCCGGGCCGGGCGCCCGACCAGCACGAACCGGGTCTGCGCGTTCTCCGCGTCGTGGATCCCGGTCTCCAGCGCCTCCAGGCCGTAGCGGGCGGCCGCGAACTCGCCGGCGAAGGCCGCGTCGTACTGGCCCTCCTGGACCAGCCGGGCGGCGTCCGCGTTCGAGGCGGCCGACTCCCAGTGGGCGTCCGGGAGATGCTTCTTCAGCCAGTTGCGCACCTGGGGCTGGGCGGCCGGGTGGGCGGAGACCGTCTTGATGTCCGAGATCTTCGTGCCCGGCCTGACCAGCAGCGCGAAGGTGATCGACAGCAGCACCTCGCGGTAGATCATCAGCGGGGCGCCCGCGACCAGTTCGTCGAGGGTGGTGGTGATCCCGCCCTCGACGGAGTTCTCGATCGGCACGAACGCGGCCTCGGCCTCGCCCGCGCGCACCGCGTCCAGCGCGGACTGCACGGACACGTAGGGGATCAGCTCCCGGGTCGCCGTCTCGGGAAGCGTCCGCAGGGCGACTTCGGTGAAGGTGCCCTCAGGTCCGAGATACGCATAGCTCGCTGGCATGACCTCACCCTAATGGCCCTTGCGGAACCCGGCGCACATGTCTCACGACAGCCCCTCCGCTGAGTGAACCGGCGTGACCGCAGGCCTCCGAGCGCGTTCGCGCGACCTCGTGCCCTCGGGACGACCAAGGCGACCAGGACGACCAGGACGCTCCCCGCCACCCCTCCAAAGGCGACCAAGGCGCCCCCGCTACCCCTCCAACAACCCCTGCCCCACATACTCCCCCTCCGCCGCCCCACCCGGCGCCGCGAACAGCCCGCTCGACTCGTGCCGGATGTACTGGGAGAGCGCGTCCCCGCGGTCGAGCTTGCGCTGGAGGGGGACGAAGCCGCGCAGCGGATCCGCCTGCCAGCAGACGAACAGCAGCCCGGCGTCCGGCACCCCGTCCGCGTCGATGCCGTCGTGGTACGAGAACGGGCGGCGGAGGATGGCCGCGCCCCCGTTCTGGTCGGGCCGGGTGATCCGGGCGTGCGCGTTGATCGGGACGAGCAGATCGCCGTTCGCGTCCGTCTTCTCCAGGTCCATCGCGGTGGTCTCGGCGCCCCCGGACAGCGCCGCCCCGTTCGCCTTGCGGCGCCCGACGACGGCCTCCTGGGCCTTCACCGACAGCTGCTCCCAGTCGTCGAGCAGCATGCGGATGCGCCGTACGACGGCATAGGAGCCGTTCGCCATCCACGACGGGTCCTTCGAACCGGACGCGGGGACGAAGATCCGCTCGTCGAAGTCGGACTCGCTCGGCTTGGGATTGCGTGTGCCGTCCAGCTGGCCCATGAGGTTGCGGGCCGTCATGGGGTGGGCCGTGGCCCCCGGCGTGCGGTTGAAGCCGTTCATCTGCCAGCGGACCTTCGCCGCGCTGCCCGCGTCCTTCTGGATCGCGCGCAGGGCGTGGAAGGCCACCAGGGCGTCGTCGGCGCCGATCTGCACCCACAGGTCGCCGTTGCTGCGCGCCTTGTCGAGGTGGTCGGAGGAGAAGTCGGGCAGCGGGTCGAGGGAGACCGGGCGCTGCTTCTCCAGCCCGGTGCGACCGAAGAAGCTGTGCCCGAAGCCGAAGGTCACCGTCAGGGACGACGGCCCGGCGTCCCGGGCGACATCCGTGTCGGTGGACCCCACGGCCTCGCCGGCCATCAGCAGCTTCGCCGTCTGTGACCAGCGGCGCAGCAGCGCGGCGGCCTCCTTGCGGCCCGCGCCCGCCGCCAGGTCGAAGGCGATGAGATGGCCGCGAGCCTGGAGGCCCTGGGTGATGCCGGGCTGATGTTTCACGTGGAACATCGCCTCGGTGCTGCCCACGGAGGTGAGCGGAGTCGCCTGGGCCGGCGCGGCGGCGTAGCCCGCGGCTCCGCCGGCCGCGCCGAGGACGAGGCCGGTCGCGCCGGCGGTGCCGAGCAGGGCGCGCCGTGAGATGCCCGCCGCACCGGAGGCGGGGACACCCTCCTCGGTGCCGTCGACGAGGGGAACTGACTGTTCAACCATGGTGCGGTTCAGCCGATCTGCGCGTTCTTGGAGACGGTCGTCTGGTCGATGTCGGAGGTCCGCACGGTCACCGCGACCTTCCAGCCGCCCGCCATGGGGATCTGCACCGAGCTCGCCGACCAGTGGCCGGTGGCGATGCGGTCGGGGGTGATGGCCAGCGGCCCGATCTTCTTGGCCTCCAGGGTGAGGGCGACCTTAACCTCGGGGACGTCGAAGGCACGGCCGTTGGTCCGCTCGACGTAGACGTGCATCTCGTTGCCGCCCACGCGTGCGGGGTCGAAGTCGACCGTCACGACGCCCTTGCCGTCCTTGCCGCCGGTGTCGAAGGGCATGTCCAGGGTCAGCGCCCCGGACGAGTCCGACCCGTCCGACGAGGACGAGGCAGCCGCCTTGGCCGCGTTGGCGTCCTCCTCCGTACGGCCGGGCTCGGTCTGCGTGAGCACGGTCGTGACCGCCAGCAGGACGACGGCGACACCGGCCTCGGCGAGCACCGAGCGGCGCAGCCCGAACCGGTTCGGATCGGCGTCCCGTGTCCGCTTCTGCCGAGCCGTGTCCATGGCGGCCTGCTGCCGGGCGAGCTGCGTGGCCCGCTTGGAGCCGCCGGAGCCCTTGGAGTCGGCGCCCTTGGCCGCACCCGCCTTCGCGGCGACCTTCTCCTTCTGAGTCACCCGCTTGCTCCGCTGCACCACCGTGTCCGCGAGCTGTGCCGTCCACCGTCGGGAGATGAACGCGATGCCGACCAGCAGCGCCACCAGCCCGATCTTGACCAGCAGCAGCTGCCCGTACGTGGTCCCGGTGAACGCCGACCAGGAGCCGAGCTGGCGCCAGGACTGGTAGACACCGGTCGCGACCAGCGCGACCACGCTGCCGAAGGCGACCTGCGAGAACCGTCGTACGGCGGCGGACTCGATCGGGACGTCCGAGCGGTACAGCGCGACCAGGAGGGCGCACAGCCCGCCGAGCCAGGTGGCGACGGCCAGCAGGTGGATCACGTCGACGGGCATCGCGATGCCCACCTGGAGTCCGACCGAGGCGTGCTCGGCCATCGCCCAGCTCGCCGCGAGTCCAGCGGCAACGACCGTCCCGCCGATCGCCAGTCCGAAGGTCAGGTCCCGCTTCTCCTCGTCCTCCCGCTTGTCGTACGCCCCGAAGAGCACGGAGACGAAGAGGGCCGCCGCCGCGAGCAGCAGCAGCCGGGAGACCAGGGCCGCGCCCGACTTGGTCTGGAGCACGTTCCCGAGCAGGTCCAGGTCGAAGATGTCCCCGACCTTCCCGGAACCCGTGTAGGAGCCGCGCAGCAGGAGCAGCAGCAGGGTCGCGGCGGTGAGCGTGAGCCATCCGCCGACGACGAACCGCTGGAGGGGCCGTACCCCGGCGCCGCGCTGCCAGCAGGCGAGCACGAAGGCGGCGCCGCCGACCAGGACGATGAACCCGGCGTACGACATGTACCGCCCGAAGCCGTACAGCCAGCCGACGACCCCGCCGCCCGCCGTCTCACCGGAGACCGAGACGGAGGTGGTCGAGGGGGCGCCGACGGAGAAGGTGTAGGCGCCGGCGACGGGATGGCTGTCGGCGGAGACGACCTGGTAGGTGACGGTGTAGGTGCCGTCGGGCAGTCCGCTGTGGAGCTTGACGCCGTACGTCGTGCCGCTCACCTCGAACGGCTTGCCCTGCTGGACGGCCTTGCCCTTGGGGTCGAGGACGCGCAGCGAGTCGCTCGACAGGGCGACCTTCTCGGAGAAGGTCAGCGAGACCTGGTCCGGTGCCTTGTCGACCACCACCCCCTGCTGGGGGTCGCTGCCGGTGAGCGCGGCGTGCGCGGAGGCCGGTCCGGCCGTGGTCAGCAGCAGGCCGGCCGTGGCCAGGAGCAGCAGCACCAGGGTCCGGACGCGGGGGGCGATGGTCTGGGTCACAGGGGTCCCTCCCTCAGTGTCCGGTCTTCGGGACGTACGTCGCCGACTTGACCGGCATCTTCACGACGACGGGGTCGGCCTTGGCGAAGTGCAGTTCGACGGTGACCGTCTGGCCTTGCTTCGGTGTGCGCTTCAGCTTGTCGAACATCAGATGGTTGGCGCCGCTTTTGAACACGAGTTGACCGTGGGCCGGGACGGGGAGGCGGGACACCTGCTCCATTGCGCCGCCGTTCGTCTCGTGCAGGGTGACCTCGCCGTCGGCGCTGGTGACCGAGGTCAGCTCGTCCTTCGTGGCACCGGAGTTGGAGACGGTGAGGAACCCGGCGGCCATGTCGGCGGAGACGGGCTGCGGGATGTAGGCACCGGAGACGGTGAGGCCTCCCGAGGAGCCGTCGGAGTCCGAACAGCCGGCCAGCAGCAGGGCCGCCCCCGTCAGTACGGCGAGCCCGGTGGAGGAACGCTTCACGGGTTCTGCCCCTTGATGAGCTTGGGCAGATCCTTGGTGTAGTCGTCGACGGTGGCGTCCTCGCCGTACAGGACGTACCCCGCGTCGGTCTTCGGGGAGAAGGCGACGACCTGGGTGCCGTGCACCGAGACGGTCTTGCCGGTCTTCTTGTCCTTGTGGGTCGGCTCGATGGAGATGCCGAGGGTGCGGGCGCTCGCCTGGATGGTGGAGAAGTCGCCGGTCAGGCCCACGAACTGGGTGTCGATGCCCTTGAGCCACTTGCCGAGTTCGGCGGGGGTGTCGCGGTCCGGGTCGGTGGTGACGAACACGACGGTCAGCTTGTCCTGCTCGGACTTGGGCAGCTGCTTCTTCGCGACGGCGATGTTGTTCATGGTCAGCGGGCAGATGTCGGGGCAGTGGGTGTAGCCGAAGTAGATCAGGGTGGGCCTGCCCTTGGTCGCGGCCCGCAGGTCGTACTTCTCGCCCTTGGTGTCGGTGAGGACCAGGTCCGGCTTCTCGAACGGCTGGTCGAGGACGGTGGCGGCCTTGTCGGAGCCGGCCTCCTCGGAGACCACGGAGACCGGGGAGGAGCTGTCGTCACCGCTGCCGCAGGCGGAGAGGGTCAGGGTGGCGGCGGCGACCAGGGCGGCCGCGGCGAACATCTTCTTGCGCATATCAAAATGTCCCAGATGTAAGAATTTCGGTGCGCGCCGGGGCTGTACGGCCCCGGCGCGCCTCCCGCGAAACAGGGTCAGGCGTCGCTGCGCCGGCGGCCGGCGAGCACGCCGTACGCCACGCCCAGGGCGCCGACGACGATGCCGACCACGCCGAGGACGCGGGCGGTGGTGTCACTGCTGTCGGCGGGAGCGGCGGTCGCGGCGGCGGCGTTCTCGGTGTCGTCGGAGGCTTCCTCGGCGCCCGTCGAGCCGTGGTGCCCGTCCTCGGAGGCCGCGGACAGGGCGAGGACGGGAGCCGGTGTCTCGGGCTCCTCCGCGCCGTCCTCCTGGACCTCGATCCAGCGCACGACCTCCTTGTTGGAGTACGTCTGGATCGCCTTGAAGACCAGTTCGTCGGCGTCCTCGGGCAGGGCGCCGACGGAGACCGGGAACTTCTCGAAGTAGCCGGGCTTGATGCCGCCGTCCTTGCCGGTGGCGGTCCAGGTGACCTTGCTGACGGCCTCGGTGATCTGCTCGCCGTGCAGTTCGAGGGGCTTGGCGAGCTTGGACTTGGTGACCTTGATGTCCCAGCCGGCCATCGGCTCCGGCATGACCGAGGCCAGCGGGTGGTCGGTCGGGAAGTTCACCTCGAGCTTGGTGGTGGAGGCGTTGTCGCGCTCGTTGGGGACCTTGAAGTCGACGACCGCGTAACCGCCCTTGGCGGCGGTGCCCTCGGGCTGCACGCTGACGTGCGCGAACGCGGGCGAGGACAGGGCGATGACGGCGGTGGCGGCGACGGCGCCGGTGGCGGCGAGACGAGAAGCCTTCATGTGGTGCACTCCGCTTCGAAAGGGATTCCGGTGCTGAAGAGGGGTACGCGTGCGCGAAGGTGTCCGATCAGTCGGAACACGGGCACACGCGTGTGCCGCACGACGGCGGCTCTCCCCAGCGGTGCGGAAGGCCGGTCGTGTCAGGCGGCGAGAACGAGCTCGTCCGCGACCGGCGGGCCGCGCCGGATCACCGAGTGCTGGAGTGCGGTGGTGTGCGGCGGGGGCGGCGCGAGCCACCGCGCGCGAGGGAGACGCGGTCCGGTGTCGGGCGTCCCGGGCAGCCCCGCACGCAGGGCGCGCACCAGTGCGAGCGCCCCGCGCAGGGATCGTACGAGCGCCGCTTCCGCGACCGAACGCGCCGACCACGTGGACAGTTCGACGAGCCGCAGCAGCGCCATGTCCCCGCGTCGCAGCAGCCACCCGGCCGCGACCGCCGCGAGAACGTGCGCCAGGACCATCGGCAGGGACGGCAGCACGGACCCGGCGGAGGAGTCGGCCATGCCCGGCATGGCGTCCGTCGAGTGATGGGCCGTACCGGAACCGGAGTAGAGCCGCGCGTCGGTGAGGAGCTTCTGGGCCTGCACCGGGCTGATCGCGGCGGCGGTGGTCCCGCACAGGAGCCGCGCGGCCTGCTGGACGAGCGTGGCGTCACTCACGGAGCCCACGGAGCCCACGGAGCCCACGGAGTTCACGGACGTGACGGACGCAGCGGCCGTCGCGCCGTGCTGCCCCAGCCCGAACACCACGTGCAGCACGGTCTGCCCGGCCGCGAGCAGCGTCGCGATCCCCGGCAGCGACCGCTCACGGCCTGCGAGCGGTGCCACGACCAGGACGGCCCCCAGGAAGCCCGCGCCGAGCGTCCACAGCGGGACGGTGGCGCAGGAGGCGATCGAGTGACCGGCCGCGGCCAGCACGACGCAGACCGCGGCGAACACCGCGGCCCGCAGAACCCGGAGATCCCCTCCGGAGCGCGCGTGGGGGGCAGTCATGGCGGGCTCATCATCGCACTGGCCTTATGGCCGCCATACGGCAGGTCCACAAGATGACGTACGAGGCCTACGACCGAAAGGTCACGTCTGGCCCAACCTGCCCCACATACACCGGGGGATATCCCTCGCGCATCCCCCGTATGGGCGGCATCACGTCAACTGCGTGCTTACACCCCGGCGCTCGCGGCAATACGTAACGGTATGTCGAGCCGCGGCCTGGAGGCTGGAGCATGAGCATCTGGTGGTCACTCCATCTGCGCCGTGAGGCCGCGAGCGTTCCGCTCGCCCGGCGCCTGCTGCTCGGCACCATGGAGACCGCGGGCGTGGACCCCGACGTCTCCTACGACCTCTCCCTCGCCCTCAGCGAGGCCTGCGCCAACGCCGTCGAGCACGGCGGCCGGCAGGACTCCTCGGCGGCGTACCGGGTCACCGCCTACCTGGACGGCGAGAAGTGCCGTATCGAAGTCACCGACTCCGGCCCCGGGTTCACCCGCACCCGGTCCGTGCGCCCGGTGTCCAGCGAGGCCGAGAACGGCCGCGGGCTCTGTCTCATCGAGGAGCTCGCCGACCATGTCCACATCGGCAACAAACCCGGTCGGCGCGGCGCGGTCGTGAGCTTCGACAAGGTCCTCAAGTGGCGCGAGGACGCACCGCTGATGGCGGTGTGAGCCCAAAACTTCAGTTTTTTCAGCATCCTCAGCCTGCGCACAGCGTCCGCCCAAGGTTTTGACGGGCTGTGTTCTTACCTTCCTGCTCATGACGGGAAACCACAGGAACTCCAGCATCACCCG
>Ga0307508_10004884_pt1 | contig 12898 bp, 10 predicted proteins | sample 9_EM_MG_FD_203089 | JGI IMG/M metagenome (GOLD analysis project Ga0307508, IMG submission 203089) | Populus trichocarpa ectomycorrhiza microbial communities from riparian zone in the Pacific Northwest, United States - 9_EM | ecosystem: Host-associated > Plants > Roots > Unclassified | place... | reverse complement strand
AGAATTGCACAGCATTATCGATCACGCTTATTCCTCGCCCCGCCTCGCTTATGCTTCGTTGAATAAGAACATGGCTTCAGTACATACAAGAGAAGCCCCGACCCGTCAGCTTTGACAGCCGAGCGATAATCGATGATCGCAGAATGACTAATCCGGCAATATACGCAGTTTGGCGACAACTAACCGCGCGTAGGATTTGCGCCGTTTGTATTACAATTGCATCCCTCCCGCCGGCGTTGTAATCTCGTCTGTTTAGCTCTTGGCTCGCATGTGCCGCCGCCTGATCCATGCTAGCGCTCGTGTCTAAGCAATCCAACACGCTCAACAACGTCACCAAGCGCGCTCACGTACTTGTGGATATAAACCCAAGAACACTGTGAGCTTCATTTGCTCCCACTAGAATATCTCACCGATGCGGCTAAGATCCCCCATATCAGGACGATTCGGCGCGCTTGCCTCTCTTCGTTGGGTATCACAAAGCTTTGCCGCCCTTGACTATCCACACCTTACAGGTATTCTCACTGGAAGCGATGTCCAGTGCATCGCTCTTGTCAAACAAACGAGACATTGGGGAGAATATCTATGGCTTTGGGCGCTCATGACAGTTCTTCCTTTTCAAACCTCTCGGGACCATTCGCCACAGCTTGATTTTTTTTCTCGAGCGCCCATTCGCAGTCGTACGATTATCGATCCATTCCCATGAGCCCCACATTGCGATGCAATAACAACACAGCAATCGAGTCAAAATTCCTATTGTCAGTCGCGTCCAAGTTCCCGTCGCCGAATCGCCTTGGAAGTTGGATGTGGACTTTGGGTTTTCCAGCGGAACAGTTGGTCTGCAGATGCCAATATCGTGCTGTCGGCTTGTGAGACTCCGGAGCGAGGCGGTGAGTGAAAATGAATATTGACTAGAAATATCTTTCCATCAGCCGCCGACTACTACTATGTCGTGGCCCGCGCGGTGTTACCCACACGAAGCGCCCATCTCGCGGCCGGCACAAGCGTATGGGATGGGCAACCCAAACGAAAAACGAAAAACGAAAAACGAGTTTGCATGGGCGCAAATTTTTTTGCCCCAAGATCGCGGCGATTACGCACCCCTGAAATGATACAATTCTCCGCGACACATTCGTGCATTCGGGAGCAATGGCCGATCTTGCATGATGCCGCTCACGATTTTGGCCTATTCGGGAAACAATACCCTCCTGCTCAGTTGGTGCAGAGTTCAATATCCTGTTCTCGTTCTGCCGGCGGACAACTAAATTATTCGCTTGCCGACGGGCAGGGTTGGGCAAGCGCGTCGCGCTTGAATGCACACAGCCTCATTGCGAGTCCTCTGCACAGCCTCATTGCAACGAGTCCTCAGCACTGCCTCCACGGATTTTTCTCCAAGTTTCTGGTTTCTTCCTCGAGGTTCCCTTGACTCGCTTGCTGGAAAAAAGTAGCAGTGTGGGAGTTTTGTCGGATTGGCCACGAGGCACACATCCGCTGGGCTCAGTACTGGAGGAACTTGAAGCACTTCATTTCTTTGTGCTTGCCTTTTTCAGGAACTTATGTGCGAACTTCTTCGTCGGCGTGCAACGTGATTTTAAAACACTCAGGGCGCACAGGAATTTGCCGTCCCAAATCAGAACTTCGCGGGCCCGACGGAAATGGCTCGTGTTCTAATTCTAAATTGTTCTATGCGCATCGCATAGTCGCATCGTTCTCTTTTTGTTACTCTCGCTTGTGCAACTTTGCATGCATTCACTGATGGAAAGAAGGGGGGGGGCTTGGTTGGGTGCCATTATGGACAGGTTTGCGATTCGGTGGCTTCGCTTTCCGTCTTCATCCCTGTGCTTTTGCTTCACGCACGGCACCATGATTCGTTTTAGGAAACTCTGATAGTTGGACCTCTGGAACGGTCGCTATGTATACGCTGCGGGCGGTGACTGCGCGATGGAAGTTACCGACAAAAGGAAAACAAAAAAGCGTCGGGCCCACTCAGACTCCGCTCCGACCGAAAGGTATGAAACATGACTTGCCCTTGCTTTGCTTATCACCACTTTGCTATAGCTATAGCTGCGTGTGGTGGCGTACTGCTACTTACTGCTGCGCTCAATTGCCGCGCGGAGCTCCTCCACAAGTAAACACAATTACGTCGTTTTGGTGCATTTTCACTGACGACTTGCTGCGCTGGTTAGCACCTCGCGTTTACGTATATGGTCATGAAACGACAAAAGGTATTAAAAAACCCCATTAGAGCTGGCAAGTGTCGATAGCTAGGATTGGACGACTATCGTTTCCTTTTCTTACCGCTCTCCGTGTATGCCGGCTACCTGGTGCCATCTTGGTGTTTCATTTCAGCCTTCGCCTTCTGTTCTTCGGGTCTTGAGTGTACAACTACATACTTTTCAAGCACGGGCATCATTAAACTTGCCATCTGGGTTGTCCTGCGATCTTGTGCTTTGGGTATGAAGATGAAATTGGATACAAATGAACCGCCTTTCAATCACACTTGTTGTTCTTCGTGCCTTTGTGGCTGGTTTTCGCCGAAATCGAAGCCATAGCTACGTAATCGTCTACATGGAACCTCGATGGACCTTAGCAGTGTTTCTCTACATCGGTCTACATTTTTATCTCGCCGATGTGCGTCCTCTGTCTGTCTATCTCAGTGTTCTCTTCTTCCACTGCTCCGAGGCAATGTTCTCATCGGCCTCTGGCCAAATCTGAACATGTTTATTCTTGGGGCCTGACCAGGATTGCCCTGACTCGTGATGGCCTTTGCTCCGTTGCCATGGTCTCCGGGATTATCACGAGTACCGCTTTCTTCTTCCCTTTTCAAACTGCAGTGAACGTTGCATGCGGAGATTTTCTGGTTGTCCCAACAAAAGCGGATTGGATCCCACCAAACTCCATTCGATTACTCTCCAAGTCTACGTGGCACTTCGAAAGAGCAGCACAACGGCAACGTAACCAATAGAGCTCGAGGGCTCGAGAGCAAAGGCCGAACAGGGGTTGAGGTACTTTTTGCAATATGTGGCCACACCGGCGGAAGAAGAAGAGGGCTGTTGCTGTTGCTAACGTACAGCAGCGACAATAGCAACGACGATGACAACGAGCCCCAACTCCAATGGCAGTAGCAGTGACAAACGCCCAGGGCTACGGGGGGGGCTTGAAGCACATGGGTACATATATATCTATGTGAGTTGTGTGTGTGCGACTTGCCGCTCTTTATGGATGGATGGATGGGATTCGGGGCGGTCCGTACATGATCTGCACAAAGTGTCGACCTCCGTTCATTATGGACAACGATTCTTCTCCTGAGCTGGGCATAGTAGCTTGACAACCATTGAAAGAAGGGTTTCTCTCGCCTTTCAGTCTATGGCTGTCGTCGTCGCCGTTGTGAATGTTGGTTAATACCGCCTTCTTTTCTCCTATTTTGACCCTTCTCCTCAAATGTCGAGACTCGATCAAAAAAAAATCATAAATTGTCAATGATAATATGTAAGTACTTTGTGAAACCGCTAACATCTTACTCCTGAGTCCTGAGCAAGCATGTGGTAAAGTACAATTAAGTTCCCTGCTTGTGTGCGGGGAAAACATGAGGAGGGCGTCGTCGATCGCGTACTTACTCCTGTTTGATAATTCGAAATGTGTTCTGTTGTGTGTACGTGTACAAAACATCGGGCACGTGTGCTTCCTCTCTCCCTCAGCGTGCAAGAGTTGAAATTGACTCAGGAAATCTTTCATATATCCATTTCTTCCTTCACGACGGCATTGTTAAAGTAGTTCGATCGCATGATGTGATCCGAAATCCACATGGGACGGACATGAAGGGACGCGCGCGGAAAAAGGCGAAAGTTCAACATTTAACAAGTTCCTTCGAACACGGGCAGACTTGGTCGGACCCGAAGTGTGTTATCCTCGTCTCCGATATTTATTATAGGACTCGTCGGTCGGGTCGGTTTCCATTTTTCACCAAATCAAATCAAAACTTGGGGCGAAAGGCGGGCTTTCCGATGTCGTGCGTTGGTTATTGGTCGTTTCAGACTGGTGCCCCATGAGGGAGATGCGCCAAGAACGACGCGCTGTGTACCTCAGAGCCATGTGGATAGTGGGTACCTGTACCTACCTCTTTTCTTTAAAGAAACAGCTTTACAAATCGCAAAAACGACTCTTGGAAGCCGTGGCATGTGGACTACGTTCCACGTTTCTATCGACGTTTTGGCTATAACAAATAGGTTTTTTTGCTGGTGCGGATCTTAGCTCAAACTTGACTTGGTTGCGATTTCCGGCGCACATGCAAAGAACTACTTTCAAAGGCAGCAACAATATCAGTACAGTCAGCCAAGCTCATCATTTTCCGTTATCGCGATCAGAACTGATTTGACGAAGTTAAGAGTCATGCTATAACATGCTTCATGTTCGCGCCCGGCTCCGGCCTTTCTTCTGGGCGGTTAAAAGACTCGCGGTGGTACAATAGAAATGACAAGTTAGAGTTGGAAATGAATGAAATTTCTGAATGACCGTGATGATATGAGCGTGTGTCCAGCGCCTCAGGTTTTGATAGTCACCAGTGCAGGGCGTCATATGTGGGTGTGTATCTATCCGAAAATGGAAGGACATACAACGCTAAGGTTGAGAGTTAAGTCGAGCGAACCGAGAGTAATGACTGATGCATGTAGTATGCATACCAGTGTATGTATGGATGCCACGAGGCGCGCGTGAGGGTTGGCGAAACGAGACGGGCGGCCCTAAGGCGATGCAAAAGCGGCCGAGAGAAGTAAAAAAAATAAAAATAATGGAAACGCTTGACCTAGAAAAGCGACGTTTTATTATTTTATTTCTCAGGCACGAAGTCTTTGGCAGGAGTTGGGCAGGAGAAATGTGGACGGCCGTTAGGTCCGAGGCAATCAAGGATGTTTTTCCCTGAGATTGCTTCCGGTCAGTTTCCATATTAGGAAAGGCGCCTAGGGACCGACACGAGAACGAAGAAAAGGCATAACGAGTATAGCGGAAAGCGATGTCCGCTTGGGGGGGACGAGGGAGAGGGTCGGACTGGAAAATCCGGCACCGCCTTGTCATTGGTTCGGAAGCGCCGGGGAGCCGACTGGATGTTACTTGCACAGCATAGTCTCTGCTTACTCCCATATCGTTCCTTTCGCATTTTATAACAGGGCCCGATCAGCGTCTCTCCTGACGTCTCAAGGCCTCCTTCTCCTCTTTACCCCCCGCCCCGTCCCCGCAACTGTGGTGAACGCCCAATCAGAACATCCCCTCGCCGTTTAACACTTCGTTCTCCTAACAATCCTTCATTAAACCGAGACCAAGCGAACTCATACCGAGATGGAGGCCCCCGCTACTGGTACAAATCAGGAGTTCTCCTTCGCAGACCTTCATCTTCATCAGACCGCCGGCTTCCAACCATCCGATCCCATCTTCGATCCTCGTTGGGAAAACATTTACATACCTCCAGACAACACAAACCCCTTCCCTTGGATGGGCTATCGACAACCAGAAGATGCACTGTCTAGTGCGAGTTCATCCTCAGATGGCTCTTATGCACACTCATCGGTATACTCGGCATCTTCCGACCAGTTGAACCCGTTAAACGTGAGTACTTCCGAGTCCTGAACTCAACTTCGATTCTCAAAGATCGCCTTTGTCGCTTTTTTGGTCCAACATACCTGCTGTCTCTCCTCCTTCCTCCAACGACATCCTCTTACCTCCCTCTTAATCCGATCCCTTCGTCCCCCCGCCCTCGTTCGCGTATGCAGTACACTCTTCCACCTTCCACATACCAGCAACAGCCATACTCCAACGACCAATTCGCTCACAATACTCAAACTAACACCGCTTTATCTCTAATGGACGGAGACCCCCAAGGCGCTTGGGCGCATTCGCACCAGCAGCTAATGCATCCACAGAACGATGCCGCCGCCCACAGCTCCTATCAGTCCCCCGCCACCGGAGGTGACCCCTATCATTATCACCAACAACGCAACAGCGGTGACTACGAGTCATACGAGTCTTATAGTTCGGGGGGCGAAGACCAACAACCGACTCATCCCGCCCTGAGCCCCTCACCACACCATCACCCCCAACAATCCCAGCATCCCCAACCGCACCAGATGTATATGCAGTTTGACCAATCTGCCGGCGGTGGCAATGGTGCGAGTGCAGGCCCCGGTGCTGCAGGTGGCGCGTCACCATACGCTACCAGTCACACAAAGGCGCCGGAGCTCTATGCGTCTCCCTCCCCTGTAGGGACAGCGTACACGAATCCCACCACCTCAGACGGACGGATACGTCCTGGTAGCAGCGGAGGAGCATATCCCGCTTCCTATGGATCACACAGTTCTCAAGGCGTAGCAGCAGTGCAAGGGGGTACGCGTCTTACCCCCGTTCTCGAACAGTTCGAGCGATTGCACTATACAACGAACCCCCTATCGCCTTCGGGGCCAGCCCCCCAACAGCAGCAGCTACCACCGTCGAACAGTAATAATAGCGCCGCTGGTGCTGGGTACGGTTCCCCGCCTGGACCCAATCGCAATACCCGGATGATGCCGGCAAGCCAGTCGACTTCGGGCGGTGGCTCTTTGCCTTACGGACGCCCGCGCCCAGCGCATCATGCCGGCGGTGGTCATCATTCTAGCCATCATCGATACGGAGTCGGCCATCAGCACAATGTGTCAAACGGGTCATCTGCCCTATCCTCCGCTTCCTCACAGCAATCACAGCCTTCCCCCCAACAACAGCAACCGGCGACAGCGTTCCCTCCATCAGGAATGGGGAAAATCTTCGCCCCAAACCCGATCCTCCCTCCTATTGGGAACTCGATGGAACAACACCAGCAGCAGTCGGCCCAACATCCACCGGTCAAACCCAAGAAAGAAATGGTTGCGGGGACGCCGACACACCCAGATATACCTCGTCCAGCAATCGTCGCACCTCCGGTACCCGTTCCACATCTCACTAAGAAATCGCGTGGGAGACAAGTGCCCAGCGTGAATTCTATGAGCAACGCCGGCAATACTACGAGTGTCACCTCAAGTCACTCAAGTTCGCGTGAGCGGCGTCACGACGGTCGTGCGGACCGAGAACGGTCCTATGATGGCGGCTTGGAAAGTCCGCTAAGCCCACATGCCCCTTCTGGTGGTTATTTCCCCGGTACACAGTGGAGCGATAGTGAATATGAAGATGGCAACCCCGTCGCTGGACCTGCTGCGCATGCGCAACGTTCGTTGTTTGGTCAACCACCCGTTCCTATGGACTCGTATGGGGGTAATACCCAAAACAGCGGGCCCGGGTCAACATCGACTGCATCTTCCCCAGCAACGTCGTCATCTCGCCGAACGGTGGAAGATGCTGGGCCGAACACTAGTGGCGGACCGGGGACCCTTGCTGCTGGGTCGCTCGAAGCCGAGTTACGGTCGAGACCGTTTGTGTGCACGGTCGAAGGGTGCGGGAAAGCATACATTCGCGCCGAGCACCTTAAGCGACATGTGAGAAGCATACATACGAATGATAAACGTGAGTCCTTTTTGTTCCTGGGACTTAGTCAGACTCTAACTGGGTTATGATGTTTACCCCATTTTGCAGCGTTTGAATGCCCCCATCCTGGATGCGGTCGCGAGTTCAGTCGATATGATAATTTGTGCCAGCACTTTAAAGGCGTGCACGGCTCAACGTCGACACTCAGGAATCAGCAACATCAATAGCCAACTTTGGCCAGAGCGCGCACGAGCCCTCCGCCCGCCCCAACTTTGTAGCTTTTTTATCCCCTTTATGCTTTCGAGAAATGCACGCGCCACCTTTCGTCACTGTCCCCCTTCGTATTCCGTCCCGACCGGCTCTCAACAAGTCGTACCTCCACCTCCCCGCAGTCTTCACTCTTTTCTCCCCCGCTCGCTTTCGTTGTCCAGCTACCGCGTCGTCGATGATTCGATTTGATTCAGTTTCGACTTGGTCCGGGCAATCAGTTTCACCATCTCTTCTCCATCTCATCCTGCCACACACAACCCCGCCTCATGGGATTTGTATTACTTTACGGAGCCGAGGGCCGAAGGCGCACGATAAAAAAATTCCACCTTTGTAGCTTTCTCTCTCCCCTTCGTGCCCTTTGCTCCTCGCTTTCCGTTTCCTCTTCTGTTTCCTAAAGTATTTATACATGTGGTTTTGACCCCTACTCCTTCTTTTCTTCCTGGCCCATGTTGTTTCTGTGACTTGGTTCTTAACTTCTTTCCTAACTGAGCCTCCGCCCCGCCTGAACTGACGTTTGATTTCCTGGAGCAGACTGAAATACAAACACAGTCAGTGTAGTGCGGCCGCGGGGCCCGTCGTCTGTTGTTTTTGTGTTTTTTTTTTCCCTGCCTTTGTTTCGATGGTGCTATATATCCTATCATTCTACCTACGTACCTACCAAGCTACATACTCTCTACTACCTACTACCTACATACATACATTAGGCATAGTGCTGCCCCGAATTCTAGTCTTTTCCTTTTTCTCCTTTGCCCTTGCCTCGTCTCATCTCATCTCGCCTCGCCTCGCCTTGCCCTCGACTAGAATCTTCAGGTTCCTTTGCCGTGCATGCGCCTCACTCCGCCCACAACTTGGTTGCTTAACTGCTAACTGGCCTCACCTCGCTTCATCTCTCGTCCATGCGTGCCTAATTCTCTTCCCGATATCCCTCCCCCGTCGCATGCTCCCATATACCGCGGCTCCTTGGTTTCTTCGTTTTTGATTCTTGTTTCTTTCGCCGGTGGTTTTCCAGTCTCTCTCTCTCTCCCCAACTCGTACGCGTCTGGCCGGCCTAGCATACCGATCGCGCGTGACACCAGTCGCTACAGTCCAGTCCAGTCCAGCCTAGCTTCTAGCTTAGCTTGCCCTCTTTCTCTCTGTTCTGTTCTGCGTCAGCGACAGCGGCGCATACTGGCGGCACGACCCACGACTTAGGGGGGATATTTGCTTTGTTCTTCTAAAAAATTCTTGCATGCGTGCACTCACTATACATCCGAAATCCAAACATACATATCTGTGTACTAACCCCAGTGGAAAATGTGAACCCCTTCGTCGCTTCCTCCAATGAACGTTATGCGTACCCTAACACATGTGAATTAGGATCTCTTCCATTTTTCAACCATCAAAATAATTTGGAAAACATCGAGATCGTGCGGGGGGTTTGCTGTATCGTACATATAGAAACGATGCTTGAAAATCTTTAAATCAGGGAAAAACAGACTCGACGATCGGCGAGAGTGCATGAAGCTTACAGTACCAGGGTCATGAGCGGGGAATTCGATTTTTGTTTTAATTTTTTTTGATATTTTTTGTTTCTTGATTTCTTTTCAACTTCAGTTAAGTTCTACATATGCATGATTTGGTTGTGAGCATTCCAACGCGTCGTTTCCGTTTCCGTTTCCCCCGCCACGTGCTGCTTCAGGGGGGAATAAAGGATAAGCGAGCACCACCATCATGCTGTGCAATGGAGCGGAAAACGTCTGTTTTTTTCTTTCATTTCGTAAACGGGTTTCTGGTCTTTTGGCGACGCAGGAGTGGAGTAGATAGAGGTGGAAGTATGTAAGTTTAGCGCATGCGCATGCATGCATGCGCAGCCGTTCAAGTTCCCCCATCCCCAGCTATCGGTCCTTGTCTGGCTCCTGTTTTGTTACTAATCATTCGTCAGTGGAGCGAGCGGTCTCGGAGGAAAAAATTAAAGGATATCGTTGAAACACACGTACATGTACATTTATGGGCTAGCTCTGGAGTTGCGCTGCATATGCTCGGTTTCTACTGGAGAATTCGTCACTTGTTGCTAGAATAATTTCAAACTGATATAGTATTAACAGCTACGAGTAGCTTGCCGCTAGGCATTGACGAGGTTCAGCTGTGTGGAATTGGTTCTCATACAGTTAGAAGGAACTCTGCACCGATAATGCATGATGCTCCAGGAGCGCGATTGCGCCTTTGTGGATAGTTTAGTATCTAACCGTGTCATGTTCAGGTACTTGTAGCTCACGCTCAGGGCAAGGCAATCCGGTCAAAAGCAAAAGAGCCGAATCATACTCATGTGTGCATATGGGATAGAAAAAAGGGAATTGCTGTTCTCCTAACTTAGAAGCTATCTATATTGATTTATTTGCAATGTTTACGATTCATATATATACATACCCGTGGCTGGTTTGGGGTTTTTTTCTTTCTTTCTCTCTCTCTTGGTTAGCAACCAAAATTGCAAACCAGAAACGAGGAACTGCGGCGGGTAACAAGTACAAGTATATATAGTCGACGCAATTGGAATTGGAATGAAGAACAAACAGGGTTGGGCGTTCTGGATTTTTGGCATCTAGAGTATCTGGCCCAATGGGACATCTTCACCCTGATGGAGATGGATCTAGACACTATGCATCGCCATCCTTAACACGTCGAGTCGAGAACCTCTTTTTTGTTTGTTTTTCTTCTTAAAGGTCTATCTATCAACGCAATTATATATGGAAATCAGCACGTGCGCCGCGCCGCGCCGTTGCTGGTTGGCAACAGAGCCCAAGTATCCCAAGACAGGAAAACAATCGATGAGAGATCGGCCGATGATGATCGGATTTCGATATATCTCGTTTAACACAAGTCGAATTCGGCGATTTACCTTTGGAACCTTGGCAACAAAGGGAGTTATTGGAACAATTCAGCGGACTCTCCGGTCGAAATCACGAGTCCATTCTTCTTCTAGCGAGCTCCTCATACCCTTCGACCCTTTTTACTTTTTCGACTTGCCATCGATTATGATTGGAAAAGTGAACCTACATGTAATACACTAGAGTATCGTTGATGATGAAAGCGTTTTACGGTTTTCGTTCTCCCCCAAAACAACATTAGGAAATATTTGAAGAGAATTAGCGTAGCCTAGCGCGCGCCTCCGGATTCCGGGTTCTTTAGAACTTGGATGGTAGCACGTGGTACTGGCACATGTACTTTTGTATAGTGAATTTCCCGGATCTTAAAGGTTGAAATTGCCGCCTCCTGAATGTTTGATGATCCCGGCGGGGAAAAGGAGAAGAAGGTCATACCATATTACCATATTGTTGCACAACCCGTCGGCCGGGGCGCAGTTGCCGTGCCGTGCCGCTCTCGCGAAACGTTTTTAGGATCCGCGGAGTTTGACAAACGATTAACACCCCTCTATCTAGCTAGATCTCTCGCGGTTATTGTTGTGGATGTCCCGGAACGCGAGAAATATTTAATCCATCCTGGTCATGATTCAGTCCTTCCTTTTCTGATATACTATTTAACGTGTACATACACCCTTCTGCATTCGCTTCAAAGATGTCTTTCAGATATTGTTCATGGTGCTCTCTATGTCCGTGATAATCTATTTACCCAAAATAGGAGACTTTAATGAACTCAATGGTTTGATACATTATTATTGTTTCCCGTCATGATATACATGAGTACGCGTTGTATTATTCATACGTTTGAACAACACACTTTTTCAGAAGCCGGAGATTAGTATCGAAAAGCCGGTAGAGCGGGTAAGTTCATGAGAGGAGCAAGATACAAGATGTAGGCATCAGTCATCGTTAATGGTACCGTCGCATCTTGCAGCACGCTGCTGATTTAGGGAATGTCAAAAAGGAACAATACTTTTGCAGTATACCCAAAAAAAGAGATGTCCCCAACATCCCCCCTCCCTAGGAATCCCACAGAATGGGGGTGCACCATTGGCGTTAAAAAAATCAATAAATCTGTAGAAAGGCAGAAATTACGTAAACTTACCAGTTTGCTGGCCTCTTGATTCTCATACCGCGGTAAAATTCGCAATTCAAATGCATTGCACGGTCAAGCGAGAAATACCGAGGGCGAATCGGATGTTTTCTTGGGAAGGAACATGAATCGTCTGATAGAAAACAAATTGTTGCGCCACCAAATCTGCAAAATTCATAGCCGCCCAGTGCAGCCCTCACCCTCTTTAGAAGACCTATCGCCGCGGATCCTATGTACGAGATTGTACACGTGGCGATAGTGCGATGTGGGAAAGCACAGCCTGCAAATGAAGTGATTGCATGGGATGGGTGTCATCGTAATTGATCCCGAGTTAGGCGGAGCCAGTGAGTGAGAAAAATACGCACAATCTTTCTGCAGGGTTAACACTGCATCCGGTGACGCCGACTGACACTGAGTGCATGGCAATGAGACAGTGAAGATCTTGTACTGTATTCCCCTACGGGCGGCTGCATACAGTAACCGCGCGCTGCGTAAATCACAACTCACCAAATACGGCCAAGTTCACTCGTCAACACAAAAAAAAAGAAAAAGGAAAACAAAAGACGAGCTGCTGTACGTCAAAAGCGCGCGGTCCTGTGAAGATTCGCCAATATCTTACCATCACTTCGGCTTCACTGGCAAGTCATAGGCTGCGGCAAGGCGATGAATTTCCCCCGGTTCATAATTCACTTTAAATCAGCAAGTCAACGGCTAGTGATTTCTGCGTGATCGATTTGTCAGCATTCTCTATGATGTATACCCAGTTCGGAAGTCCCGAATATCAATGTGAACCCCCACCCCTGTGCAAGTACAAAAATGTGACTGACCGACTGCTGCCGGGCATGGGCAATGTTGCCCCTCCCCAGAGTAGCTCAATGATTCCCACGTGTTGTAGAACTGGAGAGGTGGGATAAAATAAAATAAAAAACAAGTCCGTGCCCCTCCCACTTTCACAGTTTCAGGGACGATTAGTGCCAATATTAATGTCCGGTGGCGGCGTGAGATCATCTCATAAATTTCGAAAATGGAATAAGTGTGGCAGATGCAGTATTCTGCATGAGAGAACGCCTTCAAAACAGGATCAAACGGACACTTGGCAGACTGGTGTCGGTGAGGACTGCACATGTAGTTTATGATGACGCCCCCGAAACGCGTTTTCACG
>Ga0307508_10004882_pt1 | contig 12902 bp, 10 predicted proteins | sample 9_EM_MG_FD_203089 | JGI IMG/M metagenome (GOLD analysis project Ga0307508, IMG submission 203089) | Populus trichocarpa ectomycorrhiza microbial communities from riparian zone in the Pacific Northwest, United States - 9_EM | ecosystem: Host-associated > Plants > Roots > Unclassified | place... | reverse complement strand
GTTTTCGAGAACGAGCCCGCGCTCGATCGCGACCTGCTCGCGCTCGACAACGTCGTGTTGACCCCGCATATTGCCAGCGCGAGCGTCGACACACGCCGGGCGATGGTGAGTCTCGCAGTCGAGAATCTGACGGCAGCGCTCGGTTTTGGTCCGCGTGCCGGTCGGCCCCCGAACGCGATCAATCCTGAAGCGATGGATCACCGAACAGCATAAGTTTCCAAGAATTTCTGTATTCGTTTCTTGAACCTCTCCCCCTTCGAACAAGAGAATTCCCATGAGCAAGAAGACCGGTTACAAGGTCGCGATGGTCGGTGCAACCGGCGCCGTCGGCGAGACTCTCATCAGCATCCTCCACGAGCGCAAGTTCCCGATCGCTGAATTCGTCGCACTCGCGAGCGAGCGCAGCGCCGGCGGCCTCGTCGAGTTCGGCAACCGGTCGGTCACGGTCAAGAAACTCGCCGATTTTGATTTTGCGGGCGTCGACATCGCATTTTTCTCGGCCGGCGGCAGCGTGTCGAAGGTTCACGCGCCCCGGGCAGCGGCCGCGGGCGCGGTCGTGATCGACAATACGTCCGAATTCCGCTACGAGGACGATATCCCGCTGGTCATAAGCGAAGTGAACCCGCACGCAATCGCGCAGTACACGAACCGCGGCATCATCGCCAACCCGAACTGTTCGACGATGCAGATGCTCGTGGCGCTGGCGCCGATCCATCGGCAGTACGGCATCACGCGCATCAACGTGGCGACGTACCAGTCGGTGTCGGGCGCGGGGCGCTCAGGTTCGGAAGAACTCGGTCGCCAGTCCGCCGCGCTGCTCCGGTTCGACGAATATCCGCCGGCCAAGTTCTCCAAGCAGATCGCTTTCAACGTGATTCCGCACATCGACGAGTTTCTGGCCAACGGCTACACGAAGGAAGAGATGAAAATGGTCTGGGAGACGCAGAAGATCCTCGAGGACAAGTCCATCCAGGTGAATCCGACGGCCGTGCGCGTCCCGGTGTTCTACGGGCACTCGGAAGCCGTGCACATCGAGACGCGGGACAAGGTCACAGCGGCTGAGGCGCGCGCGCTTCTCGAAAAAGCGCCTGGCGTCAAGGTGATAGACGAGCGCAAGGCAGGGGGGTACCCGACCCCTGTCAGCGATGCGGCGGGCAAGGACGAGGTCTTCGTCGGGCGCATCCGCGAGGACATTTCCCATCCGAACGGGCTTGACCTGTGGATCGTTTCCGACAACATCCGCAAGGGTGCCGCGCTCAACGCCGTTCAGATTGGGGAGATACTTGTCGAGTCGTACCTGTGACGGACGGCACGTTCATTTTCACGAAAATTTCGCACAAGCCCTTGCGAAAAGTGCTTCTGCGTTTCATAGTTACGCGTCGATAGTGAGGCGGATTCTAGGTTGCGCTGTCCGTTTCAGGTGCCTTCGGGCACTCCCGCGCGTCGCGTTTGTAGCTTTTTCGGGGGCAAATCCATGAAAGGTCTGGTAAAAACTTCGTTGGCTGCAGCTTTGGCGCTGGCTACCGGTCAGGCATTGGCGCTCGGTCTGGGGCCGATCCAGGTCAGATCCGGACTGAACCAGCCGCTCGTCGCCGAAATCCCCGTAATCACCGATACGTCGGCGGAAGCGAACGAGCTGCGGGTCGATCTCGCCTCGGCAGAAGACTTCGTCCGCGTCGGTCTCAACCGGGGCCGCGTAGGCGTGCCCCTCGAGTTCGCGATCAGCAGCAACGCTCGCGGCCAGACCATCATCAAGATCACGACGAAAGAAATCGTGCGCGAGCCGTTCCTCGACTTCCTGATCGAAGTGAACTGGAGCAAAGGCAAGCTGCTGCGCGAATACACGGTTCTGCTCGACCCCCCGGTCACCGCGCCTGCGATCGTCACGACGAACAAGCCCGCAGCGCGCGCCGTCGCGCCGCCGCCGGCCGTCCAGCGGCCTGTGGCGCCCGCGCCGGCCGAGACTCGCCCGGTCGCTACCGCGCCGGCCCCGACCCCGTCGGCGGCTCCAGCACGTCCGACCGCGCCCGCGCCACGCGCGCCCTCCAACGCCGGCGAATACGGCCCGGTGCAGAAAGGTCAGGCGCTATCCACGATCGCTCGCGGTCTCGACGTTACGACGCCGCTCAACCTCAACCAGGTGATGCTGGCGCTGCTAAAGGCCAATCCGAGCGCGTTTTACAAGGACAACGTCAACGCATTGAAATCGGGCGCGGTGATGCGCATTCCAACTGCCGAGGAAGTCGGCGCCGTCGGATCGTTGAAGGAAGCCGCCGTCGCGGTGCAGGGTCAAAACCAGTCGTGGTCCGACCTCGCCAAGCCGACGCAGGTCAATCAGGTCGGCGCGCCTACGGCGCCTTCCGCGGCCGAAGCGCCGAGCAGCAAGCCCGCATCCAAGGGTAAGCCCGAACATCTCGCCCTCGTGCCGCCGCAGGCGGGCAAGGGCAGCGATTCCGGTGCGGGCGGTGGTGGCTCCGGCAGTGCGAAGGACGCCGAAGCACGCGCGGAGCTTTCGCGCACGAGGGAAACGCTCGCTACGCGCGAACAGGAATCCGCAGAACTCAAATCGCGCGTCAAGCAACTCGAAGACATCAACGACAAGGGCCAGCACCTGATTTCGTTGAAAGATTCGGAAATCGCCGAGCTGCAGAACAAGCTCAAGGAACTCCAGGTCAAGGCGGCAGCGGCAGCGAGCAAGCCAGCAGACAAGGCAGCGGAAGTGCCGGCCGTGCCTGCACTTCCGACGAGTACGATGTCGGCGAAGACCGATTCTGCGAAGCCGGATTCGACGAAGCCCGACATCGCAAAAGTCGAGCCGCCGAAGGTCGACGCAACGACCCAGGCCAAGCCCGCGGATACGTCTTCTGCGCCAAAGACCGATGCCTCGGCAACGGCGACGACCGCTGCTGCGATTCCGCCGCCACCTGCCGCTGCACCGGCGAATGCGCCGGTCTCGCCGGGCGTCACGGTGACGCCACTACCCGACACGACGACATCGACGACGAGTGCGCCCGCTGCGGCGACTCCGCCGGCCGCAGCCCCCGCGCCGGTGCCGGCAAAGCCCGCGCCGAAGCCCGCGCCGCCGCCGGCCGCGAACAAACCCTGGTGGTCGGATTACATCGGCGACAGCCCCTATCCGCTCTACGGCATTGGCGCCATCCTGCTGTTGCTCGGCGTATGGGCTGCCAGCAAGCTGTTCGGCAAACCGAAGAGCGCCGCCGTACGCCCCGGCTACCGCGATGTTGCGGATGAGGGAGAGCCGTCGCCGGATATCGTGCCACCGGCGAACGAACAGCAACTTCTCGACCACCTCGCAGAGCATCCGGACGATCACGATGCATCGATGGAACTGCTGCGCCACTACTACGTGCAGGGTGACACCGCGCATTTCGAATCGCTCGCGGAATCGCTGCAACACAACCTTTCCTCCGATTCGCCGCAGTGGGCGGAAGTGGTTGCGATGGGTGAGGATCTTGCCCCGCACCATCACCTGTTCAGCGGCCGCCACGAGGTTGCAGCACCTGCCGTTGAGGACACCTACCAGACTGTCGTCGATCAGCCGCGCCCCGATCTCGAAACCCAGCGTTTCGATTTCGAAGACTTCAACGCGCGCGCGGACCATGACGCCGCCGCCCACGACGCGCACGATCATGCCGCATCGGTACACGCCGCAGACGACCACGTCGGACACGACCATGGCGACGCGCACGCCCATGAGGTCGAGATGACGCATGAGCCTGTTCATGCCGAAGCCCCCACCGTCCATCATATGAACGACGACGAGCCCGACCACGAAGCGGCCGCGACGGAATTCTTCACGGGCGAAGACACGATCAGCACACGCCTCGACCTTGCCCGTGCGTACCTCGACATGGGCGATCCCGAGGGCGCGCGCTCGATGCTCGACGAAGTACTGGCCGAAGGCAACGCGGGGCAAAAAGAAGAAGCGCGCAAACTGCTGTCGGAGATCCGTTAAACCCACCTGGCAGACGGGTGGGCAAAAAAAGGCCGGGCTTGCCCGGCCTTTTGCTTTTGCGGCAGCCAAACACGATGCCAGTGCACGGTTTTTGCCCGGTACAATAACGGTTTGCACGCAGACGGCGGACTCATCTTGCGCATCGCGCTCGGCCTGGAATACGACGGTACCGATTTTCTCGGCTGGCAGCGGCTGCGCGATGGCGCGACCGTGCAGGCGGCCGTCGAGAAGGCCGTGTCGTTCGTCGCGGATTCCATCGATACACCCATCGAGCTGACTTGCGCAGGCCGCACCGATGCCGGTGTGCATGCGCGTTGCCAGGTGGCGCATTTCGATACGGCGGCTGTGCGCAGTGAGCGCGGCTGGGTTTTGGGGACGAACTCGAACCTTCCGCCGAGCGTCGCCGTCCGATGGGCGCGCGTGGTCGGCGAACATTTCCATGCGCGCTTCGGCGCGATCGCACGCCGCTACCGGTACACCATTCTCAACCGTCCGGTACGCGCTGCACTCGAAGCGCGCTACGTCGCCTGGGAGCGCGTGCCGCTCGATGCGGCAGCGATGCACGCCGCCGCGCAGGCGCTCGTCGGCGAGCACGATTTCAATGCGTTCCGCACCGTGGCCTGCCAGGCGCGCTCGTCGATGCGCAATGTCCAAACCATCTCGATCGTGCGCGAAGGCGATCGCGTCGTCATGGACATCCAGGCGAACGCGTTCCTCCATCACATGGTCCGCAACATCGTCGGCAGCCTGTTGCCGGTCGGACGCGGGGAGCGCCCTTCGGGATGGATAGGCGAGCTGCTCGCGGGACGTGATCGCGCGCTCGCGGGCCCGACGGGCGCAGCGCAGGGTCTTGTCTTCCTGCATCCTCTGTATCCGGCAGAATGCGGCCTGCCCGAAGAAGTCACGGTCGAGGCAACGTCATGAGCATGCAGCGAATTCGCATCAAATTTTGCGGCATGACGCGGGTCGAAGATGCGCTCGCGGCGGCTGCGCTCGGCGTCGATGCGGTCGGTGTGGTGATGACCGACCGCAGCAAACGCTTCGCCGGCGTAGCCCGGGCGCAAGCGATTCGCGCCGCGCTGCCGCCGCTCGTCGATCTCGTCGCCTTGTTCATGGACGACCAGCCCGGATTCATTGCCGAAGCCGTCGCGGCCATCCAGCCCGATCTCTTGCAGTTCCATGGCAGCGAAACGGCGCGCGATTGTGTACGCTATGGCATCCCATATCTCAAGGCCGTCGCGATGGGCGACGGTCTGAACCCGGCCGACGTGGTGCAGGCGCACCCGCAGGCGATAGGATTTCTCCTCGATGGACATGCGAGTGGCGAACAAGGCGGCAGCGGCAAGACCTTCGACTGGTCGATGGCGGCTGTGCCTTTCGAGCGTCCCGTACTGCTGGCGGGTGGGCTGACCGCGGGCAACGTCGGCGCGGCGATCCGCGCGGTTCGACCCTATGCGGTCGACGTATCGAGCGGCATCGAAGCCGCTCCCGGAATCAAAGACGCACACGAGATGCAGCGATTCGTCGCCGCCGTGCGCAATGCTTTTGGAGAATGAACATGCTGGGCAAGAAATTCGACGACGCGGCCACCGCGTCGAAAATCGACTACATGCAGTATCCCGACGCGCACGGTCGCTTTGGCGACTACGGCGGTATCTATGTCGCAGAGACGCTGATGCAGCCGATCGCGGAGTTGACTGCGGCCTATACGAGTCTTCGTAACGACCCTGAGTTCATCGCCGAACTCGATCGTGACCTCAAGCACTACGTTGGCCGCCCGAGTCCGATCTACCACGCCGAGCGGCTGTCGAAGAAGGTCGGCGGCGCGCAGATCTTGCTCAAGCGCGAGGACCTCAATCACACCGGCGCACACAAGATCAACAACACGATCGGGCAGGGTCTTGTTGCGCGCCGCATGGGCAAGCGCCGCATCATCGCCGAAACCGGCGCGGGTCAGCACGGCGTCGCGAGCGCGACCGTTGCGGCAAGGCTGGGTCTCGACTGCGTCGTCTATATGGGCGCTGTCGACATCGAGCGCCAGAAGATCAACGTCTACCGCATGAAGCTGCTCGGTGCGGAAGTCATACCCGTCACGTCGGGCTCGAAGACGCTTAAAGATGCGCTCAATGAAGCGATGCGCGACTGGGTTACCAACGTCGACAATACTTTCTACATCATCGGCACCGTGGCGGGGCCGCATCCGTATCCGATGATGGTGCGCGACTTCAACGCGGTTGTCGGTCGCGAAGCGCGCGCACAGATGCTCGAAGAGTACGGACGCCTCCCCGATACGCTCGTCGCCTGTGTGGGCGGCGGGTCGAACGCGATCGGGCTTTTCCACGCGTTTCTCAACGATCGCGATGTCGCTATCGTCGGCGCCGAGGCGGCGGGCGACGGCATCGAGACAGGGCGCCATGCCGCGTCTCTCGTTGCGGGAAGGCCCGGCGTGCTGCACGGCAACCGGACGTACGTGATCTGCGACGACAACGGCCAGATCACCGAGACGCATTCGATCTCGGCGGGCCTCGACTATCCGGGCGTCGGTCCCGAACACGCCTGGCTCAAGGATACGCATCGCGCGACGTATGCGGGCATTACCGATGACGAAGCGCTGGCGGCGTTCCATGAGCTTGCGCGCACCGAGGGCATTCTCGCGGCGCTCGAATCGAGCCATGCCGTCGCCCAGGGCATCAAGCTCGCGCGCGAGATGCCCAAGGACAAACTCATCCTCGTCAATCTCTCCGGGCGCGGCGACAAGGACGTGCACACGATCGCGGCGCGGGAGGGAATCCACCTGTGAGTGCGGCGATCTCCGGTGCTGTTCGCGCAGCACCGCAACCGGACAATCGCTCGCGCTACCTCGACCTGATGGAGCGTTGCCTGCTCGGGCTGATCCATGAGGATCCACCGCAAGACCCCTGGAGCGGCGAGCGCTTCGATCTCGAACGGCGCACGCGCGGCCGCGACTGGCCGCTGCGCGCGCATTCGATGATCGGAAAACTGCGCATGGACAACCTGCGAACCGCGATCGAAGGCATCCTCGCGAAGTCCGTACCGGGCGATTTCATCGAGACCGGCGTCTGGCGCGGCGGTGCGTGCATCTTCATGCGAGCGATACTCGCAGCGTATGAGGTCCGAGATCGCATCGTCTGGTGTGCGGATTCGTTCGAAGGGCTGCCAGTACCGAATGCGGATCGCTATCCGTCGGATGCAGGCGACAGCCACCACACATTCGAGCCGCTCGCAGTCTCGCTCGACGAGGTCAAGTCGAATTTCGAGCGCTACGGGCTGCTCGACGCGCAAGTGCGTTTTCTGAAGGGTTGGTTCAGGGATACGCTGTCGACGGCGCCGATCGATCGACTTGCGCTGCTGCGCCTCGATGGCGACATGTATGAGTCGACGATCGATGCATTGCAGGCGCTGTATGCAAAGGTGTCGATCGGCGGCGTCGTCATCGTCGACGACTACGGTGCGGTGCCTGCGTGCAGGCGGGCCGTCACCGATTTCCGTGCCGACCGCGGCATCGACGAGCCGATCGTCGACATCGACGGCATCGGTGCGTGGTGGTTGAAGCGGCAATGACGGATCCCCGGCTGCCGCGACTGTTCGAGCGCGTCCGCATCGTCACGGTGCGGCCTCCCGACTATCCGCATAGCGCTGCCTTCGACGAGCTCGTGGTGGGGTTTGCCGCCGCCTTTTCCGCACTGGGCGTCCAGGTCGACACGTCGATCAATCAACCGATCGGCAACGAAGGCATCAATATCGTTTTCGGCGCGCACCTAGTTGCACCCAATATGGCGCTTCCGTCCAACTGCGTCATCGTCAACTTGGAGCAGATGCGGAGCGGCCACTTTGCGCAGCCGCACTATGTCGAGTTGCTGAAGCGTCATCCGGTGATCGACTATTCGGCGCGCAATGTCGCGCGTACGCGCGAACTCACAGGCAACCCGCACGTGCACCTGTTCCGGATCGGCTACATGCCGGCACTCTCGCGAATCGCCTCGGCGCCGCGCCAGGACATCGATGTGCTGTTCTATGGCGTCGTCAACGATCGTCGCAAGAAAATCCTCGATGCGCTGACGGCAGCGGGCCTTAACGTCGTCGCGGTGCCGCCGGGCGTCTACGGTACGGAGCGCGACGCCTGCATCGCGCGCGCAAAAGTCGTCCTGAACGTCCACTACTACGAGGACAAGATCCACGAGCTGGTACGTTCGTCGTATCTTCTTTCCAACCGCAAGGCGGTCGTCAGCGAGTGCGAGGCAGATACCGAAATCGACGAAGACATCCGCGCCTCGATCGTCGCCGTGCCGTATGCGAATCTCGTCGAGAGCTGTATCGCCCTCGTGCGCGACGAGGCTCGGCGCAAGGCGCTGGAGCAAGCGGGCTTCGAACGCTTCTCCCAGCGCAACCAGGCGACGCTGCTCGCCGACGTGCTCCAGGCCGTCTCCCGGCCGTTGCCGACGCGCATCAATCTCGGCAGCGGCAAGGCTTACGATCCGGCCTGCCTCAATATCGACATCGACCCGAAATGGGATCCTGACATCGTCGGCAATCTGTGTGCGCCGGAAGGGTTGCGGCAGACATTTTTCAGCGCGCGGTTCGGTCTCGTGCGGCTCGAGCCCGGGCAGTTCGACGAGATCAGCACGATCGACGTGCTCGAGCACGTGCCCGATCTCGTCGCGATGATGACGCGCTGCCTCGAGCTGCTGCGCGTCGGCGGTGCAATGCGCATCGTCGTACCGTACGACCTGTCCTGGGGTGCATGGCAAGACCCGACCCACATCCGCGCGTTCAACGAACGCAGCTGGCTCTACTACACCGACTGGCACTGGTACCTCGGCTGGACCGAAGCGCGCTTCCAAGCGAAAGACATGAACATGAAGCTCAGTTCGGTAGGCGAGGCGCTGCGCAAACGCGGCATCGCGATGGAGGAAGTGTTCCGCACGCCGCGCGCGGTCGACGAGATGCAGATCGTCCTCGTGAAGCGCTCGTTGACCGAGGAAGAACGGCAGCGTGCCATTTCGTACACAACCGGTGCGAGTGCGATACCGAAATGATGCGCCGGGTGCGCAGGTCTCATTGCCCCGCGCCGCGCCGGCCGGACGAGGTATGCTTCCCTTTGTTTTGCCCGATCGAACCTTAGAATTTTGTGTACACATGAATCGTATCGATAGTCGTTTTGCCGAGCTCAAGGGCGCCCACCGTACGGGGTTGATCCCGTTCGTGACCGCCGGAGATCCTTCGACCGAAGGCGTCGTCCCGCTGATGCACGCGCTCGTCGAGGCCGGGGCCGATCTGATCGAACTCGGCGTACCTTTTTCCGATCCGATGGCCGATGGGCCCGTGATCCAGCATTCGAGCGAGCGCGCGCTGGCGCGTGGTGTCGGGCTTGCGCAGATACTCGGCTGGGTGGCGCAGTTTCGTACGACGGACAAGACCACACCGATCGTGCTGATGGGATATCTCAACCCGATCGAGATTCATGGCTACGAACGCTTCGCGCGCGAAGCCGTGGACGCGGGTGTCGACGGGGTTCTGCTCGTGGATTGCCCGCTCGAGGAGTCGAGTACGATAAAACCGCTCGCGGATGCAGGGCTGCACCGAATTTTTCTCGCCGCGCCGACGACGAGCGAGGCGCGACTGCGCGGCGTGTGCGCCGAGGCGAGTGGATTTCTATACTACGTGTCATTCAGCGGTGTCACGGGCGCAAATCGCCTGAGCCTTGACCCGGTGCGCACGCGCGTCGAAGCGATCAAGCGTGGCACATCGGTCCCGGTTGCCGTCGGTTTCGGCATTCGCGACGCGGCTTCGGCCGCAGCGATCGCCGAATTCGCGGACGCGGTCGTGATCGGTAGCGCGCTGGTCGAACATCTGGTGAACTCTGCGGCGTCCGGTGGGGTCGAAACAGAAACGATCGTGCGTTCGGCACGCGAGTTTCTTGCTCCGATTCGCCGCGCGTTGGACGCACGATCGGCTTCCCATGCCGCGTGAAATGCCCGGTAGCGGTTCCGAAGATCCCTCGGCCGCGGGGGAGGCGCAGACGCCGGACGAACGCGCGAGGATTGCGGCAGGCGACGAAACAGTATCTCCCGACGACGAAAACAGAGACGACGACGAAATGAGCTGGTTACAAAAATTGATGCCGTCGCGCATCCGCACCGAGGGGACGACCTCCAAGGGCAAAGTGCCCGAAGGCCTGTGGGGCAAGTGCGATGGCTGCGGCGCGGTTCTCTACGGCCCCGAGCTCGAGCGCAATCTTCAGGTTTGCCCGAAGTGCGGGCACCATCATTACATCAGCGCGCGCAAACGGCTCGGTGCATTGTTCGACGAGGGCAGCACCGAGGAGATGTTCAACTCGCTCGAGCCCGTCGACGCGCTCAAATTCAAGGATTCCAAGACCTACAAAGCGCGCATCGCTGCCGCGCAGAAGTCCACTGGCGAGAAGGACGCGCTCGTTGCCATGCGCGGTCATCTGAAATCGCGACCGCTCGTAGCCGTCGCTTTCGAGTTTGCATACATGGGCGGCTCGATGGGGTCGGTGGTCGGCGAAAAGTTCACGCTCGCAGCCGAGCACGCGCTCGAGCATCGCGTCCCTTTCATCTGTTTCTCCGCGACCGGCGGCGCACGCATGCAAGAAGGCTTGTTTTCGCTGATGCAGATGGCGAAGACGTCTGCTGCGCTCGCGCGACTGCGCGGCGCCGGCGTGCCATACATCTCGGTCCTGACCGATCCGACGACCGGCGGAGTTTCCGCGAGCCTTGGCATGCTCGGCGACATCAACATCGGCGAGCCGAAGGCGTTGATCGGATTTGCGGGCCCGCGCGTAATCGAGCAGACCGTACGCGAGACATTGCCCGAGGGGTTCCAGCGTTCGGAATTTCTCGTCGAGCACGGTGCGCTCGATCTCATCGTCGACCGACGCGAGATGCGCGACAAGCTCGCGTCGCTGTTCGGACTGCTGATGCGACAGGCGAGGGCAGCCTAGAACTGCGCTGTGCTGCTTGTCGGCGTCGGCGCAAGGGGCGGCTCGCAGCGGCCTCGTGGTTGCCGCCTTGGACACGCGGTTTTGCTTTCTGCGAATGCGTATCGATCCGATGTGTATCGATACGCAGATTTGCTTTCCGCATCTATCGCCTGGCGTGCCGCCGGCGCGAAGCGCGAATGTCAGGCGGCGCGCAGCGCGCCGTACTTGCGCAGGCGCTCATAGCGCTGTTGCAACAAAGCCTTCGCATCGAGCGGTGCCAGCGCGTCGAGTTGCGCCAACAGCACCGCCTTCAGGCGAATCGCCATGTTGCGCGGATCGCGGTGCGCGCCACCGAGCGGTTCGCGCAGGATCTTGTCGATGAGCCCCAGATCGAAGAGACGCGTCGCGGTCAGCGCGAGCGCTTCGGCGGCGTCGCGCGCCTTTTCAGCGCTCTTCCACAGGATGGACGCGCAGCCCTCGGGCGAGATCACCGAGTAGGTCGAATATTGCAGCATGTTCGTGACGTCGCCGACGCCGATTGCGAGGGCACCGCCCGAACCGCCTTCGCCGATCACCGTACAGACGATAGGCACCTTGAGCTCGGCCATCTCGAGGAGGTTGCGCGCGATCGCTTCGGACTGGCCACGCTCCTCGGCGCCGACGCCGGGGTAAGCGCCTGGCGTATCGATGAATGTCAGGATCGGCAGCGAGAACCGCTCCGCCATCTTCATGAGGCGCAGCGCCTTGCGGTAGCCCTCGGGGCGCGGCATGCCGAAATTGCGCCGAATCTTGGTCTTGGTATCGCGGCCTTTCTGGTGGCCGATCACGATGACAGCGCGGCCGTCGATGCGCGCGAGTCCGCCGACGATCGCCGCGTCGTCGGCGAATGCGCGATCGCCCGCGAGTTCGTGGAATTCCTCGCAGATCGTCTGAACGTAATCGAGCGTATATGGACGCGCCGGATGGCGCGCGAGCTGCGCGACTTGCCACGGTGTCAGGTTCTTGAAAATGTCCGCCGTCTTGCGCTTGAGCTTGTCTTTGAGCCGCGCGACCTCTTCTTCGATGTTGAAAGCCTGGCCATGGCTGGCGGAACGCAGTTCCTGGATCTTCGCGTCCAGTTCGGCAATCGGCTGTTCGAAATCGAGGAAATTCGGATTCATGAATCGCAACGCAGGGCGCATGGCGCGCAAGACTGCGGATTATAGCGAATGGCGCAATGCACGGGGCTAAACCGTTAAAACAGAAGGGAAATCAGTGACGGAGTCGATGATCCGCGCCGATGTATGCGTTTGCAGGCCTACGCGCCCGCGCTGGGTTTGCTCAGCACAAGTTCGGTGTTGAGGACGCCCGGTAGCGACTCGAGGAGGCGTTTCAGGTCGGCGCTGGCGCGGACGCGCCACTCCGCGCCGAGTTCGAGCTCCGCGCGTCCTTCGGCGTTGCCGTAGGACAGGCGCAGGGGCGTCTTGCCGCCCTTGTGGCTGGCGAGGCTATTGCGCAGGCGTGCGACAAATGCAGTGTCGACGCCATTGAGTTTGACGCGGAGCAGACGCGCCTGGCGTTCGCACGCGGCGTTGAGCGTCCACACCCTGCGCGCACGCAGCTGGAAGCCGCCCGAATATTCGTCGAGCGACAGGCCGCCTTCGACCACGAGCATCGCGTCGCGCGTGAGCAGCGCGCGAAATTCGGTGTAGACCTCGCGGAACAGGCTCACCTCGATCCGCCCGCTCCAGTCTTCGAGCTGCACGAAAGCCATCGAGTCGCCGCGATTGCGCTGACTCGTGACCATGCCTGCAACGACGAACGGCTGATCGTTGAAGCGTCCCCGGCGCTGCTCCGGCGCCGGCGGCTTGTAGTTTTTCGGAATCTCGCCGATCGGCGCGTCCGAGAGCTGCACGAGCAGCTCGCGCCAGGCCTCGGTCGGGTGTCCGGACAGATAGTGTCCCAGCGTCTCGCGCTCCCCGA
>Ga0307508_10004881_pt1 | contig 12904 bp, 11 predicted proteins | sample 9_EM_MG_FD_203089 | JGI IMG/M metagenome (GOLD analysis project Ga0307508, IMG submission 203089) | Populus trichocarpa ectomycorrhiza microbial communities from riparian zone in the Pacific Northwest, United States - 9_EM | ecosystem: Host-associated > Plants > Roots > Unclassified | place... | reverse complement strand
ATCGACTCCGTCGCCGCCCTGGTGCCGCGCGCGGAGATCGAGGGTGAGATGGGCGACTCCCACGTCGGCCTCCAGGCCCGGCTGATGAGCCAGGCGCTCCGCAAGATCACCAGCGCGCTCAACCAGTCCAAGACCACCGCGATCTTCATCAACCAGCTGCGCGAGAAGATCGGCGTCATGTTCGGCTCCCCGGAGACGACGACCGGTGGCCGGGCACTGAAGTTCTACGCCTCGGTCCGCATCGACATCCGTCGTATCGAGACCCTCAAGGACGGTACGGACGCGGTCGGCAACCGCACCCGTTGCAAGGTCGTCAAGAACAAGGTCGCGCCGCCCTTCAAGCAGGCCGAGTTCGACATCCTCTACGGCCAGGGCATCAGCCGCGAGGGCGGTCTGATCGACATGGGCGTCGAGCACGGCTTCGTCCGCAAGTCCGGTGCCTGGTACACCTACGAGGGCGATCAGCTCGGCCAGGGCAAGGAGAACGCCCGTAACTTCCTGAAGGACAACCCCGATCTCGCCAATGAGATCGAGAAGAAGATCAAGGAGAAGCTCGGCATCGGCGTGAAGAAGCCCGTGGACCCGGCCCCGGAGCCCGGTCCGGACGCGGCGGATGCCGTGCCCGCCGCCGCGCCGGTGAAGGCCGCGGCCGCCCCGGCGGCCAAGTCCGGGGCGAAGGCGGTCAAGACCGCCGTGGCGAAGAGCTGATCCATGGCACGGCGGACCGACTGGCCGGACGGCCCCGGCCGTCCGGAGCACCACCCGGACCGTCCGGATCGCGGCGCCCCCTCCTCGTCGAGGGCCGAGCAGGGGACGCCGCTCGGCCCGGAGGATCAGGCGCGGGCGATCTGCCTGCGCCTGCTCACCGGGACCCCGCGCACCCGTCAGCAGCTCGCGGACGCCCTGCGCACCCGTGGCATCCCCGACGAGGCGGCGCAGGAGGTGCTGTCCCGATTCGAGGACGTGGGGCTGATCGACGACGCGGCGTTCGCGGGCGCCTGGGTGGAGTCCCGGCACCACAGCCGGGGGCTGGCCCGTCGCGCGCTCGCCCGTGAGCTGCGTACCAAGGGAGTCGACTCCGCACTGATCGCCGACGCCCTGGGGCAGCTCGACGCGGACCAGGAGGAGCAGACCGCCCGCGAGCTGGTCGAGCGCAAGCTGCGCACCACCCGTGGGCTCGACCGGGAGAAGCGGCTGCGCCGCCTCGCCGGAATGCTCGCCCGCAAGGGATATCCCGAGGGCCTGGCACTCCGGGTGGTGCGGCGCGCGCTGGAGGAGGAAGGGGAGGACCCGGAGCTGCTGGAGCACCATCTGCCCGACGCCTGACCCCTCCCGGCCGCGCACGGCCCGTCGGTGCCGGTGCGGGGGTAGAGGGGGAAGGGGGTACGGGGCCGGTCGTACGGAGGCGCTCCGGCCCGCTCGGATCAGCGGGCCGGGAGGGACGCCGGGAACGGGTGGGTCAGCGCACCGGGAGGGATTTTTCAGCGGGGTTCAGCGGGGCGGCGGTCAGCGCACCGGGAGACCGGCCGCCCGCCAGGCCTGGAAGCCGCCGGTCAGATCGGTCGCCCGAGTGAGGCCCAGCTGTCGCAGCGAGACCGCGGCGAAGCTCGACGCATAGCCCTCGTTGCAGACCACCACGACCCGCAGATCGTGGTGGGTGGCCTCGGGCAGCCGGTGGTCGCACTGCGGGTCGAGTCGCCACTCCAGCTCGTTCCGCTCGACGATCAGCGCCCCCGGGATGGTGCCGTCGCGCTCCCGCAGCGCCGCGTACCGGATGTCCACCAGCAGCCCGCCCGCGGACTGCACGGCGGCGGCCTCCTCGGGGCCGAGCCGGTCCAGCCCCTGGCGCGCCTCGGCCAGTAGCTCGTCCACGCTCCGCTTCGTCGCGCTCATCCCCCTACTCCCATTCCTGCGGCCGCTCGACCTGCTCCAGCCGCAGCACCTGGCCGGTGCGGCTGTAGCGCCGCATCAGCGGCAGCGGCGGATAGTAGGCGTGCACCGACACCGCGTGCCGCTCCGATGAGGAGTTGATGACCTCATGGACATGGTGCGCGCCGAAGGCCCGGCCCCGCCCGGCGGACAGTCGCCGTTCGCGGTCCACGTCCTCGGCCAGTTCGAGGGTCTTCCAGCCCTCGGTGGGCAGGCGGACGGCCAGCGACTGTTCGTTCAGCTCACCGGCCGCCGTCACGAACGCCCCGTGGGAACCGCCGTGGTCGTGCCAGCCGGTGCCGGTGCCGGGCGGCCAGGCGATCAGCCACGCCTCGCTGCCGCCCGGGCCGTCCAGCCGCAGCCAGGTGCGGCCCTCCGGATCGAGCGGGAGCGAGGCGACGAGTTCGGCGTCGGCGGCGGTACGGCTGACGAAGTCCAGCAGATCGGCCGCGCTGGGGGGCGAGGCGTCGTCGGGGGAGACGCGCACGGGAGAGGAGAGAGAAACGTCCGACACGGGAACCGTCCTGAGTGATCGCGAAGAGGCGCGGCAGGGCCACGCGGAGAAAAGGCGGATCAGGAGGACGGTCGACACACGCAGCCCGCATAGCGGAGGAGGTCCAGATGGACCCTCCGCCAGAAGCGAGGCAGGCCGGTGTCAGTCACGCTCCGCAGTGAAGCATGATCCGGACGGGGAGGTCAATCGTCTCGGCGCGGGCCCGGAGCACCCACGGCACGGCGTACGACGTCAGCGCCATGGTGCGCGCGGGGGCGCGTGATGGACGCCTCACTACCTGCGTGCCGTGGCCTCCGCGTCCCGCTGGTCCCGCTGGTCGGAGTCCGCGCCCCGGGCGGTGTCCCCGCCCCGCGCCGCGTCCGCGCACGCGTACAGCTCGGCCGGCCGTACGCCGGACAGCGCCGCCGCGAGATGACCGTCCGGCCGCACCAGCAGCACGGTGTGGGCCGGAGCCCCCGGGTACTCCTCGGCGACCAGCAGTTCCGTGCGCATCGGCAGGGCCGAGACGGCCGCCGCCAGCCGTGGCATCAGCCCGGCGCGCATCCAGTGGCGGCGGTCCCACACCCCGGTGCCCGGCGCGACCAGCACCACCAGCAGCTCCCGGCCCAGCCGCTCCCGCAGCCGCACCACCGCACCGTCCGGCGCGGTCACGCGGACGTCGGCCACCGGTGCCCCGGTGGGTGTGCCCACCGTGACGGAGCCCTCCGGGAGCGCCGTGGGGGCCAGCGGGGAGCGGTGGTAGGCGGGGGGCGCGCCCAGCGGACCACGGCCGAGGTGACCGTCGGTGAGCAGCGCGTCATGGCCGCGCGTGCCCCCCGGGAGCACGGTGCGCCGTACCGCGCGCCACCCCCCGGCCGCCCGGACCAGCGGCAGTGCCTGGTCGGCGGTGCGCAGCCGCGCGGCGACGGCCGTCCGCCGCTCGGCCTGATAGCTGTCGAGCAGGGCTTCGGAGGCGCCGTGATGCCAGGCGAGGGCCAGCTTCCAGGCCAGGTTGCCGACGTCCCGCAGCCCCTCTTCGAGCCCCTGGGTGCCCAGAGCGCCGTGCAGATGGGCGGCGTCCCCGGCGAGGAAGGCGCGGCCCACCCGCCAGCGCCGCGCGAGCCGGTGGTGCACGGTGTGCACGCCGGTGTCCAGAAGCTCGTAGGGGATCGCGGTCTCCTCGCACCACCCCGCGAGGGTGTCGCGCACCCGGACCATCAGGGCGTCCGGGGTGACGAGGTCGCGGCCCGGCGGAAGCAGCCAGTCGACCCGCCAGACGCCGTGCGGCAGCGGCCGGGCGCTCACCTCCGCGTCGATGCTGCGCCACGGCGGCGAGCGGTGCAGTACGGCCTCGCCGGGCCAGGGGAGCTCGGCGCGCAACGCGGCGACGGCATGCCGCTCCACCGCCGTACGGCCGGGGAAGCGCACCCCCAGCTGTTTGCGGACGGTGGACCGGGGGCCGTCGCAGCCGACCAGATGGCTGCCGCGCCACCAGGTGGCCTGGGCGCCCCGGGTGCGTACGCTCACCCCGCGCTCGTCCTGCTCCACGGTCTCGACCCGGGTGCCGGGGACGATCCGTACGAGGTCCTCGTCACCGATGGCGGCCAGCGTCGCCCGCAGCGCCCGGGTCAGCTCGTGCTGGGGCAGATGCAGCGGCGAGTGCACCGGCGCCTCGGGCTCGCCGTCGCGCCGGTCGCCGTCCCGCCGGTCGCCGTCCCGCGCGGCACCGGGCAGATCAGCCCTGTGCCGTGCGGTCCCGTCCCGCGCGCCGCCGTCCTGCCGGTCGCCGTCTTCGGGGACGTCCGCCGCCGGGGGAGGGGCGCCGAAGAGCGGGCCGGGCTCCAGGGGCACATGCCGGACGAGCTGGCGCCGGCGCATCGTGCGCCATCCCGTCCACGGCCGGGCCCCGGCCGCCGCCCGGCAGCCGAGCCGTTCCAGCAGGGCGGCGGTGTCCGGGCGCAGCACGACGGTGCGGGCCAGGCGCGGCTCGTCGGCCCCGGCGGTCTCGTCGAACAGCACGACGGGGACGTCCTGACGGGCGAGTGCGAGGGCCAGGGTGAGCCCGACCGGGCCCGCCCCGGCGACGATCACCGGGTCCACGGCGCGGTTCCCATGACCCTGCGGGGCGTACGTGACGTACGGAAACTGGCAGTTGAAACCCGGTGAGCGATCACAGAAAGCATGCAACCGACTGCGAGTGCCCGCGTCAAGCGGCGACGGGCGGTGGCGCGCGCGCCACCGCCCGTCAGAACCCGCTTGCCTCAGCACTCAGCCGGTCTTGCCCGCAGCCTGCTCCGGCCCGGGCTGGTCCACGGGGTCGAGCGCGTCGGCGGCCGCGAGCGGCTGGGCGGCGTCCGCGACCGGGATGCCGGTCTTGGCGCGGCGGCCGCGCCGTTCGATCCAGGTGGCCAGGGAGGAGAGGGCCAGACACATCGCGATGTAGATGACGCCCCCGACGATGATCACCGGGATGTACGGGTTGTCGTCGTTGACGACGGTGTTCGAGGCGAGCTGCTGGAGCTGGAACAGCAGCTCCTGGTAGGTGATGACGTAGCCGAGCGAGGTGTCCTTCAAGGTCACCACGAGCTGGCTGATGATGGTGGGCAGCATCGCCCGGACGGCCTGCGGGATCAGAACCGTCGTCATGACCTGGGTCTTGCTCATGCCGAGTGCGTAGGCGGCCTCACGCTGCCCCCGGGGAACCGAGTTGATACCCGCCCGCAGCACCTCGGCCTGCACCGAGCCGTTGTAGACGGTCAGCCCGATGACCAGGGCCCAGAAGCCGGTGCTGTCGCCGGTGAGGCCCAGGTCGGTGCGGTAGGTGAGGAAGAGCACCCACAGCACGTAGATGGTGATCAGCAGCGGAATGGCCCGGAACAGCTCGATGAATCCGGTCGCGAGCCAGCGCACGGGCTTGTGGTCCGAGAGCCGGGCGACCGCGAGCAGGACGCCAAAGACCAGCGAGAGCACCGACGCCACGGCGAACACCTGGAGGGTGGTGAGCACACCGTCGCGGATGCTGGTCCGCACGCCCGCGTAGTTGAAGATCTCCCACATCTCCGGCGCGAACTGCCCCTTGGCGTTCAGCCGCAGGACGGCGAAGACGATCAGGCCGACGACGGCGAGGGTGCCGATGACCGAGTAGACGCGGTTGCGGATACGGGCCTTGGGGCCGGGCGCGTCGTACAGGACGCTCGCGCTCATCGGGCCACCTCCAGACGGCTCTCCAGCAGTCGGAAGGCACCGCTGATGGTGAAGGTGATGACGAGGTAGCACAGGGCGACCCACAGGAAGATCCACCCGATCGGGAAGCCCTTGTCACTGAGCAGCTTCGAGACGTTGAACAGTTCGGCGTTGCTGAAGGCGCCCGCGATGGCCGAGTTCTTCGTCAGAGCGATGAAGATGCTGCTCATGGGAGGGATCACGGTCCGGGTGGCCTGCGGCAGGACTATCAGCCGCAGCGTCTGGGTGAAGCTCATGCCCAGGCTGCGGGCGGCCTCCGCCTGGCCGAGTGGCACGGTGTTGATACCGGACCGCACGGCCTCGCAGACGAAGGACGACGTGTAGCAGCCCAGCGCGATCATCGCGAGAACGAACGGACTCGTTCCCGGGAAGAAGATCTGCGGGACGACGAAGAAGGCGATCAGGAACAGCAGGGTCAGCGGGGTGTTGCGCAACAGGGTGACCCACGCCGTGCCGAAGGCGCGCAGCGGCGGAATGGGGGACACCCGGAAGCCGGCCATGATGATGCCCAGGACGAGGGCGAGCGCCGCACTGGCCGCCGTGAGGGCGAGGGTTCCGAGGAACCCCTCACGGAACTGGGGCAAATGATCGAGGAGTACGTTCATCGATTCTCCGCGGTAGCGGTCGGGTCAGCGGCGTGCGGAGCGCACCGGCTTCACGGGTGAACGGGGGCCCGGGTGAACAGGGGCCCCGGCGAAGGAGGCCCCGGGCGAAGAAGGCCCCGGGGCCGGGGTCCGGACCCGCTCAGTAGCGGGGCAGCGGGGTCTTCGGCGCGACGTAGGAGGAGCCGGACTTGCCGAGCGTGCCGACGTACGCCTTCTTGTAGTCGCCGTTCTTGATGTGCTTCTCGAGCGAGTCGGTGATCGCGTCGCGCAGCACCTTGTCGTTCTTGTTCATCCCGATGCCGTACGGCTCCTCGGTGAACGGCTTCTCGACCAGCTTGAGCTTGGTGGAGCGCTGGGCCGCGTAGCCCTTGAGGATCGCGTCGTCGGTGGTGACCGCGTCGACCTGGCCGTCGAGCAGCTGCTTGACGCAGAGCGAGTACTTGCTCAGCTCGGTGGTCTTGGCGCCGTACTTCGGCTTCTTGATCTCCTGGAGCGGAGTGGAGCCGACGATCGAGCAGACCTTCTTGCCCTTGACGCTGTCCGGGCCGGTGATGTCCTTCTCGTCCTTGCGGACCAGCAGGTCGGCGCCGGCCTGGTAGTACGGGCCCGCGAAGCCGACCTGCTTCTTGCGCTCGTCGTTGATCGTGTAGGTGCCGACGTAGTAGTCGACCTGGCCCTTGGAGATGGAGGTCTCGCGGACGTTGGAGTCGACCGTCTTGAAGGTGATCTTGTCGGCCGAGAAGCCCAGGTCGGCGGCGACCATCTTGGCGATCTCGATGTCGAAGCCGGAGCGCTTGCCCTCGGTGTCCACGAAGCCCAGGTAGGGCTGGTCGGCCTTGGCACCGATGACGATCTTGCCGCGCTTCTGCGCCGCCTTCAGGGTCGGCGAGTCCAGCTTCACGTCCTTGGCGACCGTGTACGAGCCGTCGAAGACCTCGCCGCCCTTGGGCTTGTCGCCGGCGGTGCCCTTTTCGCCGCCACAGGCGGTCGCGGTCGCCGCCAGCGCGAGTGCCACCGCTGCGGCCGCTGCCGTGTTACGCATCCTCATGGTGCTGCCCCATCCTTGGTTCCGTACGTCTTCGCGGACTTGACGTCATCGCAAACTCGGGTGTGCGGTCGCGGGCCCAGTGGCGCCCAGTGGGCCTCAGTGGTGCTCAGCGGGCCTCAATGGCGCTCAGCGGTGCCCAGTGGCGCTCAGTGGTGGAGGATCTTCGAGAGGAAGTCCTTGGCCCGGTCGCTGCGCGGATTGTTGAAGAACTGGTCCGGCTCGGCCTCTTCGACGATCCGGCCGTCCGCCATGAAGACCACGCGGTTCGCCGCGGACCGCGCGAAGCCCATCTCGTGGGTGACGACGACCATCGTCATGCCGTCCCGGGCGAGCTGCTGCATGACCTCCAGCACCTCGTTGATCATCTCCGGGTCGAGGGCCGAGGTCGGCTCGTCGAAGAGCATCACCTTCGGGTCCATGGCCAGCGCGCGGGCGATGGCCACCCGCTGCTGCTGGCCGCCGGAGAGCTGCGCGGGGTACTTGTCCGCCTGGGCGCCGACGCCCACCCGGTCGAGCAGCTTGCGGGCCTTGTCCTCGGCGGCCTTCTTGTCGGCCTTACGGACCTTGATCTGGCCCAGCACCACGTTCTCGAGCACCGTCTTGTGCGCGAAGAGGTTGAAGGACTGGAAGACCATGCCGACGTCCGCGCGCAGGCGGGCCAGCTCCCTGCCCTCCTGGGGCAGCGGCTTGCCGTCGATCGTGATGGAACCGGCGTCGATCGTCTCCAGCCGGTTGATCGTGCGGCACAGCGTGGACTTGCCGGACCCCGACGGCCCGATGACGACGACCACCTCACCGCGGGATATGGTCAGGTCGATGTCCTGGAGGACATGCAGCGCGCCAAAATGCTTGTTGACTCCGGACAGCGCGACCAACGCGTTCGCCACTGGTGCGGCGTCCTTGGTCACCGATACTTCGCTCATTCGGCTTTCCGCTCCCGTCCTCCTTGGTTGGGAGGACATTAATGAGCAGCCACGATCAGCGTCATTACATCTGAGCGGAAATTGAGGATAACGATCTGGCCTCGGCCCGGCACTCTGTGTAACGGGCCGTAAGGGCGCCGTACCGGCTGCGTAACGGAAACCTCCCCGTGACTGTATGCGTCTTGACGCGTGCGCGTGGATCGGAGTGGATTCCCTGGGACCGTGTCTTCGGTCACGTTCGGGCCGCGCGCACCTGAGTCGCGTAACCCATGAGAGGGAAGGTGGAGGAGGGGCCGGTGAGGCTGCTGCTCGTCGAGGACGACAACCATGTCGCCGCGGCCCTGTCCGCGGTGCTGTCGCGGCACGGCTTCGACGTCACCCATGCCCGCAGCGGCGAGGAGGCGCTGCGGGCGCTGCTGCCCGGGGCGGGCGCGCCCTTCGGCGTCGTACTTCTCGACCTCGGGCTGCCGGACCAGGACGGTTTCGAGGTGTGCGGCCGCATCCGCAAGCTCACCGCGACGCCCGTGATCATGGTGACCGCGCGCGCCGACGTACGGTCCCGCATACACGGGCTCAACCTCGGCGCCGACGACTACGTGGTCAAGCCGTACGACACGATGGAGCTGCTCGCCCGCATCCACGCCGTCAGCAGGCGCACCCTCCCCTCCGACTCCGGTGCCGGGGCCGGTACGGGCGCCGGGGGCGGGGAGGGCGGGGAGGGCCCGCAGCCGCCGCTGCGTCTCGGTCCGGTCACCATCGAACTGCCCACCCGCCAGGTCTCGGTCGACGGCGCGACGATATCGCTCACCCGCAAGGAGTTCGACCTGCTCGCGCTGCTCGCCCAGCGCCCCGGCGTGGTCTTCCGCCGTGAGCAGATCATCAGCGAGGTGTGGCGCACCAGCTGGGAGGGGACCGGGCGCACCCTGGAGGTGCACATCGCCTCGCTCCGCTCCAAGCTGCACATGCCCGCCCTGATCGAGACGGTCCGCGGCGTCGGCTACCGTCTCGTCACCCCGGCCGGCTGAGCGGCCAGGGCATTCCGCGTGCGCACTCGCCTCCTCCCGCTGCTGATCGTCCTCATGGCGGGCGTCCTGCTCGCGCTCGGCTTCCCGCTCGCCGGGAGCCTGGCCGCCCGGGAGCAGCAGCGCGTGGTCGTCGACCGGATCGACGACACCGCCCGCTTCGCCGCGCTCGCCCAGTACGTCACCGCGGGGCCGACGGCCGTCGCGCGCGCGGACGGCGAGGAGGGCGAGGACGGCGAGCAGGGCAACGAACGGCTCAACACGCTGCGTTCGGAACTCGTGCGCTACCACGATCTGTACGGCATCCGGGCCGGGGTGTTCTTCCGGGACGGCCTGCGGATGGCCAAGGCGCCCGCCGACTGGCGGCTGCCGCGGAGCGGGAACGGTGCCGAGGCCTTCGACGAGGCCCTGGCCGGGCGCCGCAGCCACGATCCGCCGCAGGTGTGGCCCTGGCAGCGGGGCAGGCTCACCGTCGCGTCCCCCGTCGTACGGGACGGGGACGTGGTGGCCGTCGTCGTGACCGACTCGCCCACCGGCCGGATGCGCTCGCGCATCCTGCACGGCTGGCTGGTCATCGCGGGCGGGGAGTGCGCCGCGATGCTGCTCGCGGTGGGGGCCGCGATCCGGCTCACCGGCTGGGTGCTGCGGCCCGTGCGCATCCTGGACACCGCCACGCACGACATCGCGACCGGGCGCATGCAGTCCCGGGTCGCGGCCGCCTCGGGCCCGCCGGAGTTGCGCCGGCTGGCCCGCTCGTTCAACGAGATGGCCGACAACGTCGAGGAAGTCCTCGAACAGCAGCGGGCCTTCGTCGCCGACGCCTCCCACCAGCTGCGCAACCCGCTCTCCGCGCTGCTGCTGCGCATCGAGCTGCTGGGTCTGGAACTGCCCGACGGCCATGAGGAGATCGCCTCGGTACGCACCGAGGGCAAGCGCCTGGCCCGCGTCCTGGACGATCTCCTCGACCTCGCCCTGGCCGAACACACCGCGGCCGATCTGCGGCTCACCGACATCGCCGAACTGGCCGCCGACCGGGTGGACGCCTGGCTTCCGGTCGCCGGGCGCGAGGAGGTCGGTCTCGCCTATACGGGCCCCTCGGCCATCACCGGCTGGGCCGATCCGGTGGCCCTGTCCAGCGCTCTGGACGCGGTCGTCGACAACGCGCTGAAGTTCACGCCGCAGGGGTCCCATGTCGAGGTCTCGGCGCGGGCCGAGGGCGAGACCATCGCCCTGACCGTCGCCGACGGCGGCCCCGGTCTCACCGAGGACGAGCTGGCCCGGATCGGCGACCGCTTCTGGCGCAGCAACCTTCACCAGAACGTCTCGGGTTCGGGGCTGGGCCTGTCCATCTCCCGCGCGCTGCTGACGGCGGGCGGCGCCACCATCGCCTACGCGCCCAACGAACCCCGCGGCCTGCGCGTCACCATCACCGTGCCGCGCGGCAAGCCGCAGTGAGACGTGTGCTGATCCGGGCGCGCGAGGGCGGCTTCACGGTGTTTCCGAACGGTGGTCTGACGGACTCTCGGAGCGGTGATCTCACGGCTTTTCCGAGCGGTAATAGCGCGCGGCGCCCTGGTGGAGCGGCAGCGGATCGGTGAAAACGGCCGTCCGCAGGTCCACCTTCTGTGCGGCGTGCACCTTCGCCCCGATGCGGTCCCGGTTCTCTATCACCGTGCGGGTGACACCCTTCGCTAGTTCCGGGTCCACCCGGTCCGTGGTGACCAGGAGATTCGGTACCGCGATCGTTTTGACGTCATCCGGCTGGCGTATCTCCTGGTACGCGTCGGCGGGCACGGTCGCCGCCCGGTAGTAGCGCGTCACCCCGCCCTGCCGGTGCAGCGGGCCGGTGAGGTCGCCGAGCTGGACCAGCTTGATCGGATACTCCCGGGCCAGGGTGCGCACCGCGGTGGTCGGCAGCCCGCCGGACCAGAAGAAGGCGTCCAGCTTCCCCTTCCGCAGCAGCTCCGGCATCGTGTCGATACCGGAGCGCACGGGCGTGATGTCCGTGTCGAAGCCGAGCCCGGCGGCCTTGAGCAGCCCCCGCGTGATCAGCTGTACGCCCGAGCCGTCGTCCCCGACGCCGACCCGCAGGCCCCGCAGATCCCGTGCCGAGCGCACCTTCGAGCCCTGAGGCACGATCAGCTGCATGTAGTCGTCGTACAGCCGCGCGCAGGCACGCAGCCGCCCGGCGTCCTTGCCGTGGTAGGCGGCGACGGCGTCGGTGGCGGCGATGGCGAACGTGGCCTGGCCCCGGGCCAGCCGCTCCACGTTGTCGGGCGACCCACGGGTCTCCTCCAGCGTGACGTCCACATCGGGGAGGTCCCGGGACAGATCCCGCTTCAGCATCTCGCCGTAGGTCTGGTAGACCCCGGTGGACACCCCCGTCGCGAAGGTCACCTTCCCCCGGGGCGTCTCCTCGCCGCCGACCGGCAGCAGCCACCACAGCAGCAGTGCGAGCACGACCACGCCCGCCGCGGCGGACTGCAGGGCGCGGCGCCGGTCCGGGCGCGGAAGACTGACGGCCATGGGTGGAATCCTGCCAGGCCCCGGCCCGGGAAGGGAGGGGCGGGGAAGCGGGACGAGCACGTACCCTGGTCGATTGAGATGAGTGCGAAGACTTACGAGGTGCGCACCTACGGGTGCCAGATGAATGTCCACGACTCCGAGCGCCTGTCCGGCCTGCTGGAAGGCGCCGGTTATGTCCGTGCGCCCGAAGGCACCGGTGAGGGCGAGGCCGACATCGTCGTCTTCAACACCTGCGCGGTGCGGGAGAACGCCGACAACCGGTTGTACGGCAATCTCGGCAGGCTCGCGCCGATGAAGGCGCGACGCCCGGGCATGCAGATCGCCGTGGGCGGATGCCTGGCCCAGAAGGATCGCGACACCATCGTCAAGAAGGCCCCCTGGGTCGATGTCGTCTTCGGCACCCACAACATCGGCAGCCTGCCGGTGCTGCTGGAGCGCGCCCGGGTCCAGGAAGAGGCCCAGGTCGAGATCGCCGAGTCGCTCGAAGCCTTCCCCTCCACCCTCCCGACCCGGCGCGAGTCCGCGTACGCCGCGTGGGTCTCCATCTCCGTCGGCTGCAACAACACCTGTACGTTCTGTATCGTCCCGGCGCTGCGCGGCAAGGAGAAGGACCGCCGCCCGGGCGACATCCTCGCCGAGGTGGAGGCGCTGGTCGCCGAGGGCGTCACCGAGATCACCCTGCTCGGCCAGAACGTGAACGCGTACGGCTCCGACATCGGCGACCGCGAGGCGTTCAGCAAGCTGCTGCGTGCCTGCGGGAACGTGGAGGGGCTGGAGCGGGTCCGGTTCACCTCGCCGCATCCGCGCGACTTCACCGACGACGTCATCGCCGCCATGGCGGAGACGGAGAACGTGATGCCGCAGTTGCACATGCCGCTGCAGTCCGGCTCGGACACCGTGCTGAAGGCGATGCGCCGCTCCTACCGGCAGGAGCGCTACCTCGGCATCATCGAGAAGGTGCGCGCCGCGATGCCGGACGCCGCCATCTCGACCGACATCATCGTCGGCTTCCCCGGCGAGACGGACGAGGACTTCGAGCAGACGCTGCACGTGGTGCGCGAGGCGCGGTTCGCCCAGGCGTTCACCTTCCAGTACTCCAAGCGGCCCGGGACGCC
>Ga0307508_10004879_pt1 | contig 12906 bp, 13 predicted proteins | sample 9_EM_MG_FD_203089 | JGI IMG/M metagenome (GOLD analysis project Ga0307508, IMG submission 203089) | Populus trichocarpa ectomycorrhiza microbial communities from riparian zone in the Pacific Northwest, United States - 9_EM | ecosystem: Host-associated > Plants > Roots > Unclassified | place... | reverse complement strand
TCAAGCAGGGTTGAGAACATTGGGCCTATTCGAGTGAAATGCCAGGAGAACACTTCCTGATTCACGGGAAACGATACGAGATGTGGCGTTGATAATACGTCCGATGCCGAGATGAAAAAAAAAAAAAAAGGCAAGTCAGCGATGATGATTCTTCAACCATTGATATACCCCATGAAAATTTATGGCCTAGGGGATCCGAAGCGGAACGCACGACCCCAAGTTCAGTGATACTGAGCGCAACAGTTGGGTTTGCCCCAAAATACATGCCGTGAAATGCATAAATCAACTTATGATTATCGAAGGGGAGTGATGAGAAATTACTTGCAGACGTCTTGGCGCTGTTGGCAGACGCTTCGGACAAAATAAAACATTGGCTTCGATGCCGGCTACCTGCCGAGAGCGAACGGTGATGATGTGTAGCAGTCATTGAGTCCCGGACTTGGCACTTGCCGCGGCTACCCGTGAGATGCATTGGCGACGGAATTCCTTGGTACGCTAGGAGAACGTTAACATCTGACACACTACGTTGTACTCCGCGCTAGGTTCCTCATGCACGTGCACAAGACGCGTGCACTTCCGCACCAAGTAGCATACTGTATGTATGACACCACCGTGCTGTCCGTGCATTTACTTCACTGACTCCCATTGAGACCTGTCGACGACGGAATCGATCAGCGCGCTGACTCGGTCGATAGGGGTTTCACGATAGAATAATATAGGTGTTATTTTACACGGAATCGCTCGGGAGTAGCGTTACAAGCATGCCCAGGAAGTGTCTTCTGATAGGGACTGTTATCTCGTCGCACAACGAGCGGAGATTTGCTACCTCATGATTTCTGTCGTCCCCATCGGAAGTGTTCAGAATCCTTCTAAGATTCCCGAGCAGCCTATCCAAGTCCTCGAAAACCGTGGCCCCGCTGCCACCACTACTAACGAGGCTGCCCGCTTCCATTGCGAGACGCTCAGCCTCCGTATAGTTGCCACGTGCCGCCAAACAGCAGGCGAGAGAACTGAGAGTGAGAATATTGTTTGAAAAGAATCGTTTGATTTCGTCTCCTCCAATGTCAAGAAAACGACGGGTGATTTCGGCCGCTTCTTCGGCGAGAGCATCTGCTCTATCCACATTGCCACTCCCCTCCGAAACCATTGCAAAGAACTGGAGGTTGAGTAATAAACCCATCTCACCGCCCCTGGACCTCCTACCCAAGATCCTCCATATTGCCGTGCCTGACTCAAAGTTCAGCAATGCTTGGTCGCTGTGCCTACATAAATAAGCCATGTAGCCCCCAACTGTCATACAGGGGGCAAGACAATCGATCCATGAGTGTAAATCTTGTTCGGCTAAATTTGCGAGGAGGGGTAGCGCTTCTGAAGTGGCATTGTGGCATTCCTCAAACCGGTTGTCCGCCGCCAGACGAAAGATGTACTCCAGCAGATATTCAGCTAGGTGACCGCGATGCTTGTCCGGGTCTAAATTATACAAACAACGAAATATTGCAACCGTTTCCGCTTCGACGGTGCAAGTAACCGAAGCCATTTCGTTCTCCATGAGCATTCGAGAATAGATGTGCAAAGCTCGGGCAAGTCCCTCCCCATGAGCGTCAGGATGCTGCTCATAAAGTGATCGTTGATGAAGAATAGGCTGAGGAAATGTAAGAGATCCCGTTGGGAAACGTTCGATGATATGCAGATCTGTCCCTAGCTCTTCCAGGAATTGGGGGAGATCCTCGTGTGTCCCGACAAGCTTGGCTTCATATGCCCCGCGTCGAAGCTCAAGAAGCATCTGATCCGCCGAATAGGCCGAGTCGAACCAATCCAATGAATGCGAACAGCCGCTGAAATTGCGCAAAGATATGGCAAGAATAGGTAAAATTTGTCCCAGGTTGGACTGGCGTAACTGTTGTGCAAGGTTCACAGCCTCGCGGGCAGCCACAGAAGCAGCTTCGAGAAATCCGGCTTTGTGAAGATAGCAGCTATAGTTGCACAAGGAAGCTGCAAGGCGACTGGTGTGGTCAGACACGTCGGTGCGGGGCAGCTCACGCCAGACCGTGACAGCGTCCCGGGCAGCCGGAATTGCACGATCTATCTGCGCCTCGTAGTAGAGGCAAATGCCAAAATCGTGAAGTGACGCCGCGAAAACTTCCGCGTAGGCATCTGGATTGGCATTGACGAGTTGACATAGAAGTGGTGTAACTTCCTCATGCACTTTGCAGGCATCCTTGTATCGCTTGGAAGAGCGGAGCTGTGTTGCATAATTATACAACGAACGGGCGAGACCGGGTCGATGCAAATCAGGGTTCGACAGAAAACGTTCGCGTTGCAATGCTACGGCTTCTTCATATTCATCCGGGGGGGGGTTGAGGTGCTGGATCGAACCAAAATGATAACCATAGTGCTCCAGGTGCCGTATCAGGTCGAAGTGATTAAGCTCGAGGTTGGGCCCGTCTAGTTGATGCCGAAGGCTCTGGGCACTTTCGGCCATACTACGCGCGTCGTCAAATCTTCCGGCGCCATCAAGGTCTCCGGCGTATTCAAACATGGTACTTGATAGCTTGAGACGATGACCACTCGGTGACTGGCGGAAGATTGCTAGTGAAAGCGTCATGATGGCACTTGAGATGGTGACCGCTTCTACAACACAGCGCATTAGGCGCGCGTGTTGGCGCACAGTCTCGAGACGCTGCACAAGCTCTCGACAGGCTGTTGCCGCGTGAATGATGCCTTGAAGATGACTAGTCGCTAGGCATTCAGTGGCCATCTGCAACAATCGAATATCAGTATTGGACTTCAGTTTGAGAGACGTGAGAGCATAATGCCTTACTAAGGAATCTGATGCAGCTTCTGTTCCAGATGCCGATTCTGTGGACCTGGAAATAATTCGTCTTAGGGCGTCAGCGAGAAGGCCCTGTTCGCCTTGTCAGCGGACAAATCAGAAAACGGAAGAAGTACGACTGTACCATTTGGGTTCGCGCAAAGTCGAGAATGTCACGAACCCATCGCATACGCACATAGACCCGCTTCCTAACATCTTCAGCCAGATCAGGGTATGACAAGGCGCCAATGAGGAAAATCCCGTCATGATAATCGCGTAGATATTGCTGAATAAGAGAGCAGAAGAACCAGCAATTTTGCTACAGGCTTCGTGAGCAAAAGAGAGCGGTTGTATTAGCCTTCTCACGCACCGGCCACAGCTTATATGTGACCATTTCTTCACAGATGGCCATCAAAAGATATCGGAGATCCAGAAGAGTAACTGGGTTGTGGAAATTTTGTTGGTTCTCAAGCACAGCAAAACCAACGAGGCGTTCCTTCCTTCCAACCAAGCCTGGCAATCGCTCATCAGCGCTTTACGACGGCGATACTGTGGGTCCATACCGTGTCGTTGGCATCGGTCACTCCAGCAGTGAGTAGAAAACTCAGCACGGACGTGTCAGCACCTCGCCGCCTGTCCAATCGGAGAAAAACCTCCTTCCTGCCAACACGGCAAAGCTTAAGAACGAGAAATCGGTGGGTGACGAGCCCAGCGTTCACAGTGTAGCATTCGGTTTCGAGTATTTCCGCCAACTGCATGGATACGTGCCCATCTATGTAGGTGCACAACTCGTCCAAGGTCATGTCGAACCGCCCAACGTCAGGGATATAACTCGAATCGGTGGTATTAGAATGACTGTTAGAGTCAGGAGAAAAGGACCCGTATCGGGGGCTCAAGGAAGCGCCCCTATGCCCAGTAAGAATTGAGCGTTCGCCGTCGTCAGTGAAGAATTGCTCCTTGAATAGCCGGTTCAGAGACAGATCTCATTGCAATAATCAATGTAAAACCTACGATGGTATCGTAATCTGACATATCAAGAGACGCCGGGGACGCCGGGATTGCAGCTGCCTGGGTCGCACCCACTATTGCAATTGCAGTATCTTCATTTCCTCGGTAATGGGTATATGCTTGGGCTGACATGCCAGTGGTCGTCGTGCGGAGCAACTGCAGGGAACCAAGACAGAGGGGTGAAGGTGAAGGGGCGGTGGAGGTGTCACACGTTTGTTGCTGTGTTGGGCGCGCGCCTACTTGGCGCACCGCACGACTTGCCGCTGTCGCAGATATTAGCTTGTTTAAGACACTTCTGGGCATAGTGCCTTTGGAGGCTCACCGATGCCATGTGGTTGCCTTCCGTTGAAACCCCTCTCCGCAAGCCCCCAACTTGCCGATCGCGGCCTATCGGTGCTGTGAGGAGAATGTCACTGATTGGCACTAGTACGACTATACGTTCATGCCGCTGAACTGAATTGAGTTGGTCACGTGTTATGCTTAGTCGATGATGGGAGTTTTCCAGGCGGCATTCATTCAGCGATGAACATCGACATGGCCACTCCTCCGTTTCCACCATACTCTCCCATAGATAAGAAATCCTTTTCATACGAAACAGTTGGCTCGTATTCCTAATCCTGCGGACGAGACACCCCGATCCTAATACGATGTCTATCATCTTGTATGCACATCCGCGATGAATTTGGCGTCCTTGTTGCTTCGTTCTCTTTCATTCCGCAACGTATGCCTGCTACGTTATATGCCTACAATGTGACCCCGAACAACACACCGCGCAGTGAAACGCTGGCCAGTCATTCTCACTGGTATCATTGACAATCTCCACAACGCCGTCAGTGCTCTGTACGCCTCGCCTCCTGCTACATCCCCGACAAATCCAGCGCCCACTGCACCGCGACAAGATCCCAAGATCATCGAAGGCAAAGCCCTGATTTCTCAACTTTCCCAGCTCAAGTATGAGATGGCAAGGGACAGAGTACTTCCGTTGATACCAGACGACGATGGGATCGATATTCCCGGATACAACGCCGTACTTGAAGGGCTTGAGGAGAAGTCGATGAGGACCTGGTTCACAGCCCCTTGGTTATTCGCCGAGTACATCCCTTCGTGTTGCGTGATGACCTCGAATAATGACTATTTCAACTCGGGCGCAGATGTTACCTGTAGGTCAACGACGCCCAGGTCCCACATTGCCCACGCCCGCCACAACTAAGTTTATAAATATTTTGAAGCTATCGTCTCATTCGTGCTTGGTTCGCTCGCACAGAAAACTGGGGACAGTATGATCCATTCGCTCAGCAGAAGTTGTCCACATTTCAAGCAAGTGGGGCTGCAATCTTCAGTAAGTTTATTTGTTATTTCTGTTAGGTACCCTCAATTGCAGATCAAACCGAATCTGTGCCTAAGAGCTTGCCATGAGCATGGAGGAGATGGAAACAAGAAAAGAGGACCTCCGTTCGGACTCTCCTGAGGCGCTCGAAAAGCTCCACATCTTGTTTGATGAGATGATTCAGGTGTGCTTGTGGTATGTCTCTCTCCCATCTTTTCGGGTCAATCCGGTTGATATGGGATTGTAGGGGAAACGCAACGGACCTCTCACTCCTTCCGTCCATGTCGGATGCGGACATTCAGAAACTCCAATCACTGCAATCTGTTGGGCAGTCGCAGAGCTCGGAGATCGGCGCGTTTGTCTTGAGAAATGATTTGCAGGCAGCCTGGGAGAGGCTTAGTTCTCTCAAGAACGCGCGGATCGACGTGGTATTAGATAATGGTGTGTTGCGAAACTTTCTCCCACTTACTCCACTCCACAACGGAATGCTGACAAAAAGTGTTTTCCTATTTTCGGGAATCAAGCTGGTTTTGAGGTGGGTTCGACGAATTTGGCGCCATCGATGTCGATTGGGATCACGCAAGTCTCCTCAGTTATTCACAGATCTCGCGCTTGCCGACTTCCTCGTTACGCATACGTCTTTCGTTTCCAAAGTTGTATTCCAGTGCGTGAATCGTTTGAGCCGATTTAACTTACTGGCGGGTGTTCTTAAAATAATATTAGCCCGAAGCTCCTTCCTTGGTTTGTTTCCGACGTGCTACCTACAGACTTCCGTCTGCTGCTTTCTCCATTCACTCTTCCTTCTACAAACGTCGCACAAGCGACTAGTTCCTCGTGGACCTCATTCTTCTCTGCTTCCAGTAGTTCGACCCAAGAAGAATCGGGCGCCCTAGAGAAGTTGCTGGCTCGCTGGCGATATTATCTAGCTGATGGCACGTTCATGTTAAGCGTGCCTTTTGACAGCCCATTGGGCGCGCCCAGAGTGACAGATACCGATCAGAGCTTAAAGGATGCGGCATTCTGGACGACAGGAAGCAGTTATTGGCGTTTAACCGAGCAAGAGGGGTTGATGAAGCATTTGTCGGACAGCGGGCTGGTAATATTCAAAGGCGATCTCAAGTGCGTAAGCCTATTATGTTTCACAAGCAGGATGCCTGACGGATGTCGGTTGTGGCGCAGTTATCGAAAGTGCGTGATGTCTGGGGGCTCGACGCTGTGCCGCGCCTGTGGCCGAGGCAGTGTTGATGACGTGTCATTCAGATTGACAGGAGACGCCAAGTGGCCGACCACCACACCATTCTCCGAGGCGATCGGTGAGTGACCATGTGGGTGGTGCCAAGACCTCACTAGATTTTACTTGGTCTTTGGCGTCAATGCAGGGTTGTTGCATGGTAAATGCGCGTTGTTATCCTTGCGGACGTGCAAGGCAGACGTCGTGGTCGGTCTTGAGGAAGGCGTAGCAGAGCGCCTAGATGGAAGCGCTGACGAAAGCGAGCGTAAGTGGAGGATCAACGGAAAGTGGGTCTTCTCGAATTATGCAATTTCTAGGTAGTGCTGCGTCGATAATTGATAATCATGTTTTGTTCGACAGATACGCGTTAATCAGCTACGATGGACCATAGATATGTGTCGGGTGGAGGTTAAAACGTAGAAGTTAGACGTGTCCAACCGTTTGTGTTCGAGTTTGGTTAGACTTAGAAATCAATGGAAATTGGTCACGTGTTATTCAACTTATTGTCAACGTGTCGGTGCCAGCTCATCTCATTCCACAGCTTCTCAGGAGGGAACGTATAAAAGGCACTGCATCTACTGACAAAATTCATCAAAGCTTTCTACTCCCACCACCACAATGTTTCCGTCAAGGCGGGGTGCTGTCCTTTCTATCCTCTCCTTTCTCATTCTCCTCATCTCGCTCCTCTCCAACCCGCTCGCCGTGCGAGCTGAGGACGACAAGAACTATGGCCCCGTCATCGGTATTGGTACGTTTCTACTTCCCTTCATGGCGGCATATGTAATCTAGGGCGCTGACTATCTGCATTGCACAGACCTTGGGTGAGTGTCATCAGCCAAAATTTTCACGGGGGCGACGTGGCGTCCAAAGTTGACTTGTCAGCGCACTGACTGTTGGTCCTTTTCTTTCTGCCCCTCGTAATCAGCACAACCTACTCTTGCGTAGGGTGAGTTGTACTCTGCATGCGATTTCTCACCGCTGGAAAATTCTGACAAATTTTCACGACGCCTGTGCTTGCAACGCGAATTCACAGTATTCAACAAAAAGGTCGTGTTGACATTATTGCCAACGATCAAGGCCACCGTATTACACCTTCCTGGGTTTCGTTCACCGACGACGAGCGTTTGATTGGTGATGCGGCGAAGAACGCATTCCACAGCAACCCCGTAAACACCGTCTTCGATGCCAAGCGTGAGCATGTCTTTAACTGCATGATATCGCTGTGTAAATAATAAACTAATGTCCACTTTTTGTGGGGTATTTAGGTCTAATTGGTCGCAATTTCGATGATGCGGACGTCAAGCGAGATCAGAAACACTGGCCATTCAAAGTCATCAACAAGGGCGGAAAGCCGTCCATCCAGGTCAAGCACAAACATGAACTCAAGGAATTCGTACGTTGTGCTTGTCGCTGCCGTTCGAATTCACGGATGCTAACGAATTTTTCGCGTTAGACACCCGAAGAAATCAGCGCCATGGTACTCACCAAGATGAAGGAGACCGCTGAGGCGTATCTCGGCAAGAAGGTCACCCACGCCGTCGTCACTGTCCCTGCCTGTATGTGAACCCTCGGGCTAAGTTTAATGCACTTATTCTGAAATGTTTCTGCGATATTCAGACTTCAACGACGCTCAACGCCAGGCCACCAAGGATGCCGGCATTATTTCTGGCCTTAATGTCCTTCGTATAGTCAACGAGCCGACGGCCGCGGCTATCGCATACGGTCTTGACAAGAAGGGTGGGGAATCGAAGATCGTCGTGTACGACCTTGGCGGCGGCACTTTCGACGTTTCTCTCCTGTCGATTGATGATGGTGTATTTGAGGTGCTCGCTACCGCCGGTGACACGCACCTTGGTGGGGAGGACTTCGACAACCGCGTCATGGATCACTTCACCAAGGCATACAAGACCAAGACTGGTACCGACGTGTCGCAGAACCAGCGCGCTCTCGGCAAGCTCAAACGTGAAGTCGAGAAGGCGAAGCGCACTCTTTCTAGCCAGATGAGCACCAAGCTCGAGATTGAGTCCTTCGAGAATGGCAATGATTTCTCCGAGACCCTAACACGCGCCAAGTTCGAGGAGTTGAACATGGATCTCTTCCGTAAAACTCTCAAGCCCGTTGAACAGGTCCTCAAGGATGCCGGCGTCAAGAAGGATGAGGTCGACGAGGTCAGTTCGAGTATATCACTCAGCCGGTCAACTTGCTGATGCACCCGTGCCGGTAGATCGTCCTGGTTGGCGGTTCCACTCGTATCCCCAAGGTTCAGCAACTACTCAAGGAATACTTCAACAAAGAGCCATCGAAGGGCATCAACCCCGACGAGGCCGTTGCGTACGGCGCAGCCGTTCAGGGTGGTATTCTGTCAGGACAAGAGGGCCTCGATGATATCGTCCTTGTTGACGTCTGCCCGCTCTCCGTCGGTATTGAGACCACTGGTGGAGTTTTCACCAAGCTTATCCCTCGTAACACCGTCATCCCCACGCGCAAAGCGCAGATCTTCTCGACCGCCGCGGACAACCAGCCAACTGTGTTGATCCAGGTTTACGAGGGTGAACGCTCGCTGACTAAAGACAACAATCTCCTCGGCAAGTTCGAGCTCACTGGTATCCCGGCTGCGCCGCGTGGTTCGCCGCAGATTGAGGTTACTTTTGAGATTGACGCCAATGGTATCCTTAAAGTGTCTGCTGTCGATAAGGGCACAGGCAAATCTGAGTCGATTACAATCACCAACGAGAAGGGCCGTCTGTCGCAGGAAGACATCGATCGCATGGTGCGCGAGGCTGAGGAGTTCGCGTCGGAGGACGAGGCGCAGAAGAAGCGCATCGAATCTCTCAACAGCCTGCAGAACCTCGTCTGGAGCCTTAAGTCACAAGTTTCTGACGCCGAGGGTCTCGGCGGCAAGCTCTCCGATGATGACAAGAAGACCATCCTGGCTACCATCAAGGAGGCGACTGAATGGGTCGAGAGCAATGGCCAGACCGCGACGAGCGAGGAGTTGGATGAGAAGCTCTCTGAGGTGCAAGCTGTTGTACAGCCTATAACGAGCAAGCTTTATGAGGGTGGTGCCGGCGGTGGTGGCGAGGAGCCGTCATCTCACGATGAGCTGTAGACGCGATTTCGTAGATATCTCGGCTACTTACGTGGAGGAGAGGACGATACTGATCCATATTTATACCTTACCACAAACAGCCATACACTAACGATCGATATATCGCATCGTAACATTGTAGAGTCAAATCACTTGCGGGTGCGAATATAATCTGCTTGCTACTCAAATCAACGCAGCCAATCCTTTGGTTTGTGTGAACGAACGTCGGCTTAGTGGTCAAGCTCGGCTGGGTAGCGGCGGCAAGCGCCATCCCCAACTCTCCATTAACACAGATCAAAGGAATACGGTACATATAACAAGAGGGAAACAAGTCACGTACACGCGCATAGGTGAAAAAGGGAAGAGAGAAAAACGCGGATTAGAGGGAAATGCCAACATGTGAACACACTACAATCTCCACTTGGGCGACTGGCCGGCAAGCCGGGGAGGAACCTATGAACGTTGAGGTCGGAAACTAAATTTCGTTGTGTGCATGCGGAGACTGACAGTACACGGAATAGTCGTTGCTACGCCGAATTACTAGGTCGCGTAAACATCAAGTATGACGGTGAATGAACCACTACAGCGAGATGCCGTATCACAAGGGGATTGGGGCTTGATTGGTTGAATGAAGTCCAGCGGATGCAGGTTCGCCAGAACGTAGAATGCAGTTGACTTATTAAGGACATGGGGACCAGCAAATTCTTCATGTGAGCCATACGACGAGAGACAATGAGATCGGAAGACAGTCCGCTCCGCGAAGGGGTATTTGTGATTCAGTGTTTGGCATCCGCGCTTACCTGTTCGTCATCCCAACGCTTGATATTCAGGAAAACACTCTCACGCGCCAATTTTCGGGTGCCACGCAACATGAACTGGCGCCAATCCACTCACTAGTGTCGACTTTAGTTCTGATCAAAAGTCCTGCCATCCCATTCCCAAACACTTTCAAGCTACGAACCGTCGAATCCAGATAAAGTACACAAGTCTTCGATACTACATCGTCGTTCTACAAGCACCGTTACAACATCCCGTAGAGTGAGAGCCACCTCATTGCCACATCGTCTGATCACGTAGAGGATCTAGCGCCAGAATAGCCTGTCAATACCACCGTAATAATAGCTGTGGCCATCATGAATACTCGGTACACTGGAAACTCTTCAAGACCCTTTGGCACTGCGAATAATGGTTATCACACATAAGCCCTCATGAAGTCAAAGTAGGCGGTATTGTATACGCTACTTGTGCAGAGCCGTTTGTACTCTTGGGCTTCAATATCCAATAGTTCATGTTGCGCCACAATATCACCGGCTTTGGGGCCTTTGCCCGCAGTGTTCCCAACCTCGTCCTGTATTCAACAAGCAACCGCTGACTTCAGAAATTGCCTCACCATGAAAGCTCGCACCTTGACGCTCACCAGGTTCGTAGCAAGGTCAGCGCTTGTCTGTGTCGGACGCACGGGCTCTCCTTTGCTGCAATGGTCTGCGATGTCGGATTCGGTCTGGAGCCCATGTCAGGCGCTGCAGTAAAAATCGGGTGACTGCCGTCAGTGGCAACGTACTGGAATCTCAACAACTCGGTTGCTTTCGTGCTGCGACATCGGAAAGCAAGTCACATCGGCCGCTATTGGTCGCACAAGCGATCAGAATGGTCTTAACATCATTGATCCCACATACATCCTATTTGCGTTTGTAACTGCACGAGCCCAGTAATAGCACCAGCTGGAGCGGCGCTGGCGGCGGCAGTGACGTTGCCTGTCTGTGGTGCTGCACATCCTTTGGTATCTATCGGATCCTTTGACTGCGCGCCCGATACGTCGCTTGGGCGGTCACACGGGACGTCCAGTCCGTGTTTCCCGGTATAAGGAAGATTGCCGACCATTACTGGCTGGATAGGAGGGGAGCGACCAATGAAAGGTTTTGACAGGCCGATGGTGTCTGAAGGGCAGGAGGAAAATGTCGCCCATGTCGCTTTTAAATACTGAGAATCAGTGAGATAGATAGAAAAGAAATCACAGGAGCTGGTAGTCACGTGTACGCATGCCTGCATGGTCTCATCGAGCAACCATCATTGTTACCACTCGCGAGTACTCCTCTTGAGGGCTGCTTAATACTGGAGCGCGAGCCGCGAGATACGCACACCATCGATTCATTCTCATTTAATCGTTGGTCTTTCAATATGGCTTGCGGATCTAGCTTCGCTACAGCCTGCATCTACACTGCAGGACAATGCATGTATGCGTACGCCGTCCTTCGTGACGTGTTTTTAGTGTTGCCATCAAGATACTACTAGTAGTACCACTACGCAGCAGCTCTAGCTAGTAGTCGTGCTCAATTCTAAAATTTTGACATGGACTCAGAAATTTCGCTCCCGGCTAATGACAACAGTTGCAGAACGCGGCCTCAGGCCCTGTTCGGACGATGGGAATTCCACTCACACCTGTTTTTCATTCTATTCATTTCCAACGGGTTTTCACCTGGCGATGCGTTCGCGAAACCAGGAACGATTGAATTGAACGAAAGTCGCAACTGGACGATGAATCAGATTACACGTAAGGCATGCGGAGGAGCCTTCCTGACTGGCTTTTAGGAACGAAGTATTGCGCCTCTCGACCAAGCCTTCTCCTTGGGGACCATCAGAGTGCCCGACTTGATCCAACACGATATCCAGCCGTCAATAGTGATATCGATGCCAGAAGGGAAGCAAAGATATCGAATAATACGACCTAGAGACAAATGTATGACTTGCACTGGCTCCAACATCACAACGATATCTTCCGATTGGACGTTCGCGCGAGCACACCGTGATAGGCACTGGACGATTTGCCGCAGAATTTTGATAACGATATCGTTGGCCGCTGCTTTTCCTTACTTCGATCAGTGTAAAATGTGGCACGTACGACTTCGACGCGTTTGTTTTTGCCTTCGCCGCACGCACGGGGCTACGGCCGACCATGATACCCCGTCCACCAAGACGCCTTCAAAATTTATTCAAAATTTACGGAGTCTGACGCGCCCGAAACTGCAACTGGCAAGGGTACCCACCATTAGCAGCAAGTGAGCATCGGCGGGTTTGTATGTGAACTAGAACTGCCCAACTGCACCAGACGGTTGGTGCCCTGGGAGCGAGCGGACAGATTCAACAGAAGGGTATGTTGGCGTATGGATAGGGTTGCCGAAGTCTGGTCCGGGACCTCCAGGACCGAGTCCCAACCTGGACCAAGACCGCTGGTCCGGTCTTTTTGAGGTCCGGTCCCAGCGCTTAATTGACTGGTCCCGTCCGGTCCTTGCTGTCCCAGGCAAGTGGAGGACCGGGACTGGACCATGGTTTTAATAGAGAAATAAGGAGGAAAACTCATCCACTCCCCTTCCGAACCGCGGTTCGCACGATCGATTTCATAACGATTTCATCATTACGATATTAATTTCATTTTTGCCGTC
>Ga0307508_10004878_pt1 | contig 12907 bp, 20 predicted proteins | sample 9_EM_MG_FD_203089 | JGI IMG/M metagenome (GOLD analysis project Ga0307508, IMG submission 203089) | Populus trichocarpa ectomycorrhiza microbial communities from riparian zone in the Pacific Northwest, United States - 9_EM | ecosystem: Host-associated > Plants > Roots > Unclassified | place... | reverse complement strand
TGCACCCCAGATCTTCTAAGAAACCAGCCCCCATAGCAGGAACCGCGGATGCCATTCTAGCTAAGAAAGAAAAGGAACGAGCAGAGCAAACGGGTCGATCCAGACGGTACGACATGTTATTTCGGTTGGTATCTATACTGATTCGTTCATCACTTCTCGTCCAGCTCTGCATCTAGCTCTTCTCGCTCCTCGCATTCAAGCTCGAGCTCAGACTCAGATTCAGGCTCAAACTCGGATTCTGACTCAGATTCAAGATCCCACTCGCGTTCTTCGCGGTCTAGGTCGTCATCCTCGCGCTCTCATTCGCGTTCTCGTTCCATTTCACGCTCACGCTCGCGGTCGCCGTTGCGTGCTCGCCCACGTTCTCGCCCACGTTCCCGCTCACGTTCCCGTCCCCGTCCTCGTCCTTATTCTCGTTCTCGTTCTCGTTCACTTTCACGTTCCCGATCACCCCCTCGGAATCGTCCGAGACGCCTTTATTCTCGTCACAGCCGATCGCCCATCCCACGACGTCGCAGTGCTAGCCCCATGAGGCGCGGTCGTCGTGATTGAGCCACGCTATCGTCTGTCAATCATTACAGTTCTGTATGGTTGTTGACTACCTTGCTTGTTGATCCGTGGGGGTGTTCATTTCATTGAAACACTTGCTTCGTTGGGAGCTTTTCAATTAGGACGACCTCTCACTCGCCTGTGAACTTGAATTTACATGGGAGACAAAGTAAGAAGACTATGTTCAGAACATAGAGTACCAAATTTTGCCAGCGATGAATCGCCCCTGCTGCCAGATTGAAACGTCCCTAGGTAACGGCTGGGAATAAAACTCCTCCGCATTATCCTCTGCAGAAGAGTTAATGTGTGACTGTGCAATCATGCCTGGCTCGAATGGCATGTCTTCCCATCGAACAAACCGAGTCTGCTGGATAAGCTTATATGAGCAGTACAGCAAGCAAAATAAGGGCTTTTTTGAGCACGAGCGAGGGAGAATGATACTGTCATTAGCGCGGCGTGTGATTAGATATGAAGTCGAAACGCACTAGAGGAAAGTAAGACGTGATAAATTTCGCGACAGATGACACTCCTCCAAATTCAGGTCTGTTTTCCGGAGGGTCGCATGATGAATGTGCTGGGTGGATTGCCCTTTAGAACGACAATGAAATGGCGCACGTTGACTTACCGATTACCCAGGCTGTGCTGTTATAGAATACACCTCTGCGTAACGAATGCAGTGAGAACCCGGAAACAACTCTTCAAGGAGTGTAAACGTACACTCCATTGAATATCAATATCAGGAAGCACATTACAAGACCATAGATTGCAAACTGTGAATCATCTGAGTGTCAGTATCTTGTCCTTACAGACTCGAGGAATGACCAGTGTAGGAAGGGAACTTCAGTGTTACTGTCACTCACATAAGGCTGACAGAATCCCCTGTGATCACGTATGAACTTGGCTTCCTCCGTATCCTTGAACCCAGGCCGATCACGCATCGCTATCCGCGCACCACGATACCAGCGTAAATAAGTGATAAGCATGCATATCCAGCTTTGAAGAGCTGCTATTGATGTCATTGCGCTCAGGTAGTTGACTTGATATTGGAAGTATAGGAAAAGAAAGAGGATTTGTTATCTTTAGCATGAATGCTCCAGAAGGATAAATAAGACGCACATGCTCGCGCAGCAGACGTCGTTGTGCTGGAACCGAGGAACGCCAGACATCCCACCAGTCCAGCAATCAAGACGCCCTGTGAGAACCAAAATTTGAGGGTTTCTCAGCAATACGATCATCGTGATATCGTAGGGACCCAATGGAATAGAGTCCCCGAGTTTGGGAAAGAGAGCACTATCCACGTACCACCCAGGGGACAGTTTTCGACTTGTCATACCTTATCTGCCGGGTTATCCTAACAGGTCGAGGAGAAATAACGGTTTCCATGTCTGATGAATCGCCCTCCACAGAATTCATACTGATATCAGAGCTTCCCACTGTCGTTTGAGAGTCACAGGACGCTGTACGTGGACGAGCAGACGATGCAGGTGTACTGTTACCAGTGCGAACGCGTGATCGACGTCGGTCAGGGGGGACGGTGAGGCTTGCCGACACCGGCACTTCTTCTAGCTCATATCCGGCCATCCCGTCTTCAGCACCTTCGCTCCCAGTGGTGATAGATGAAGGTGTCGTCTCCATACTACCAAACACTAATCCTTCCAAGTGTGGCATAGTGGTATCATCATGCAGGGAGCTGCCATCCGTCGCGTCCATTCGTGTGCGTCGAAATAGTCGGCCACAGAATTGTGGGGCGTGGTGGCATCGTGCCAGGAAGAACATATATCTGTGGCAGGAGGGAGGTAAAATCAGTGCCGCGAAAGGCAAGCAACCAGGTGTCGAGCACGCGCCATGGAATAAGCAGAGTGACATACCGGCTAGATACGTATATGTCGGAGGTTGCGGCACTCCATGCAGAAGATATGAAACCGGCATTCACAACTTTCGAAAACTGAACAACAGAGAGAACTTCAGCAGACCTGCAGAGACCAATACCATGCCACCGCTATGCGTGGCATAAAGGAAAGGAAAATAGACACACGGTTGTTAGACCAGCTTTTCGCAACGCGATGACAAAAGGCGACGATAGAGACGCTGAAGCAGAAAATTTCTGGCGCTGTGAGTCTGATGAAACTGCAGAGTTTAAATATGGCTGGCATTGGTATGGTCCATTGGACGGGTAAAGTTCGCATGCATTATGCGGGACAAGGAGTCCTGCCACGAATACTGATAGGATGTAGAACAGGAGGCTGCAAGCAAGTGACATTAACTCAATCTCATTGCCATAGAGCAACCATGCGCGAAAATGACAGGATCGGTGAATTTTATGACGCACATTCGTATCCAAATTCTCCTGACGGCATGGGGAATGTTCTGGAAGAGAGCAGGGTCAATATTCAGCTTTTCCGTCACTAATAATTCAACAGTTCAAATATAGGAACGGGACGACACTAGTACCTTCGAGGCGCTGATAACTTCGGTACCCGCAACCCCGGGCACCTCTGCGCCGAAAAACGAAAATGCGGCTTGGATCAAAACCATCCAGAAACCCAAGAAACGACTGAATGCGCCTGGGACATCTTTGTATTGCGCAAAGGGTCCGGGATCCTTCCAATACCGGAAACCAATACCGCTGTGGGCGTCTAGGTAGATGGAGACTATAACTGAGTGCGCACAAGGTTTCATTACATTTTAGCGTCTGTCAAATCCTGAAGAAAGGGAACCCACTAAGAACCACAATTGTTATTATCTTTCCCTGATTAATAAGATTTGTTAACGACAACGACTACCATGTCAGCATAGACGGCACACAAACCATAGCAAATCCGAATTCGACGTTGCCATACAAACGAGCTCCGAAGCAGTTGATACCAACGGCAACCACAAGCTGAGTAGGCGAGTAGTCAGCCAAGCTGCTCATGGCACAGGAACATGCTGGCAGGTGATGTGGTCGAAGGGAAGACTGAAAATACGAACCACGGCAGTTATGAATGCAGGATTCCTGCACTCGAACTAGTCAGCGATGCGAAGCTAGTGATAGAATGCATAAAAACCATTTCGGGTCAATATAGAAGTCGCGCATCAGGACGACAGCAGCCGAAATTTCCTGAGTCAAGCGTCATTTCCTATAAGCACAAGCCGTCGTTCATTCGATTCACTTACCGCCGGAAGGATGACGGCCCAGTTGTACCATGCGTTCCAACCCATTGCGAAGCCTGCACAATAATCGTACATGAGATATTAGCCTATCGCCCGTAAACACAGAGAACTGGACCCTGCCTAATGAAGGATCGACATAAAGGTCCGCCAGGCGAACAATGCCACCAACGTCCGGCCTAATCAATCAAAACACAAGCGTGTAAGATGCGAGTGTTAGCGGTAGCATAGGACTCACAGCCATGCTACGATCTCAGCTACGGAGATGACGACCGCATAAACGACAGAACCGACAATGGAGTAACCAAGTAACAGCCCAAGAGGTCCACCTGTAAAGAGAGCTTGGGCGATACCGAGGAACACCCCCGTGCCGATAACACCGCCGATGGAGATCATCGTGACTGCATGCGTAGGATGAGTGCGTACGTTCTCTCTTCAGACGTGAACGACTAAACTGTGCCGCCTTGATAGTTGCGGAGGCAAATCCTGGATCGGAGGCAGGAAATTAATATCGAGGAACGCATTGGCACGAAGCGAACCGACGTCGGGAATTTAAGCGATGGAACTTGGGTCGACGACAGAAGGATTGCAAGCAAACAGCGTACGTGCCCTGTGTATATCATTCCATCGTGTTTGGCACTCTGCGACCTGTTGACGACGAAGTTCTGCAGCGGACGGAGGCTTTTCCGAGCCATCTTCGTTCTCGGGAACGACGATGCGCACTTGGGCTGAACCCCGGGAGAAAAGCCCACGCCGCTTACGGGCCTTGCCCGAGGCTAAGGCATAGACATGAGTCGTTGCCAAAGCATCGGGTACGATGTTGGACTGGCGCTGCGGAGGGCTGCTGTCCAACGTAATGGTGACTCGGGGGGTGTTTACTAAGTCCTCACCGCCAGGAACGTCTGGACGAAGACTCATAACAAACAACAGAAACGGGGTTGAGAGGAGACCTGTTCGAGTTTACGACTCCCGGGGGATAAGTATGGGCAACCACCAGGACAAGGGGTGGTGTTTAAGAAGTTCGGGCGCCGTCTGCGCTGAGGTGAGCACTTCATATGTACAAAAATGAGCACATGAACGGGTTTAGCGCCTCCACGAAGGCTGTACCGAGCGCTTGATACTCTCCTGGGTACCGAAAAGGGCATTGCCCGACTCGCGGAGTTCATACAAGTCACCGATGCATTTGCATAGGAGTTTCGTGGTTTTTATTATTCGATAATTCTCATTTGGACACTTGGCGCATCAGGAACAACATGGGCAATGGTAATAGAAGATCCACATGTCACCAGGCCGTTCTTGGCACCATATAAACAAAACATCAACAACCAACATCCGCGAAGGCTGTACCCTGGCGCCAATTCCAGGTGCCCAAAATGATCTCTTCACCTCTTTCGCCGTTCGGTCCGGATAATCAGGCCACTGGACACCTTATAACCCGTCCTTACTGCACAATGTAGGGCGTAATCTCATCCGGCACCTGTAATGGGTTGTTCGCCTCTACTTGATTCCTCTGTCGCCGATTCGGGTGTTCTCAAGGCGTCATACTGCGCTACCCACTGTTCCGACGTTTGCAGAGGCATATGCACCGACCCAGACCTGGCAGGCCGCGGTGTTCGCTTCGGATTTTACCTGCAGGCGTTCACAAATGGTGATTAGGCTTTGCCTTCAACGTCACCGTGGTGTCGTGAACCTCGCACTTACTGTATGCGTCACACACTCTAGTGTTGCTCGTAATCTTCTCCGAATCAGCCGGGGAGTCTGCACAAGGTATCGTCCAGTTGACTGATCCTGATTGGCCTGATTCTTCATGGTGCATGCAGGGTCCTGGTCTGGTTCCGTTCTCACGGCCGCTCTCGTCATCCCTGCTCTGATACAGAAGCACAACGGGACCATCAATCTTCACGATGCCATGCTCGTTCTCAAGTATGTCCAAATTTGTTGTTGTCAACACATCAAATGACCTGGGCATTTTCGTCGCGTGCACTCGAACGCCGCCCTTGGGTAAACCAGTTTCGCTACACTCTCATGTGTCACGTCTCTGGTAGTTGCTCCTATGTGCAGAGTTTGGTACGCTGAGTCATCGATCCCACCGTCTCCGTCGAGATCATCTATCCGCACTACCAATAACGTTCCCACTCCGCCGCCGGCCGGTGAGGCGGCGCACGGAGACGGCTTAGCCGCAGTTGGGGCTCTTGGATTAGTGCCCCACGGAGATGATGCTGCGCAATACGCCGCCTCACGAGAACCGCATCACAGCGACACCTACCATACGGCGGGCGGAATTTTCCAGAGCCCCGAACCTTATGGGAGAGCACTGCCTGAAATAACGCCCTGTATGACGTCGGCTCCGGGGCGTGCACCAGCTAGAGAAACATATGACGGCTTCGGCGACATTAGAGCTAGGAGGCAAGAAACCTTTGCAGCGGTTCTTCAGCCTCCTGATGCACCAAACGTCAAGACGAGGCGTCTGATGCTCAGTATTTCACTCCTAGCCCAGGTAAGTGTCACAGGTCGTATACCCTACCAAGGAGAGATTCATTCCACCTTTGCTTCAATGCATTTGTAAACAGATAATATTGCAGTGGGTGTGGGCTATCACATTGTTCGTCTCGCCATCGTACAACCAACCCACGTGCAGCACGCAAACTGTCCTCGTGATGTTTCTTGTCCCAATAAAGGTCTCCGACCTGTACAAACACGAGGGACTCATCGCGATATGGCCACTGTGGCTCCTCTTCTGTCTTGGCGTGTCCACTGCTTATGGAGTCATACTCGTATTACGGGCAACCGAATACGCTGCGGACGAAGCGAGTTTCAGCCGCACGAGTACGATGCTGCTCCATCACACTGACATGCACAAAGTACTGTGGACGCCGTTTAAAGGCATACCTCCGCTTCCTTTGACACTCGGCACATTTGAACGATCGACCAGGTGGACGCGTGCTAAGTGGACTGCAGAAAGGAAAATGAATCGTGTTGCACGCCAAGTCCACAAGGCAATGCGAGTTGCAAAAGTTGCCTTGGTATTTTTACTACCGCCGCTGCCCGATAAGCAGAGTAAGAGAGATTATCGTCCTAGGCGGCGGGTATGGATCGGGAACGCCATCGCTGTTCTCTTGTATTTATGTTCATCGCTGGTGAGTACTCCGTTTTCTCATGCGAAGATTTAGTATGAATGAGGTCGACTGATATGACTATAGCCTCCGAGGCACAGATTAAGCTCAATTGCACTATTGACATGAATGGCCCTTGGAGTTTTGGGCAGGTCAGTAGGATCTGCACGTTCGGCTAGTATGAATTACAAAAATGTTAATTGATCATCCATAACCAGATGGCCGCAATTATGCTCGCTCTCGCCCCCGCCTGGGCGCTCGTCGAAATGATCTACCGGTACCCGGAGACAAAGAAAGGACGCAGAGCCGAGCGAAAGCGTCTAAGGAAACGGAGACAGGCCGAGGCCGCGCGGCTTGACATGGGGCGTTCACGTGCGTATTGTGCCTCTGGGCGACTTGACACAAGTGTGTTTTTTTGCTGACTTCTCTCTCCTTGCATTCCCTATTTTCTATCGCAATGCTATCTAAACAGCGCCTCATCGAGATAGGTCACCGCCGTCGGTAACAAATGGTTCCGAGGCTCCTGACAATGCAACAGGGGGTCCTGGGACTGGTGTTCGCCATTGTGCTGGTGTTGGTAGACGCCGGGGCCATGTGAGTAATGGATCGGATACGTCAGTCTATGGGGGTTTCTCTCCTTCGCCTCCTCCTTTGGCTTTGTTGTCTCTCCCCCCACAGCCTGCTAGTCAGCTTGCCGAAGGGGATTCGCAGGGTGGCATTTATCAATACCATAGCTCCGGTGTTCTTGTTACTCCTCCTGGGCCTGTGTCTGTGTTTGTACACAGGGTCGCTGAGCTTCCGGATGTATCAGAGCAGCAGGGGCAGCGTGTCGAAGGAGGCGACGAAGTACTTCATATTCCGATCCTCGATCTCGATCTCGATCCGAATTCAATGACGTGATACCGACGGGGTTGGTCCATACCCTGAGGGAAGAATTATCATAGAATACCACTCTGGATAATAGTCATACTGTGCATCTATACCCCTTGTAACTATTAGAGGCCGTGTCAAGCCTGAACGAGGAGAGCTAAGGCCTGCTACATTGGAAGTTGAATTGGCACGTGACTGTTCGAGTACATCCTCTGTTCCCCGCTTAGACTTGCCCAAATCTTCATCAAAACCCTCGCAATGTTGCCCACAACGGTATCTTTTGAACAAGAGACCGACATCATTAGTGCCTGTCTAGTACACGAGGATCTTTATCGGTCGATGAGGATTTACAGATGCTGTATACTCGTCCAAGGCTTCTTCCTGAAATTCGACGGCTACGACTCACTGTACCCCCAATACAAAACGCAAGAGTATCTCTTCGAACTCGCATCCACGGACTCGGGCGCACCACATATTCCTAAAGTTTATCACTTCTTCATTAGCACGAACCCTCCAATGGATGGCGTACCTGGTCATGGAGGAGATCACGCTTATGGACACTCCAGACCTGAACCTCCCTCAAATGGTTGCGCGGGCTCTCGAGTGGCTACGTGGTTTCCAGCCCCTTCCGGACTTACTATTGGCTGTTTAGGAAGTGGTATCGCGCGCCATGCGCTGTTCAAGAACTGCGAGGCGCCTTTTGCTTTCTCAAGCATAGAAGCTTTAGAGATATAGTGTGTCCGTGCGTCCGCTTTGCCACAATTTCTTATTAAGCATTCGCTATCAGCTAATACACTTTCTTGGGCTACTAGGCTTGCAATTGCGTCCCCAAACACGCCAGGCCAGACCCTATCTGCATTAAAGATAAACTAGTGTTCTTCACCTAGTCCGATATGAACGGGGGCAATTTCGGTGTCGACCTAGAAGGGAGGATATGCCTTTTCGACTTTGAGGAGGTAGGACTGCTGCCAGAATCCTTCGCCAGTTATACCATGGCCGTGAGGGGGGTCGCCCCGTATTTGAATTGGTCGCGCTCTCCCCACCTAGAGGCCGTGAGCAAAATTGCCCAAAATTTGATAATAATAGCCAATCCGACTTTTGGTATGTCAACTCATCATATTTGATGTGTGAATTTTAATAATCATTGGTGATAGGTGAGCCGCGGGTGAAGCGTTAAGTTTCTAAGCATGTCTTCGCGATCCTCATATAAATGAGAACATTCTGTGATTTATAACAAATCAATCTAATTGCCACGGTGTGTCGGCGGTTATCACAGCAGATACTGTAAGCGATTGGTTGTAGCTGCAGTAATGCAAAAGATTCGAAACTGGGCCAGTTAACGGTTAGAGTGGCTTTGCCTCCATGCCCCCATATTCTAATACCCGGAAGAGCGAAAGATCATTCATAACACCTCCCACTTTTCCTTCAAGGCCTACTACCTTGCGCCACCACTGCACATTTTCATCAGCACGTGCCGCAGCTTTAGCCCATGCTCCATAAGTTGTTGAGTCCGATGCATCTAGCTCGATGCCTTTGAAAATCATGAAAACTCGGTAGACAACGTCAGGCGCTGGAACAATGAGAAGTGGGGCGGAGCGCTCGTATGAGGCTTGGGAAACGAAACGGAGCGCAATGTACTGATGCCTCTGGAGCGAGGGGAGCCAGTCGCTAAGTGCGATGTGGTCTGTCACATTTGGAACGATTGATCGCAAAGGATAGGGGTTTGCATACTTTATGAAAGACTTGCGAGCCTCTGGATGAAGATCAAGGGCAGTCAACGCCCGATCAAGGTACCCTGACACTCGGCTGCCGTGCAGCATAACAGAGCTCTCGGGATTCAAGTCAGCGGTAGTAGGGTAGAACGGCTCGAATTGCTCTTTGATGGATTTGCTTGTACTTGTGGACTGGAATGTGAGGGGTGTCTCAGGCGGGGAATTGGTGCTGGTACACGGTGAACACAAGGATCACGGCGGAAATGAATAGCAACATACTTTGCCTCCCAGAAGAGGTAAGCGGGCTTTGTTGCTGAGACCCCATCTGGCGAAATGTCATCCAACTTAATGTCGACAGACCATTCTGCACGGTTGCCAGTTGGCATACTTGTAGATGGTGTTACCGGCATTGTACGGGAAAATGACCACTCAGGAGTTAATGAGAGAGAAACAGTTCGAACACCTTGAGTTTGTGAAGCTGGCATGACGCAAATCGCAAACTTTCCACAACGTTGCTCTTTAGAAATGTCGATTGTGTCTCCACCACACACACCAGAGATTTCTATGGAATCTTGAGGGAAAAGCTGGACCCCACCAAAAATGAAACGCAAGGTTGCTGGTTTTACCCGAAGTCTTCCCTCAAACGATGAAAATACTTTCCCCCAACATAAATTACTATGAACTGTATGTTGGAATTTTAGTGTGCTACGCTTGGAGTCAAACATCAACTAGACCATCATGTAACAGGGGATAGGCGCCTGTGCTCACTTGTAGGAGAAGTTGAGACAAAGATCGTCGCACTGAGGTTCTGCTTTTACCACGGGGTTGCGTGAATCGCCAACTTCAAGCGCGGGTGGAGGAGAATTTTCGCGAGTTTCCGGCACAGGCTCTTCTGGTTCGCGTTGAACCACATTCACGCTGTGTAGGAGCGAAGACGCGTCCGCCCAGGCATCTGGCGAGATCTCCGCACTCACCCCTTCGAGGAATGGCAGGGCATCAGTGGTGAAACGGATATGAGACTTTCTATAACTGGGGAAATGACGCTTCGCCGCGATGAGGGCATCCTGTATTAGCGTCAGGATCATATGGGAATTCGAATAATTGCAACCGATTGCAAACATGTACTTACCTCATATGTTTTTGGGCGGAGCACGATCACTCGTCTCGCCCCATTGTTAAAGATAAGGAGATCACCGGGCGGTTTTGGCGGTCGCTGCGGGATCGGTGACGCGTCAGGGATAATTGGTTCGACTATGCTAGGACCGTGTTGCGAAGTGTGGGACCCTGGAACGTGGTACGAATGGCAAGGAGGACTCGGACGGGTTGCGGGCATCGTCGATTCGGTTGAAGATGATGAATGGGAGTGGTCCATGAGAGTGTTTTGTTCAGGTCTTTTTCAAGACTGCTGTCACCTGACCGTCGGTCCAACACGTGACGTAGCGCGCCGACATCGTACTAGTACTACTGTTACTCGTATGAAGATATGTGCATTCAAACTCCACGTCCAGATTCCCAGCCTCCCCGCTCCAGCTCCAGGTTGAGGCTCACGGCCACAGCGGCATAGATATTCCATCCTTCTCAATCTCGAGTCAATCTCGAGCACAACACAGTCCGTCAAGTTGGCACTGAATATAAGGGTTCCCTACCTCCGCGCGTTGATAATCGCTTCGAAATCCGACCGTTGGAAATCGTCAGTCAATTCCGAATTCTGACTTCAACTACAAACATCCAGGCCTCGATGCTGCACGGACAAAACAGTGGGGCGGTGTGGCATTATAGCGTGTTCTCCAGCTTGCGGTGGATTAATCAATTTAATGATATTAATCGTCATTATGGATGAGAACCCCACGGCGGCTTCAGCGGCAGAGTCCGCGGTCGACGCGCCGGGAAATGCCGGGAGACTTCCTTTCTGGGAAACTTGTTAGCCTTACATGTTTATAAGGATGAATCTTAACTCAATTGCGCCGGGGGCAACACCAACTAAGAACCCTTCCCTGTGTGCCTTAAAAAGAAATCAACGGAGACGGCACTAGGGAGCCTTTTGCAACAGAACGGACTGATTTCCCACGGGGCCTCAATATAATTTATCTCCGTTATGAAATCAGGTCAACGCCTAAATTTTGGGCCATTTTTCGGTCCGACACGAGCCAGGCCCCACGAAACTCAGGTTAGAGGTAAGATCCGGGTTCCGTCATTTTGGGGGGCCAGTTTCCGGTTGTTTTGGGATATTTGTCCGCCATTTTCTCGCCACCCGTCACATATTTAATGAATTTTGTGGCTGATTCTGCGATAAATATCTGTGCACAGGTGTAGAGGCACTTAAACACCTTATCCCATCAGTGCAGCGGGATATGTCACACTGTTGTCACGCAGAAACGTGACCAAAGTTCCGTCATTTTGTCCAGATTTTGGGGATTTTCGGATCTAACCTCCAACCTGAGTTTCGTGGGGCCTCACGAGCCTCATTCTTTTTGCTGAAGTTCTGGAAATTCACACGTCAGTCCGGGATGTGTCCGTCGTACCCTTCCGGCGGCGGCTCAAGGGCATTTTTAGATGCAAAGGTGATTTTCCAGGAACATTGTTGCTGTCTTTTTCAACAGCACCAGATGAACGTCTAGAGCGACCGCGACCCGTTAGGCGGCAGTAGCGGTAAACGCGAATGTGCCCTATTGAACAACATACATCGCCATGGGGCTGAGGACTTGATGAATGCGTTGTGGCATTCGTGGTTCTGGAGGGCTTTCAGAAATTTCCGCAAATTTATTTACTTTTCAATACAATTTCAGGGTCCTGCATCGCGTTCTGGAAATTTTGACCAAAGTCTGCCTCTAGGTTCGAACCTGAGTTGGGGGGTCTTATTCCCCCCCATTCTAATCACAGGTTCTATCCCTGGGGAATTGACATCGATGGATGCGTTCATAGGATATTGAAAATTCCCAAGTGCCCGCGAAGCTAGGACTGGTCCCCAACACAATTCTGCGGTTGGAAACGCGAATTTCTTATGCTGAAATGATAAGGCGGCTAGATTTCAATTAAGATAACCACAGGCCCTCAATCCAGCCTGCCGCCATTGGTTTCGCATCAAACCGCGGTGAGAATATCTGAGGAACTGTAAAGAGATTGTCCTGATGAAGGCAGCCACGTGAGCATACGAGTCAAAAAAAGAAGCAGAGCAGTGTCAACGGGAACCCGGATAGCTGCATACACTAGTTGTTGCCCACCCCGCAATCGGGGAGCTTGTAGTAAAACCGGAAGCCCGCGTGTCGATAGGAACTCTGTCAATGTGATTGACAACTTTCCCACGGTCATTGAGTCAACAACGCTTGCTGCTGGCGGTTACGGGCGCAAGTAGTCCTTGAGTTCCATCGTGAGCGACTCTGATGGTAGCGAGACTGTTCGATGTGATCTCGTCCATCCATCAATGTCATGCGCCCGCTCTTCGAAACCGCTCATTTGCAACTATCGAAAAACCTTGCGCACCTGTGCTCTGACAAGCCTCTACGTCAGGGATGC
>Ga0307508_10004877_pt1 | contig 12908 bp, 14 predicted proteins | sample 9_EM_MG_FD_203089 | JGI IMG/M metagenome (GOLD analysis project Ga0307508, IMG submission 203089) | Populus trichocarpa ectomycorrhiza microbial communities from riparian zone in the Pacific Northwest, United States - 9_EM | ecosystem: Host-associated > Plants > Roots > Unclassified | place... | reverse complement strand
CCAAAACGCTTCGGCCAGCGCGCCGGCAGTTCACTTCAACATACTATAATCACAAGACTTTACGTCGCGCTAAGGGCGCCATGCTAGGACCCGCCTCCACACAGTCAGCGCTGCAAACCGATAAACACCAATGCGTTACTCGCGCGCCTTGATCCCGACTTCTAAGGAGGCACCTTCGGACGCCTCCAGCGTGAGCCACGTGCTCTTGCTGCGTGCAGGATACGCGCGGCGGGTTGGTGCCGGCATCATGAACGCGGTGTACCTGGACGAAAAGGGCGTGCAGCAAAAGCTGGTGATGGGCTGTTACGGCATCGGCATCTCACGGCTTTTGGCGGCGCTGGTGGAGCAGCACCACGACGCCGACGGTATGCTGTTTCCGCTGGCCGTAGCCCCGTTTCAGGTCCACGTCGTGCAGGTCGGCAGCGAACAGGCCGTCGTGGAAGCGGTGACGCGTCTGGAAGCCGAGCTCGAGCAGCTGGGTCTCGAGGCGCTGATTGACGACCGCGACGAGCGGCCCGGCGTGAAATTCAAAGACGCCGACTTGCTCGGCGTGCCGTGGCGCATGACCGTCGGCAAGAAAGCGCTGGACGGCGGCGGCGTGGAGCTCAACGCGCGCAGTGAGCGCGATCCCAAGCAGCTGAAAATCATTCCCATCGAGCGCGCCGCAGCGCACATTTTCGAGCTCGTGCAGCAGGGGCTCCGTGCCACGACTGCCAGCGAGGCAGCATGACAGAGCGCAAAGACAGATCGACGACGTCGACGGACGCCGTACACGCCGGCATTGAGCGAGCGCGCTCGCACCACACGCTCACCCCGTCGATCGCCCAAACCGCGACCTACACCTTCGAAAACACCGCCACGCTCGAGCGCTACATGCGCGGAGAAGATCCCGATCCCGAGCGCGAAGAATACGGGCGCTACGGCAACCCGACCGTGCGCGAGCTCGAGCGGCGCGTGGCTGCGCTCGAGGGCGCCGAGGACGCCGTGGCGTTCGCCAGCGGCATGGCCGCGACCAGCGCTACGCTGCTGGCGCTGCTGAAGGCCGGCGATCACGTCGTCTTGTTCCGCGACTGCTATCGGCGCACGCGTCAGCTCGTCACGCAGACCCTGCTGCGCTTCGGTATCGAGCACAGCATGGTCGAGCCCGGTGATCTCTTGGGCATGGAAGCCGCCCTGCGCCCGAACACGCGGCTAGTGGTGACGGAGTCGCCCACCAATCCGCTGAATTTTTGCGTCGATCTGCAGAAGCTTTCGGCCATCGTGAAAGCCAAGGGAAGAATTCGCACTTTGGTCGACTCCACGTTCGCGACTCCGGTCAACTCTTTGCCGCTGTCGCTCGGCATCGACCTGGTGCTGCACAGCGCGACCAAATACCTGTCCGGCCACAACGACGTGCTGGGCGGCGTGGTCGCCGGACCTTCGCACCTCATTTCGCTGCTGCGCGACACGCGCGGTGTGGTCGGCTCGGTGCTCGATCCGCACGCAGCGTTCTTGATCATGCGCGGCCTGAAGACGCTCGCCCTACGGGTCGAGCGCCAAAATTCGAGCGCGCTCGCGCTGGCCAAGGCGCTCGAGCGACATCCCAAGGTGGAGAGCGTTCACTATCCGTGGCTCGAGAGCCATCCGTCGTACGCCACAGCGACCGCGCAGATGCGCGGCGGCGGCGCCGTGGTGAGCTTCGTAGTGCGCGGCGGGCGAGCCGCAGCGTCGCACGTGGTCGACGCCACACGTATCCCGCAGATTGCCGCATCGCTAGGCGGTGTAGAGAGCTTGATCGAACAGCCGGCAATCATGAGCTTTTTCGAGCTGTCCGATGAAGAGTTGGCCAAAATTGGGATAAATCCTGCACTGATACGGCTCTCCGTCGGCATCGAAGAAACCGACGACTTGGTCGCGGATCTGTTGGGCGCGCTCGACCGCGCCTGACGCCAGGCGCGCCTGACGCAGTGCAGCGAACCGTGTAGACGAAAGCGCGACAGGCAGGGCGAAGGACCCATACATGTCCACGGCTTGCACGAAGGCGCCTAGGCCGTCCGAGGCCTCCTGTGCGTGACAACCATAGAATCACCCACATAGGGCTCGCGCTCGGGTCGCGCTCGGGGTACGTTGTTTGTCGCGGGTAAGACACTAGGGGAAAGAACGCGTGACTCATCGTTTGAGAAGCTGGTTTCTGCGTGGTGTCCTGGAGGCGCTAGAACGCCAGTACGGGACAGCTGCGCTTGCTCTGCTCACTGAAAAAGTACCGCGTCGATTGCTGCCGCACGCCTCCCTCGATCGGCTGCGAGCCAGCGCCGCGCTCGACACCATCCTGCTCGACGACGGCGAGGAGCTGCTGCTCTTCATCGACACCCTGCTGGGTGAGGGAACGGGGCGCGTGCTCGAGGCCATCGGTCAAGAGCTGGCCGCCCGGGCCTTGAGCCAAGGCGGCGTCGCCAAGTTCGGCGACCTGCACGGTACCGTCGCGCGCTTGCAAGCCTTCCTCGATCATCCGTTCGTCGAGACCCCGACGCTGTTCGAGCTCAAGCGCACTGATCTCGGTTTCTTGCTCACCGTTGGCGTCACGGGCCGTCCGCGTGCAACCCGCGTGCTCAGGCACCTGGCCGTTGGTGCTGTCACGGCTGCCGAACGCGCCGCGCGCGAAGGCGTCGGAATGAAGCTGGTTTCCGAAGTCTTGGCCGATCGCGCCACGCTGGCCGTGCAATACCAGCGCAGCGAGTCGCCGCCACGCAACGACAGCGAACCGCCACCGGTATCGGTCCGACGACCGGCAACGTCCATTCGCCCGCCCTCGCTCAGCCAAGAGGTCGAGCGCATTTTGGCGTCGCACAGGCCGGCCGGGCCGTTCGTACCGAAGACGACGCCGGTGCCGGGGTCGTATCGACATTCGCAGCCGTCGATCGAACGCACCTCCGAGACTCAGCCGGTCGCGCCGCGTTCGACGCCGCCGGAGCGCAACTCCGACGTGCAACCGGTGGCACCTCGTGCAGTACCCGATAGCTCGCGAACGACGGCTTCGCCTGCCGAGCTGAAGCGCAGCAAAGGCTGACCCAACCTTGCGGCTTCGCGCGACGGCCACTGCTCTCGCCCTAGTCTCGTGCGCCGGTCAGGCGCCGCTGGTGACGCCGCCGCTGCCAGCGATGCCGCCGCCGCTGCGCCCGATGCCGCTTGGCAGCGCAGCGCCCGTGGCGGCTTCGAAAGCACCGACGGCGAGTAGTGCGAGCACGCCCGCCACGACCACTGACGCCAGCGCCACGCTGCCGCCGGCCGTATCACTGGGCGACATCGGGACGACTGGGCCAGCCCTGCTGCTGGCGAGCTCGGCGAGTGGCGCTTGGGTAGCGCTTTGCGACGGCGAGCCCAAGACCGAGAAGCTCGTGCTTGGCTCGGGCAGCGGTGAAGCCATCGACGACCTTTTGGCCGAGGACCCGACGGGGCGCTACGTGGTGAGCGAGCACGATGGCGTCGCGCAGTTGATCGACGCCGTCTCGCAGTCGCGAGTCAATTTGAGCGAGCTCGGCGCCGACCTGCGACGGCTGCGGGCCGACTACGCCGAGCACCGCGCGCTCAGCTTCGACGCCGGCGGCCAATACCTCGCGTACCTGCGCAGGCTCGCTACAGGGCCGCAGATCGTGGTGAGGAAGCTCGACACCGGCAGCGAGCAAGCCTTCTCGCCGGGTGCGGGCGAGGTGTTCCGCTTGCAGCTCAGCCCCGACGCGCGCTGGGTGACCTTGGACCTGCTGCGCGAAGATACGAACAAGAACGGCAGGCTCGACTGGCCGGCGCCGGAAGAGTCGCCCCGCAAGAGCCGCTGCCAAAAGCCGGGCCTGCCGAAATTTCGGAGCTTTCAGTATCAGGCTCGCGGCGACGCCGTGACGCGCGCCGTGCTGTCGCTCGGCGACGGCTCCGTGCGCGACGTACCCGACTTGATCACGCCGCTCGGCGCGAGCCTGCTCGTGCGCGAAGCCGACGGCGGCCTGCGCCTGGACGTCGGCGGCAAGCGCACGGCGTTGTCACCGGCGAGCTGCGCCGCGCGCGTGCTGTTCGCCGACGCCGAGCGTGGGCTCGTGCTGGCAGCGTGCGCGCCGCCGCCGCCCAAGAATCCGCGCAAGGGCGCAGCCGCAGCGCCTAGCGGCAAGCGCGAGGTGTGGCTGTTCGGCCCCGGCTACGCGAAGAACTTGCAGAGCGAGCTGTACGAGACCTCGACGGATCGCGAGGCGGCCGTCGGCGCGCGACTCGTTCCGCTCTATCCGGGTAGCGAGGCCAGCCTCGTCGACCTCGAGCAGCGGGTGGTCTTGCCGCTGCCGAGCGGCTCGCGCGTGATCACGACCCGCGGACCGCTTGCCTTGATCTGGCGTGACAGCGATCTCTACCGCTACGACGCGAACAGCAAGAGCGAGCAGCACCTGGCCCACGGCATCCTCAAAAACCCGGACCTGCTCCAGGCCGGAAGCAGCGTGCTCTTGAGTCCATTCGTCGTCGTGGGCGTGAGCGGGCCCGCTTTTCCCAGCCCGCTGCGCGCACTCGCCATGTCAGAAAGCGGGTTCGTCCTGACGGCCAGCCCAAACGGCGCCCCGCCGGCCGCGGCGGGGGCGGCAGAGAGCGCTATCCAGGGCCCACTGCATTGGCTGGATGCTAGCTTGGGGACCCCCGATGGACCTCCTCGCTGATCTCGAGTTTCGTGGCCAGCTCTACCAGCAGACTGACGCCGAGGGCTTGAAGAAGCACCTAGCGACCCCACGCAAAGTCTACGCCGGCTTCGATCCGACCAGAAACTCGCTGACCATCGGCAACCTGGTGCAGATCCTGCTGCTACGGCGCTTTCAGGCCGCAGGGCACACGCCCGTGGTCGTGATGGGCGGCGGCACCGGCATGATCGGCGATCCATCGGGCAAGGAGGCCGAACGGCAAATCCTGACGCCCGAACAAGTCGCGCTGAACGTAGCCGGCCAGCGCGTGAGCTTCGAGCGACTGCTGAATTTCAGCGGGCCCAATGCGGCCGAGCTCGTCAACAATGCGGACTGGCTGGGCAAGCTCGGCTTCATCGAAGCGCTGCGCGACATCGGCAAACACTTCTCGGTCAACATGATGATCCAGAAAGAAAGCGTGCGCGAGCGGCTCCACAACCGCGACCAGGGCATCAGCTACACCGAATTTTCGTACATGCTGCTGCAGGCTTACGATTTTTCCTATTTGCTGCAGCACCACGCTGTGACCGTTCAGGCCGCGGGCTCGGACCAGTGGGGCAACATCGTGGCGGGCGTCGATTTGATTCGGCGCACGCAGCAACGTGAGGCCTTCGGGCTCACGACTCCGCTCGTGACCAAGGCTGACGGCGGGAAATTCGGCAAGACCGAGAGCGGCGCCATTTGGCTGGCGACCGAGCTCACCTCGCCCTACGCGTTTTACCAATTTTGGGTCAACGCGGCCGACGCCGACGTAGCCAAATTTCTGCGCACTTTCACGTTCTTCTCACACGAGGAAATCGTGCACCTGGAGGCCGAGCACGCCGCAAACCCGGGTGCGCGCGCCGCCCACCGCGCCCTGGCCCAGCACATGACCGAGCTCTTGCACGGCAGCGAAGGCGTCGCTCAAGCGCAAAAAGCGACCGAGGCGTTGTTTTCGGGCCACGTGGCGGAGCTCACGCCAGCCAGCATCGCCGACCTATTCGGTAGCGCGCCCTCGATCGCGTTGTCGAAGGCCAAGTTGGCGGGCGAAGGCTACCCAGCCGTGGACCTGCTCGTCGAAGGCGGCATCGTGAAGAGCAAGCGCGAGGCGCGCGAATTTCTGAGCAACAGCGCGATCTTGATCAACGGTCGCTCGCCCGGCGCAGAAGAGCGCGTGAAAGCCGATTGGCTGCTGCATGGCGAGGTGCTGCTGATTCGCCGCGGCAAGAAACTCTGGCACGTCGTGCGCTTCAGCTGAGCGGCGGGAGCGCGCGCGAGATGGCCAGCCGCCCCAGCGAGCCTAGAGCCGCCGCCGACGACGACGGGCTCGAGCACGCGCTGCTGTTCAATTTCGCGATCCACGGCGTCGCGCTGCTCGGCATGGCACTGCTACTTTTGCCGATGATGCCGGGCGGCTCGGGCGGAGCCGATGCCGCCCGCATCACGCTGATCGCCCAGCATCCGTGGCGGTTTCGCTTGGGTTGGCTGCCCTGGCAGCTGTGCGCGGTGGCGGACCTGTGGCTGGCGGTCGCGATGCTGCGAGCACGCTGGCTGCCGCGCGCCGGGGCGTGGGCGGTGCTGCTCTTCACCGCGGTCGCGGTCGTGCCCGATCAATACGCCCAGCTGGTCTGGGTCACGCGCGGCGTCGAGCTGGCGCGCGCGGACGCGGCAGCATATCTACGCTTCGAAGCCGAGACATTTCCGCTCACGGCGGGCTGGGGCGCGCTGTTCTACACGCTCGCGGCGCTCGGCTGGACGTACTGCTTCGCGCGAGCGGGCACCTGGTCACGCCTGCTGGGTGTGCTCAGCGTGCCGCTCTGGTCGTGCATGGCCGTGGCGGTGGTTTCGCCGCTGTTGCCCGTCGGCGTACGGCCGAGCCCAAGCTTCGTGTCGACTGCCAACGCGCTGGGCTTCTTGCTCTTGCAGCTGTGGCTCGGTTTGGTCTGCGAGCAGGTGCTGCTACGGCGGCGACCCTACGCGGCGTACGGCAGACTCGCACGCTGGCGGCATCCGGGCAGCGGCCTGGCGGCGCACGTCGTCGAGGGCTTCGCCAATGGCCGGTTGCCCCGCGTGTTCTTTGGTTTCTTGCCCTGCGTGCGTATGCGCAGCGACATCACCGACGTCGTCTACGTAAGCTACTTGGTCGACGCGGAAAGGCTGGCTCCGCTAGTGCCGCCTGGGCTCGAGCTGCAGCGCCTAGGGCCCCAGCAAAACCACGCGCTTTTCACGTTTTTGACCTACCAGCACCACGACTTTGGCTTCGCCTTCCTGGGCAAGGCGCGGCGACTGTTCCCGTCTCCGGTGCAGAGCAACTGGCGCATCCATGTCCGCGATCCGCGTTCGGGCCGGCAAGGCGTGTACTTCGTGACGAACGCGATTTCGCATCTGCTGCCGGCGCTCGGTGCGCGTCTACTCACGGAAGGCATGCCGATGCATCTGCTTCATCGTGCCGAGCTGACCCAGGCGCAAGACGGCGAGCTGCGTGTCGTGCTCGACCCAGGCAGCGGCTCCGCGCCGGACGCGCGGCTTTCGCTTCGCCCGCAGGCGGCCCCGCCGACGTGGGACGGCGCTTGGCGCGTCTGTTGGCCCAACGTTCAGGAATTCTTGGCGTATTGCGTACCGCAAGATCGCGCGCTGGCCACCCAACCCCTGCGCCGCCGCACGAGCCGGCAAGAAATCCAGCTCGGCATTCCGCTGAGCGCCTGCCAGCCGCTCGAGGGCAGCGTTTCGTCACGTGCGGCCGAGGCTCTCATCGGCCGCGCCCAGGCCATCTGTTTCCGCGTAGCGGCCGTGCCTTTCGCCTTCGATGGCGAGTCGTTCGACCCCTGGGACTAGGCTTTTTTTGCAGCGGTCTTGCGCGCGAAACGGCGCCTGACTAAATCTCGGGGCCAGAGAAAACACCGAGAAAGGGACGGCGGGGACGATGAAGCAAGCTCAATCTGGTACGCTCGCAGCGGCGGTTTCAGTGTGGCTTTTGGGATGCGGCGGCGGCCACCTGGGCGGCGGTCCCGAGTTCCCGAGCCAAGAAAGCTTGAGAGAGCTGGCAGAGCGCCCGGCGACCGCCGCCAAGACCGACGCCCGAAAGACGGTGCCCGTCGACGACTGGCAGCCCGGCGACGCCGCCACGCCAGCCACTGAAGCGGAGACACTCGTCAAGCGCGCCGCCGCAAGCAAGGGCCGCGCGGTGCCGCTCGACGCCGAGCTCGGCTGCGCCGCGCGCGAGATTGCGCGCTTCTATGCTCAGCACAACGCCTTTCCGGATCAACAGCTGCAAGCGTACATGGCCGGCGTGTGCGGCGCGACCGAGGCCAACTTCGGCGTGACCGTTTGGTCGACGCCGAACGACACGATCGCCGACGCGGCTCGCCAAAAAGAGTGGCACGACGCCATCGCCAAACAACTCGGACCGTGGCTACCTTCCTCGGTCAAACAGCTGGGCGCGGCACAGCTTTCGGACGGCAAGACCAGCGTCTTCGCCGCCGTCGCGGGCACCAGCGACGTGACGTGGGAGGCGCGCAGCACCGTCGCCAACGCCGCGGGCGAAGTCGAGCTGAGCGGCAGCCTGGGCAGCCCGGCGGCCTTCATTTTCGGCCTCAGCAACGTGGGCGCGTTCGGCGAGCGCGACTGCAGGTCCGATCCGCGCGTCGCCCTGCCGCGTTTTCACGTCACGTGTCAGCTCGACCCTGCCGACACGTCGGCATGGGTCGAACTCGAGGCGTTACCGCCCGGGCGCGTACTGGCGCACGGCATCGCCCGCATTTTGATCCGGCGCGAGGGGGCCGCGCTGAGCTTCAGCGCGCCGACCAAAAACACGACGCCTGAAAGCGTGAACAGCGGCGGCGAATTCGCCAAACGACTGCTGACGCTGGTCAACGAACGGCGTGCGCAAGCACAGCTGCCGGCGCTGCAGCTCGCCACGCGTGAGAGCGAAACCAGCGCGGGCCTGGCGGCGCACTATTTCGACGCCGAGCGCGAGAGCGACCTCGGCGACCAGGTCGCTCTCGGCCTGATGGCAGGCTGGGACATCCAGGGCAGCACGATTCGCAACGGCGACTTCTACAGCAACCAGCTCACGGGCTCGCTCGATCCGCGGCGCTGGCTCGGTTTCATGCTCGAGCAGCCATCGGCCAGGCGCGTGCTGCTCGATCCGCAAGCGCGCGCCATCGCCATCGGTCCAAACGTGCACCCGCAATCGCTCACGGTAGGCGCGCTCGTCAGCACTTATACCTTTTACGCCTCCGACGATCACCGTGCCGACATCGAGCGCTTCGTCAGCCGACTCAACGAGCGCCGCCAAGGCCTGGGCCTGAGCGCCGTGAAGGTGACGCCGGCTCCGGAGCTTGCTAAGGCCGTGCAAAGCGTCAAAACGAGCCACGATCCCGAGGCCGCCCTGCAAACTGCCCTGCAGCAAGTCGTGTCGCACACGCAGCACGGCGTCGAGGGCTACTACATCGAGGCCACCGACGTCGATCACGTCAACCTACCGGCAGCGCTCTTGCGCCCACAAGTCACCATCGCCATTTCCGCCGCTCACCATCGCTACCCGCAAGCCGCGTGGGGTACCCTCACGCTGCTCGTCGCCGTGCTCGACAGCGCCGGCGCGCAAAAAACGGCCGCACTGGCGACGCGCCCGAGCGCGCTGTAGCGCCATCACTCCAGCGCAAAATCGCCAAAATCAGCACTGCTCACACTGCCCGTCTGGTCGCCGTCGCTCATCAGACCGATTCCGAATAGATCGGGCACGTCGGCGCTCGCGTCGCCGCCCTCGAAGTGTCGGCGAAACTCCGCCCGCAGGTCGAGGTTCACCGACTTCCATTCGTCGAGCGGTGCGCCAGACTCGAGAATCACGGTGTCTTGCGCCAAAAGCGGATTGCGCTTCTTGTCGCAAACCGCGCCGCGTGCCCCAATCGCGCTCCACACGTACTTCAACGTGTAGTAGCGGAAGCCGCGCTTCCACGACACATACACCACGGCGGCCGAGTCACCCTTGCCCCGTTTGCACTCATCGCCCCCGCTCGGTAGCACCACCGCGCGCCACTTCCAGCTGAGACGCTTCGCCCGCACCTGCCACGCTTTTGCGTCGTAACCAACGACCGCGGTCTTGTACCCTGGCTCGTAGCGACTGCGAATGAAGGCCGGCGGCCCCGCTTCCACCCGATAGTAGTTTACCGGCCCGCTCGCTCGTGGAATGAGCCGAAAGCTCCTAGCCGGCAAGGACCACGGCGGCGGGGGCACCGCCGACGCGCCGCCGGTCGCCAGAGCGACCAGCGCACCTATCCAGACCAATTTCGGCAGCACCGAAGCCCAGATGGAGCCAGCACGGCCGACGGTCAAGCCATCAACCAAAAACGGATTTTCGGGGGCGGCTCAGAAATAGTCCGGCGCGTGATCGATCTTCCACGAGCTCGAACGTCGAAGCCGGGAGCGTCTGTCATGCTGGTCTACGGCGACGCCGACAGGTTTTGCCCCGAGCACGAGGTCCAATTTTGCCAGCTCCTCGGCGGTGGACTGCGCGACGCCGGTTGGCAGCGCGAAGGGCTCGTCAAGCACCGCCTTGCCATCGGGCCCGACCTCACCCACTACGAAATCTTCGCCGCGCCGCGCCTCGCTGCGACCGTACTTCCCTTCCTCGACGCGCAAAGCGACACGAAGAACCGGGCGGCAAGAGTCCACGCCTCCAAGTAGACGCCGGGGCACTACGCCTCGTCGCGCCTGGCGTCGGCTCGCGTGCTAGGTTTCGCGCGTGCCGAAGGAACCGGATCGAATTGGTCAGGTCATCGGCCAGCGCTACGAGCTGCTGGGCGTCGTCGGTCGCGGCGGGCAAGGCACGGTCTACCGCGCCCTCGACCGCTGGCTCGCGCACAGCGTGGCGATCAAGGTGCTGAGCTCGAAGGCGATGCGCGAGCCGCACATGCTCGAGCGCCTGATGCGCGAACAACAGGCCATGAGCGCGCTCAAAGGCACCGCCGCCGTGGAGCTGTTCGACGTGTGCCGCGGCAACGACAGCGAGCTCTGCCTGGTAATGGAGCTGCTGAGCGGGGTCGACCTCGACGACCACCTGCACGCCCTGAGCCTGCGCGGCGAGCGCATGCCGCTACGACACGTGGCCAGCGTTTTCGACCCGATCGTGAGCACCCTCCAGACCGCGCACGCCGCTGGCATCGTGCATCGGGATCTGAAGCCTGCGAATATTTTCTTGGTCGAAGGCGGAGGCGTGCGCCTGCTCGACTTTGGTTTGGCGCGCCTGAAGAAATCCGCGCCGCTCACCGCCGCCGGCACGGTCATGGGCTCGCCGAGTTTCATGGCGCCGGAGGCGTGGAAGGGCGTCTCGGACTTGCTCGATCAGCGCGCAGACGTCTATTCGCTCGGAGTCATTTTGTTCTTCGTGCTGGCCGGTGAGCTACCGTTCGGCGGCACGACACTCCAAGAAAAGTTTCTGAGCACTATGATGGGCGACAGCCCGAGCCTGCTCAAGCACCGGCCCGACTTGCCGCGCGGCGCCGACGCCTGGGTGAAAAGCGCGCTGGCGCGGGACCGTGACGAACGCTTCGCCAACGTGCGCGCGCTTTGGAATGCCTTTCAATCAGCCTTTCACGTCACGCCACCCAGCGGCCAGAGCGAATCGCTTTGGGCGGCCGCCAAGGGTGCCGTAAGGAAAATGGTCGGCAGCGATCAGCCCGCCCCGCCCTCCGAGCCGAGCAGCGGCGCCGGCGCGCCCTCGTTTGCCCGCGAAGCCTTGGCGCGCAGCGTTTTTCGAACCAGCGCACCGAGCGACCAGGGACGAGAGCCCGAAGCGACCATCGAGCTCAGAGACGACGAGCTCCGAAACATCGCTCCCCCGCCCCCGCCGCGCGTCGTCGAAAAGACCGTCAGCATGACCGACGCCGACTTCATCTACGAGGTCGACGACAAGCCGCCCGTCAAACCCCCCGCCCGCTGAGCAAGGCGCCGCGAGGCTGGGACACCGCACGCGAGGAAATCACGCAACCGTCGCCGCCCGTGTCCGATGAGCTGCCTTCGAGACCTCGACTTCCGGGGCCGATGATTTGGGGGGATGCATGCTCAACAAGAAGCTAATTTCATGTCTGTTCGTCGCGCTTTCGACCGGCTGCGCCATCGACGCGAGCCAGCCGTCAACCGAGCAAGAGCCGCTCGGCAGCGTCGAGAGCCCACTTTGCAGCAACGCGCTCTCTCAGCCTCAGGAGCAAATCGCCCTAAAGCTGATCGACGACATCTGCGGAGATACTTGGTGCTCCGGCGACTACAACTTCGCCTTCCGCCGCCTGACGTGCACAGGGCCTCGCGGCTCGCACGCCGGAAGCTGCCGCCTCGATCTGCAGATCATCCCGCGCGAAGGCGTCCCAACCCCTCGCCCCTCCTTCAACCGCTCCTGCACGACCGGCGACTTCCAGAGCTTCGACTCCCTCGTCGCCACCGCACCGAGCGGCTACCAATCCCTCCAGCCCCCCTACTACGACGCCCTCACTGAGTGCATCATGAACCTCGAAGCCGCCCTGCCCCACTGACGAAGAGCGCGGGCGCGATCGCGGAGGCGAAGGCGATCGCGGAGGCCCAGGCGATCGCGAAGGCCGAGGCGATCGCGGAGGCGAAGGCGATCGCGAAGGCCGCAGCGCTCGCGATCGCCCGCAACCGCAACGCTTACCGCCTGGTCAATTTCCACAACATGGCGATGATGCGACCAAGCAGCGCTGAAGCCGACTCTGTCTCGGCAGCCCGCACGTAGCCCCACGCAACAGCCACGCGAAGCGCCGCAAGCGTCTCGTTCGCACTTCCCGCAGCAGTAAAGAACCGCGCGCGCTGGTTGCCGGGGTCCGAATGGTCGGCTTCCGCAATGTTGAGGGCAACGCTAGTGGCGGCGCGCACCAACTGGTCCGCCAGCGACCTGTCTCTTTGCCGAACGCGCTGCATCAAAGGACGAAGTTGTTCGATGACCTGAAAACTGTATTCCGCGACCTGAAGTGCCATGTGGTTCTCCTCGCGCTCGCGAAATGCGAACGCCTCCGCCACACGGCAGCGCGCGCAGGCTGGATCCAGGGCGCGACCGAAGGGAGCGTCGCGCGAAGCGCGAGCGCAGCCCCTGGAACCAGCCGAGCACGCTGGCACAATGGAAGACCACGAGCAGCTCCCAGACGCAAGACACGTCGCGATCGATATCGCGATCGCGATCGCGATCGCCTCCGCGATCGCCTGCGCCTAAGGCGGTCGCCTCCGCGATCGCCCGCG
>Ga0307508_10004876_pt1 | contig 12908 bp, 8 predicted proteins | sample 9_EM_MG_FD_203089 | JGI IMG/M metagenome (GOLD analysis project Ga0307508, IMG submission 203089) | Populus trichocarpa ectomycorrhiza microbial communities from riparian zone in the Pacific Northwest, United States - 9_EM | ecosystem: Host-associated > Plants > Roots > Unclassified | place... | reverse complement strand
ACCCCCCCCCCCCCCCCCCCCAACGGCACCCGCAAGGGAGAAAAGCTACCTGCTTCATAGTGTTACATTGGAACTGACAATTTCATTAGGTGCGCGTAGCGGCGGTCCAACAGCACTGGGCCATTGACTTATCCCATACAACGCCCTCCGAATTCACTTCCAGATTTCTTCCGGTAAACCTGTTTTCCCTGCGCATCCACAGTCCCTACCCCCTACCTCCGGTCATGTTCTGACATTCCTGAAGAAGAGGCGCACCATAACCGTGTATGTGGGGGAAAGGACAGATCCCCATCGATGCATGTTCTCGCTACAGCCAATGATACACGGCGCGTGGTTGCCGAAGACATCGTTCAAAGCATACTTGCACCCTGACATCTCTCGCCCCAGCATACGCGTGTCGGCAGCTGAAGCACACGGGCCCCACAGAACAATGGTTCTACTCGACAAGTCATGGAACCAACCCGGGTGGAAAGAATACTTGTCGTTCTATGTGTTTCACCATGAACAAGCAGAAGCCAAAATGATAGCGATCGGCGATGCTCCTGATCCTCACCGCTGCATGATATTCGAGGACATACATCCTGCCAGTGGTGGATGGTCCGAGTTGTTTCACTTCTGGGTTCCGCAAGAGGAGGAAGAATGTGTACATACCTGCCGCTTGATGGCGCTGAAGGCTGATGGCGGAGTAGTCACCAGAATTTGAATTTTGAAAAGATGGTGGAGGAGCGGGAAATATATCTTTTGTCGATCAACCTTAGGAATTCCTTCCTGCCCGACCTGATCGGCTAGGGTGGTGTCTCCCTGTGTTATCTGTCTGGTGTGCAGTCCAGAAAGTCTAGACGGGATATAAGCAGACCCGTTTGAGCTCTAGACGGACTGCCGAAAAGTAATCTGTCCCGTTCGGGGTGGTCAGTCCTCCGACCTGGTTGTTGGACGGCGTAGCCTGCGGTCCCAGCCAGATCACCGCGTCACGTGACAAACTACAATACTAGTTTGATAACCTCACGATTTCGTCAATGACGGCTAGTTGGTGGAGTAATCCCTAGAACCTTGAAAAGTACCGTCCCACCTGGGTTGAAGAGGACGGCCCGCGTTCCAGAGCCGGAACGGACATTCAGTGTCGGGAAGGTCACCTCGGTGGGCCGGAGATGTCGGATGGGTGGCGATGTCATCGAGGCCCTGGAATGTCTCAAGAGATGGCAAAGATGGCTTAATTGAGGCTTCGCGGGAGTACATCAAGGTGATTGAAGACATGCTCAATACATCGTGCTAGGGGGATTTAGTTAAGTCATAGTTCACGAGGTAATTCGCTCTTATTTTCCCAAAATCGCTGGCTCCAATGTAAAACTTACTTTCACTACAAACGGGCTTCCGTAGGACACACTCCACCTTGTCGTTTCGGCCGCTAATAGCATCGTCGCGGACATATACATGCAGCTCCAGTTGAACGCCCGTCTGAACCGGTGCCATGGTCATTGAGATATCAAAGTTGTTGGGAGCCAGGAGATATCATCACCGGTGATGCCTTAGCAGTCTGTCCGGTTTGTGATTTAGGTATCCAGTCCTGTCCAGCTTAGGAAGGATGGGCTGGCCTATGGAGCACACTACACTGCCTCCCGCCAGTCAGACACAGCGCCTCTGCCTACCAAGGAAAATAATGCTCAAGGGAATATGTGGGTTTTTTTTTTTGTTTAATAATACTCGCATGTAGCCTATTCAGGCTATGGCGGCGCACTTTTTATCCGCACAAGGCGGCAAGTTGCAAGCTCCCCTCTGCCTTCCGCCAGGCCTGTCCCAAGAAGACATGATGCGCACCAAGGAAATCACAGAGGAAAAGAAAGAGTCCGAACAAAAGAAAGAACAGCGGTAGTTCCTCCCCGGCGCTCATTTCCCCACGGCACCCAGCTCCTCCGCCACCGCCCTCCTCTCCTCTTCCCGCTCCCTGCGCTCCCGGAGCTCTCATAGGGTGTATGTGGGTTTTATTGAAGGTAGTTACAGGGTTCTTCAACCTTCTCGAGTGACTGTAGGTTTTGACCAAGCCATATCAAGGTGAATCCGCATCGAGTCTAGCTTACATCCTGATTTGATAATGCGTCATAAAAGAGGATGCCCGTTGAAAACACAAACACTAGCTCGTGCTCCGGAGGACGTCGTATTTAGGTTCGGTACGAGGAGTTTGGAAGAGTTCACGCTGTAGACGGACCAAAACAGTGGGCGGTGATGCAGAGGAGAGAAATGTATGATGGGTTTCTTAGAGTGACCGTATCGATGTTCAACTAGAGGGAGAGAAGGTCTCCGAACGAAAGAAAGCAAACAGTCCCGCTCGCCCCCACCCCTGCTCGACAAGCCGCTTCCCCTGTCACCTCACGTGTCGATGACAAATCATCGAAACTAAGCTCCACACGTAACTAGCTCGAGTGATATCAATGCTGCGCGGAATGTGCCGATAAGTACCAGCTGAGTGCGTATGCATGAACCGGCATGCGGCTCTTTTTTTTTCTCCTTTCTTCTAACAACGTGTTCCTCTTTGCTGCAGAGAGGACTTGCTTCCTCCAACCCTTTTCCCATTGCATTTCTTCTTTCCGTTCCACCATTTCTTTCGGTCTCCGCCACTTCCCTCTGCCTCTGAGGATTGCACTTCACCAAAGCTTGTCGCTCGCCTCAGTGACTGGCGAAGTGTTCTCCGCACAACCCGCCAAGTAACTATGTCAGTCCGCCACCACCTCCCCTCTCTGCATCATGGCGAGATCGCACATTGACGCAACCCGTTTTGTAGGCCAGCGCTTGTAGATTCCGCCCAGATCGCTTCGGCGTCGCTCCTCAACCCGTTACCGCCATTACTGCGACTGTATAACTGGCCTTTTCTTGCTGCATATCCAGTCTTCTTCAGTTTCTACCTGCGCCAGGAGACCTACGATAAACACATCCAAAGCCAGGAATGGACGGTCCTCTACTTCGGCACGATATTGACGGTGCAGGCGCTCATATGGCTGGGCTGTCACTGGAGCATTGGCTGGAGAGCGATGGCGACGGGCACCAAGGTACGGAACTACCGACCGCACCCTGCGACGCGGAGGATCGTCCAATATGCTGATACGGGCTGTAGGCTACAAGGGTGGAGGACGCGAAACAGATCAAGGTCATTCCCGTGGCCAACTCGGGCGCTCCCGACATCTGCAGTCTGGTTCACGATAAGGTTCGTTATCCCCGCATCGCATCTCTCTTTCTTCCGTTTGTGCTGATGCGCTGCGTTCTCTAGTCCGGTGGCAGAGACGAAATCTCTTTTCTCTTCCAGAAACGGCGCTACATCTACAACCCCGAAACCGGCTCCTTCGCGCCTCTCGTCTACCCGATCGATGCTGGCCCAACGCTTTCCCAGTTCCAGCTGTCCAAAGGCCTCCGGAGTGAGAAGGAGATCAACCACCTTCTTCACCACTATGGCGACAATACGTTCGATATCCCGATCCCCACTTTCTCGGAGCTCTTCCAGGAACACGCTGTCGCGCCGTTCTTCGTCTTCCAGATCTTCTGTGTCGGTCTTTGGTGCTTGGACGAATTCTGGTACTACTCGCTGTTCACGCTGTTCATGCTGGTCGCGTTCGAGTCTACGGTTGTGTGGCAGCGTCAGAGGACCTTGACCGAGTTCCGCGGAATGAGCATCAAGCCATACGATCTGTGGGTTTTCCGCTGCGGGAACTGGGTCGAGATCCAGAGCGACAGGCTCCTTCCGGGGGATTTGGTCTCTGTCGGCCGCACAAAGGAGGATTCCGGTGTTGCGTGTGACATGGTCTTGCTCTCCGGCACGGTGATCGTCAACGAGGCTATGCTTTCCGGAGAGTCGACGCCGCTTCTGAAGGATTCGATCGCGCTCCGACCTGGAGACGCAACCCTCGAACCCGAGGGACTCGATAAGAACTCGCTCCTCTACGGCGGTACCAAGGTCCTGCAGATCACTCACAACACGGCAAACCCGGAGGAGTCGGTCTCGGCAAGCAGGAACGGTGTGCCTCCTCCCCCTGACAATGGGGGTGTGGCTGTCGTTACTCGCACTGGGTTCGAGACTTCCCAGGGATCCCTCGTCCGCACCATGATCTACTCGACAGAGCGCGTCTCGGCCAACAACGCGGAGGCCCTGTTGTTCATCCTGTTTCTTCTCATGTTTGCCATCGCCGCGAGTTGGTATGTCTGGACCGAGGGTGTCATCAAGGACCGCAAGAGGAGCAAGTTGCTGCTCGACTGTGTTCTCATCGTCACCTCTGTCGTCCCCCCGGAGCTTCCCATGGAGCTTTCTCTTGCAGTGAATACGTCTCTTGCAGCGCTTGGAAAATACGCCATCTACTGCACTGAGCCTTTCCGTATCCCGTTCGCTGGACGCGTCGATATTTGCTGTTTCGATAAGACTGGCACCCTGACGGGTGAAGATCTCGTCGTTGAGGGTATCGCCGGTATCAACGGACCGAAGGGTGGCCACAAGCAGTTGAACAAGGTCGAGAATGCTGGACTGGAGACTACATTTGTCCTTGCCACCGCCCACGCGCTGGTCAAGCTCGACGAGGGTGACATCGTCGGAGATCCCATGGAGAAGGCCACGCTTCAGGCTCTCGGATGGACCCTTGGCGCCCGCGACACTCTGACTTCGAAGGCGACCACCCAGCTCCCCGGCAAAGGCTTTGCCGTCCCCGCTGGCACCGTCCAGATTAAACGCCGTTTCCAGTTTTCTTCCGCCCTCAAGCGCCAGTCTTCCGTCGCCACCATCATGGCCGGCGGCGGCAAGAAAGCCACCTTTGCCGGTGTCAAAGGCGCTCCCGAGACGATCCGCAAAATGCTCGCGCACGTCCCCGACGACTACGAGGAGACCTTCAAGTACTTTACACGCATGGGATCCCGGGTCCTCGCGCTCGGCTACAAGTACATGACGACGAACGGCGAGATGCCCATCAGCAAGGTCAACAATCTCACGCGTGAGGATGTCGAGTGCAATCTCTCTTTTGCAGGTTTCTTGGTCCTCAGCTGCCCCCTCAAGGAGGACGCGAAGAAGGCCGTCCGTATGTTGAATGAGAGCTCGCACAGGGTCGTCATGATCACCGGTGATAACCCGCTCACCGCTGTTCACGTCGCCAGAGAGGTCGAGATCGTCGATCGGGATATTTTGATCCTCGACGCGCCCGAGGATGATGGGTCGCCCCACGAGTTGGTGTGGAGAAGCGTCGATGAGACCGTTATCATTCCCGTCTCGCCGTCCGACCCCCTTGATCCGAAAATTCTGAGGGATAATGATATCTGCATCACTGGATACGCGCTCAGCAAGGTGCAGGATCGACCGTATCTCGTCCAGCTGTTGAAGCATACCTGGGTTTACGCTCGTGTCTCGCCCGTTCAGAAGGTATGCTGTAGTCGTCGGGGATGTTTTATGGCGATGATGCTAATCTTTCCTTCAGGAGTTCATTCTCACCGTGCTCAAAAACGCCGGATACACCACGCTGATGTGCGGCGACGGAACCAATGACGTCGGCGCCCTCAAGCAAGCACACGTCGGAGTCGCGCTCCTTAACGGATCCGAGGAAGACCTCCAGAAGATATCCGAGCACTACCGCATGACCAAGTTCAAGGAGATGTACGAGAAGCAGGTTTCGATCACGAAGCGCTTCGGCCAACCCGTGCCTCCCCCACCCGCCCACATCGCACACATGTACCCGCCCGGACCCGGAAATCCCAACTACCAAGTCGCTCTCGAGCGTGAGGCTGCCAAGAAGGGCGTTACCCCCCAGCAGTACTCTGCGCGCCTAGGTCATTCGACGACGACGACGATGGAGACGGTTGTTACGCCGGGTGCACGTGCCCTCCAGAGGCCGAACAATGCCGGCCGCAACAACCCGCAGCAGCAGGCGGTCGCCAACCAGAGCGCCGCGCTGGCGGACCGGATGATGGGATCCATGATGGAACTCGAGGAGGACTCGGAGCCGCCCACGATCAAGCTCGGCGACGCGTCCGTCGCCGCGCCGTTCACCAGCAAGCTCGCCAACGTCATCGCGATCCCGAACATCATCCGCCAGGGCCGCTGCACGCTCGTCGCCACCATCCAGATGTACAAGATCCTGGCGCTGAACTGCTTGATCTCGGCGTACTCGCTGTCGGTGCTGTACCTTGACGGGATCAAGTTTGGCGACGGCCAGGTGACGATTTCGGGCATGCTCATGAGCGTGTGCTTCCTGTCGCTCTCGCGCGCCAAGTCGGTCGAGAAGCTCAGCAAGGAGCGGCCGCAACCCAACATCTTCAACGCGTACATCATCGGCAGCGTGCTCGGGCAGTTTGCCGTGCACATCGCGTCGTTGATCTACATCTCGCGTTACGTGGCCGTGCTCGAGCCCAAGGACCCCAACGTCGATCTCGAGGGCGAGTTCGCGCCGTCGCTGCTCAACTCGGCCATCTACCTGCTGCAGCTGATCCAGCAGATCTCGACGTTCGCGATCAACTACCAGGGGCGGCCGTTCCGCGAGAGCATCAAGGAGAACCGTGGCATGTACTGGGGCCTCGTCGGCGTCGCGGGAATAGCGTTCGCGTGCTCGACCGAGCTGGCGCCGGGGCTCAACCAGCAGCTGCGGCTGGTGCCGTTCACGGACGAGTTCAAGATGACGATGACGGTGGCCATGGCGCTCGACTACGGCGCGTGCTGGGTGATCGAGAAGGCGCTCAAGGCGTCGTTCAGCGACTACCGGCCCAAAGACATCGCGGTGCGGCGGCGCGACCAGGACGAGCGCGAGCGCCGCCGCAACGAGCAGGAGCGTCTGGAGAAGATCAGGGAGGAGAGCGAGAAAGCGAAAGCGGAGACGACAGAGACGACAGAGACGACGGGGAAGACGGGGAAGGCGGGGAAGACGCAGTAGCTTGCGGAGTATGTTTTTTTGTTTTCATTTTCGTGGATAAAACGGATGTGTTCCGGTCTGCTGTAGGTTTATGTTGGGTTGCCGGGCAGAGGAAGAGGAGGAGGCTTGTGGACATTTAGACTACGATTACAGAGACGGGTAGATAATGAGATTTTTCCTGCGAAGGCGACGGTGATGGAGATGGACGTTTTCCAGGTACGTACCTACGTGCGTATCTATCTATGTGCCCATGTGCTCCATACCGGCTTGGGGAACGACTGCGATCGTCCAGACACGGTTACATAAGCACTGTCCACGCTTCGCTCGAAATCACGCATTGGGGGGCAAAAACGAGACGACTCAGGGGTGGGCGTTATTTTTTTATTTTTTTTGGTGAGGCTCTGCCATCTGGCAGAGTGTGACAAGGGAGGAAAATAATATCTCGATAGATACTTAGTACATACCATCTAGATGCTGCGCTGCTGCGGAAGCTGCGGACTTGGCAGCGCTTCGAGTCTGCGGGTTCCTGAATGCGCACGCACGTTCTCTCCCCACTCAATTGGAGGCAGCACATAATAATAAGACACGATTTGATTTATCGGCACTGCGGGAGATTGGACTTGCAGCGGGTGGGGGGGGGAAGGGCCACAGCGGTAGATACTGGTTACAGACATCTTGGTTAGAGTGCTGAGTCCGAGGCCAAGTGCGAGTCGAGCTTGGCGGCCGACCGAGCTTCCACCCCTTTTTTTTTTTTTCCTAGTCGTGAATATTCCCCCCCTGGCCCCCCAGGCGGACTGAAGCCGTTGCCAAAGCAGTCAGCTAGATACTTGATAGATAGATACATCATACTCTCGCGCAACAAGCAGCAGTAGCAGCAGCAGCAGCAGCAGCAGCAGCAAGAGTTCGTGCAGAAGAACAAGAAGAAGAAGAAGAAGAAGAATTCGAGGTATGTATGGTGCTTGTTTTGTTTTGTTTTGTTTTGTTTTGTTTTTTTGGTGTTGCCTTTTTTTTTTCTTCCGTCTCGCGATCGACCGAGGGAGATGACTCGTGGGCGTGGTCGGTGGCGATGATGGAGACGGCGAAATGACGCTGTTGGAGACCGGTCGCCGGCTTCCCACTGCTCGCCGGAGCCAGCCGTCTCCTTCGCAGCTCTCTCTCCATCCTCAGCCTCTGCTTCGTCTCCGTCTCTCGCTGCCTTCCGCACTCTTGCGGCCTAGTTCGCGCGGACATTCCTTGTCCTGCCCGGCCATCCTCGTCCCTCCTCCCTCTCCCCTACACCACCCAACTGCAACACGTTCAACAGAACTGCGTCGCTCCTTCCACCCGCTGCCCATCGCATCCGAGAATTCACCCGTCCGTCCCTCCCTCGTTGGCACTGCGTCCGTTGGATTGCACCCTTTTCTTTGCTGACGCGGAATCGCAGACGGAAACAAAAAAAAAAAGAGGACCGCGAACGCTCCCTCCCCTATCCCTCCGCCGTCTCCCGTCGTCATCGTCGATAGATCTCCAACATCCTCCGTCGCCACTCCCTCGCATCATCCACTGCGGATACTATGGGTACGTTGGCTTCGTTGTTTCTCGTCATGTCGTGCTGCAATCCGCGCTCTGCTGGCCGTTGCGACGCGTGACATCTGTCTGTCTGTCTGTCTGTCCGTCCGTCTGTTTGGCTGGCTGGCTGTGCTCCAACTGGCGTGCTTTGGACGTGTTGCGTGTCCGCATCTTCTCCCAACTACTTCACTCTCCCTTCTTCTCCCCGTTTCTCCTTTCTCCGCACGTGTCCGGTTCCGGCGTGGTGCGGATGTGCGTCGTGACCCGAGGCCGTCCGAAGCACCACCAGCACCCGCCAGCGACGGCCAGAGGGGGAAATACGGAGCGTTGGGCGGGGGGGAACCGCATTGTCATTGGGCCGCCGTCGCTGTCGCTGATCGCCATTGGCGGAATCGGGGGGTGTTCCTGTCGTGTCCGGAATTCAAAAGTCCCTGCACCCACACACGTCACCTGGGCCAATCCCATCCCCTTTCCGCCAGAACGCTGCCACCTCAAAACTGCAGCACAATCCCCCCATCTCAACGAGCACTCTATCTTCACCCCCCCCCCCCCATCTGCTTTGCCTCCCCTCCCTTGTCTTCATTCAGCCCCCTCGTCCAACCACATCTCATCACGTTCATCTCGAACCTCTTTCTGTCCTGAAAGAACCCCCCCCCCCATCATCTGTTTGTTTGTTTTCTCGGCGTCCCCCATGCTTGCTGCTCTGAAGACAACCATCACTGACATCCTCCCCATCGCCGCCCCACCAGACTCCGGAATCCCAGAAATGAGTGCTGCCGAGTCCCCCGTGTCGCCGCCGCCCCCCGTGCCGCTCGTCGCGACAACGAACCCTAAGGCTGCTGCCCAGGCTGCCGCGGCGGATGCGAAGAACATCGTTAGGCGAAAGCTTACCGGCTACGTTGGGTTCGCCAACCTGCCGAACCAGTGGCATCGGAAGTCTGTGCGGAAAGGTTTCAACTTCAACGTTATGGTTGTCGGTACGTCTCGTCCTGGAGCCGGGAGGACGGAGATCCCCGCCGCGCGCACTCCTCTCTGCTCGCATGCTTTTTCTTCGATTCGGCGTGCTGCACGTGTCCTGCACGATCTACAGATCGGTGGTTGGATGTGCTGACGTTTGTCGCGGTCACGGCTTGCAGGTGAATCCGGTCTCGGAAAGTCGACCCTGGTCAATACGCTCTTCAACACCTCCCTTTACCCCCCCAAGGAGCAGAAGGGCCCCTCCGCCGACATCATCCCCAAGACGGTCGCTATCCAGTCGATCTCTACCGAGCTCGAGGAGAACGGTGTTCGTCTGCGTCTCACCGTCGTCGACACCCCTGGCTTCGGAGACTTCGTCAACAACGACGAGTCGTGGCGTCCGATCGTCGACAACATCGAGCAGCGCTTCGATGCCTACCTCGAGGCCGAGAACAAGGTCAACCGCATGAACATCATCGACAACCGCATCCACGCGTGCGTCTACTTCATCCAGCCTACCGGCCACTCGCTCAAGCCCCTGGACATCGAGGTGATGAGGAGGCTCCACACCAAGGTCAACCTGATTCCCGTCATCGCCAAGGCCGACACCTTGACCGACGAGGAGATTTCCGCATTCAAACTCAGGGTACGGTCACGATCACGTGGAGGGGCGGCGCGAGGGCAACGATGGCTGTGCGATCACGGAGCTAATTGAGTGGAGCAGATCCTCGCCGACATCAATCACCACAAGATCCACATCTTCGAGGGCCCCAGCTACGACCTTGACGACGACGAGACCATCGCTGAGAACAACGAGATCATGTCGAAGGTTCCCTTCGCCGTCGTCGGCGCCAACAACGAGGTCCAGTCGGCCGACGGACGCAAGATTCGCGGCCGTCGCTACCCCTGGGGTGTGATCGAGGTCGACAACGAGGAGCACTGTGACTTCGTCAAGCTGCGCCAGATGCTGATCCGCACCCACATGGAGGAGCTCAAGGAGCACACTAGCAACATGCTCTACGAGAACTACCGGTCCGAGAAGCTCGCGGCCATGGGCGTGGAGCAGGACCCGTCGGTGTTCAAGGAGGTCAACCCGGCCGTCAAGCAGGAGGAGGAGCGCACGCTGCACGAACAGAAGCTCGCCAAGATGGAGGCCGAGATGAAGATGGTGTTCCAGCAGAAGGTGGCCGAGAAGGAGAACAAGCTCAAGATGAGCGAGCAGGAGCTGTACGACCGCCATCGCGAGATGAAGGAGCAGCTCGAGAGACAGAGGCTCGAGCTCGAAGAAAAGAAGCAGCGGATCGAGAGCGGGCGGCCCCTGGAAGAGAAGAAGGGCCGGAAGGGATTCTCGTTGCGTTGATTGGGCACTCGCCATCGTTGTCGTTGTCGCTGTCGCTAAGAGTTAATGGCACTGGGACGGGGAAGGGGAAGGGGAGATGCGCGGGGGGTACACCACGGGAGAGATCAATGATTCTTCTTGTTTTTTTCTTTCCATTTCCTTTTCAATGCCGTCCGTTTTCACTGCCACGCACAAAATGGAGGGTCGCGGATGGATGGATTGATTGATAGCTGAAGATTTTTTTTCCCCCTATTTCGTTTCTTATTCTTTTCTGTTTGCAGGGTGGTTCTGTCGACCGTTTGTCCGTATCATGCTGTTTTTTTTTGTTTTTTTTTCTCTCCGAGCGTGCTCGACACCACATAACCTAACTTAACTCTACCTCCACAAACTACATCTCCTTCGATCCGTCCCTTCCCTCCACGCGTTTCCCAGACTTGCGAGCGAGCACCCTGGTGTTTTTTTTTCCCCTTTCTATTTTTATTACATTTTTATTTCCTTCCGTAACCCGTTGCGTTTCCTTTTCCTCTTCCTTGTTTGTAACTCACCCGATACCGATGCCATGTGATTTTTCTGTTTTTCTCTCTCTTGTTTCTACAACTTTTTTTTAGTATAACGCAGCTTTATTCTCTTTTTTCTGTTTGTTTCTCCTTTTTGTTCCCCTTTTTCTTTTGGGTCTATTCTCTTTTTTTTCCCCTTTAAAGTGTAAGTGTTGTGGCTGTGAATTGCGAATTGTGAAGTGAGAGCGTGTGAACCGTTTTCCATCCAAAAAAAAAAAAGCCCGCCATGTTTAATCGAGCGTGAATTGATCATACGTAACCGTGAATCGCATGCATCCATCCATCCACCACACCGTGCAGAGAAAAGGACAGATGCATGGGGTCAGATAGCAACGAAACCGCACCGCGAGCGTGCTAGGTGTATCGTCAGTAGATAGATTGCAGCTGCGGATGATCGTCTGATCGCGAAACGACGCCAAATGGTAAGTAAGGAGCGTGGTGTGTTGGCACGGACGCCCACATACATTGGTGGTGCGTTCGCTGGCGTGAGGCTGGAGAAGACGGCTGCGGCTGCGGCTGCCATCGCCGCCTTCTCGTCTCTTTTCTTGACTGCCGTTCGAAAGGAAAGGTGTCATCCTGCTATCTCCGCTATCGACGCCCGGAATCACACATATCTGTTGTCTCTGGCAAAGCTTGGTTCCTGGGCGGCTTGGCACGGAGGCGACTGGATGATTGGTGCCGCGCTCATTGGCGGTGCGTGACGTTGGTCCAAGCTCGCTTTGGCGTTAGTGTCCCCGCCCTCCCAAACTCGCTCGCTCCGTCATCCCTCTTTTCTCTTCGTCGCACTCTTCTCCTCTCTTCCTCTCCCCGACCAAACCAGCTCACCACCGCAACCAACCAGCCTGCAACCCGTCGACAACACAACCATCGATACGCTTTTACACTCTCTCCCTTGCCCCTCTCTACCCGATACCACTTCGCGACATATCGTTGTCGACGGAAAAAAAAAAAAAAATAGAGAAAAAGAGTAAAGAGATGTCGTCTCCTGCTGTTGCCGCCCCGCCGGCTGCGCAGCCGCTGTCCGTCCGGCTCACGAACCTCGCTCAGACGCTGCAGTTCGCCTGGTTCGTCGGGTCAGTCTTTTCCCTCCAATGTTCGGTAACGATGGTGGTTGACGACCGACAGACACCTGACGCTCCTGATCACAACCTTGTACTACTCCTTCTCAACGGCAAAGTTCGCGTGGAACACCACCGGAGCACTCATCTCCTACCGCCTCGCGTTCCTCAGCGCCGCCGCCACCTACGGCATCGTCGTCTACAAGGCGTACCGCGCCCGCTTCCGCAGCGGGAGCATGCCGTCCGGCCAGCAGGGCGTGATCAAGATCCTCGGCGACGAGAATGTCCAGTACCTGTGTAAGTCGCGCGCGAGTCGACGGAGCGAGGGACGCAGAACTGACGATCGGCAGTGATGGCCTTCACCTGGCTGTACAGCAAGCCCGTCTACCCCGCGCTGCTGCCGTTTGCCGTGTACAGCACGTTCCACTTCCTGACGTACCTGCGCACGAACCTGATCCCGACCATCATGCCGTCGGCTCCAGGCGCGCCGCAGCCGGCAATCGCCGAGACCATCGCGCGCTTCGTCAAGAAGAACTACGACGCCAGCATGCACCTGGTCGCCAACCTCGAGCTGTTCCTGTGGGCG
>Ga0307508_10004875_pt1 | contig 12909 bp, 6 predicted proteins | sample 9_EM_MG_FD_203089 | JGI IMG/M metagenome (GOLD analysis project Ga0307508, IMG submission 203089) | Populus trichocarpa ectomycorrhiza microbial communities from riparian zone in the Pacific Northwest, United States - 9_EM | ecosystem: Host-associated > Plants > Roots > Unclassified | place... | reverse complement strand
TTTTTTTATGTGTTTTAGTTAATTAATTATGATTTTGTATTGATTTAATTGCATTTTTTTGGTGCAAAGCCCTAATGAAAACCTGTGAAAGTTGCTTATTGAGATCTGAAAGTTTCAATTTGGATATTGTATGGATTGTTGTTATATAAAGTCATGATTTTTGAGTAAAAGATGGAAGCTTTATGATGTTTCTTTTTGTTGGTTATGTGATTGGTTGTGATGATATTGAAATGAGTTCTGTGTTTTGATTTTGTGGGTTTTATGTGTATCAAGGTTTTGAAGAAAAAATGGAAAATGGGGTGGAGAGAGTTGTTGTGGAAGAGAAATCCAATGTGGGAAATGAGGGTTTTGGGGTTAAGGTAGAGGAGGAGAGAGTTGTGGTGGGGTCTGATGAATCGAAAGATTTGGAAGATGAGGTTTTTGAGGAGGCAATTGAGTCACATGAGCACTTGCAGGAGGAGGAGGAGGAGGAGGAGGAGGGAATGAAAGTTGAGTCAGTTGGTTTTGTTGAGAGTATTGGTGAGTCGAGTCCAGCATTTGACGATGAGAATTTGAATCTAGGAAATGAGACTGAGAAATTCAAGGAGGTGATTTTTGTTCCTGCTGATAATGGGAATCCAGAGGAGCTAGGTGGAGTGGTTGGTGAAGAGAAGGTAGAGGATTTGGTGGGTGGAGATAGTGTTGATAAGATTGATGAGGGAGGGACTGCAAAGGAAGCTGGGAGCAATGAATCGAGTGGAGGAGAGGTTGCTGAGATTATTGACAATGGAGGAACAGAGGTTTTGAAGGCTGAGGGTGAAGGTGAGGTGGATTCTAAGCGGGAAACTGAATTGATTGAGGAGATTCTGCCCAAGGATGATGAGAAGAAGGTAAAGGAGGAGGATGAGTTGGATATTGAATATCAGGCGACAAGTGACAATTCTGTTAAGATTTCAGAGGATAAGGATGAGGGCACGGGCCAGAATTTGATAAAAATGGATTCCGAACATCTGGATGACAAAAGTGGATCATTGAAAGATGATGGAGAGGCTGCTGAGGAAGTTGGGAATGATGAATTGAATGGAGGTGAGAAAGTTTCTGAGATTGCTGTTAATGGAGAAACTCGAGCTTTAAGGAGTGAGGATGAGGCCAATTTTAATCGAGGAATTGAGTCAAGCAATGAACTGAAAAGTGATGGAGAGTCTGCTCAGGAAGCAGGGAACAATGAGATGAGTGGAGGTGAGAAGGTTTCTGAGATTGCTGGTAATGGAGAAACTAGAGCTTTAAGGAGTGAGGATGAGGCCAATTTTAATAGCGGAATTGATTCAAGCAAGGAACTGAAAAGTGATGGAGAGTCTTCTCAGGAAGCAGAGAACAATGAGATGAGTGGAGGTGATGAGTCTTCTCAGGAAGCAGAGAACAATGAGATGAGTGGAGGTGAGGAGTCTTCTCAGGAAGCAGAGAACAATGAGATGAGTGGAGGTGAGGAGGTCTCTGAGATTGCTGGTAATGGAGGAACAGAGGCTTTGAAGGGTGAGGATGAGTCCCATTTCAATCAAGAAATTGAGTTGAACATGGAGATTCTTCCAGAAGATGGTAAGAGAGAGGAACTGAAGGAGGATAAATTGGGTGCTGAATATCAGGAGGCCAATGATTTATTTAACGGATCAGGTGATCTTCAAGATGATAAGAGTGAAGGATTGGATGAGAATCTGGAAAGAAAAGATATAAAACACGAGGTTGAGAAAAATGGGAATTTTGAAAGTGCAATAGTGGGCCTTGATTCTGGTAATGAGGTAAATAAGAGTGAACAGTTCAGGGACATCTCAGCAGGTGTAAACATAGAAAACCAGGATGGTAGCAATGGGAACTTGAAAGATGTTTCAGCTGTTATAGATTCAGACCAAAATGGGAAAACAAGTGAACTGAAAGCTGCTTCAGCTATCCCACTGACTGTGGAGGAAGAGAAGCTGGCACCAGAAGTTTTTGCCTCTTCTTCTTCTGAGAATTCTGTGATGGAGAGAAATGAGGAGATTCAGGCTCATGCATCTACTTTGCGATCAGAGGATAACAAGGGTTCTGAATTACACCATGCTGACAACAACATCAACAGAGCCAGCAAAAACACTACTGTGACTGAATCACCTCAGAAGACAGCAGAAAAGGGTCAGGAGGATAAGAAAAATGCCCCAGCAAATATAGAGCGTAAAATTCAGCATTTACCTGAGATTGCATCTTCATCTGCAAAGTCTCTGAGTGCAGCCCCCTCACCTTCTCGTCCAGCTGGCCTTGGGCGCGCTGCACCACTATTGGAACCTGCACCCAGGGCAACCCCGCAACTTCGTGCTAATGGAACTGTTTCTCATATGCAATCCCAACAGATTGAAGATCCTACAAACGGGGAATCAGAAGAGTTTGATGAGACACGTGAAAAACTTCAGATGATCAGGGTGAAATTTTTGCGGCTTGCACATAGACTTGGGCAGACTCCCCATAATGTTGTTGTTGCACAGGTTTTATACAGACTGGGATTAGCTGAGCAGCTGCGAGGTAGAAATGGTGGTCGTGTTGCTGGTTTTGATCGTGCCAGTGCAATGGCAGAGCATCTTGAGGCTGCTGGGCAGGAACCCCTTGATTTCTCTTGTACAATTATGGTTCTTGGAAAGACAGGTGTTGGTAAAAGTGCCACTATCAACTCTATATTTGATGAAGTGAAGTTTGGCACCGATGCTTTTCAATTGGGTACAAAAAAGGTTCAGGATGTTGTGGGTACTGTTCAGGGGATAAAGGTACGAGTCATTGACACACCAGGACTTCTTCCTTCATGGTCTGACCAGCGCCAGAATGAGAAGATCCTTCACTCTGTCAAGTGCTTTATCAAGAAAACTCCTCCAGATATTGTGTTGTATCTTGACAGGTTGGATATGCAAAGCAGGGATTTTGGTGATATGCCTCTCTTGCGTACCATCACCGACATATTTGGGCCATCTATATGGTTCAATGCAATTGTTGTCCTGACTCATGCTGCCTCAGCTCCACCTGATGGTCCCAATGGAACTGCTTCAAGTTATGACATGTTTGTCACTCAGCGTTCACATGCTGTCCAACAAGCAATTCGTCTGGCAGCAGGAGATATGCGACTCATGAATCCTGTTTCATTGGTTGAGAATCACTCAGCATGTAGAACTAATAGGGCAGGGCAGAGAGTGTTGCCAAACGGTCAGGTTTGGAAGCCCCACTTGTTGCTGCTCTCATTTGCATCTAAGATTCTCGCCGAGGCAAATGCACTTTTGAAGTTGCAAGATAGTACACCTGCAAAGCCTTTTGCAACTCGAGCAAGAGCACCTCCTTTACCATTCCTTCTTTCGTCGCTTCTCCAGTCAAGACCACAAGTTAAGCTACCAGAGGAACAGTATGGTGATGAGGATGGTTTAGATGATGATTTAGATGAGTCATCAGATTCCGAGGATGAATCAGAATATGATGAATTGCCACCATTTAAAAGTTTGACAAAGGCTCAGATTGCAAAGCTTACTAAAGTTCAGAAGAAGGCATATTTTGATGAGTTGGAATACAGAGAGAAACTTTTCATGAAAAAGCAGTTAAAGGACGATAAAAGGCGACGGAAGTTGATGGAGAAAATGGCTGCAGCTGCTAAGGACCTGCCCAGCGAGTATGCTGAAAATGCAGAGGAAGAAGGTGGAGCTGCATCTGTTCCTGTTCCCATGCCGGATCTAGCCTTACCTGCTTCCTTTGATTCTGATAATCCCACTCATAGGTACCGTTACCTCGATACCTCCAACCAGTGGCTTGTGAGGCCAGTTCTAGAAACTCATGGTTGGGACCATGATGTTGGTTACGAAGGTATAAATGTGGAGAGATTGTTTGTGGTTAAAGACAAAATCCCTATATCGTTTTCTGGCCAGGTAACGAAGGACAAGAAGGATGCCAATGTTCAAATGGAATTAGCAAGTTCTTTAAAGTATGGAGAAGGAAAAGCAACCTCACTGGGGTTTGATATGCAGACTGTGGGAAAAGACTTGGCCTATACTCTTCGAAGTGAAACTCGGTTCAGTAATTTTAGGAAAAATAAGGCTACAGCTGGTCTATCGGTTACTCTGTTGGGTGATGTCTTATCAGCTGGAGTGAAAGTCGAGGATAAATTGATTGCTGGTAAACGGCTCCAAATGGTAATGTCTGGTGGTGCAATGGCTGGTCGTGGTGATGTGGCTTATGGTGGCAGTCTGGAGGTCCAGCTGAGGGACAAAGATTATCCTCTTGGTCGTTCATTATCAACACTTGGGCTTTCCGTCATGGACTGGCATGGAGATCTCGCTATTGGCTGCAATGTACAATCCCAGATTCCTATAGGACGATCCACAAATTTGATTGGTCGTGCAAATTTAAATAACAGGGGAGCTGGACAAATCAGTATTCGCGTAAATAGCTCAGAACAGCTTCAACTTGCTTTGATTAGCCTCTTTCCTCTATTGAAGAAGCTAATTGATTATTCTCAACAAATGCAATATGGACAATGAAGAAAATTGTAGGTTATACTTGCCAGGAAACTTTTGATGTCGCCATCTTGTGATGGTCATCAAGGAATGCGAGTGAAGTTGAGCTACTTATTGTTCCTCTCCCCCCCCTTCTCTTTTTGTCAGATTACAACAATATTTTGCTTGGTATTAGTGGTTGTAATTTCTTTGTTAGATATTTTCATAAAGTGGTTTTTCTTCTTATCAAGCCACTGGGGCTAATCATTGCTTCTTGTTCAACCATGCCTGGTTCTAGAATCTTTAGCACTTTGTGCTGTTGAAATAGATCTGCATTGTACCAATCTTGATCGCTTGCTGTGTATAGTTCTTGCGTTTCTAGTTTGTAGGTTTATGCTAGAATCACCTGTTGTATAATCAGTGAGAAGAGAATATCATTGTGAATTTTGTTGAACCTGCCTTCATTTCGACTTCTGTCTGCACAAAAAAGAGAGACGAAGAGCATAAAAGGAGCACACCAAGGTAGCGGCTTGAGGGTGATGAATGGACCTGCCACGGAACTGATAGACAATTATCTCAAATTGTAAATGGCGCCACTGCCTCTGAGCTTGTTCTTGTATGCTCCCTTGGCCTCAACATACGAGACTTTACAGTTTACACTACCACCTTAAAAACTTCCCAATTCTTGCTGCCCATTTGCAAAGCCGTAAAGCCGCTGAGCTAACAAGTCGTCGTATGCTACCTTGGCCTCAACATACGAGATTTTACACTGCCACCTTACCTCTTCGAAGAAAAGCTTTTAAGAGTAGAAGTGTGGTAATGGTTGAATTTTAAAATACATTAAAATAATATATATTTTTAATATTATTATATTAAAATAATTTAAAAATATAAAAAAATATTAATTTAAAATAAAAAAATTAAATATTCACATAATCTTTAGATACAGGTCTCCTACGACTGTCAATCACATTTATCTTTTCCATTTTTTGGATTGTCTTCGGCCTAATTGTTACAAAAAAAAAAATGTCAATGCAATCCCCACATAAATACGGTTATTTAATATTTGATAATGCTTTATGAGCCTACCAACACTCCATGGTTCTATGGTGTAGTGGTTAGCACTCTGGACTTTGAATCCAGCGACCTGGGTTCGACTCCCGGTAGGACCTCTGTACAACCTTTCATTTTAGTTTTTACGAAATGTATTATTTAGTTGACTGGGTATGTCCTTTGCGGATGAATAATATATATATTTTTTTATCATCAAATAACCAAAAAATTATTATTATTTTGAAATTTGGATTTAATAAAATAAAGTTAGTTTATCAACTGAAGCAATATAAGACTGTTGTTGAATGCAAATCTATCTTTCCTGTATTGCATTTATTTCTTTTTACTTAACTGATTTTGGTTGCTGTAAAAATTAGTTCAATTTTATTTTTGAAGAAATTCATGTTTTAATTTTAATTTTTTTTATATTGATCTTATTTAATATCTAAATTACTCATACATGCATAACAAATTAAAAAATAAAAATTATTGCTGATCATAATTAATTTGATTTATAAAGTGATAGAAAAATTATGTGCACCAATGATTTTTAAAGAGTATCTAAACTAAAAAAAGATCCAGTACTTCACTTGGTAGTTTTAGAACGTGTTTAAGAATATGATAGAAATTATTTTTTAAAGTGTTTTTTTTATTTAGAAATGTATTAAAATAATATTTATTTTTTTATTTTTTAAAATTTATTTTTAATATAAATATATTAAAACGATTAAAAAATAAAAAAAATTAAATTAAGACAAAAAAATTAAATTTTAATAAAAAATAGGTTTAACCCCAATTCCAAATCTGGAGAATGTTTTGGAATATATATTCATGTTTTGTTATTTATATCTTTTTTATTTTTTGTTTGTTTTTGTGTTTCAAATGTGTTTTTGAAAAAAATTGAAAATTTTTTATTTTTTTATTTGCTTCAAATTAATATTTTTTTGATGTTTTCAAATCATTTTAATGTGTTGATGTCAAAAATAATTTTTAAAAAATAAAAAAAATATTATTTTAATATATTTCCGAGTAAAAAACACTTTGAAAAGTATTTTAGAGTGAAATCACTTTATAAAGCACTTTGAAGAGTGAAAAGCACTTCTTCAGTGACCTGCTTTTTAATCTCTTCTTTCGTTTGTTTTTAGCTTTTGATTATTCTTAACTATGGAATGAGCCGGATTGAAAAACCTAGGCAAAGGATTGTACTGAACCGTTTATTAACATCAACAGATGCTAATGATATAGATGGGTTGTTTGCAGTTAAAAGTTCGAAACTTGAATACTCTTTTTAGTCTTCAGAAGGAGAGAAGGATATTAGGAAGATTTCTTGGTTCTAATGAAGTTATAGGATGCTATGGAGATTGTGTGAGTGTTGACGAGGGGTGTTCAAGTACATTCTTTTGTTGGAGTATGCTCCTGAGTCCTAAGGGCTCTCTTCTAAATTTGATGAAAGATTATGGAGGTAGGGGTCCGGAGAGCCATGTCAGGAAATACACGCAGATGCTGCTGAAGGGGTTATCTTGCATTTACTATAATGGTCATGTGCATTGCGATCTTAAACTTGCAAACATCCTGGTTTTTCCTTGTCGAGATCATGGAGTAAAGGGTCATCATCTTAAGATTGCTGATTTTGGGCTGGCTAGAGAGCCTGGAGAGGACGATTCGGATAAGTTGTTGCATATGTATCAATACCGCGGGACGCCATGCTATATGTCTCCTGAGTCTGTGCAGTTTGTTGAGATCACATCGGCTTTGGATATATGGTCTCTTGGTTGCATTGCTGTTGAGATGATCAAAGGACGGATTGCTTGGGGAACTTGGGATTCGAAAGAATTATTCAATAAGCTTGTCCGTGGGAATGAATCACCAATGATTCCTGAAAATATGCCAGAGAAAGGAAAGGATTTCTTGAGGAGGTGCTTTGAGAGAGATCACTGCGAAAGGTGGTCTGCTGATAAGCTCCTGACTCATTCTTTCATCCTCGACGAGCTACTGCCGCCAGTGGAAACGAAGACTGGAGAATTGTCGAGCTCCCACATTGATGGTGTAGTTCTGTCTGTGGTCAATTTTGTATTATGTTAAAATTAGGTTTCCAGGCAGAAAAAGTGCATGCAGAGCATGCTGATAAACTTGAGTCAGTAGCTGTAAAAATATGGTTACCATTTGTTTTGTTATGATTCCTGGTGACAGGGCATAAAAGGACTGCTTGAAAGAATGAAATTAGATATGTTCAATCTTTTTGCTGCAAGTACAGAACTCCTTTTACTGGTTATCGCAGACCTTTGCTTGTTTCCACTGCTCTACATCGTCAACTTACCGTTAAGCTAGATTATTGCTGCAGTGAAAGAAGGGAGAGAGCTTCGTGTAGAAATAGCCTGAAGACTTGAATAGTCCCAAATCGACCCAATACAACCGACATCCAAAAACAAGATACAGAGGAGCAGAAACAGTCAGGAGCCAAGCAAGAAGTTCGGGCTCTCTGGACAATCCTTGTTTTGCCAAAGAATCTGCCACATTGTTAGCTTTGCGAAGAATGTGAGCAAAAGAGACTGACTCAAAGCTTTGAGATATACCTAAAGATTGTCAGGAACAAGTTATTAAACTTTCAAGGTCACCTTTCTGGACTATTCAATCCAAGTAGTTACAAGTTTTAATCTCTAAGCTGTTTCTGGTTCTGAGTGCAGTAGCAAGATTTGATCATGATCATCACAAGTTGAATATTTTTCTGGACAGTATTAGCAATCCTTTCTTAACCTGTTAAATTATATTGATGGCCATGCTTTTGTTTAAATCACATGACGAGGCAGCAAGTAAAGCAGCATTAATTTACTTCCAATGCTCTAAAAACTACAATTAATAAGAACAGCAGTAACGCCAATCAACAGCTTGCCATACACTTTTCTGACTTTGATTCCTTCCTCAAATACCGTGGAAAGAGGAAAGGAAGGAAGGAAAAGTGGTTGGATCTCATGAATATTAAAAATTACTAATTTTCACAAGTTAATTAGGGAGACAAACTCCAAGAATGAACCAAGTTGTAATCGTCTGATTACTACACTAATTGTAATCAACATGCATGGTGCTGCTGCATCAAATGTCATAGCCTAAAAGTAGGTAAACAACTCATGGCAAACCAAGCTGATAAAAAGAGCATGGCTATACTCTTCTGAAACAATAAAGTAACATCTAGTGAACTACTGTATCATTGTAGCCAACTAGGGCATCACCAGTGATAACATCAAGCCAATAAGTTTGTGCAATATTGGCATAACCACGTCCTAATCGGAAAAGGCCGGTTCCGCCAACAATTGGCATCTCACGAGCTGGATTCACTGCCGAATTCTTGCCAAGGAGGCTAATGCAGCTGCCATTATAGATACCGTCAGTGAATGCAAAGTCCATCGCCATGATCAAGGCCACTCCATTCTGCCCAGCTGACCCATAAATCCCCTAGGCTCGGCCTAGAGGCCTTGGTTTTGGATCAGGCCCTTCAGTCAATGGATCGTCAGCCATCATAATAGGTCAGCTTCACTTGGTTGAGCAACTTTAATAGCTGTAGGATTTATGCCACTGACCATGTTCATGGAAGTAGAATTGGAGGTCGGTCACGTTCTCGTTTTCAGCTTCAAATCTTCAAGCCCAACTAAAATATAGGATGGATTAGGACCCAGTAATTTTTACCATTCTCAATGTTTGCAATGATAATGTCAATCTATCGAGGTACGAAAAGAGCCCTTCTCTTTTAATGAAACGGGAAGGAAAAAAAAACATCGATTCAAAAAATTTATGTAATATATCTAAAAAAGTTAGAATATCAACTCATCTTCTTCACTGTTTATATAAAACTAAAGTAAATGATTTTTTTTTGCATTTTTCTTTTTTTTAGGTTTTTTTTTCATCTTAATTTTATCTTTTAATATTTACTTCATTTTAAATTTGTTTTCATAAATTATTTTAACTTGCTTTATATGAGGTTATTGTAATTTCAAATAAATATATATCATAATTTGGTTTAATTTTATAAGTGTCTATTTTTATTATCGTATAATTAAACAAAAATAATTTTTTTTAATAAAGTTCTTAAACTAAGTGGATCCATCACCCAGATTGTGAATTTAGTTGTTAAGCCAATCCAATATGTCGACTTCTTATTATTTAAAAAAAGATTATTTTATTTTATTTTAAAGTCAAATTATATTTTTATTGGTTGTTTGGATCACATTTAAACTCTCCAAATTGTCTAGGTGACATTGAAAAAATTCTCCCATGATTTTATTTTAAATCTAAATTAAACAAGAAATCAAGACAAAAAATTTCAAAATCAACAATTCATTAAACTAAATTTAATAATAATATCAATTAATTCTCTATTTTATCCTTCCTTATTTATTCCTCTCGAATTATTTATTGATAAAAAATAAAAAACACCTCTACCCATTTTTATAGGACTTGTGTGCTAGATGTTAGTCATTGATACCTTGAAATAATAATGCTACCATTTTTAACGATGGAGATAGGTATTGGTTCAAGGCATTTAACTATGTTCCTAGCCTTGGAAGAAAAATCACATTTTGAGCAACAAATTAAATTGGAGCAGCTCAAGTTACATTTAATTTGAAAAATAAGAAGAAGGAAGAAGAAGCTCAAACAGATAGCATTACCAGTTGTAGCATTGAAAAAACTGGTTTTGATCTTGGCAAACTCGAATATTATGGAATTTATGCCAATTTTGAGACCAAATTGTGTCTCCTCACTACCAGATTATGAGCATGCATTAGGTTAGGTCACATCGCAATGATTGTGCAAGGATAGCATACTTACGCAGTGCTATTTACTTTTTTTTTTTTTAAGTGTAACGTGGGTGTCCGAGTTAGTTTGCGCGTATCTCGACTAATCCCACGGGCCTTGAAGTTAACAACCATGTAAGCCTCCAGTGGCTATCATATGAGCAATCACAGGGCTCGAACCTGAAACCATATATGAAGTAAATTTTTTGGTCTCAAACTCTTACCACGGAGCCACTACCTAGATGGTTAGTGCTATTTACCTTTAACCAAGAAGCATGATGGCATGGACCAGAATAGGCAGATTCATAGAGCACTCGGGCGGATATTATGGCATATGCCGATTTTGAGACACCTGCAGTCCGTATCTATTGATCTGTTGACATGGGTTCTGAAATTTGCTCACCATACTTTAAAGGAAACGGTCATTAACAGCCTCAATTAGAGAGGAAAAAAAAACACAGGTTAAAAGCTAGGATCTAAAAAGAAGAAGAAAAAACCATGGAGATGAGAGGAACAATAGCACAATGCCGTCATCTAATGGTTCACCCATGGGCGATATGTCCATATCAATTGCAAGGAGAGGAGCAGCAGCTGCACCAGGAGTCACCAAGGCATCTAGCTTATTATCCCACATCAACTTCTGGAAGCCATCTCTCAATCTTTTTATTGAGATAAACTAGCACAAAATCTTTTACTGGTAGGTAACTTTGCAAACTTCGGCTCCGGCTCTCTACAAATAGAAAATAAAAAACAGGGAAGAAAATTTATATACAGAAGCCCGCGTAAGACTGCCAAGGACCTCATCCAAAATCCTCAACCCATTTAAGAATCAAGTCTAGAATGTTTTGAAAGCCTCGATGATCCAAGAATGTACCACAAAGTTCATAATTTTTTATTCAGCGTGGATCTAAGATAATATATAGTGGGCGTGATGACCCAATTATACATAGTCATGGAGCAAGCTCCAAAAGACAATGGGTCCATCTGCTAGCCCATCTAGCAATTTCGAAGAGCCATGCCGGGAATGAAACCCAGCCCAACACCAAACCACAGATTCACAAAGCTAAGCAGCACGTTAACTTGCAAGTGTTTAGAGCTTGAAAATTAAGGTGTTTGCCCAGAATAAGAGTTTTGTTATTGAACTGGTAAGTACTTGATTAGCATCAAAACAAGTCTCGATGGGATTTCGCTAAGCTTTCAAGGCTTGAATGCAGGGGGCCTCCTAACCTTGGTAGCTGTCTCAAAGCCATAAGCAATCTCAATTAGTTTTGGCTCCGAACCCTTTGGTCCACCGAAGCAAATGCCAAAAGGCACACCGTCACTGTCATACCCAGCAGGGACACTGATTCCAGGGTATTGTCCAATTGCAAGAACAAATGATAACACATAACTAAAATCAGGTGCCACCACCGCATCTAGTTTGTTCTTCTTGATTAATTTCTCCAGGCCATTCTTCGAGAGTTTGCTGAATGTTGACACCAGTTTCTTCAATGTAGCATCAATGTTTGTTATGTTTTGACTCAAGAACTCGGCTTTCTCGAAGAGCTCTTGACCGTATTCCTTGGTCTTTTCCTGCAAGACCAATCAAATAAATCAAAATGTGGATTCTACCCGTGTTGGTTCAGTATGCCGATTATAGTTGCGCATGTACTAACCAGTCTGGAGAATTTTTTGTTGAAGGCTATCACAGCTGCTAAGGATCGGACTGGAGACGCCACCAACTGTTCTAGATACTCATTCAAGGCTGGCTTGAATTCGAGCAACATTGCAAGTAATTCTCCATTCTGCCCGGCTGTGATCGTGTCAATGTCGCTTATTTGCAAATTGTCTACGAGAACTGCACCTTGTCGTCTTAATTTTGGAAAATATAAAGAATGTCTAGTCAGCTTGCACTAATTTGCCATGATATTATTGAAACTACTACTAGAAAAATCTAGAGATCGTTTGATATCATTTTCGTTTTCTGTTTTTATTCTCAAATTTCTTATTTTTGTTTACAGTTTCTTAAAAACAGAAAACTTGTTTTGTTTTGCAATTTTCTTAATTAGTTTTTTTGAAAATACACTTAATCTCAATTGGAATTCATACCAATGCTGTAGAATACGTCTTGATCCAGTCCGACTTGGACTTATCATCTTGGACTGATCCTAAGCCAACCCTCTAGGGCGGCTTGAAACTAGTCCTGCTCTCAACTCAACCCTTGTCGCCTTGAAGACGGGTTATAACCCAACTCCCGAGGCTCTATTTCCTGGGTTATGACCTAACCTTCAAGAATTATGAATTTAGTCCCCGTTTGGTATTGCGTTTTAAATAAAAATTGGGTAAATTTAATTTTTTTTTAATATTTTATTGTTTTGATGTGTTAATATCAAAAATAATTTTTTAAAAATAATAAAAATATTATTTTAATAAATTTTTAAATAAAAATCATTTTGAAAAGTAATACTGCCCTACTTAATTATAAATTATATAGGTGTCTCTATGATCTTGATAACCACTCAAGTCATATACTCTGTAGATTAATTGTGGGAAAACAACTTTTGAGAAATTTTTTTTTAAGTTTTGAAAACTTGTCCTTTTTTATTTATTGAAAACAA